>Ga0137306_101429_pt1 | contig 24405 bp, 20 predicted proteins | sample Inofroosms_March_FD_97187 | JGI IMG/M metagenome (GOLD analysis project Ga0137306, IMG submission 97187) | Mouse cecal microbial communities from Vienna, Austria - N-Acetylneuraminic and N-Acetylglucosamine D2O microcosms_March | ecosystem: Host-associated > Mammals > Digestive system > Large...
GCAGTGATAACACGATTCTATCCATGATGACTCCTACTTTCTTTCTGTATATAAATATCTCTAATCTTATCAACGGGAATGACATTTGTCAACTATATAAAACGAATACATTTCATAAATTCAGGTTATGGATTCTGAGGACGCAGAGATCCGCTGCTGTCAAACTCATAGGAAACGCCGTCGATGACCTGGGCTCCTGTGACCATAACTCCATCCCGGCCCAGATAATACTCTCCGTCAAGCCAGCCCGTATGCATGGAACCATCCTGGGAAAAATAATACCACTTTTTGTCCACCTGTTTCCAGCCCGTATACAGCTTTCCAAAACCATCCGTATAATAGCGTCCTCCGTCGTCCTCCACCCATCCGGTCTCAATAGCCCCCGATTCGCCTGTATAGTAGGCAGCGTTGGGAAATATCTGCCGGCCAGTCAGCGACGTCCGAATCCATACTCTGGCATAGGATGACAAATCTTTGTCCGACTCCGGAAGCTCTAACATTCCATACAGCAAGACCGGTTCCTTCTCCTGGGAAAAATCCAGTCTGAGCTCATGGATCTCCTGCTGCCTCAGATCCAGTTCTTTTTCCAGCAGGGTCATCCTTTCTTCTCCCTGTTCTCTCACAATCCGCAGCTTCACATGGCCAAGGGACTCCTGTTCCAGACCCGGCCCCGTCTCCAGTCCCGGCGTCTCGATCCACAGCGTCACCTCTTTTCCCTGCGGTATCTGTGCCAGACTCCCCTCCTCCGTTCCCAGAACTCCCACCGCTCTGGTCCTGTCGGGACGGTTCATGGGATCTTTCGGGCTTTTGAGGCAGACCAGATAAATTTCGTTATTCAGAAATACGTTCTGTGACAGTACCTCCAGAGACTTTACTGCAAACCGTTGTTCCATGATCTTGTCAATCCCGGGATTTTGTCCTTTTTTACATCTGATGATTCCGTAAATTCTGTCGCTGCTTTCCAGATCTCCCTCCATCTGCCGGCAAAAAGTCTCAAACATGTCGTCGCCCATTGTCGTTCTGCCGCTTTTGTACGGCTCATACAGCAGATTCCCGCCGAGATCCCCGTGATCATCAAAAGAATAAATCCGCCCATATAATATCTGACGTGGCCTGTGCTGGCGCTCCAAAGGAGAGAAGATGCTATGATAACACCGGCCATATATCCGAGTTTCGCCTGATCTCTGGTTTTTTTCAAAAATTGTCCTGCCCCACAGACAGCGAGCAGAAGCCATGCAGAAGCATAACCCCATGTGTAGGGCGCCGGCAGCTCACTCTGCCGGTAATCCGGCCTTTTGATCCCTATAAAAGGCCACAGAATCACCTCTTTCCAGTTCTGACCGCCCCATCGCTTGTCTTTGAAATTCATATCCGCAAAATACGGCGATCCAAAAACCGTATTATAATAGGGATATACGGGATTGCCGGTCTGGATCCAGTTGTGAATCAGGTAAATGGATGCCGGAAGCACCCCTGCCAGAAAACACAGCCAGAAAATACGTGCCGTGACCAATTTCCTGTTTTTAAATATGTAGAGGATTACAAGGGGGATCACATATACAATATTTGTCATCTTCACGGCAAACAAAAAACCCATGAGTCCAGCAAAAACGACCATTTCTTTTCCGTCCTCCGGTCTGCGCAGCAGAAACCACACACACTCCAGAAGAATACAGGTCCCGATCAGTTCCACCATATAAGAACCGACCTGCATCATGGCATCATACTGGGTCACCGCCAGAAAGCACAGAAACGGATTCAGCTTTTCAAACCTGGATCCGCACAGTTCTCTCATAATCTTCCGTGCCTGGCTGTAGATCAGAAGCAGACACAGAAGATTCAGCACGGTTCCCAGCCGGTATCCCAGCAGACACCGGAACAGATAAAACAGCCGGTCTCCCAGAGGAAATCCGAATCCCTGTATGCCGCCGGGAAGCAGATGGAAGCCCATCATATCTTTCCAGGACGGATCCTGCAGAAATATATGGTATTTGCATACATCTTCACTCATATCAGGAAATACCATTTTTCCCGCTGCAAACATGCAGAAACAGACGACAACCGCCATATCCCATCCGGAAAAAAGTTTCTCCCTGTTCCATGGCTTACGTCGGATCATCTGCCTCAGAACCGGCACCATAAACCCTCCTGCCAGCAGAGCCGGCCACAGAGCTTTCGCTGTAAAGCCGGCGTAAAATCCCAGAAAGCTTATGACATCTGTTATCCAGATGAATAAAATGTAGCAGAAAAAAACGCATATGAACACCGATGAAAACATCTTTTTTCTCCCTTAACAGGTGATGGAATAATCCCATAAATTCAGGTTATGGATTCCCGGAACGCAGAGCTCCGCTGTCGTCGAACTCATAGGTAACCCCGTCGATAACCTGGATGCCTGTAACCATGACTCCATCCTCGCCCAGATAGTACTCTCCGTCAAGCCAGCCCGTATACATGGAACCGTCCTCGGAAAAATAATACCATTTTCCATCCACCCGTTTCCAGCCGCTGTACACCCGTCCATATGCGTCCGCATAGTAACGTCCTTCTTCGTCTTCCACCAGACCTCGCCCCCAGAAGCCGGATTCATCTATATAATATACGTCATCATAAAACTCCTGCCTTCCTGTTATGGACGTCCGGATCCATGCTCTGGCATAGACGTTCCGGCCGCTGTCTGCTTCAGGAAGCCTTAAGACCGCATACAGAAAAACCTTCTCCTTTTCCTCCGCAAAATCCAGCTTGATCTCATATACGTTCTGCTGCCGAAGATCCAGTTCTCTCTCCTCTACAATCTGCCGTTCTTCTCCACATTCTCTCAAGATCTGCAGCGTTGCCATCCAGGGAGACTCTCCGGATAATCCCGGCGCCGTTTCCAGCCCCGGCGTCTCAATCCAGAAAGTCACATCCTTTCCTGGCCGTACCTGTGCCACCGGAATCTCCTCCGTGCCCAGGAGCCCTATGGCCCTCTCCCTGTTCAGCTTATTCAGAGGATCTTTGGGGTTTTTCAGCCGGACCAGGAACAGATCCTTGTTCAGAAAAACGTTCTGAGGCAGCAGTTCTGCGGACTTTACGGCAAACCCGTACCACATATAATTGTCAATCTCCGGCTGGCTGCCTTTTTCCACCCTGATGATCCCGTAGATTCCGTCGCTTTCTTCCAGTTCTTTTTCCATCTCCAGACAGCAGGCCTCAAACAATTCATCCCTTAAGCTGTCTTTTACGCTGCTCCACCGCACCACCGGAATCCGGGGATTTAAAAGGGTTGTAAACACCGAATCACTGCCGGTCAGCACCAGCTTTTCCGGCCGCTGCCTCTGCTCGGGAGTGCCGATTTTCCGGTCTCTCCCCACGACCTTCAGCTGCTCTTTATAGAGTCCCAGATTTTCCAGCCCCCTCGGGATTCCTCCCGGGAGGATGCGGTTCGACAGTCCCGGACGGAAACTCCACTCTCCTCCCGCCACACAGGTCTGTATGGCCACAAAAGGCCCCGGAATCATCACAGCCAGCAGGAACATCACAAGAAGATCCGTGGTCCTTTTTCCGCTGATGAAGCAGATTCCGGCACAGATTCCGGAGAGCATCAGGATAACAAACCCCGGCAGGTAATATCTCACATGTCCCGTGCTGGCACTCCAGAACAGGGTACACAGTATAACCAAAACCGTCATATATCCCAGACCGACGCCCTTTTGGCATCTCTTCAGAAATCTTCCCCCACAGAAGATCAGAAGAAAGAGCCAGGCCGAGCCATAGCCCCAGGTATAGGGTATGGGGAGTTCGCTCTGGTGGTACCCCGGCTTTATAATCCCTATAAAAGGCCACAGGATCACTTCTTTCCATGTAGAGCCGCCCCACCGCACATCTTTAAAATTGGAGTCCGGATAATAGGGACTCCCAAACACCTTGTTGTAATATGGATAGATGGGATTGCCTGCCTGAATCCAGTTATGAATCAGATAAATGGACAGCGGAACCGCTCCGGCCAGAACACAGATGCCGAACAAAGGCACTGTAATCTGTTTTCTGTTTTTAAAAACGTACAGAACCACAAGCGGAGCCACATAGACGACATTCGTCATCTTCAGGGCAAATAAAAGTCCCTGGAGTCCCGCAAAAACCAGGATCTCGTTCTTGTTCTCCGGCTCCCTCAGAAGAAACCATATTCCTTCCAGAACCAGAGTGGTGCCTATGATTTCCACCATATAGGTGCCTGCCTGGGCCACTGCGTCATACTGTGTCACTGCCAGAAAACACAGAAACGGGTGCAGCTTCTCATATCGGATGCCGCATATTTTTTTCATGATCCGGCGGGCCTGGATATAAGTCAGACTCATACACAGCAGATTCAGTACCGTGCCCATCCGGTATCCCAGAAGAACCCGGAACAGATAGAACAAACGATCTACCAGCGGAAAGGTGAATCCCTGGATCCCTGCGGGAATCAGGTGGAAGGAAATCATGTCTTTCCAGTAAGGCGTCTGCAGAAATACATGATGTCTGCAGGAGTCTTCACACATATCCGGAAACAGGGTTTTCCCCGCAGTAAACAGGCAGAAGTAAGCAATAACCACCAAATCACCTTTGGAAAGCCTTTCCTTCTGCCACGGTCTGCGGCGTATCAGGAGACGAAGCACCGGCAGCATAACCGCTCCGGCCAGAAGAGCAGGCAGCAGGACTCCCTCCGGAAGTCCTGCATAAAATCCCAGAAAACTGAACACATCCCACAACCAGATCCATAACACATAACAAAGAAATCCACATTCATATATTGATGAAAACATACATTCACCGTCAGCAGGTCGCTCCGCCTTTCATATGTTTTTCGGCAGCAAGATTCTCCTGTTTCCTCACCAGAAGGTCATCGGACAGAAGCTGCCTCTGTACCTGTTCAAATCCGATCCTGGCCACGGTGTCGGCAAACCGCTCACCGGTGATTCCCTGCTCCCTGAACAGAAGAATAGCCTTCTCCACAACGGACAGAACCTCCTCTTTATCCGTAAACACCCTGTCCAGATACCGGCCCCGGGCCACGTGCTTGCCCCACCGGCCGCCTATGCAGACACGGTAACCGTCAATATGGTCTTCGACGGCTCCGAAGGGACATCTGCCCACACACCGGCCGCAGTGGTTGCAGGCATTTTCATCGATGGTGATCTTACCGTCAGTCAGAAGAGCCACCTTGACGGGACAGCTGTTCTCCACCTGACAGGTTCTGCATCCCCGGCACTTTTCAGGAGAGATCTGAGGAACTCTCTGGCCGATGATTCCGATATCGTTAAGGTCCGGTTTCACACAGTTGTTGGGGCAGCCGCCCACGGCGATCTTGAACTTGTGAGGCAGTTTCACGCTGCCGTAGCCGTGGTAGAACCGCTCATGAATCTCCTCGGAAAGCTCAAAGGTATCGATCAGCCCGTACTGACAGGTAGTTCCCTTGCAGGACACCACCGGCCGCACTTTGGAACCGGTTCCTCCTGTCTCAAGCCCCGCTTCAAGAAGGTAAGCCCTCAGAGGTTCGATATTCTTAAAAGGCACTCCCTGGATCTCCATGGTCAGACGGGAAGTCATGGTCACCTGACCGTCTCCGAACTTCTCCGCCGCCTCCGCGATGGCCCGTGCCTCCTCCGAGGTGATCTTTCCGTTTCTGGTGATGACCCGTCCGTTAAATCTGTCCGGTGTTCTCTTATCCTTCAGGAATCCCAGAGCCTTCACCCTGGTCTCTTCCTCTTTTGTCACCTGGCTTTTGTCTCCCTCCGCCCTCACGTCATTGAAGAAGGTGGAGCCTTCCAGTACGACCGTATTCTCATATCCCAGAGCGCGGAGACGATTCTGAAGGAAATAGGCCCTCTTACCCTTGGCACAGACCAGAAGAAGCTTCTCTTCTTTTCCGATGCCCTCCAGTTCCCTGGTCACCTGATCCAGTTCTACGTACCTGGCTCCCCGGATAGAAGGCACAGGAGCCACATCCAGAATCCGGTAGCCCCTGGCCTTTCCCGCCCCGTATTCTGCCGGAGTCATGCTGATCAGTTCTCCGTCTAATTTGTTCAGCAGCACATAGACGGCCTGGACAAAGGGATGAATAGCCGTGGAAAAGGGCGGCGCGTAGGCAAAGTCCCCGTTTTCGAAATCTTCCAGCCTGGCTCCCATGTTCATGCCCATGACCGCGATGTCCACCATCTTGTCCACTGCCCCCGGCCCGAAGACCTGCATGCCAAGAAGCTTATGGCTCTCTCTGTCCGCAATAAGCTTGGTGGCAAAGAAAGCGGCATCGGGATAATAGTGGGCCTTGTCGTCAGTGACCGCCAGGACCGTCTCCACCTCATAACCGGCCTCTCTCGCCTGCTGCTCCGTCAGACCGGTCCTGCCGCAGTTGATTCCCGGCAGCTTCACCACTCCGGTACCCAGCACCCCCGGATAGGCCTTTTCTTTTCCTCCCAGGATCTGGGCCAGAGTACGTCCTTCCAGATTGGCCGAAGAACCCATGGGGGACCACTGGGGCCTGCCCGTGAGCCGGTTCACAACCTGCACGCAGTCTCCGGCCGCGTAAACATCCGGAAGACTGGTCTTCATGGTCCGATCCACCACAATGGCGCCCCGATTCATCTCCACACCGCTTCCCTCCAGGAAACCGGTATTCGGCCGGATACCTGCCGCCATGATGACGAGGGAACAGTTCAGCAGTCCCGCGGTGGTCTTTACTCCCTCCACCCGGCTCTCTCCGGTGATCTCCTCCGCTTTCGTCCCGGTGATCACCCGGATCCCCTGGTTCAGCAGATGTTTCTTCCCGTATGCCGCCATCTCCGGATCCAGAATATTAGGCAGGATCTGAGAGGCAAAGTCGATGACTGTCACGGATATTCCCTTCTTCTGCAGGTTCTCCGCCATCTCCAGGCCGATAAAACCGGCGCCTACTACCACCGCCTTTTTCACGCCGTTCTCTTCCGCATAGGCCCGCACCCCTATGGCATCCGCCGGCTTTCTGATCGTAAAGACGCCTGGAAGATCCATACCCTTTACCGGCAAAACCGCCGGGGAGGCGCCCACGGCGACGACCAGTTTATCGTAGGAGAGCTGTCGTACTTCTCCTGTCTTTTCATCTCTGACCGTTACGGTCTTTTTCTCTGCATCCACTGCCGTGGCCTCTGTCTCCGTCAGAACTCTGACTCCTGTGAGAGCCGCATATTTCTCAGGAGTATTGACGATCAGTTCTTCCGACTCCCGGATCAGCCCTCCCACATAATAGGGAAGCCCGCATCCGGCATAGGAAATCTCTTTTCCTTTTGTAATGATGGTAACTTCCGTATCTCTGTTTTCCCTTTTCAGTTTCGCCGCCGTTTTGGTCCCTGCGGCTACTCCCCCGATGATCAGTACATTCATGTCTGTCCCCTCCTTATGGCTATAGTCTATCACACTTTTTCCGGGCCTGCAAGGAGACCGGAGGCTCGAATATGTTTCTTAAAAAGTGCAGAAAATCTGTAGAATTCCCATTTTTATTGTGTTAAACTGGGAATGATAAAAAGAAAGCGCTTACATCTGTGAAAGGAAGGTTATTACTATGGCATTACATGTTATGGATGAAGCTAACCGCTGCCTTGGCTGCAAGGTACCCCAGTGCCAGAAGGGCTGTCCCATTAATACTCCTATCCCGGAGATCATCAGACTTTTAAAAGACAATAAACTGGACGAGGCCGGAAGAACCCTTTTTGAAAACAACCCCCTGACTACTGTATGCAGCCTTGTATGTAATCACGAAAATCAGTGCGAAGGTCACTGTGTTCTGGGAAAGAAAGGGGCTCCTGTCCATTTCTCCACCATCGAAAACTATATCTCCTCCACCTATGCCAACAAGATGACCGACGGTCCCAAACCCTCCAACGGCATAAAGGCCGCCATCATCGGTTCCGGACCGGCAGGCATCACCATCGCCATCATCCTGGCGCGGTACGGATATGATGTCACTATTTTCGAGGGAAAGGACAAAATCGGCGGCGTGCTCCGATACGGGATCCCTGAATTCCGTCTTCCCAAGTCCGTTCTGGATGATATCAAATACCGTCATCTGGATCTGAAGGGGATCAAGTTCCGCCCCAACACCCATATCGGGGGCGCCATCGGCATCGACGATCTGTTCCGGGACGGATATAAGGCTATTTTCGTGGGAACCGGCGTGTGGAAGCCCAACGCCCTTCACATCAAGGGCGAGACTCTGGGACACGTGCATTTTGGGATCAACTATCTGAACAATCCGGACAGCTATGATCTGGGACAGCGGGTCATCGTCATCGGAGCAGGCAATGCCGCCATGGATGTGGCCAGGACCGCGGTGCGCAAGGGAGTCCGGTATCTGACCTGCTTCTCCATCACCAAAAAAGTGGCGGCCAGCCATCACGAATTCAGCTATGCCCAGCTGGAAGGCGTACAGTTCGAATATAATAAAGCGCCCGTGGAGATCACGGACGAGGGAGTTATCTTCAAGGATATTATAGAAGAGGAAGACGGAAGCTTTACGGATGTTCCCGATTCCGGGAAACTTTATCCTGCCGACAGCGTCATCATCTCCATCAGCCAGGGGCCTCAGAACCGCATCGTCACCACCACAGAAGGACTTGCGGCAAACAAAAAAGGCCTTCTGGTAGCCGACGAGACAGGCCACACCACAAGACCCGGCATCTTTGCTTCCGGGGATGTGGTAAACGGAGCCAGGACCGTGGTGGAAGCCGTGGCACACAGCAAGGTCGTGGCGGAATCCATGCATCAGTATATGCAGAGCCTGCCAAAAGAAGAGTCTTAAAGCTAACACGCCCGATCCGGAGAGGACTGCTTCGGCAATTCTGTCCCGGACCGGGCTTCTTTTATTCCAGCTTCTCCATGTCCTCCGGCGACGGCCCGCCGGTTCTCCCTTTTTCGGCTGCGTCCCTCCCTGCAATACCCATCACTGTCCTGTATTACCGGATATCTCCATAAAGGCCTCTGCCTCCTCTCCTAACCGGTGACAAAAAAAGTTAGCAGTTTTCCCGAAAATCATATATAATATATCTGAGCAAGCGCCTCATCACATTGACAGAAAGGAATCGGAAAACAACCATGAAATCATCCACTGAACTGCGCACCCTGCTGCGCGACCTTGACCATAAAAGCTATCCTGCCTATAAATCTCTGGCAGGAACTTATGATTTCGGAAATTATACTCTATCTGTTGACCATGTCCAGGGAGATCCCTTTGCCTCTCCCTCCAGCCTCCATGTGGAGATTCTTCACAGAGCTGCCGGATTTCCCCTGTCCTGTTATGAACAGGAGCCTGCCCGCATCGCTCTCCAGGATCATCTGACCAGACGGCTGGCAGAACAATTTGAAGATTATAATTTCAAAGCCAAAGGCTCCGGGAAAAGCGGCCTTCTGTCCGTCACCCGCTGCGGCCAGGAGGTTCTGGAACGAAGTGCCTGCCAGATCACCTCCGGGAAGATCATTGCCCGTTTCCATGTGGGATTCCCTGCCTTCGGCCGCACGATCAATGCCGGAGAGCTGGAAAAGATCCTTTTTGACTTTCTGCCCCGTTGTGTGGGAAACAGTTTCTTCTATAAAAAACTGGACAGCCGGAAGGTGGAGCAGGCCGTCTTCCTCTCCGAGGACCAGTATTATATCCGGGGATACTTAAAAGAACACAATCTGGCGGCCTTTGTGGCCAACGGCTCCGTGCTCCCCAGGAAAAGCGGAGTCTCCGACCTTCCCATGAAAGGCAGCGTGCCCTTTGTCTCTCCCGCTTCCATGGAGACGACTCTGGAGCTGCCCCACGGCGGTTCCATAAAGGGGATGGCTGTAAAACAGGGGATCACCCTGATCGTGGGAGGAGGATACCACGGAAAATCTACTCTCCTGGAGGCTCTGCAGATGGGGGTGTATAATCATGTCTCCGGGGACGGAAGGGAATATGTGATCACGGACGACACGGCCGTGAAGCTTAGAGCCGAGGACGGACGTTCCATCCGCCAGGTGGATATCTCCCTGTTTATCAGGGATCTTCCCAACAAAAAAGATACGAGCTGCTTCTCCACGGAGGATGCCAGCGGCAGCACCTCCCAGGCGGCAGGGGTCGTGGAAGGCATAGAGGCGGGGACCCGGCTGTTCCTCATTGACGAAGACACTTCCGCCACCAACTTTATGGTCCGGGATGAATTTATGCAGCAGGTCATCAGCCGGGAAAAGGAACCCATCACTCCCTTTTTGGAGCGGGCCAGGGACCTGTACGAAAAAGCAGGAGTCTCCTCTATCCTTGTAGCCGGCAGCTCCGGTGCATTTTTCTATATCGCAGACACCATCCTGCAGATGGACAGCTACCGGCCCGTGGATATTACGGCCCGTGTAAAACAACTGTGCAGAGATCACACCGCCCCCAGGGTCCAGGCCCCGGACTTTAAGATTCCTGGTTTTTCCAGGGTTCTTCCTCCTTCCCGCCAGGGACACGAGGACAAAAAAGGCGGCCGCGGTTACGGGCGGGGAAGAGGAGGTTCTTCGGGGCGGGATGCAGGCGGCAGACCGGAGCATATGAAGATCAAAACCTTCGGCAGAGATTCCTTTTCCCTGGACAGAGAAACTGTGGATCTAAGATATCTGGAGCAGCTGGCAGACACGGAACAGCTCAATGCCCTGGCTCACCTGCTCCGCCTCGGCGCCGAACAGGTCCTGGACGGCAAAAAGACGGTGCAGCAGGTTGTAAGACAGATCTATGACTCCCTGGAGAAAAAAGGGTGGGAGCCGTTCTGCTCCTCCTATGTGCCCTGTGGTCTGGCCAAACCCCGGATCCAGGAAGTGTATGCCTGTGTGAACCGGTACCGCGGATAAAATATCCGTAAAAAAATCCTCTGTCCCCGGAGTACAGCCGCGGCTGTCTCTCTCCGGAGGCAGAGGATTCTTGTTCTGTCCCAAACTCCGATCTCACTGTCTCAGCCAGTCATGAGTCTCCCACCTGGCAGGCATGTCCATACTGTTTACCATGTTTTCCAGAACATGGACCGGGATATATCGCTCTCTCTTCTGGTTTCTCAAAAGCATCTCCACATAGGGCACTTCCAGATAGATCAGACGGATCCTGGCTTTGTAAGCCGCGAAAAGGCCGCACAGTTTTTCTCTGTTCTCCCGGATCAGGTTGGTGGCGTTCCAGATAAAGGGTTCCTTCCTTCTCAGCCTCTCTCTGGCCCGTTCCGTGGCGATCTGAACCACCCTGGAAGAACCTTTCCCGGGAGAGATACCGAATTCTTCCCGGATATCATCCAGGGAAATCACCGGCATACCCTCTCCGTGGTTCCGGATCCAGGTGTCCTTTCCCGCCAGAGGAAGTCCTGCCATCATGAACACGTCAAATTCGGTCTCATCGTACAGCCGGCTGCCCTCCCACAGGTTGTCCCTGTGAAAATACTCATATCTTGTATAGGAATTCGCAAATTCATAGGCCTTATGCCAGACCTTCCGTTCTTTCGCCTCCTCTTTAAACAGCTCCACATGTTCCGCCAGGCTCTCCGGCTCCTGGCAGTACCTTCCTCTGATATCTGCTTTGGACAGAAGATACAAAAGCCTTATAGGCACTCTCTCTGCCGCCTTCAGAATATCAAACTCCGGCCTGCTTTTTTTTAAAAACCACGCCGGAAGGCCGTGATAGCGGATAAGCCCTGCCGTCGTCTCCCTCTCCTCCCAGGTCAGGCCGAATCTCCGCTGCTGGCGGTATGCCATGGCACGGAACACCTTCTCTCCTGCAATAGTATGTCTGGGAGACGTCCATCTGCCATCCTCCAGCCTGGTACAGCCGGGCTTTCCGACATCATGGAAAGCCGCCGCCAGAAACAGGAGTTCCTGCTCTTTTTCTGTCAGCTCCTGCCACTCCTCCAGCTCCGTCACCTTCCTGCACACCAGCCTTGTATGGCAGTACACATCACCCTCGGAATGATACTGAGGATTCTGGGGCACGTTTTTCAGCATATCCAGTTCAGGATAAGTCTCTGTCAGTTTCTCCAGGGAAAAACCCGTCTCCCGGATGGAAGCCAGAATTCCTTTTGGCTCCGGGGCTCCTGGTCTTTTTTCTTTCTCCATATGCTCTCCTCCTTTCCCCGGTGCTGATCACCCAAACAGGTCCGTTCCCTCTGCCAGACAATTAGGCACTATGGGACGCTTCATCCAGTGGGTCTCCGAATCCAGGATAGCATTTAAAAAAGAGGCTCTCACATATTTCAGACGGTCGATGACATAATCTCCTTCCTCCACCTTAATATAGATCCCTTCCATGATCCCGGAAAGATCCGTCTGAGCTGTGGTCTGATCCAGATCTACGCCTGCTGCCCCGCACTGTTTCTCAAGACTCTGCCGGGGAGCTGCGGAGATAAAATGACTGTGTCCGATCCATCTGGTAATCTCCTCCGGATTCTGGTAACAGCCCTGATCCAGCACCAGGACCGAGTGGACAAAGGGGGCTTCGGACAGAATCTCCCGCCTTCGGGCCGTTGAAAAAAACTTTCCCGTCTCCTTGTCAAAAATATCAAATTCCATAAAGTAATGAGGCAGCATATCGTAAAACACTGTGTGCTTGGCGTACATCCATTCTCCGTACATCACATACCGGCTGCCCAGGATTTCTCTCAAAGAGTCCTGATACATGGCCGCCCAGCTCTTGAGCAGGTCAAACTGCCTCTCCCCATAACCGCCGTTAAGAAAATGTCCTCTGCTCTGAAGATACATCCTTCCGTCGGCCCCAAAACTGATGCCGCAGTTCGCTCCGTCAATTTTCTCCTCCAGCACCAGATATCTGCCTGAAATCTCTTTAAAGGGAACCGCCTTCAGATCCTGGTCTCCCTGCTGTTTCCTGGAACCCTCCAGGTGGCGGGTCCTAGGATATTTAAAGATCATTTCCATCTTTTCTCACCTCACTTTTTTATATAGGACGAACTTTCCTATTAGAACGAAAAAAGAGCACCTTTTGGGAGCTCCTGATCCTTTCTGCCGGCATTCCGGCCGGCCTCACTGTCCTGTAGTCTGTTCTGAATGATAAGAATCACCTGGCGTCCTCTGATCCGAAAGCATCCTGCTCTCTGCAATAAAGTAAAAAAGAAGCCAATGACAGGCTTCTTCTGTAATGACCAATCCGGGAATCGAACCCGGGTTTACGCCGTGAGAGGGCGTCGTCTTGACCGCTTGACCAATTGGCCTTACGTCATATACTCTAACATGTTTTTCTGGTATTTGCAAGTATTTTTTTTGTTTTAGGGAATTTTTCGTGTTTTTCCTTTCCACCCCTCCATTTCGCTGTCATTTTGACTGAATTTCTTGCCTTGGCCGCCCTTTCGTGGTAAAATAAATACAACAGAAGCAATCATTATGACTTTAGAGGATAAGAACATGAAAAACGAAAAACTGATTGCACTTATGCATGCCAAAGGCATCAGCAGGGCCCGGCTGTCGGCTCTGTCAGGGATTTCCCCCACCACTCTGAACCGGATCATCAACGGTCAGGTTCTCCATGTCAAAGGCCCTCAGATGGAAGCCATCGCCAGAGCCCTTGGCACCAATGTGCCCTCCGTATTTGACAGCGCTCAGGCTCGGCTTCCTCTTTCTCTGGCCATCCGTCCCGATGAGGCCGGTGAATCCATCACAAAATTGCTGGACCCCGATGAATCTCTCCTTCTTTACTGGTATCAGAACGCGCTGGAGGAAGGGCGGGCAGCTATCCTGAACCGTGCCCAGATGGAATTTCACAAGGCCCAGATGGAGGTCTCCTACCGGGCAGACAGCATCCGCAGCACCAGGAAGAAATCCGAGCCCTACGAACAGCTTACCCTGGATTTTTCCTCCGGCTCTTCTGTCCCTGTCAGAAATACCGGCACATAAGCAGTATCCGAAAAACTTTCACGGTCCGGCAAAAGCAGTCCGGCTTTCTTTAACAAACCTCTGTGCCGAATGGCATGAGTGCCAGTTTGGCCAGTTTAAGCTGCTGCAGCCCAAAGGGTATCCCCACGATCGTCATGAACCAGAACAGCGCCCAGATCAGGTGTCCCAGAGCCAGAGGCAGTCCTGATATCAGGAGCCATATCATATTCAGGAAAAACGATCCCAGGCCTCCTCCGTACCGGACCTCTTTTCCAAACGGAAAAAAGGTGAGCCCGGCGATCTTAAAGCACTGAAGCCCCACCGGGATCCCTGCAATAGAGGCACACCAGAGACAGCCTGCCAAAACCCAGCTCAGCCCGCTGGCGGCCCCTCCAAAGACAAACCACACCAGATTACCGAGGCATCCCATCTTCCTCATCCTCCCTCTCTTCCGAAAAAATAAACCGGTTGCTGTCCTCCACGCTGTCCCGGATCATGGCCCGGATCTCATCCATCTCCCTGCTGTCAGGCATAAATCGCTCCCACTCTCTGTAAGCCTTTTCATACTCCGCTTCCAGCCTGTCGATCCTGATGCCGGCACAGTAATCTGCATAAAGTCCTGCATAATAAAGTCCCATGGAATCCGCGATCTCCTCCGGAATATCTTTTATGTTCTTCTTTACCTTCTCTCTGATCAGATCATGGACGTAGGATCGCTGATACTCTGCAAAATTCAGAAGATCGTCGTTGTCGATCCCGTTTCTCTCTGCCCAGCTGCTGACATCTGCCGCCCTGGTCTTATAATCTATGGTCCCGTTTTCCTGCCAGGAAACCACTCCGTACTGGCAGGGGGGGATACTGACGGCGTCGCTGACGATCTCATAGATCCCGTATCCCGTGTCTCCCGGTTCTTTCTTGTGCTTCTTCACCCTCTGCACATGGAGATGGCCGCTGATATACAGAGGAACCTGATATCGCTCCAGAAGCTCTGTCAACTCCTGACTGTTATCCATGACACACTGTGAAGTGTACACACGGCTTTCCTGGAGCAGGTTATGATGTCCCAGGACCAGAACCTGAATCCCCTGTTTCTTTGCGGCCGCCAGATTCTCTTCCAGCCAGATACAGGTTTCCTGTTTCACTTCCCCTTCCACATAATTCACCGGATCATACCTGGCCGTATCCAGAAGGACCAGCCAGATCTTGTCTCTCAGGGCATACACGTAGCTGAAGGAAGCTTCATCCCGGCTCAGAGCCTGACCGGGCCCCAGCTCTCCATAAATCTCCCCATACTCTTCCGGAGAGATCTCACGGGTTCTCTCTGCCGTCTCTCCAAAATAGATACCGGCCTCCTGGTTGTTGATATCATGGTTGCCGGGAATCACCAGGATCTGGATTCCGGAATCCTGAACCCGGGTCAGCTTTTCTGCCAGTTCCAGATGATTGATCCTCTCCCCGTTCATGGTGATATCTCCCGTAAGGATCAGGGCATCCGGCTTTTCTCTCTCAGCCTCTTCAAGGACCGTATCCAGAAGCTCCGGCAGATATCTCACTATCTTCCCGTCGCTCTTTTTCACAAATTCCTCAAAGGCGCTGCCGTAATCCGTGGAGGCCGCAGACATATAGTGAAGATCCGACAGGAGCCAGATCGTGGGAAGAGTTTCTTCCTCAGGCAGGCTTTCGACCGGAAGAGGAGAGGGAACCTGGTATTTCCAGCCGGATCTTCTTTCTGCGGGGCTATTGTCAGGATCTGTCAGCCCACTGTCCTCCTCCGTCTCCTCTGTTTCCGGATCAGACTCAGAGGTTTCCCCCCAAAAGCTTTCATCCCACCCTCTGCCGGTCTCTTCCTGATCTTTTTCACGTTCTGTCGTTTCCTCAGGTTTGCTCTCTTCCTCTATAACAGAGATGGAGATCCTCCCGTCATCTCTGTCTTTTTCCAGAAAATTTCTCACCCTGGATATGACTGAGACGACGCCCATGGTTACAAAGACCAGACAGATCACAGCTAAAATCCATTTCTGTCTACTTTTCATTTATATATTTCCTCATCAGTCTGCCTGCAAAACTGCAGACAGGATTATTATACGAAAGAACCGGCTGTCGGTCAAATTAAAAAAAGCTTAAGATACCACGACAGGTTGTGAGGTTATAAAACCTCCCCGTTTTTATTGTCATAACAGGTTAATAACCTCTCTATATTTCTGATTTTTAGGTTGTTTTATAACCTATTTTCAGATAAATTAGGTTATTTTTGTATTTTTAGTATCACAGGTTAAATTTAACCTGTTGTTTTTTTAATGAGGTTATAACTACTTTCCTCTTCTTTCCCTCAAATGATTGCATTCTATTGCCACATATATTAAAATAAACAGGGATTTATCACAGAAAATGGAGGATTATAAAAATATGAATCTGACCGGTTTGAGCAAATTTATCAGCCTGATTCTCCGGCACAATCCTCAGGTCATCGGGATCGAGCTGGATGAACATGGATGGGCTGATGTGGAAGAACTTCTGGCCGGGATCAATAAGACCCGGAATATTACGATGGATATGCTGGAGGAAATTGTCCGGACTGACGAGAAACAGCGGTATTCCTTTAACGAAGATAAGGCCCTGATCCGGGCGAATCAGGGCCATTCAATTAAGGTCGATGTAGAATTGTCTCAGATGGAGCCTCCCCGATTACTCTTTCACGGAACAAGCGAAAAAGCGGCCGTATCTATCAGGGAGGAAGGTATTCTTCCCAGGGGCCGTCTCTATGTCCACCTGTCGAAGGATCCGGAGACCGCCAGAAAGGTGGGAAGCCGCCACGGAAAGCCTGTGGTTTTTCTGGTTGACAGCCAGAAGATGGCGCAGGATGGTTATGTATTTTTTCTCTCTGTCAATGGAGTATGGCTCACCAGACAGGTCCCGGCCGAATACCTGAAGGAACAGGAAATCTTAAGCGATGATCAGCAGCAGGATCCCGGCCACACTCACCAGGTCATTATCCACGATACTGGAAGTAAGGCTTTGATAGAATGAGTCGCTGTGCTCCATAAGCCTGCTGAGACAGGAGATGATATACATATACTCTTCTCTGTCCAGATTTCCTTTAATAAAAGAGACCAGGGCAATGGTCTGGAACAGGGCAAACTCCACCCCGATATACAGAAACTTTTCTCTGGATTTTTCAAATTCCGGAACAGAAATCAGGTCGCAGAAGAGACGGTATACCCAGTAATTGGTATAAAATTTTCCGTATTCCCGGCAGACCGTTTCCCGGAATGTCTTCAACTGCTGCTCATAGTCCTCTGTGTATTCCCGGCCGAAGTACTCCACCGCCTGCTGTACCAGCCGGTGGAAACGTTCATATTCTTTGTATTTGCCGGCAATATTTAAAATCTGTCCCAGGAAATGATAACGTGATCTTTCGTCCACGACACCTCTCAGCTTCTCTTCCATGGCACAGAGTACCTCCGGCTGGGCATATGCATCGATACACAGCCGGAGAAGATCCGCATTGTGGTTTCCTTCCCTGTCCATACGAACCCCTTCCTCCAGGATGGTGAAGGCGGCAAACAGACGTACCGGCAGAGAGATCTGCCTCATCGTGTAAAGGAATTCCACGAGGCTGGTCCGGACTGCTGATTCAAAAACATATAATTCTGTATGGGGATATTCTTGTCCGGAAATCTCATCTTCGCCTATATCAAACTCTATCTGTTCCTTCTCCATCAGGCTCCGCAGTACTTCCGGACAGGACAGAGCCAGATACAGTTCCTGCACATCTCCGTAGGAACAAGCGCATCTGGGATAGAACATACATGTAGGACATAAATATTCGGGTCCCAGTCTCGCGACCACTCTGCACAGATTATCTTCTGTCAGCATGGGGCATCTTCCGTGATCCAGCCTGACAGAAATCTCATTTCCCTTGTCCTCAAGCCAGTCGGAAGCCGGGATCTGGAGCACTTCTTCCCCCTCCACCATTTTTTCATAAGTTTCCCGGTTCATGACAATCTTCCAGCCGACACAGCAGGTGTTGAGGCATCGGTCAGCCGCACACTGAAACTGATGGAATTCATCTACACTAAGATAGATCATCTCATACTCCTTCTCCGGCCATTTTACGCCTCATCAATGGCCCTGCCAATGTCATGGCGCATATATTTGTTGTCAAAGTGGATCCACTCCGTGGCCTCATAAGCGTTGGCCCTGGCCTTTTTTAAATCCTCTCCCACAGCGGTCACTCCCAGGACTCTTCCGCCGTTGGTTACGATCCGGCCTTTCTCGTCAAATTTGCTTCCCGCATGGAACACATAGTACCCTTCTTTATCCTGAAAGGCCTCAAGTCCGGATATGGGAAGTCCTTTCTCATAGTGTTCCGGATACCCGTCGGAGGCCAACACCACGCACACCGCCGCGTTGTCCTCAAACTCCAGCTCTATCTGGTCCAGAGTGCCGTCGATACAGGCCTCAAACACATCCACGATGTCATTTTTCATCCTGGGCAGCACCACCTGGGTCTCCGGGTCGCCGAAGCGGGCATTGTATTCCAAAACCTTTGGTCCTTTCTCCGTCAGCATCAGCCCGAAGAAAATGATCCCCTTAAAAGCTCTCCCCTCCGCCCTCATGGCATCCACTGTGGGCTGGAAAATATGCTGGGCGCAGAACTGATGGATCTGGTCCGTGTAGAACGGACTTGGGGAGAAGGTTCCCATTCCGCCTGTGTTCAGTCCCTGGTCCCCGTCCTTTGCCCGCTTGTGGTCCTGGGCGGAAGTCATGACTTTGATGGTCTTTCCGTCTACAAAAGACAGCACCGACACCTCCCGGCCGGTCATAAATTCCTCCACCACGATCCGGTCTCCTGCGGAGCCGAACTGTTTGTCCATCATCAGGCTCTTAACTCCCTCTCTGGCCTCCTCCCTTGTCTTACAGATCAGGACACCTTTTCCCAGAGCCAGCCCGTCGGCCTTGAGCACGATGGGCATGTCCGCCGTCTCCACGTAAGCCAGGGCTTTCTCCGGAGAGTCAAAGGTCTCATAGGCAGCAGTAGGAATGTGATATTTCTTCATCAGGTCTTTGGAAAACGCCTTGGAGGCCTCCAGGATGGCCGCGCTCTTTACGGGTCCGAATACCCGCAGGCCAGCCGCCTCAAAAGCGTCCGCGGCTCCTGCTGCCAGGGGATCGTCGGGACCGATGATAGTCAGATCGATGTCCTGCTCCCTGGCGAATGCTGTCAGCTTCTCAAAATCCATGACCCCGATATCGACACACTCCGCCACCTGGGCGATCCCCGCGTTGCCGGGGGCGCAGTACAGCTTGTCCACTTTCCTGCTCTGAGCCACTTTCCAGGCAATGGCGTGCTCTCTCCCGCCGCCGCCTACGATCAATACTTTCATGTTCTGCCTCCTCACTCTTCTTTATCCGCGACTGTCCGTCGCCTTTGTTCTTGAAAATCCGTTCCCTATCATTATATCGGATACATCCTGTAAACGCAAAGCAATTTTTTATGTATAGGAAACGTCATAAATCTTTTTCTTATGACGTTTCCCGCGCCGATTTTGCCGCGTGTAACCGCGGAATCTACCTTATAAAAATCATGCGCATCCCCCGGAGGGACTATAGTAAACAGCAAATTTATTTGTCGTTTACTATAATAAAACGCAGGAATCCCCCGGAACACAGGCTCCGGAGGATATCATTTTCTATAACTCTTTGTTGGCGATCATATGGATGGCCTGAGGCAGGATCTTCCACTCCGCCTCCTCCATGACCCGTCTCTGGAGAATCTCCGGCGTATCTCCCGGAAGCACCTCCACCGCTTTCTGGAGGATAATGGGACCGGAATCCATGCCCTCATCCACAAAATGAACCGTGGCTCCGGTCAGCTTCACTCCTCTTTTCAGAGCCGCCTCGTGAACCTTCAGCCCATAGTACCCCACTCCGCAGAAGGATGGGATCAGGGATGGGTGGATATTGATGATCTTGTTTCTGTACTTCTGAATCATGGCCTCAGGGATGGTCACCAGGAAGCCTGCCAGCACAATGAGATCCAGGTCATACTCATCCACCTTTTTGAGAAAAGCCTCATGAAAGGCCTCTCTGCTGTCAAATGTCTTCGGAGACAGGCATACCGCCTCAATGCCGTGATTTCTGGCCCGCTCCAGGGCATAGGCTCCCGGGTTGTTGCTGATGACCACCTCCACTCTGGCGTTGGTGACGGTTCCGTTTTCCATGGCATCCAGAATGGCCTGAAGATTGGTTCCGCCTCCTGACACCATCACTCCCACTCTCAGCATAAGGTCACTCCTTTTTCTCCCTCTTCCACAGAGCCGATGATATAGGGAGTCTCTCCCGCTGCCCTGACGGCTTCCATGGTCTTATCTACGTCAGCCGGGTCCACGGCCAGCACCATGCCGATCCCCATATTAAAGGTGTTGTACATCATCTCCGGAGCGATGTCTCCTTTGGAAGCCAACAGACGGAAAATAGCCGGAACCTCATAGCTGTCCTTTTTGATCACCGCCCTGGTGCCTTCTTTCAGCATACGGGGAACATTTTCATAGAAGCCGCCGCCTGTAATATGGCTGCAGGCTTTCACCTTCACCCCTGCCTTCTTGATGCTCTTTAAGGCCTTGACGTAGATCCTGGTGGGGGCTAAAAGGGTCTCTCCCAGGGTTCCGCCCAGCTCCTCATAATAGGTCTCCAGCCCCTCTCTGGTCAGCTCCTTCTCAAATACCTTCCTGACCAGGGAAAATCCGTTGGAATGAACGCCGGATGAGGCCATGCCCACGAGCACATCCCCGCTCTTTAAGTTCTCGCCGGTGATCATATCCTTCTTGTCGCAGACCCCTACGGCAAACCCTGCCAGGTCGTAATCCTCCTCCGGCATAAGCCCCGGATGCTCCGCGGTCTCGCCGCCGATCAGGGCTGCTTCCGACTGGATACACCCCTGGGCCACTCCCTTGACGATGTCCGCGATCTTCTCGGGAACATTCTTGCCGCAGGCGATGTAGTCCAGGAAAAACAGGGGCTCGCCTCCGGCGCAGGCGATATCGTTGACACACATGGCCACCGCATCGATGCCGATAGTGTCATGCCTGTCCATGATAATGGCCAGCTTCACCTTAGTGCCGCAGCCGTCGGTGCCGGACAAAAGCACCGGGTCTTCCATCTCCTTGATCTTAGACAGGGAGAAAGCGCCGGAAAATCCGCCCAGTCCTCCTAAGACCTCCGGTCTCATGGTCGCCGCCACATGTTTCTTCATCAGTTCCACTGACTTGTAACCAGCCTCAATATCCACTCCGGCTTTCTTGTAATCCATGTTCTCACCCTCCAGATTATTTTTTCATCTGTGCCAGATACTCTTTGTATCCCACCTCATCCAGTCTTTCAGCCTTCTTCACCACATCTTCCTTCATGGACGCGGAGTACTCTTTTAACCTTCCAAGGAGCTCCTCGTCAGAGGTGGCCAGGATCTTGGCTGCCAGGATTCCGGCGTTGGTTCCGCCATTAATGGCCACCGTAGCCACCGGGATGCCTGAGGGCATCTGGACGATGGAGTAGAGGGAATCCACCCCTCCCAGGTCAGAAGTCTTCATGGGGATGCCGATGACCGGCATGGGGAACAGAGCCGCGCACATGCCCGGCAGATGAGCCGCCTTACCGGCTCCCGCGATCACTACCTTCACGCCCTTTTCCTCCAGAGACTTGGCGTATTCAAAAAAGATATCCGGTTCCCTGTGAGCGGAAATCACGGTCATCTCAAAATCAACGCCCAATTTCTCCAGAATATCCGCCGCCTGTGCCATCACAGGCAGGTCCGAGTCACTGCCCATCACGATTCCAACTTTCGCCATAGCTGTTCTCCTTTTCATAGTATGTCTTCTAAGTATGAAAACATCATACAGGGTTTTCCAAAGAACGTCAATAGATTTATAAAAGGAAAAGCCCGGGAAACGGAAACAGGCCGTCACCCCTGAAACAGGGTACAGCCCATCTCCTTAAAATATTGGATTTTTTTCTCCAGATCCCTTCTTGACACATCAAAGTATTCTGCCAGGCAGTCCAGACAGTAATACACAGTGGTCCCCCGATTGATCAGCTTTTTTGTAGCCCCGATCTCATCCCGGGTCACCTCCCTGCCGCAGCGCCGACAGCGCTCCTTTTTTCCCTCCATCTCATTTCCCGCAGTTTACCAGACGGCACAGGTACATCTTACAGTCGTGGCCCGGCACGGACACGATATGATAATCCCTCTTCACTCCCAGCTCTTCTCCCGTAAACACATCCCTCATGGAGAAGCCGTACCCAGAAGAATAGGGAACTCCGGCGTCGGCAAAGATGCAGCTTACATCCCGCTCTTCCTCAAACAAGTTATAATAAACGATGACAAACTCATTGCCGGAAAGATGTTTGATAAAGGTGTAGAGCTGGTCCTTCACCGCCCTGAGAGGCTCCACCGCGTTTTCCCTATCCTCCTCCGGCACCATGACGCTCCGCTTCCCCACAAGGTAAGGCGGACGGCACTCCGGATCCTGGTCGATGCGGATCAGTTCCCGGTTGAGCAGCAGTTTTTCCATTTCCGGATTCAGATTCCGAATATCCGCGCCGATCATAAGGGGAACGCCTGACAGGCACCAGAGGGAAAACTGGATCCTGTATTCTCCGTCGGTACAGGGTTTTCCGATGGCCACGTTACCCTGATTGTACATGCCCACGGTCAGCATGTCCATGTCATTGAAACAGTAGGGCCCTGACTGGCACAGATGTTCCAGCTGGGACTGGAAGATCCCCATAAAGGAGCGGAAATTGTCGAAAATATCTCCTGTGGAGCGGTACATATGGGCTCCGATGGATCTCATCCAGTTCCAGGAGTCATGATGTCCCCAGTTGCAGGCGGCAAAACAGATCTCTCTCCCCGAGGCCTTCAGGGCCATGCTCATGATGTGATAGCGGTTGATTCCATCCGCGTTTTGAGGGAAATTGCAGTAATCGTATTTCAGGTAATCCACTTCCCACTCGGCGAAGAGCCTGGCATCCTGAAACTCATGGTCATAGCTGGAAGGGTATCCGGCGCAGGTCAGGATCCCGGCGCAGGAATACATGCCGAATTTCAGTCCCGCCCTGTGGACATAGTCGGCCACCGCTTTCATCCCGTGAGGAAATTTCACCGGGTCCGGCACCAGATTGCCGTCTTTGTCCCTCTCTTTTAAGGACCAGCAGTCGTCGATGACCAGGTACTCATACCCTGCCTCCCGATACCCTTTCTCCACCATGGCATCGGCAATCTCAAAAACCAGCTTCTCGTCAATATCCTTCCCGAAGGTATTCCAGGAATTCCACCCCATGGGCGGCGTCACTGCTATCATAGGTTCTTCCTCCTGTGTTTTGTAACCCAAAGTATAAGCCACCCTCGGTTCTTTGTAAATAGATTTTTGTCTGCCGGATAGATTCAAATGTATACAAGGGGCAATGTCATTTTGTTTAGGCTCTTAAGAACGATTTGTTGCGTGAAATGGAGAAATAATGAAATCACTATATTACTGAGCGGGCGGGAAAAAGAAAGAGATTGTCGAATTCTGGAAATCATGGTAGAATCCCATATAAGGAAAGTCAGAAAGCAGAGGCGGCTTACCCTCCATCTCCGGAGGGGCAACCCTCCAGACGAAAGAAAGGAGGGCTTGCTAATGTATGTTACATATTCGGATCTGATCCAGATAGGTATCTTCATTATCGCCCTCGTGGGTCTGTGTTACACGATCTTCGGGGGAAGAAAATAGCCGCCACTATTCGCACTAGTGACGGCTGATCCTGTAAAGGGTTAACGTTATAAACTATTGGGGGTAGGCCGCTTCTCTGGCTTTTCCTCATATTCAATATAACATATTCGAAAGAGGGACGCAAGCCCTCTTTTTGTTATATTGGGTTCTTCTACGCTGAGATGTCCCCATACCTGGAGAGAGGGCAGCTAGAGCATTTGAGCAATGTCCTGTATGTGAACTTTCACGGGATTGAGGTTCAAGAGCGGCACACAGAGCTGATCCCCAGCGGCATAGACGGAGACACCGCTAAGATCAAGATGTTTGTGGCCAGCAAGAAGGCCGTGAACCGACAGGACAACACCCCGCGGCAGTATACCAGGGAGATTTACAACATGTTGAATTTCCTGGGGAAACGCCTGGAGGACATCACAGGCATAGATCTGCGGTACTACTACGGTGTGATGAGGGAGCAAAGAGGGATAAAAATGTCCACCATGCAAACCAGGCTACATTATCTCAGCAGCTTCTGGGATTTTTTAATCACTGAGGAGTTGGTACACAGCAATCCAGTCAAAAAAGTGGGCTTGTTGAAGCTAGAGAAGACCATCAAGAAGCCATTCTCGGCGGCGGAGATGGAAGCCCTGAGAGTTAATTGCCAGGGACTCCGGGACCGGGCCTTAGTGGAATTTCTGTACTCCACCGGAGTCAGGATGTCAGAGCTGGTATCTCTAAATGTGGGTGACATTGAGATGGGCAAGCAAGAGCTGATCGTCTATGGTAAGGGTAGCAAGGAGAGGAAAACATA
>Ga0137306_101432_pt1 | contig 24353 bp, 23 predicted proteins | sample Inofroosms_March_FD_97187 | JGI IMG/M metagenome (GOLD analysis project Ga0137306, IMG submission 97187) | Mouse cecal microbial communities from Vienna, Austria - N-Acetylneuraminic and N-Acetylglucosamine D2O microcosms_March | ecosystem: Host-associated > Mammals > Digestive system > Large...
AGGAAATCTGTTTCTGGCGCTATTGGGGATAACTGACCGGGTTATCCTTCACCGACCACCTTCATTATCCCCGATTTTTATCAGGATGTCAATGTGTCTGACTTTTTTACCACAAGTTTCCTGTATGATTGTCTATAGTGCTTACATAAGACAGCAGCCGGTCATGCAGGCTCACCTGTGTATCCGCATAGCCGATCTCAACCACGATCCCATTATCAAGATAGCAATACGGGTTACCAATCTGCTCAATATACCCTTTGATCCGTTCGGCGCACGGCCTGGTCATGTCAATCACAACATCACTAATATCTCTCAGGGTGGAACGGTCAACCGATTCCATGCTGATGCCTTCCATATATATACACCTCACTTTATCCTAATTATTTCCAGTGGCATGGGAAATTATTCATACTTTGACGGACGAAATCCGCCTGCCCGAATGGGCGTATATTAAGGTATACTCCTGAGTATGCCTTATCTGATACTAATTTAATGCCTCCCCTGATGCCTGCGGCGAACAGGTCCATAGAAATTTCATCTCCCCGCCTTCATTATGGCCGGGCTGCGTATTACAGAAGTACCATTATACCCCTGCCGTATCATCGCGTTATACGGGAGCCGCCCATATATCAGTGCGCATGGTTCTGCTAGCCAGGCAGACGGATAGCCGCTATCCGGCAGGGAATGTATCAGGATGGACTATGCGGTTGTCAAGGTAGGGGACATGGGGATGTCTTTGTATATAAAGACATGGGGGAAGGGAGGAATCTAATGCGGTGTAATAAAAAAATTATATTAATATAAATTTAAAGCATACTTCCCAGGCTTAATTTCTTTTTAAGGGAAAAGGCCAAATACAAAACGGCCTGGTTTCCCAAAGCCGCTCAGACTGTTACAAATATGATTCAGAATACAACTCCACAATCACTTTTCTTTCGTACAATAACAAATCAAAATCTATCACTTGAAATATTTTCCATACAAATGCTAACCCCCCATAGACTGTTTTTGTCTGTAGTGGTTCAGCAAATCTTCTTCACTGAAATTGTCCGGATTATCAAAATCATCACTTTCACACAAAAGCCACACCATGACATTCTCCATGAACCACGGCTGTTTTTTTAAGTATTTACAATTTTTCTTAAATTGGCTGTAATCTTTGTCATGTCCGCTATCACGATAGACCAGAGAATCAGCAGCATCTTCCATGCGCAGCAAACCCATTTTAGCAAAAATGTTATCAATTGTTTGAGATATTCTGTCCAGACAATATTTCTTTTCGATATTGATTTTATTATCATTCATTTGGATAACCATTTTTAACATAGCAACAAGCTTCCCCAGCACAAACGATAGCGAAAGCAGATCACTTTCATACTTACATCTTTACACTATCTATTTCTCAATCCTCAACATCATATGGCACATTCAACATGATACAAGAGGATATGATATACGTCTAATGCCACTCCTTGCACGTAGAACTGAAATCCAGCTCAACATTGATATTAATACTGACACGTACACCTCATAGAAGCACAAAGGCTCTTTACTACTGGATAATATCCGGTAATGGGGTGCCTATTCTTACATTTCTGTTATGCTTTCAATCTGATTAGGCGGGATAACAACATCATCTTTTACATAAAGGAACTGCATATCGAGGTCATCGTTCGCTCTATCCATAGCATGAAATAGTGTCCATTTTTTTATTTTCATATCATCATCTAGCCCATCCCACCCATCATATGGTGGATCTCTCCATTCATCTAAATCAAAATTAAATCTGGATATTTGATCTAATGTAACGTAAAAGTTCACTATATAACTTCTCGAATGCTTTCTCCAATACTCGTCCAATTTTCTAACTTCATCTGATAATTCTATAAGTGTCATTAGAAACTCTGGTCGCTCATGGATATTTGTACCATAATTCGAAATATTGTCGTTTAATAGGAATCCATTTACACAAAAATCATAATACACTCTATGTGCAATACTATCTAACCTTTTGTCAATCTCGTTAAAGAAATGTTTATTATGGTATCTGTCATAGTCAATATTATAACACTTTCCGTTGCAATTTAATATTCTGTTCTCAATATCGAATACGATTCCGCACTTGTTCAACATTCTCGAAAGAACCGTGTCTCTCTTTAGGACTTCTTGTAAATTCATAAGACCATTCTTACGAATTTCTTTACACTCGTCTAAAGTTCCCACTACGTGGAAAGCCATTATCTGCAAATCTGAAAAATCAACATTCTTGATTTGTTCTATATTTCGTTTCCAGAAAATCTCAAAATCATTTCTCGAATTAATAAGCAATTCAGTAACATACTCATCTGAAGACATATCCATAACATTTAAAACAAATTCGTATGCACTATCACAAGAACGCAGGTCAAATCTCATTTTCATCCTCCTCAACAGTAAATTCTGCATCGATAGCATTTTTATAGTACTCAGGATCAGAAAGATTATACGACATTAAATTTTTTCTCAGTTTCATGCATCCCGGTTTAAACATCGCATATGTCAAACCACCAGATAACACTCCACCGATAACTGGTATAGCCGATGCAACACTGTCCGCAAATATTTGTTTTGTCATTCTTATACCTACATTGAGTGCAACCTTCTTTACTACTGGATAAATAGTTCCTTTTGTCAATGTTTTCTGTGCTAATTTTTTTGCCACATGTTTAGCAAGTACATCTGCAAATTTTCTTAGTATACTGGCAGCCCCATGTATCCCAAACATCACGCCCATAAATAGCAGCAAAAAATTCATTGTTTCCGAATTAACATCATCCTCATTTAAATCAAACTGCTCAAATCCGTATAAATATGCTAACTCCTGCACCGTTCTAAAAATAAATACAAAATATGATGTAATATCAACAGCTGCGGCTCCAACAGCAGCAACACCTCCCGGTAGACTTGCCGCAACCGATATACTCGTTACCTTCGTTGTTTCATAATTTATAACTTGGTTTGAAATCTTATTAATTGTCTCCTTTGAAATCCCTGCTTTTGCAGGATTACTATTGATTGCCATAGCAACAACATCATCAGGATAATATTTTATGAGTTCTTTACGCAAAAATTTTGTCCGATTGATTTTCACTCCTGGAGTGTGCATTGCGGCCATTAGTACTTTCTCAAATGTCAATTCATTTTCAACCATATCTACGATATCAGACATCTTGCTTTCCTCTTTTTCTTCTCCTCTTTCTTCCAAAATTTTATATTTCGCACTAGACTCTGTAAAACTTGTGAACAAATACATGTCAACTATTTCACTGTCAAGTCCATCTCTTAGTACTGCGTGGATTAATCTACAATCGACGCTAACAACAATTCTGATGCCACAACCTTAACATACAATCCATAATATAAATCTTTCCTACTTTCTCCGACTCTGTACTCATACCTCAGACCAACCGGCAGGTGAATATGTTTCCACACAAAAACGAGCTTATCGCAATATTTTTTATTATGGTATTAGCTTCGCAAAAGCCCTAGAAATATACCATCTTTTCGATGGCCTATCCTTAATACATAACATCAAACAGACTGTCTCAACATAGTACAAACGAATAAAATGAATATCTCTTGCTTAACAGTTAATCTGACTTAATCCATCATCATTTCTATTTTTTCAATTATAACAGCAAATATATCCGCTCGCCCTATTTTAGTCTATACGAATTTGAAATCATTTATTTTCTGTCTATCTGGTAACACAAATGCCTACTCATACTTAATATCCAAAGCTTTCGCAATTATCTTCATTTTTTTAAAGAAACAGTTCCACGTTTTAGATTTTTATTAAAACTATATGGAGTCTATACAATATGACTGAAAAGTTCCTCAAAACTGATATTTATTCCTCACGCAACTCGCCTAACATTATGCGCAAGCATAACACCCAAATTATTCCTGTTCCAATAATTTTGCCACCGTTTTTACATCCGTATCATACTCCACCCCTGTTATCTCAGAACGAGTATATCTTTCATCAAATAAATCAATTAGATTTTCCACATCAGCATATGTATTTAATACGATTCTGTTTGTATCCTCATTGATAATAAACTTCCCCTGCCATCGCTCTACCGTATTGACTTTATTAATTAATTGTTCCTGGGTCAGATTAAACACTTTTGAAGAACTGATGCGCATCATTTTTTTTGCGTATTTTGATTTTCCCCGGCTTATGTATTCCTCCAGTTTTCCGGTGTTCTCTGATATATCTTTTGCGATAATATTTTGTATGGCATAACCCGCAGATTGGTAAATATAATTTTGAAATCCAAAGTTTCTCTGCAGCAGCATCACATTATTTGTAATCAAATAATCATTCATGATCAAAATATCTATCTTTTTAGCTATCGTTAGAAGCCTCTCGCTCTGTTCCGAAAATACAACCTGATTCTCAAACTGCATAAGACGGGCAACGAAACTGGTTTTCTTTTTATTTGGCACCATAATGCTCCAAAGATGCTGATAAATCCAAATAGTATCATTCCCTTTTCTGATCTGAAATACAAGTCCGGAAGCGTCTGCCAAATCCTCTAAAGTAAATTCACCCGTTTCACTGCTGTCATTCAAATACCAAAATGGATAAAAATCATCACTCTGTTTAAAGATCAAATACTTATGTTGATTATCTGCCAGTTTGCTTCCATCCGCATATTCTGATGTCAGTGACAAATACTGTTCAGTAATAATCTCAAAAAACATTTCTTTTAAAACAGTTCTAAAATTTTTTCCCTGCTCATTCTTGTCCTCAGACAAGGACATTCTTTTTAATTTAGGAGAGCTTTTTTTTACAACAAAAGCCTCTAACCCGCACTGTTCTAAATGCTCGAAGCACTCTCCCAGTCTTTTTCTAATCTGTTTTTCAGATAAACTTTTCTTAGGCATCTTGCTTTTCCTCTCAAATTATTCATTGTAAATCACAAAAACACCATCAGCAATATATTTTCGTTTTATCGGAGAATTTTCCATAATTGGACTCCCATGTGTAATTCCGATATAGACGCTATCCGGATGAATAATATCTTTTGCCGGATTCTGAAATTCAAACGAAAATGTTCTGTATTTCATTGCTGCAAGCACTGGATTCTGATAAAATGTATTTGAACCAGTTAACAACAAAATAACCATTATAAGCATCGTCAAGAATACTATCAAGCCTCTGACTGACTCTACGTCATCTGTCAAAAGAGGCAAAACATATGTTACTAAAAATGTTGCGCCGCTGTCATTCGGTGTGTCCTCAACTTTAATTTTTTCCCCTTCCGATCTAAATCCCGCTTTTTGCATTCCATTAAAGCCCAATGCAATAGCTATAGTAGCAATTAACCAGCATACACTAATAACAGAAACTACAAATCCTCCAAACGCCGGATTTTTTACCGCAATAAAAACCTCTTTTATTCCCGTTTCAGTAAAAAAGACAATAAATTTATAAAACAAACTAAGATGCAGGCTTATATCTAAATGCTTGATAAGCACCAATAAAAAGAGAGGGGCGAACGATTGTAGGATAAGTCCTCTTTTTAAGTTCAGATTCTCTTCTCGCATAAAATTATTCCCTTCCGTTTTTTTCTTTGCATACCTTATGTCCCCAAATAATATAAAAAAATAATATACTTAAAATATATCCAAATTCCAGCTTCTCTGTTACATCATTTTACCATATTTATCCATCTGGTACAATAATCTTTTAATCGCTTTTCCTAATTTTTATCAAACGCAATGTTATCAGGATGCGGCTCCAGAATCCCTCCCAGAGCCGCCTTTCTTCCTAAATCCCAAACTTCGATATATTCAACGCCACATGTATCATAATATACTGCCTCAAATCCTCGTCCAGCTGCCCGTTCCTCATGCTGTACTTATTAATCATCGGCATATACATCCGCAGCACTTCCTCCATATCCTCATGGATACCTGCCACAGCGCCCTTCAGCACTTCACGAAATTCCCTCTCATCCAAGGCTTTCTCCCCCTTTCCCAAGCGCCTGACGCAGCTTTTTCAAAGCCAGCGACCTCTGGTTATATACATGCTGTACGGAGCAGTTTAATTCCCTGGCGATCTCGCAGGGCTTCTTTTCCTCAACAAACAGCATAAGCAGAATCTGCTGCCTTGCGGGTGAAAGTACTTTAAATGCCTTCTCCAGTTCTTCCTCCTCAAACCAGATTTCATCCGTCCCAGATAATCCCCTGATACATTCATCCTCAAATCCCGGGCAGCTTAAACAATCCTCCCCTACCTCATCAATGGGGACCGTCTCCACCTTCTTCCTGTCCTTATAAAGGTAATTCAATTTTGCCCTGTAGACCAGCGTATCAAGCCATTTCGTAAATCTTGCCCGCAGCTCATCATGCGCGGAATCTTGCTGGTGGTTCATTTTGTGCCTCCTTTTCCGCAGGCACACCACCAGGGCAGGATTCAGACATACCATGATGGCATGCCTGAATGATATTGTTTTTCTGCTACTTTACATCACATGGAACATTTGTCTCAAAACAATGGAATCACCCCCTTTTTGAACGTAAGATGTCTTGGGTATCCAAATCACGTGACATTCGCTGAATGCCTGCGCAGGCGTCACCCGGATCACTGCCCATGGAAATGTAGACAATCCGGTGAAATACACCACAGCGCAAAGTACGCTTTCGGTATGACATATTTTTCCGGATATTTCGCAACAAAAAACGACCATACTGTGCTTATTTGCACAGTACAGCCGTTCTTCAAAGCATAAATAACTGACTCAGCCGGCTTGAACTGCCAGCGTTTACAAAAGATACGCAAACCGTATCCGGCTCCGCCAGGTTCCGTCGGCAGAACTAACCGGCAAAACATATCATCGCAAAATATATGTACTCTTGCGCCTGCTTTATGTGCCGACACATTTTGCCGGATGCTTCGCAACCATTCCCCGTACCATAAAAGTTTCAGACTTTCCAGTACGGGTAGCCGTGTGGCCGCTCCTAAAATGATTGCCATAGGCTGAGGGTTTACCTACCAAACCTTTCCAGGGAATCCAGATAACTCAGGAACCCTTCACAAGCCTGGATCTTCTGCTTTTGCGGATACCGCTCAATACGTTCCGCAATCTCCTGCAGGTAGACTCTTTCCGGATTCACATAATCCGCCCTGATCAGCTGATCCACTGTCACGGAGAGCGCATTAGAAATTTTCACCGTCATCTCCAGGCTGGGGACCCCTCTGGCATTCTCGATCTGGCCGATATGGCTGCTGCTGCATCCGCATATCTCCGCCAGGTCTTCCTGACGCATTCCGAGCATCATACGGTACTTCCTGATGTTGCTGCCTAAAACCATGTAGTCCAATTCTCAATCTCCTTACGCCTATAGTATTGTAATCCAATTTATAGTGGAATTGAAGAAAGCATAATTCCGTTATACGCACTGGAAGTGTGATAACCAAAAATTTTTTTGTTTTTATATATGTTAACCGTTTGTTTTGTGGAAAATATGCTTTTATACACTAAACGCAAGAATTTCTGTTTTATTACCATTTCCCAGCAAATTTAATAATATTTTCACAAAATCACGCGGTTGCCTGTTGAAGCGACAGGTCGCAGATCAGCTTTGCCGCTTCTCTAACCTCCTCATTTCCCATAAATTTTGTGGCGACCCAGACGACCGCTTTGGGGTCTAGGGCGACAACCTCACCCAGGGTTCTGCCTTTGTACTTTGAGATCGGGCACATTACCTGCATCGCCTGCTTCATCTTTTCTTCCGGTGTCAGTTCACGCTGTTTTGGTTCTTCCACAGTATACTCATCTTCCGGAATATTTTGCGTCGCAGGGGTACTCCTCGCCGCAGGCATCTGCGTTGGTATGACGCTCCTGTCCGCTGACGCTTGAGCCGGTATGACACTCCCATCCCCAGGATCCCCGGCAAAAGCTCCCAACTCATCCGGCGCGACAGACTCGAAATCCTCACCCGCCATGGAAAACTGCAGGCCAAAGCCGGCATTGCGCAGCGCGATGCCCACAGCGGCCGTCTGCGCCCATTCCCTCGGGGAAACGGACGGCTTGTCCTCGCAGTATCCCCTGGAGGCAGTAGCTTCCGCCAGATAGGCATCCGCCGGGTCCTTATAACTGGGGTAGATCCTCGCCGTCGCCACAAAGCAGTCCCTGGCCGGAACCACCTGGACCGCTATACGGCCTTCCGGATATTTCAGACGGAACCACGCCATCTGTATCATTACCGGAAGCCGCTTCCGGACTTCGCCGGTATTCAGGTCTGCGTAGTCTATGGCAAAAGGCGCGGGGTCAAACCCGTCCACTTTATTAATATTCCCTATGATGGCCAGCATGGCCGCTTTATCACTTAAATTGTTCTGGCTCATATAAACCTCCTAAGATAATGGCACGCCCCGCAGCCCGGGCGGCAGGACATGCCACATTTACTATATTCTGTTCCCCATACGGGCACGTATGCCCACAGGCCGCTTCCCATGTCTGTCCAACCAGCTGCCTGCCAGAATCATCCCAGATCCCGCAGCCGGCTGGCCAGGCAGGTGCCCCGTTTCTCCGTATCCGTTCTCCCAATGGCGATATGGAGCGCCTTCCGCTCCCCGACAATGATGACCCTGCTCTTTCCCCTTGTAATAGCCGTATAGACCAGCGGCCTTGTCAGCATGACAAAATGGGCGCACTGCAGGTTGATAATAACGGACTGGTACTCGGACCCTTGAGATTTATGGATCGTGGAAGCGTAACCCAGGTCCAGCACGTCAAGCTCGCTTGAATCATACCGCTTTACCCGTCCTTCCCCAAAATCCACGAAAACCACAGTGTCGTTTCCCCCGTGTCTGATCTTCCTGATATACCCGACATCGCCATTGCTCACGTCGTCGAGGTTTTTCACCTGCATGACCTTGTCGCCGCTCCTGAATTTCCGCCTGCCGCACAGGGCCTCCGCTTTTCCGTTTCCATCCGGATTGACCATTTCCCGCAGCATCTGGTTCAATGCGTTGACGCCGGTTTCCGTTTTCTGCCGGTACGGTGACAATAAAGCCACATTGTCCACGCCGTATTTCCTGATTTCTTCCATGTAAAGTCGGGCAATCAAACCGGCGGAATCCGAAATCACGGGGGAATCTATAAATTGGAAATCCTCCCCGTATTCTAGACTTGAGCAGCCATGGCGGATCCGTTTCGCGTTCGCTGCGATCAGGCTGCCCGTATCCTGACGGAACACCTGGTCCAGCCTGGCTACCGGGATACGGCCGCTGGCAATCAATTCACTCAATACCGCCCCCGGCCCAACGGAAGGCAGCTGGTCAGCGTCCCCGACCAATACAATCTGCGTGCCGGCCCCGGCGGCGTGGAACAAATGTCCGGCCAGATAAATATCCAGCATGGAAACCTCATCCACCAGAATCAGGTCCGCATGTGATATCTCCGAATCGCCATAAGCGCCGTCGCCGTCCTCACCCGATACCAGGCCCAGAGCCTTATGCACCGTCGTGGCCGTAAATCCGGTGGCCTGCTCCATCCTTCTGGCCGCACGGCCAGTCGGGGCGCAGCAGCATATCCTGTTTTCCGGATTGCTGCGGCGGTATATATCCAGTAACGCGTGCTGGATCATGGTTTTCCCTGTGCCGGGGCCCCCGGTGATAACCGACATCCCGTTTGTCAGGGCCATTTTGACCGCCTTGCGCTGTGCCGGGGCGAACCTTACCTTCAGCTTTCCCTCCGCGGCGTCCAGCTCATGATCCAGATTCCCATACCGGGGAATCTTTTGGGCTGACAGCAATTCATGGATTGACCATGCCAGGCGTTCTTCCGCCTCCGCCGTTTTTCCGCGGTATACATTTCCCTGGTAGGAAACAAGCTGCCCGCTGCCAAGCAGCCTGACGGCACGCCCCGCGACCATTTCCTCCGTCAGGCCGGGCGTGTCCAATATATTCAGGCACGCTTTCACAAAAGCATGCTTCTCCATGCAAAGGTTCCCTTTTCCTTCCGCCTCGGCCAACGTATATAGCATCCCTTCATCCACCCGCTCCGGCGACATACGGTCCAGCCCCATGCGCGTGGCGATGCTGTCCGCCGTTTTAAAGCCGATGCCGGCCGCCTCACACAGCTGATACGGATGGTTCCTTACCACATCCATCGTGCGCTCTTTATAGATTTTATACAGCCCGACGGCGCGTTTGGGCGTAATCCCGTAAGGCGCAAGAAACGCCACTACGTCACGCGCGCCGCGGTTGGCCATATAAGACTCGCATATCTTTTCCAGTTTCCCTTTGCTGATCCCGGGTATGGACAGGAGCCTTTCCGGCTCCCTGTCCAGCACTTCCAGGGATTCCAGCCCGAAAGCGGCAAATATCCTCTCCGCCGTCTTAACGCCTATGCCTTTGATCTGGCCGGAGGAAAGGTAGGCAATGACCCCTTCCCTTGTCGGGACAATCACCTCCTCATAGCCGTCCACCTCAAACTGGACGCCGTGCTTCCCGTTTTTGCTCCAGTGCCCGCGCATCTCATAGCGCAGGTTTTTGGATACCGGGAGCCCGTATCCCACAGCCTTTACCTGTGTGACCACGTTCCCGGAACTGTCCACCAGCTTTTCACAGGGCCTGTACAGCATGACCATATAGCTGTCCGCGCCAAGCCCCGTAATATCCTTTGGATAAACCGGGCGTTCAAACTGACATAACATGTTTTTCTCCTATTCCCATTCTGATTTGTCCTCCCGGCCTCATAATATCCGGGAGGACTGCCGCTGTCCCATCTCAAACCGGCCTGACCGAAACCTTAACCTTGCGGCTCTCCGACATTTTCACCACATCCGAATAAACCGTCGGATACCTTTCCTTTAAGGCTTTAGAATCGGGCCTTTTGGTTGTTTTTGTTACAAAGTCAATCAAAAGCTTGTCCGTGGCCGTTTCCAAAACACCATGTTCATGCGCTTTCATCACTTCCGCTATCCGCACGCTGTGCGCTTCTATCTCCTTCTCGTATTTTTTTATCTCCGCGCCGCATTCCGACACCTTTTCCTGGAGCATGGCGATCTTCCTAAGGGCCGGCTCATATTTTCCGGAAAACGCGATTGTCGGAAGGTTTTTCTGGCTAGAGCCGTAAATTTTTGCCAGGGACTCCAAAGCCAATTTCGGGGCCACATCCGCCATTGTGGGCGGCTTGTCATGCTCAAGGCTCCAAATCCACTCATCAAGCCGTTCAAAGATCATATCCTCTTTGGCCCTGTCCCGGGCAATCTCCGGCATGGCAAGGTCAATGTCAGGGTTATTCCCCCATACGGCTGAAAAGGCGCCGATGTCCACATCCGCCACCGCAAGATAAAAGCGCAGCTGCAGCTCATAATACAAAGGCACCGCCCCGTCGGCCCACTCATCGGCCTTATGGTATGTGCAGCTTTTACACTCCAGTATCCCCGGCGCATTGTCTGACGCCCGGACAAACCTGCGGTCAAAATTCGCGAGGGCATACGGATGGTCGGCGTGCTGGTACAGGTTCGTATCCTCCTCAACCCTGTTTCCGGTTTTCTCTCCATACCAGTATGCCGCTATGGGTTCCAAAAGATGCCCCATCATCAGCTGATTGGCATTCGCTTTCACCGCCGGTTTCATGCACCCTTTTTTGATCATCCACAGCTCCATCGGCGTCACCCATGGGGAAACGCCAAAAATCGCCGCCACGTCACTGCCCCCCACAGTATACGGGATATCCCCCATCGGCCCGTGCATACGGCATTCCAGCCACCATTCGTTGGTCATGCCCGCCGTATCACAGAGAATTTTCGGCGACGCCATCAATAGCTCACCGCCTTCGCCAAATCATAGTCGTTCCATCTCAGGCTGACCGCCCTGGCCATGTTTTCTTCCAGCGCCAGCAGCTTGCTCTCTGAGGCCTTCTCGCTTTTCAGTATGAACGGAATCTCCTGCATGGCAAGGAATACGTCGTGGGCCGTGGCAGGCCCGTCGCCATAGGACATCTCAAACATCGCAATTGCCTCCAAAGCCGCTTTTTTCGGCATGCACAGTTTTTTGCACACCCGTGTCATCGCGTTTACCGGATAATCCAGGTAAACCTCCGCCATTTTTTTCAGCTTATCCACACTGTCCCCGAACTGGGCGAACAGCTGGTCAAGGCTCACGGCAAAGTCCGAAACCGTGGACTGATGGCGGTGGTCGATGGAAATACAGTTCCCGATATGGATGGAATACCGCCCCCCGGTCAGAAGCGCGGAAACCTTTGCCGACGCGACGCCGGTATCGGAACTGGTAAAACGGATTCCTGGCATTAGCTTGGAGGCCATGGCCGACTTCCCCTGGGAATCTAGAAGCCTGATATACGCCCCCAGAAGATCCTCCTTCTGGGCCGGCATCGTCCATGAGGCGCTGACCAGGGAGTGGTCACAGTATCCCTTGCCAAATTCATGACCCGGGAAACGGGCGTCCAGTTTTTCCTTTAAAACCGCAAGCAGCTCATCGACCGGCAAAACCGAATAATCCGTCTCAGCCCCGGAATGGACCGCACTGACCTTTTCATCACGTACCAGAAGCAGCGCGTCCGCCGAATACAGCCCCAGGCAGGCGTTGACCACCTCCGCCAGCACCTCCTTACTCAGTTTTGAGAGGGAAGTCCCCCCGATCCTCGCCCGCTCAAGCAGGCTCTTATAAGCCGTCGTGCGCGCAGGGTAGAGGTTCCCGTCCACCCGTATGGCCAGGCCAAGATTGTCCGCTGTGTCATCCACGGCCTCCCTTGTGGTCCCGACCGCGAATGCGGACAAATCAGAGAACAAAGGGGAAGTTTTTCCCAGCGGCTCGACCTGCAGATCATTCACTTTGCTGCGGACCCACAGGCTGCGCTTAGACTGCTCCTCATGATAGCCCAGCATTGCCCCATAGGAATTGAAGGTGTTACAATAAGCATCTAGACATGTTCTTTGCATTTTTTATGCTCCTTTCTTGTTTTTGGCGGGTTTTCCCGCATTACCGCAACTGCGCGAGGAGAAGTTTCCCCCGCGTATATAACAAAAACCGGCAACCCCGAAAGACTGCCGGCTTATGCCCATAAAATGGCTAGAAATCCCTCAAAATACGTTATTGGCGCATTTCGGGGGATATTTTGAGACAAAAAAAGTGCCACCTGCTGAAAAGCAAATGACACTGTGGTAACTCTTATAAACTGTATCTGAATTGAAACCAGATTTGAAACTATTGGGGATATTATAGCAGAATCCTTTATAATAGTCAATCCGCCGCAAAACAGTTTGATCTGTTCCTGATCTGTTAATCCGTTCCTTTTGTCAAAGACATCTTTTAAGCGAATTAACAGAGAACTGATGTATATCCGGCATTATGCATCAGTCTATCCCAAATTCCTTATAAAGCCGCATCCGCTCACTTCTGTCCGTCGCTGCCTTTTTGGCATCCGATGTGCGTCCGGCTCCCAGAAGGATTTCCATCAGCTTCCCAAACTTATCCTCGCCTTCTCTCCGGCCTTCTTTCCAGCCTTCCTCTTTAAACATCCGCATGATCTCAGCTTCATTGTATTCCGTGATACACATGTTTTTCACCTCCGCCCTGTCACCTGTCAAATAGGCTTTGATCACTAAGCATATGGAAAACCGGATCGCCGGTCAACGGCAAAATCGTCCGGCCTCTTAAAGCAGCGCCGGACAATTTTCCCCGCCGGAGATACGTCACCGTCCGCAAAAACACCGTACCGGATCCGTCCAAGGGTTCCGTCCCGTTTGGGACAGGTCATACCGCCGTCAGGCAGATTTTTCCGGCTCCCAGTATACCAGCGTTCCCCTGTAATGCAGGCGGTACCGGTATGTTCCGTCTGCCATCGGATGAAAATATTTTTTCAGAATCTGATCCACTTCCGCTCCATGCGTCTTCAGCAGTTCATCTTTGTTGCGCACCCGGGCCATTACGCTGCGGACCGTTTCCGCCCAGCCCGAGTATACCAGCTCTTTTTCCAGCGGAACCACTTTTACATTCGCGTCAATTCCCATCTGATACAGAATATTTACAAAATGAATATAATCTTTTTTGTCATACACAATCTTTGCGCCCAGCGCCGTTTTCAGCTCAAGATCATACGGCGTCATGCCATCTGCGCTCATACCCACAATACACAGAGAGGCGGCAATCCGGTTCATCATACGCAGACATTCTTTTAATTCCAGCATACGGTAAAAACAGTTGTAGCCAAATACCACATCACAGTTTTCATTGCCGGACATATTCTCCCACTTGGAGCAGATGGAAAAGATATTCTTTTTCCCCAGCTCCTGTGCCGCCCGGTCAATATACCGCAGCACATCCTCCGAGATATCCACGCAGGTCAGCGTGTCACAGCAGTCCGCCAGCTCCATGGTAAAATTTCCCCAGCCCGGACCAATTTCCATAATGGTATGAACCTGACGGGATTTCAACAGATTTTTGACTTCTTTCATCATCACGCACGCCCATTCGTCCTGCTGATATACGGACTTTTTCTCCATAAAATGATGCCAGAACTCTTTCTCCGCCTGATCATCGGACAGCCGCCTGCTGTATGTGCCGTCTTCCTGTTTTAACGCTTCTTTCCACAGAATGCTGAAATCGGATTTTAAATCCACCCGGTCCACCGCATACAGTCTGCCTGTCTCCCGCAAAAGGGACGTAATAAATTCATCGAGCAAAAAGCCCGGCATATGGCGGCGGTAAACCAGATATTTCCGTACGCTCACCGGCCCGTTCAGCTTCAGAATCCTGCGCCTTGGATGTTCGGCCAGAAATCCCGAAACATCTTCCATATAAAGCGCGCAGCCCAGTCCCAGGTCCACTTTCATCATGGCTTCCATGCTGTTTTCCGCATGGCAGGCCACCTGGGGAATAAATCCGGTATCCCGGCACAGCTGATAAAAGTCCTGATAAGTCCGGTTCCGCTCCTGTTCTCCGGCGCCAATCAAAATCAGCGGCAGTTCCATACAGTCCCCGATAGACAGCTCTTTCTTTGTAAACAGCGGGCTTTTCGCACTGACAACCAGGCTGATCTTTGTGGTATAAGCCGGAAGAAATTCCAGAAATTCCATATCTTTCCCATCCGGTTCCCCGGAAAACAGCAAAGAAAGTTTGCCGCATTTTAACTGCTCTGTCAGTTCTTCCGTCTCTCCCGTCACAAACGTATATTCCATATCCGGATGTTTTTCCTGAAATCTGGTCAGAAACGGCAGGATCCACTCATAATCACCCAGTGTGCCAATGCCGATTTTCAGCTCCTGTCTGCCGTCATCCCGGTACTCCTGCAGCTGTTCCAGGGCAAACTGATACTGGGCCATGATTTTTTTCATTTCCCCGTAAAGAAACTGTCCTGCCTCCGTCACCTTAATCCGGTTTCCGGTCCGCATAAACAGCTCCATATCCAGCTCTTTTTCCATGGACGCAATCTGCTGGGTGACGGCCACCTGGGTCACATAATGTTTCCTGGCCGCCTTTGTAAAACTCTGTTCTTCCACCGAACTGAGAAAATATTGAATTTTATTCAGATTCATACCTTCTTCCCACCTGCCTTACATACCGAACCTCAAAACGCAAAAAAGCTTTCCACCAGCTTCTTTGTAAACGGCTGCTCAGGTTTTTCCAGAATTTCCGTCCTTGTCCCTGTCTCAATAAGCGCACCCCCGGTCATAATGCCAATCCGGTCGCAAAACCAGCACAGCACTTCCAGATCATGAGAGATGAGCAGATAAGTCAGACCCAGCGCTTCCTGCAATGTTTTCAGCAGCGTCAGAATATGGGCCTGAATGGAGGCATCCAGCATGGAGGTGGGTTCATCCAGAATCAGCACTTTCGGCTCCAGCGTCAGCGCTCTGGCGATGACAATCCGCTGGGCTTCCCCGCCGCTGATCTGGTGGGGATAGCGCTGAAACAGACGGGTGTGCAGCCCCAGCATTTCAAACAGCTCTTCCACCCGGGCCTCCCGCTGAGCCCGTCCCTGTTTTACGCCGTGTATCTCCATAGCCTCCAGCACACTCTCTATAATTTTTCTGCGTGGATCCAGCGAGCTTTCCGGATGCTGAAAGATAATCTGAATCTGTCTGCGCACCGTTTTCATCTCACCCGCCTTTAAGCCGCTGATCTGCCGGCCGTCCAGAAAAACGGCTCCGTCATCCGGGGGGATCAGTCCCATTATCATGCGGGCAATAGTGGATTTTCCGCATCCGCTGTTGCCGGCAATTCCCATGGCCGTTCCCGCCGGGATGGAAAAACTTACGTCTTTTACCGCGTCAACCCGCTGCCGCCGTACCACACCCCGGGTATATGATTTGCTTAAATGCCGGACTGAAAGCATTCCGTCATTATTCATATAAAAAACACCTTACCTTCCGGCCGTTTTCCAGCCCTGACTCCCGGGGATGTTCCTGCCGGCACCGTTTTGTAGCCTGAGGACATCTGAGATAAAACACGCATCCGCCTGTGATGTCCTCCCGCCCTTTCAGCGGCTGGCCAATGGGCTTCATGCCGTTTTTGGGAAGGGAACCAATCAGGCCGCGGGTATAAGGATGGGCCGGATGGTCCAGCACATCCGCCACCGTCCCCTGCTCCAGAATTTCTCCCTGATATAATACAAGTATCTTCTGACTCAGTTTTCTGGCCAGCGCCACATCGTGGGTGATCAGAATCATATTGCGGGTATCCCGCATGGTGATTTCCTGAAGCACTTCATATACCTGCCGGCGCAATATGGCATCCAGCCCTTTTGTCGGCTCATCGGCAATCATCCATACCGGCCGGTTCATCAGTCCCAGCACCGCAATCATGCGCTGATTCATACCGCCGCTGAGCTGAAAGGAATACTGTCTGCTCACCAGCTCCGGCCGGGAAAATCCCAGACGGCTCATCAAATCCTGATACCGCTGTTTTGCCTCCGCTTTTTTTCCCGGTGCATGTATGGTCATGGCCTCCGTAAGCTGCCGGCCAATCCGCAGGACAGGATTCAGAGACTCTACAGGATTCTGGGGAATCAGCGCAATTTCATTTCCCCGGATCTGTTCCATCTCTTTTTCTGACAGTGCCGTCAGTTCGGTGTCACCGTACAGGCAGCTGCCCTCAATGCGGGCATTTGCCGGCAAAAGCTGTAAAATTGCCATGCCAAGCACTGACTTTCCGCTTCCGCTTTCTCCAATCAGACCGGTTACCTCACCTTCCCGGAACACCGTGTTGACATCCCGCACGGCGCTGACCGGCCCGTGGGCAGTATGAAATGTCACGCCAAATTCACACACTTTTATCTCTTTTCCCATATCTGTCAGTCTCCCTTTACCACATCCGCCCGCACATCCAGCCGGTCCCGCAACGCATCCGCCAGTATGTTAATGCTTAAAGAAAGCAGTACGATCATAACGCCGGGCGCAATGGCCAGCATGGGTACCTGGCGGAAATGGGTTCTGGCGTCGCTGATCATAACGCCCCAGTCCGGCGTGGGCGGCTGAAGCCCCAGTCCCAGAAAACTCAGAGAAGCCACGGAAAGCATGGCGCTGGCAATCCGGGTTGCAAAAATAATCAGAATGCTGCCAATCAGATTTGGACCGATATGCAGCAGTAAAATCCGCATATTTCCCGCACCAAGCCCTTTCAGCCCTTCCACAAAATATTCCTGTTTCAGTTTCATCACTTCTCCCCGCACCAGCCGGGAAAAGCCCACCCAGGACGTAATGACCAGCGCCAGCAGCATACTGGTCACCCCGGAACCCATCAGCCCCGCAATGGCAATCATCATAGTCATGCCCGGAATCCCCTGAAACACGTTGGAAACCGCCGTAATGACCAGATCGGTTTTCCCGCCAAAATATCCCGCAATCATTCCGATGATACAGCCCAGTGTCATGGAGAGTCCGGTTGCCGCGGCGGCCAGCAGCAGAGACTGCCGGCCGCCATACATAATCCGACTCAGCACATCCCGCCCTATGGCATCCGTACCCAGCAGATGGGCGGCACACGGCGGTTCCAGCGCGTGGCGCATATCAAGCTGGTACGGGTCATATGGCGCCAGAAGCGGCGCAAACAGACTCACCAGTAAAATAAAAACCAGCAAAAGGGCTGCCATCACATGACCCGCATCTATCTTTATCTTATCTTGATCTGTCCGTATTTGATTCTCTGTTTTTTGCCGTTTCATCATTCCACCCGTTCCCCTGCCCGGATTTTTGGATTGACCGCCAGGTAGATCAGATCAATCAGTATGGTCATCACCACATACACCATTGCCGTAAACAGAACATATGCCTGCACCACAAAATAATCTCTGGATTTTACGGCGTCAATGGCGTAATTGCCAATGCCCGGTATATTAAAAATCACTTCCGCAATGGTAGAACCGCCCAGGATTCCGGCAAAATAATTGCCCAGAAATGTGGTGATCGGTATCAGCGCATTTGGCAGTACATGGCGGATGGCCACCAGACGGGCATTCATCCCTTTGGCGCTGGCCACCGTCACATACTGCCGTCCCAATTCGTCCAGCACGGAAGTCCGGGTCAGCCGGGCGCAGACGCCAATGGTAGATACGGACACGGTAATACCGGGCATAATATAAGATTTCCAGCCGTTCAGACCACTGGTAGGCAGCCACTTTAACTGTTCCACAAAAATCAGAATCATCAGAATGGCAATCCAGAAACCGGGAACCGAGAGCATGACGGTGGTGATGGTCCGCAGAATCCGATCCGGCCACCTGTCTTTGTAAATGGCCATCACCATACCGGCCCCAATGCCAAATACCACGGTCATGCCAAGCCCCAGCAGCGCCAGCCGGACGGTATACGGAAGACGATACGCCATCTGCTCCCGTATATCTTTATTTGTAAAAAACGACTGGCCCAGCTCTCCTGTCATGGCGTTGCGCAGCCATTTGATGTACTGGATGGGAATGGGATCGTTCAGACCAAGCCGTTCTTTTACAATTTCATATTCCTCCGGGCTGACAATCTGTGTTCCGTCCCGGTTTAAGATGGCTTCCACCGGATCTCCCGGTGCGCCGGTACCAAGCAAAAATGCCACGATGGTAATGCCCAGCAGCACCGGAATCAGGGTGAGAAGACGTTTCCCCATATATTTGACAATGCCCATTGGCTCACTGTACCCACTCAATGGTCGGAATGCTGACGCCGTCATACAGTTCCGAGGTGTAACCGGTAATCGCTTTGTTATGAATATTTACATTTGTATAATATAATATGGGAATCATGGGCAGATCTTCTGAGGAAATATCCTGTAGTCTGCTGTAGATCTCCTGACGCTTTGCGGGATCTGATTCATGGAGCACTTCTTCCAGAAGCTGATCTGCTTCGGCATTGTTATATTCCCAGTGATACTGCGTATTATAGCTTCCGTCAGAAGCCATCCATGACTGGAAGAAGGAATACGGGTCCGCGCTGTTTAAACCGGTTACCGTAATGCCAAAATCATAATCGCCGGACTTCAGCGTTTCCGTATTTACGGAATTATCCAGAATCTCAATTTCCATATCAATGCCCAGTTCTTTTAATACCGACTGGATATATTCCGCCATGGATTTCACCGGATAACCGTCCACAACCCGCTGGCCCAGTATCATTTTGGTCTGTAACCGGGTATCGCCAAGTACCTCCGCGGCCAGCTCTTTTGCCTTTTCCAGATTATACTCACCGGTAATTTCTTTGTACAGCGGCGTCTGATAACTGAGAATACCGTATGCCGGATGGCACAATCCCGCATATAACGTATCATTAAGCAGATCTCTGTCCAGGGCCATGCTGATGGCCTGGCGCAGACGGACATCTTTCAGATATTCTTTGGAACCGTTTACATACATGTAATGGCTCATATGGCTCCTGGTGGGTTCCAGAACAAACCGGTCGTCGGTCTCTGTCAGGTTTACCGCCACGTCCACCATGATTGCGCCATTGTCAATCAGGCCCATGACTTCTTCTGAGGTCAGCGCCGAATACCGGGTTTCCGAATCGGGAATGCAGTTGACACGGTACTGGCGGATTTTGGCGGGCGTGCCGTAAAAATCATCATTCCGCTCAAATACGGCGTACTGATCCGGAACATGCTCTTTGATTTTATAAGGACCCGTACCAATCACCATGGAAGTGATCTCTCCGGTTTCCACGTCAAAACAGTTAGGGCTGATCATAGGGCTGCCGTAATCGCCCAGTAGGGCGTCCAGGGTGGTAATCGGCTCAGAGAAGACAAACTTTACGGTATAATCGTCCACTTTTACAATTTCCTTTAAATTGGGAAATGATTTGTCAATGCTCAGAGACGTATATGTGGAAGTCAGCGGGCCGGCTTTATAACGCTCTATGTTTTGGATACACACATCCGCATTAAAGGGAACGCCGTCGGTAAATACCGCTTTCTCCTGCAGTGCAAAAGTCCATTCCGTACAGTCCTCATTATAAGACCATGATTTTGCCAGTCCCGGCTGCAATACATGGTTATTGTTATATACCAACGGTTCCCATACGCCTGCGGAGAGATTTACGTAAAAGGCATCTCCTTCTCCCGGAATCATATCACGCACGGAACCGAGCACCAGCTCTTTTGTCTCATTCAGATTTTCCGCGGCAGCCTTTGGCGTTTCTTCTGTTTCCCCTGCCGCCGTCTCACCGGCATTTTGTGTTTCTTTGTTCTGTGTTTCGTTGTTCTGCTCTGTCTGCGCGCCTGCCTGCGTCTGTTTTGGCACTTCTTTTGTGCCGCAGCCGGCCAGCATACTGACAGTCAGTAGCAGCGCCAGCAATGTTTTTCCATACCGCTTCATTTCATTTGTTCCTCCTTTTTTGTTTCTGCCCGGAGGGTCTGCGCCGCAAACGCGTCGCCTTCAAGCGACCTATTTCTTCTGCGTTTGCGCGCGCATCCTTGCGGAACATTTTTGTATCACGGGGAAAAGACGGAAAACGCCTTTCCAGTAATACAAAAAACACCACCTTCCGGTGATGTTCTGATCCTGCAACACACTATCTTGTTTCTGTTCCTTCATACGTCATTCCGGATTATTTTTAATCTGATCATCCAGAAATGCCGGCGCATATTCCGCCGTTTCACGCCGGGAAACAGGCGGACTGCCAAAGACTGGAAACAAAGTACAGATGCTGTTTTTCCCCACCGAAAATTGCAGTCTGGTGCAAAGGCAGGTCTCCTGGCTCAAATCTACAACTTTCTGCCGCCTTCCCGGTTAACACCAGTGACATATGGCAGAAAGCAAAATTTTCACAGTAAAGCGGGCTGCTGCAGATTTCCACTGCATTCCCTTTTAAACGGCGGTGTATTACACCTGTGTACCTTTACACATTTCATTTTGTTATGATTTTTTTGTCGATATCGGATACATTTTTCGAAAAATGGCCTGTCCTTATCATAGCATATATTTTTCCGTATTAAAACTCATTTTTTTCGATGCTGTTTCATAAGAAAAAGTTATGCTGTGACAAATATGGACCACTGCTGGTTCTACAACATGCCATTTTCTATCATCGTCCATATCATATTCATCATATAACAGACCCATATCTGCTAAAGCGTCGTCCGGCAGCCCCTCCATATCAAATATTTCCGCGTTACGGGCCCATACGGAATCCACGCACACAACATAATGACCCATTAATGTTATCCCTCCTGTACCCTGTTCAAATATAGTAATCTAATAATCAGAATCTCCTTACTCTTTCAGTATCATTTATAATAGGAAATAATAAAACTCCCTACTTTAAAACCCGTATAAAACAGATGGGCTGCCATGTCATCAGGCCGCCCACCCCGCTATATTTTATTTATACCCGAATATGCCGTTTCACAACAGCCGTCAATTTTATGGGCATCTGGCTTAAATCCGTGATATCCATAAACGAATCCCCGTAAATCCGCTCAATGTTCTGCTTATCTTCCCCAATGGCCGCGGCCACGAACAGGATCTTTTTGCGCTGGTATTCCTGCTTAATCCCCCGCAGGTCCTCCTCGGCCGCGGAGCCGTCATAACCATGGTCTGCGGGCTGGCCGTCAGACACCAAAAGCAGGAGCTTTTCCTCCTCTGAGCGTCCGGACAGCTGCTCCGCCACAAACCGCAGCGCAGCCCCGTCGCGGTTGTTTCGGCGGCTGCCGATATCCATCAGGCGGTACCTGTCATCCTGGTCAAAGCTGTCAAATTCCGCGTAAGAATACATCTCCACAGTATCCGGGTACCCGGTTGAATGGCCGTACACCATAATTGGAATCCCAAGGCTCTGGCAGAAATCATAAATGATAACCGCCGCTGCCCGTGCGTAGGTACACCGGTCACTGGAACTCATGGAGCCGGATTCGTCCAGGAGCAGGGCTACCGCAAGTTCCGGGATCTCATTTGGCAGCCTGTTCCTGTAAAACACCTTGCCGTCGTTCCTGTGCAGGGCATGGGAGTCCAGCCTGCGGCCCATAAGCAGGCCGGTCTGCTTCCCGCCCCGCCTGCTTTCCTTCAGTTCCCTGGCAAGGCTTTTTTGCAGCTGCCTTGAGATGGCCAGCAGCGGAGCCGCGATAGCGTCATATTGTTCCTTCAGTTCCTCATCCACCGACAGCATACGGTTAACCCTGATATTGACGCCCGCATGGATATTCCCATAGGAAATATTCCGGGCGGCTTCATTCAGCTCCCGGAGCCTTTCATTTTCCAGCTGCTCACAGGCGGCCTTTTCCGCCATTTTATCCAGGACACGCTCAATGTCCGCAGCAGCGCGGGCACACTGCTCGCGCTCATAAGCATCGTTTTTCTCTATTTTCCCGCTTGTCGGGTTAGAGGCCGCCTCCGTCTGATGGTAAGGAATCCTGCCCTGCTCCGATTCGGAAACCTCTGTTTTTCCTGTTCCGGACATGGAACCGCCCGCCAAAGGCATATCCTGCCCAGATGGCAGGGCCGACCCCTCCTCCAAACTCTGTCCGCCGGTTTCCGACGCTTCCTCCTCATTTTCCGGTTCCGCCAGAAGATTCTCATTTTCCGCGTCATCCTTGGCATTTTCCGTGCCGTTTTCACTTTCTGTCCCATCCTGGGAATTTTCCGCGCTTTCTGTTCCGGCCTCATCATCTTTAGCTTCCGGCTCAGGTTCGTTTTTTTCCGCGGATTCCGATACGGCGGCAAGTGTTCTTGCCCTTGCCGCGGCGGTGGCTGACAGGACTACATGGCCCGCTGTTTCAGCGACCGGTGAATGATTCCCTTCGCCAATGCCCGTGCTTCCGGGAACAGACCGCAGGAGCTTTGACATGATCTCCCCGATATCCTCTGTGCCGCCAGCCGCTGCCGCCGCTTCCTGGCGCCGCCTGCACGCCTCGCAGAACCCTTCAATATAGTCCCAGCAGCGGACCAATATCATATTTGCGGCACCCAGCCGCTCTTTTCCCGAACTGTTAAGCAGCGCGCCGTCAACATCGGAAATCAGACTGAACACGGCCTGTATCCGCTCATCGCTAAGCGGCTCATCCCCATATTTGATCTCGCCAAATTTCGCGTAAGACAGCAGGATTTGCAGAATGCTCTCAATAATATGCTGTTTTTCGTCATCTTCCTCCTCAATCAGCTGCGTCACTGTGGAGATCATCTCATAATGCCTCTCCCGAAATTTCTCCAGCCCGTATCCAAGGGTTCCCGGAAAATCCATCAGCATCCTGTTCTCAATATACCCGTCCTCGATCACGTTTGAGATATGGTGCGCAACCATTTGGGCCATGCTAAGGTTTTGCGGGCCGGACTTCACATAATCCCAAAAAGCCTTTTCCCTCCGGGCATCCGCCGCGGTTTTCAACTCCGGCGGATGAGGATACCAGATATTGCTGGCAAAATAATTCATACGTGTTTGCTCCGCAAGGAAATCCGTATGGAGCACGTGGCCAAGCTCATGGGCAAACATACCGCATATGACCTGATACCGGTTTTCCCGCCCCCTCACTTTCGTGACAAGGGGATGCCCCGTGTTGATACGGATAAACAGGTTATCCGTTGACGCCGCATGCTCATCCCTCGGTTTCCAGTACAGGCTTACATGGACCCTGCGGTTATAGTGGTACCTCCTTGTCTGCGCCGCCGCCATATCCTCGAAATGCCCTGCCAAAAGCCGTGACGAGAAGAACTGCCGGTCCGTGATTTTGCTCCGCTGCTCGTTCAGCCGCTTCTTTACTAATTTGTGATTCACCTTTGACATATGCCAGGTAACCCCCTTTCTGGTCAATTCACGCGGTCGCTCCTCTGCCCGCCGGCCTGAAGACCGGCTCAAGGACGGTGCTGACCAGCGCCTCCCGGTCCTCCTCGTCCGTTGTCGCCTTACTGATCACCGTA
>Ga0137306_101434_pt1 | contig 24296 bp, 19 predicted proteins | sample Inofroosms_March_FD_97187 | JGI IMG/M metagenome (GOLD analysis project Ga0137306, IMG submission 97187) | Mouse cecal microbial communities from Vienna, Austria - N-Acetylneuraminic and N-Acetylglucosamine D2O microcosms_March | ecosystem: Host-associated > Mammals > Digestive system > Large...
GGACATGGCGGCGAATCTGGGGCTGAACCGCAGCTATTTCAGCAAATCTTTAAAAAGGCCACACAGAAAAGCCCCCGGGACTTTCTGATCCAGTATCGGATCAACAAAGCCTGCGAGCTTCTGTATCAGAACATCATTTTTATTCACACTTCCCTGCCTGTTCCGTTTATCAAATGCAAGGAAACCAGAGGAAGAATAGAAATCAAAAAGTTTTGGTTGGTTATTACATTCTATGTATACGGTTTTTCCGCCAATTACATATTCCACATCTAATACACGTTGTAGAGCCATGGAAAGAAGATCAGATCCGGAAATGCCAAATGGCAGGTTTGAGTTGAAATTTCTGCCAAGCTGTGCGATCAATGGCATGGACACCATAAAACGTTCTAAAGAGTCATCGTATTGAGCAAATTCTGCAATTTATATATCTTGTGATTATATATTGCCAGAAAAATATGATAAACGGCACATGGGACAAGGCTCTATGAGAGCAAAAATTTAGTGCCGTTTATATAGGTTGCAATTCACGGTTTAGGAGTGGAGGAAGAGAAACTGAAGCTGATTCGGAAAATGTGTAAAAACATAGAAAAGTCCTTCGAAAAATGTGGACAAAATGAAAAAAGTCCTTCGGAAAATGTGATTTTTATTGTATAAATCCGTGCGACTGCGAATAATAAAAAGAGAAAAATACTGTGGCGAAGGGGGACGAAAGATGTACAGGGAAGCGATCAGACAGCTGGAAGCATGGAAATGCGCGCCGGACAGGAAGCCGCTGATCCTTCGGGGAGCGCGGCAGGTTCTTTCTTGGGGATTGCACTGCACGAAGGAACCTCTTTTCCGGTGGGGAAAGTAGATTTCTGCGATTTGTATCCGCTGACGTTTCGGGAATTTCTGCTGGCGTTGGATGAAAATGATCTTCAGACGATGCAGGTATTTCGGACAAAATATGTGGATGATCTGAAATATTATTATTATGTCGGCGGAATGCCGGAGGCGGTGCAGGAATTTATCACCAGCAGAGACTTGAAAAAAGTACGAAATATTCAGAATAAACTGTTGTATGCATACGAAAATGACCTGTCAAAGCATGCACCGAAAGAAATCGTCACGCGGATTCGGATGTTGTGGAATTCGATTCCGGCGCAGCTGGCGAAAGAGAATAAAAAATTTATCTATGGTCTGGTTCGGACGGGAGCCAGAGCAAGAGAATACGAGGTGGCTGTCACCTGGCTGACGGATGTGGGGCTCGCATATAAGATCAACCGGGCAAAAAAACCGGATTTCCCGCTCAGGGCCTGTCAGGATTTTTCGGCATTTAAACTGTATGTTCTGGATATTGGTCTTCTGGGCGCCATGTCCAGGCTGAATGCCCGAACGATTCTGGAAGGGGGCCGGCTCTTTGAAGAATTCAAAGGGGCGCTTACGGAACAGTATGTTCTGCAGCAGCTGATCGTTTATCCGGAAAACGATATTTTCTACTGGTCATCGGAGAACGCGACTTCTGAACTGGATTTTCTGATTCAGACGGAGGAGAGCATCGTTCCGCTGGAAGTAAAGGCAGAAGAAAATCTGCAGGCAAAAAGTCTGAAGGTTTTCGTTCAGAAATATGGAATCGGCAGTGCGGTTCGGGTATCCATGTCCGGCTTCCGGGAACAGGACTGGCTTGTGAATTTTCCCTTATTCAATATCGGAAATTTGAATTCCTATTTAAAGAAACGTGACGACGGGAGCCGGGAGGAAAATTTGCCGGGGCCTGTATGACAGGGCGTTTCCGACCGAACCGGATCGGTTTCGATGCTACGACATGAAAAAGGAGCCGCTGCTCCGTAGATGAATTGCTCATCTATGTTGCAGCAGCCCCTTTCTGGTCAGATTCCATCAGTCAATCGACTTTACATCCGTCCAGGTATGGGTTCTGGCGGACTCCAGAACCGCATCGGAGATCAGCTCCGTGATATATCCGTCGCGGAAGTTTGGTTCCGTCGGCGTGCCGTCGGCGACGCCTTTCAGAAATTCATAGACCTCGATCATCTTGGTCTCCGTATACCCGATTCCCAGAGCCGGAATCGGCCACAGCTGATTTCCGTAGGGATGCGCAGGGCCGGTGTAAACCGTACGGAAGCCGCGGCGGTCGTCGCCGTCTTTGGCAAAGCAGACCTGCAGCTCATCCCGGCGCTCATAGTTAAAGAACAGTGAGCCCTCGGTGCCGTGAATCTCAAAGGTAATATAGTTGCTGCGGCCCCAGGCGTTTCTGGTGGCTTCGATCGTTCCGAAGACGCCGTTTTCGCACTGTACCATAAAGCAGCAGTGATCGTCCACGTCCACCGGTTTTCTGGGAGTATCCCCCTGGCCCTTTACGTTGCCCAGACTGTCCGTCAGCCCGGACTGAACGGGACGCTCCGGGATATAGGTCGCCGTTCTGGCATTCACCGACGCAAACTCTCCCACCAGATAGCGCAGCATGTCGACGATGTGCGTTCCGATATCCCCCAGCGCGCCGCTTCCGCAGATGCTTTTCTGGAAACGCCAGGAGAGCGGAGAATCCGGATCGGCGGACCAGTCCTGCAGATAGGTGCCGCGGAAATCCAGAAGCTGTCCCAGCGCGCCCTCTTCTATGTATTTTTTCGCCAGCTGGACCGCCGGCGTACGGCGGTAATTGAAGGCGACCATGGTCGTGATCTTGTTCTCCTTCGCCGCCAGGTACATCTCCTCTGCCTGCTGCGACGTAAGCGCCATGGGCTTCTCGCAGAGAATGTGCTTGCCCGCTTTGGCGGCGGCAATCGCAATCTCGGCGTGCACATTGTTCGGCGTACAGATATCTACGATGTCGATCTGCGGGTCCTCGATCATTTTGCGCCAGTCGGTCTCATAAGACGCAAAGCCCAGTCTTTTCGCCGACTCTCTCGCCGTCTCTTCCCTGATATCCACAATCGTCTGTTTCACAGGAAGGACAGGCGCCGGCCAGAAAAACATCGGCATCCCCGCGTAGGCGATGGCGTGTGCCTTTGCCATAAATCCCGCTCCGATCATACCAATTTTCATCTCTTTCATGGTTTCCAATTCCTCCTTCTTCTTTTATTTCATCAAATTACAAACTGGCGCATATAGCGGTACGAGAGCTTCAGGGAATCCAGCACCCGCTCCGGGGTCCCCTCGAAAGCCTTGTCTTCGATCTCAATACAGCTGTATCCGTCATAGCCGATCTCGTTGAGGGCAGAGACATATTTCCCCCAGTCCACATCCCCCAGGCCCGGAAGCTTCGGCGACATATACTGAAGCGGGTACGCCATGATTCCCACGTCGCGGAGCCGGTCGGGATAGAGCTTGATATCCTTATAATGAACATGGAAGATCTTGTCCTTAAATTCATGCAGCGGTGCGATATAGTCCATCTGTTGCCAGATAAAATGGGATGGGTCGTAGTTCAGCCCCAGATAATCGCTGGGAAGCAGGGAGAAGACTTTCCGCCAGATGGCAGGCGTGGTCATCAGGTTCTGTCCGCCCGGCCACTGCCCGTTGTCAAAAAGCATGGGACAGTTCTCGATCGCAATCTTTACTTTCTTTTCTTCCGCGGCCTGCAGGATCGGTTTCCAGATTTCCTGCATCAGTTCCAGATTTTCCTCCACCGTCTTATGCTGCGCTCTGCCGATAAACGTAGTAATCGTATCTACCTGAAGCTTCGGTGCGGCTTCGATCATGGCGATCAGGTGCCTGCGGATGCGGTCCTGCTCTGCCCGGTCTTCGGTCAGCACGTTCGGGTAATAGGCGAGGGCGGAGATTGCGACCCCTTTCTGTTCGCAGTAGTCGTGGATGTGCCGGATCTTCGCTTCATCCAGTTCTTCAATATTGATATGCGTCACGCCCGCGTATCTTCTGGAAGCCTTCTCCACCGGCCAGCAGGCAACCTCTACGCACTCATATCCTATGGAAGCAGCGGTATCGATGACCTCTTCCAAAGACCGGTTGTCTAAAATCGCAGATACAAAACCCAGTTTCATCATATATTCTCCTTTTCTTTTTTATTTTCCTATAATTGCGCAAATTTATATTAGAAAGTATAGCTCACGCGCAAATAAAAGTCAACAGAAAAACAATTTTTCTCGAAAATATAGTATTCCAATTAAATATTCGTTATTTCTTACAAATAATTCTCCGAAAAATGTATAATTTATACAAAACTTTAAAAAATTACATCGAAATATTGACATGGCTGCCCGAATGAATTATAGTTGAATCATAAATAATTTGCGCAAATTTGTAAAAACAAAGAAAAAGGAGGATTTTATGAAACTGGGATACATGACAAACGGATTTGGTCCGCTGGTCGGCGACGGCGGCGGCGTCACAAGCGTCAAGGATATTCGCTATCTGACCCTGTGCGACGACGAAGCAGTTTTAAAGCAGATTACGGATGTGGGTTTCCGGTATATTGAAGTGCTGGAGGGAAATCTCACCAAATACGCGGCGGACATTCAGGTATTAAAAGATATGCTGGCAAAATACAACGCCGGGATGATGAGCGTCTGCGTCGGCGCAAACTTCATCTACAAGGATGCCTTGGAGGATGAGATGTACCATATGAAAGCAGTGGCGACGCTGGCGGAGCAGGTGGGGGTATCCTATGTGGCGTTCTGCGGCGGAGCGATCCGGGGAAAGGGAATCCAGGAAGGCGACTACCGGCTGCTGGCGGAAGGACTGGCCGAAGCTTCCAAAGTGTTCGCGGACTGCGGCATTGAGGCGAGTTATCATCCCCATCTTGGTTCCATGGCGGAACAGCCGGAGCAGATTGACCGCCTGTTCGAAAAAACGGACATCAAGATCTGTCCGGACCTGGCGCATCTGGCAGCCGGCGGAGGAGATCCTCTTACAATTGTCAAAAAATACTACGACCGGATCTCTTTTGTGCATCTGAAGGATCTGGACGAGAACGGATTTGCGCCTCTGGGCACGGGCTCCATTGACCTGCAGGGCGTTCTGGCATTTTTAAAGAAACAGGGATACACCGGAGACTATCTGGTGGAGGTGGACGGATATGCCGGAGACCCCGCAAAGGCCTGCAAAGTGTCCTACGAATATTTACAGGGAAAACTGATTTAGAGAACAGGAGGAAATTATGAAAGCAAAGAGATGGTTATCAACCTTATGTATTACCACAATGACCGCTTTCTGCCTGGCAGGATGCGGAGGAAACAGCACGGAACCGGTGCAGAATGACGCGCCGGCTGCGGACACGGCAGAAACATCAGAACCTGCAGCAGAGGAAAATACAGCGGCGCCCGCCGAAACGACCGCGCCGGCTGCTGATACCGGAAGCAGTGAGATCAAATCCACCGGCCCCAACGGAGAGAGCGCTGTACTTGCCACAGAGCTGTCTCTGACCGACGAGGAGATCGCGCAGATCCAGGCAGGCGGCTACACCGCAGCCATCAGCTTCCACTACGGCGGAAACGACTGGTCCTCCGCACAGCAGAAGGGGCTGGAGGACACCTTTGCCAAATTAGGCATCGAGATCACCGCTATCACAGACGCCAACTTCTCCGCGGAGAAGCAGGTGTCCGACCTGGAGACCATTATGGCAAAAGCTCCGGATATTCTGGTGTCCATCCCCACCGATGCCACTTCCACTGCCAACGCCTATCAGAGAGTGGCAGACAGCGGAACGAAGATCGTCTTTATGGACAACGTGCCGTCCGGATTTACCGCAGGGGACAATTACGTCAGCTGTGTCTCTGCGGACAACTACGGCAACGGTCTGATTGCGGCGGATCTCATCGGAGAGGCCCTGGGCGGCAAAGGAAAGATCGGCATTATCTACTATGACGTGGACTTCTTTGTGACCAATCAGCGTCTGGAAGCCTTCGAGAAAGAGATGGCGGAAAAATATCCGGACATCGAAGTCGTATCAAAGATGGGATTCCAGGATGAGAACGGCTGCGATGTGGTGGCGGACGCGATGATCACTCAGAATCCGGACATCGAGGCCATGTTCGTCCATTGGGATATCCCCTGTGAGGGCGCGCTGTCTGCCCTTCGCGCAGCCGGACGGAACGACATTCTGCTGAGCACCATTGACCTGGGAAATAATATCGCCAAGGAAATCGCAGAAGGAAACGTGCTGGGACTCGGCGCGCAGCTTCCTTACGATCAGGGCGTGGCAGAGGCGACGCTGGCGGCCTATGCGCTGCTCGGCAAGGAGACGCCCGCGTATGTGGCGGTTCCCGCAAAGCGCGTGGAGCAGTCCAACCTTCTGGAGGCTTATCAGGATGTATACCACACAGAAGCTCCTGACACAATCAAAAACGCGATGACTAATTAAGGGGATTTTTTAGAAAGAACAGGTAAAAATGATGAGCGAATATGTATTGGAGATGAAAGGGATTCAAAAATCTTTCGCAGTACCTGTGTTAAAAGGTGTGGATTTCTCCATGAAAAAAGGAGAGGTTCATGCGCTTGTGGGTGGAAACGGAGCTGGAAAATCCACATTGATGAAAATTATGACCGGCGTCTATCAGAAAGACGCCGGGGAGATTTTCATCAACGGAAATCCGGTGAATATACATAGCATTCACGATGCAAATGACAACGGAATTGCGATGATTTTCCAGGAGCTTTCCCTGATTCCCACCATGACCGTGGCGGAAAATATTTTCCTCGGGGAAGAAGTGACAACGCATGGATTTCGGGATGTGGCCGCCATGAACCAGCGGGCGGAGGCAGTGCTTGCAGAACTGGGCATCGATGTGGAACCGGATACGGTGGTCGGTACGTTAAGCGTCGGCGTCAGCCAGATGGTGGAGATTGCCAAGGCGGTGTCCAAGAACGCACGGATTCTGATTCTGGATGAGCCGACCGCCTCCCTGTCGGATTCAGAGACAGAACATCTGTTCGAACTGATTGCGGACCTAAAAGCCAAAGGCGTCTCCATGGTTTATATCTCTCACCGGATGAATGAGATTCTGAAGATCGCGGACGCGATTACGATCTTAAGAGACGGCATCATCGCCCACACGGACCGGATCGAACACATGGATCTGGATTCCATCATTAAATACATGCTGGGCGACGGAGCCGGCAATAAATTCAACTGGGTGGAGCGTTCCTATGATACGGAGGCGGAGGATCTGCTGACCGTCGAGCATCTGAAGGTCAACGACAAGATTTCCGATATCTCTTTTTCTTTAAAACCCGGAGAGATCCTGGGGTTTGCCGGACTGATGGGCAGCGGGCGCACGGAGATTCTGGAGACGCTGTTCGGACGAAGGGCCATGCAGGGCGGCACGGTGAAGATCTACGGAAAAGAGACCGTGATCAAACATACGCAGGGAGCCATCCGCGCCGGCTTCGCGCTGATTCCGGAGGACCGGAGAAAGCAGGGACTGGTGCTGATTCACACAGTAAAGGAAAACGCGATCCTTCCCATGGTATCCGGCCTCCGGAAGCATAAAATCTTCGTGGACGAGAAGCGGGCCAATGCCATTGTGGAGGACAACGTAGATCAGCTGAATGTCGTGACCGACGGGATTCACAAGAGAATCAATCTTCTCTCCGGCGGCAACCAGCAGAAAATTGTGGTCGCCAAATGGCTGAATATGAACCCTGAGATCATGATGCTGGATGAGCCGACCGCAGGCGTTGATATCGGCGCAAAGGCGGAAATCATCGATCTGATCCGAAAATTTGCAGATGACGGGAAGGGCGTGTTGTTTGTATCCTCCGAACTGACTGAGCTGATGGCGGTCTGTGACCGGATTATCGTGCTGTTCGATGGGAAGATCACAGGATGTCTTTCAAGAAAAGAAATAAATGCAGAGGAGGAATTACAGCATGCAATCCAGCAAAGCGGTTAAGAAAAATATCCAGTGGGACAAATACATGGTGTATCTGATCTTTGTCGGGGTATTCCTGGTATTTGCAGTGGTACTGGGAAACAAAGGATTTATAAGCCCCAACAATATTGTCAATATCCTGCGTCAGACCACCATGATCTCGATCATGGCCGTTGCGGGAACGCTGGTCATGGCAGCCGGGCAGATTGACCTGACGGTGGGCGCGGTGGCGGCCATGACCGCCATGATTGTCTCCCTGATCCTGCAGAGCACCAATTCCATTCTGCTGGCTTTACTCGCCGGGATCTGTTTTGGATGCCTCATCGGGGCGGTCAACGGCATACTCGTGACCAGATTCGGGCTTCCGGCCTTTCTCGCCACCATGGGCATGATGCAGGTGGTCAGAGGAAGCGCCATGTGGATCACCGATACCGCGGCCGTTCCGATTGCCAATCAGACATTCTGTACGGTTTTCGGCATCGGAGAGATCGCAGGGATTCCCGTACTGCTGCTGTGGACCTTTGTCTTTTATGTGGCAGGCTTCGCGCTCTTCAACAAGACAGCCTTCGGGCGCCATATCCTGGCAACCGGCGGCAATGAGATGTCCGCGCAGTACAGCGGCATCAATACCATAAGGGTAAAGATGACCGCGTTCATCCTGTCCGGCGCCTTTGCAGCCTTCGCCGGCATCCTCTACGCAGGACGGCTTCAGGCCGGACGTTATTCCTACGGCGACGGCGACGAAATGTCGGTCATCGCGGCGGTGGTGCTCGGCGGCACTTCCATGTCGGGCGGCACGGGCTCTGTGATCGGAGCGCTTTTTGGCTCCGTCCTCATGGGCATGATCAACAACGCGCTGATTCTGGCTAATCTAAGCAGCGCACAGCAGACAGTGGTAAAAGGGCTGATTATTATTCTGGCGGTTGCCATGAGCAATATTGCGCAGAAAAAGAACAGAAGATAACAAAAAATTATAAAAAAATAAGAAAAAGAATGGAGGAAAAGTAACATGAAAAAATTGAATGTAGGCCTGGTAGGCGCAGGATTTATGGGAAAGGCGCATGTGGTCGGATATTCCAATATGCCCAAATTTTTCTGGCCGGCGCCGGCGGTTCCGGTGATGAAGACGATCTGCGATATCGTACCCGAGATTGCAGAAGATGCCAGAGAGCGTTTTGGATTCGAAAAATGCTGCACCGACTGGAAGGAGATCGTAAACGATCCGGAGATCGACGTGGTCAGCATCTGTACGCCCAACAACGCCCACGCGGAGATCGCGATTGCCGCATTAAAGGCAGGAAAACACGTGATCTGTGAGAAGCCCATCGCTTCTACGCTGAAAGATGCAAAGGCCATGGCAGAGGCGGCTGCAGAGGCGGCGAAAAAAGGGATCATCAGCATGAACGCTTATCAGTACCGCAGAGTGCCCGCCATCGATCTGGCAAAGAAGCTGATTGACGAAGGCTCCATCGGCGACATTTTAAATATCCGCTGCACCTATCTGCAGAGCTGGTCGGCAGACCCGTCCTCCCCGCTCTCCTGGAGATTCCAGAAAGAGATCGCCGGAGCCGGAACTCTGGGAGATATCGCGTCTCACGTGATCGATATCGCGCAGTATCTGGCCGGAGACATCGATGAAGTCACCGGTATGATGAAGACCTATATCAAAGAGCGTCCCGTACAGGAAGGCGGCGTGGACCTTCTGGGAACCGTAAAACTCGGAGCCGATGCCAAGAAAAGTCCGGTGGATACGGATGATGAGACCAGCTACCTGGTTAAATTCAAAAGCGGAGCGGTCGGAAGCATCGAGGCCACCAGAAACGCATGGGGCCGCAACAACTACATTACCGTGGAGCTTCACGGAACGCTGGGAAGCATCCATTTCAACTACGAGCGGCTGAACGAGCTCCAGGTGTGCTTTGCCAACGATCCGGACAACTGCCGCGGATTCAAGACCATCTATACCGGTCCGGCACATTTCCACGGAGAAGTGACCTGGAATATCCCGGGTATGAACATCGGCTACGGAGAGCTGAAGGCGATTGAAATGTACGAATTTATCAAAGCCATCGCCACCGGAGAGCAGCCCTCCACCAGATTCGCTGTAGGATATCGGGTGGAACGCGTCTGCGAGGCCATGAGAAAATCCTCTGAATCCGGAAGCTGGGAGAAGGTAGAAGATTAACGAAAGAATAAATCGGGGAAAGGGGCCGCTGCAAAATAGATGAACAATCGTCTATGGAGCAGCGGCTCCTCCGTCGGATGAGATCTCTATTCCATAAAAAGGCTGCCGGTGTTTTGCACGGCAGCCTTTTGAATGAAACTTATTCCATGGTAAAATGCGGCAGATTCTCCCGGATCGCGCGCCGAAGCTCGTCGGGCGGATTTTCTTTGAAAATATTGGACCAGGTCTTCAGAAGATTTTCCGGTGTCACCAGAACCGGCTCAATGCCGATGAAAGAAGGGGTCCGTTTTCCCAGAAGCGCGTTGGCGGCGGCCAGGGCAATCGCCTCCCCCTGCTCATAGGGGCACTGGGCGCTTAAGGTCTTGACCATTCCGCCCTTCGCCATATTGAGGGCGATGGAATGGTCCAGGTCTCCGGTCACAACCGCCACGTCCATCCGGTCCAGTTCCGTCAGCGCCCGCAGCACTTCCAGCGCCGGGCCGTCCCAGGAGACGTAGAAAGCCTCCACCTCGGAATGGTGCCGGACGAATTCTTTCGTCTTTTTATACACTTCTGATTCCGACTGGAAATGAATCTCTCCGCAGATCTGGATCTCAGGAAATTCCTCCGACAGTACCTGTTCCGCCGCGTTATCCCTCTGTCTGGTCGCATAAAAATGCTGATTGCCGTGGCGCACGATGCCCGCGTACTTCATCCCGTGGCGCACCATATATTTGCCAAGGCCGTGTCCCATGTTCCGGCCGTGGGAATACTCGTTGACGGAGACGCAGGAGACATAGTCTCCCCGGGCAATTCCGTCCGGTATGTTGGTGATCAACACAAGCTTTGTCTCGCTCTGTACCACCTTCTGAAAGGCTTCGGCCGTTTCCCGGGTGTCAACCGGTACGGCGATCAGCAGATCCGGGGACAGAAAGCGGATGCTTTCCAGCTGCCGGCACTGCATGGGAGCTTCGAAATGCGCGTCGGTCACGGCGATGATCGAAATCTCCAGATCCTCAAAGATTTTCTTGATCCCTTTTTCGATGAGCTGCATCCAGGCCTTGCCCATATAGTGGAACGAAATCGCGGCGGTGTAATGCCGGCTGCGGATCTGTTCCTTCTCCAGCTCTGAGAGCTCCAGCACCTCCGCGCTCTCCGCTTTCTCCCCGAAAGGCCCCCGGCCGATGCCGCAGGTGGAATTTCTTACATTCAGGCGCACGGGAAGCGTTGTCTGCCGGTACTCCGCCTCCTCGCCCTGGATTCGCTTCATCAGGGTCTTGAATGCCAGAGCGCTGCACACAGGCGGCTGCCGGTCGATACAGGTAAGCTCCGGAGCCAGCAGAGGAGACCAGTCAAAATCGTTCAGACTGATGACGGAGATTTCCTTTGGAATCACAATATTGTGTGCGTGAAGATATTTTAACAGCGGCATAATCGGAAACGAATTGGCCACCACGATTCCGGTGGGAGGGACCTCCTCCGCCATCATCTGATCCATCACCTGAAAGACTTCGGCTTCCGTATTCAGATTGGGGAAGATCAGACGCCTGTTTTCCTTCATGCCATAGTCGTGGAGGGCCTTTTGATAGCCGTCAAAACGCCAGGTGGACAGATCTTTGGAATTTCCCATATACGCGATATGTTCGTGTCCGTTTTTGATCAGATGCCTTGTGGCCTGATATCCTCCGTCGAACATGTCCGGAGAAAACACATCCGCCTTTAATCCCGGAATCTGCTTGCCGATCAATACGACCGGCACGGAAATTTCCTGAAAAAATGTTTCGGTCAGGATTCCGCGCTCATCGGGGAAGGCGATGATGCCGCACAAATCCGGCGTCGCCGTCAGCATGTTTTTCAGCACCGCCAGACGGGAGGTGTCCTTGTCGTATTCCGCGGACACCAGCGTATATTCGGTAGCCGCCAGCAGATTCCGGATGTTTTCTTCGATCTGTCTCTGAAACAGGCTGCCTTTCTCCGAGAGCAGGATAAAGATGTATTTGATCCCGCCGGCGCCATGTCCTGTCCTGGTTTTTTTAATGATAAAATTGGGTAATTCATCCAGTTCCTGAATCGCGCGCTCCACCTTCTCCACCAGTTCCGGGCTTACATAGCGCGTATGATTGACCACATGGGAAACGGTTGAAGTGGAAACGCCTGCGATTTTTGCGATGTCTTTGATGGTTGCCATAATTCTGATCCTCGTATTACCATATTACTTTCCATATTATAGAAGGGGGAATAAAATGTCAACAAAATTTGCGCAAAATTTCTTGCCTCATATGAAAAATTACTTTGCTTTCCTTGAAGAGACTGCGCCCTTCAGGGCCAGGGAAAGGGAAGAAAAAGGCGAACTATAAAATATAATCGGTAAAGGATGATGAAGATGAACTTTTATTCTATTTATATTCCTCTGGTGCTTCAGAATATCATAACATTAAGTGTGAATCTGGCGGACAATATCATGCTTGGAGCCTACAGCGAGACGGCGCTGGCCGGGGTGGCAGCAGTCAACCAGATACAGTTTGTCTATCAGCAGCTTATCATGGCATTGGGGGATGGGCTGGTGATGTTTGGAAGTCAGTATTGGGGCAGGGGACAAGTACAGCCGATCAAAAAGATTACCGCCTCCGCCATGTATGGGGCAGCCGCATTGGCTGCAGTGCTGTTTGCGCTGGCCAGCCTGTTCCCGCGGCAGACGGTTGGGATCTTTACGACGGACAGCATGATCATAGGGGAGGGCGCGGCATATCTGGGGATCATACGTTTTACCTATCTCTTTTTTGCTGTGACGCAGCTTCTTTTGGCGGCTGTCCGCAGTACGGAGACAGTGAAGATCGCCTCCTGCCTGTCCGTTCTTACTTTCTGCATAAACTGCGGAATGAATTATATGCTGATCTTCGGGCATTTCGGCGCGCCGCAGCTGGGCGTACAGGGAGCGGCAATCGGTACACTTTTGGCACGCATGGCAGAAAGTGCCGCGCTGGTTTTCTATATCTGGAAAAGAGAGCAGAAATTAAAGCTAAGATTCAGGGACTTCCTGCAGTTTGACTGGAAACTTTTGAAAAAATATTACAGGCTGACGGCGCCCATGCTCGTCGTGCAGGGGCTGTGGGGGGTTAACACCGCGCTGCAGACGGTGATCCTGGGACATATGACGGCAGCGGCTATCGCTGCAAACAGTGCGGCGTCCACATTGTTTCTGATGGTGAAATCCGCTTCGGTGGGAGCCGCTTCAGCAGCCGCGGTGATCATCGGGAAAGCGACCGGCACGGGGGATCTGGCGAAAGTGAGGGAATATTCGGGGAGACTCCAGAAAAAATTCCTGGTGATCGGAGTGCTCTCCGGAGTGTTCCTGTATGTTCTGAGGATTCCGGTTCTTGGCCTTTATGATCTGTCGCCGGAGACAATGAAAATGGCGGATACATTTCTGATCATCTTAAGTGTCATCTGTGTGGGGATGTCCTATCAGATGCCGACCAACAGCGGAATTATCCGCGGGGGCGGCAACGCGCTGTTTGTCGTAAAGATGGACTTGATCAGTATCTGGGGAATCGTGCTTCCGCTTTCCTTTATCATGGCGTTTGTGGTGAAGGCGTCACCGGCAGTTGTGGTGTGCTGCCTGAACGCGGATCAGATTTTCAAATGCGTACCGGCATATCTGGAGTCTCATTACGGGAACTGGGTGCGCAGGCTGGTGTAGGGGAAATTTGTATCTTCTCGATCCTGCAGGTATGTTTCCGCTGCCCTTCCCCAGCTGCTTTTTCATATCCGATTCCAACCAGCAGTATTTCGCCGCCGTATCCTTTCAATGCCGCCGGATATCTTTTCTTCCGAATCTGGTCGATGGCTCCTGCTGCTGACTGGTTCCACTTCAGTTCGATCACCAGCGCCGGCAGCGGGGACGTCTTTTTCGGCAGATAGATCAGGTCTGCGTAACCGTCTCCGGCGGGGAGTTCCTCGAACTTCAGATAATGGTCTTTATAGCTGAAATAAGCCAGCTTGATCACACTGCGCAGAGCCTGTTCGTTATTGTAGAAGAGGATCGCCGTCTCTTCGGCATGAATCTTCTCGATCTGCGCTGCCACTGCTTCTTCGTTGCCGCGGACGGTATCTAAGATCAGCTGGTTGCTCTCCCGGACACGGCGGATGGTTTCCTCACGCTTTACGCCCCGGATGGCTCTGGCGAATTCCAGCCGGATCTCTTCGTTGGGGATCTGTGCGGTCTGTTCCGTCTCATCATAGGCAAGATAGCCCAGATGGATGAGAAGCGTCAGCACGTCATCCCGATCCCGGAAAGTGACCAGATCGTTGGAAAAACCGTTGGTATCCACCGGGACCGGAATACCGCCGAGAAGTTCTGCCGCTGTCCTGGACATCCCGTCAAAATCCAGGCTGATATATTCCATCAGACTTCTGGAGGCGGAGGTTTCCGTCCAGTAGGAACGGAACCGGCGGTTGCGTATGGCGGCCATCACGGAATTCGGATTGTAGACCGAGCCGGTATCCTCCAGATGATACCCGTCATACCACTGCTTCATTGCTAAATAGTCGATCCCGGATTCCTGACAGAGTTCCGCTACCTCCGCTTCGGTGAACCCTACATACTCCGCATAAGGCCCCGGAAATACCATGGTAAATTCCTGAAAGTCCGAGATCGCCGACTGGGAGCCGTCTTTCCGGATGGGAAGGATACCCGTCATATAAGCTGCGGCAAAGATCCGGTCCGTCGTACCGCTTCCTTTGAACAGAGTGCGCAGAAAATGAAGGTATTCCTTCTGGACTTCCGGCCTTTCCCTGATGGGGGCATCCCATTCGTCAATGATCATGATGAATTTACTGCCGGTCAGTTCCGTGCAGGAAAGAAGCGTCTCGTCAAAAGTACTTCCCGCTTTCAGTTCCGGATAGGCCTTTAACAGTTCCTCGGTCACCCGGTTCTCGATAAAGGACAGGAAATCCTGAGGACCCGCTTTTCCGCAGATGTTGGTCATATCCAGATAGATCACGTCATATTGATTCAGATGCTGTAGATAGCTGGAGTTGATTTTTTCGTCCTCTGCGATGGCCAGGCCGCAGAAAAGTCCGGAGGAATCGCAGGTCTTGTCATAGTAGGCGCACAGCATCTTTGCCGCGAAGGATTTTCCAAAACGCCTGGGCCTGCTGATGCAGGTAAGCTTCCTTGGAGTATTCAGCGTCTCGTTGATCAGAGCGATCAGCCCGCTTTTATCTACATAACGGTCGTTACGAATCCCTGCGAACCCGCTGTTCCCCGGATTTACATACATCCCCATCGTTCTGCCACCTCCGTGTCTATCGTTGTTTTCATTATACGGTTTCAGGGAGAGATTCGCAAGGTTTCTTTTGGCAGGGCAAACAATGAAAACGGCGACCTTTTTCCGGCGGTGAGAAAAACCTGTATCTGACAGTAGACAAAGGTTCTGAAAAAACGATATAATAAAATCATACATGGACTCTTTAAAGCATCCGCTTCGTCTTCCGGAAAATGAGAAGACCAATGTCTGCGACGGGACCGAACGGGAGCGGAATATCTGCTAAATAGACGCCGCGCTGTTTGACAGAATTACGGTGTCAATTATATAATGATCCCAAATAAGGGGGTGCAGAATTTGGACAATACAGTAAAACTTCCCATCGGTATCGAAGACTTTGAGGAGATCCGTACGGAAGGCTTCTACTATGTGGATAAAACTGGGATGATCACGGAACTGCTGCACAACTGGGGAAAGGTAAATCTCTTTACCCGTCCCCGGCGCTTTGGAAAATCCCTGAATATGAGCATGCTCAAATATTTCTTTTCTTATGACAGTGATCCGGCGTTGTTTGACGGGCTTGCCGTTTCCCGGGAAAAGGAGCTCTGTGAGAAATACATGGGAAAATTCCCGGTGATCTCCATCACCTTAAAAGATGTGGAATCCAGATATTATGAAGGAGCGCTGTTTGCGCTGCACTCGGTGATCCGGGATGAAGCGCGCCGGTTCCGTTTTCTGCTGGAGGAAGGGGAACTTTCAGAAGAGGAAGAAAAAGACTACCGGGCTCTGATTGAGACGCTCCCGATGCGGGATCTGGACATCCCCGTATCCGAAGGAATCATTCGGGGCAGCCTTCGGCTTTTGTCGGAACTTCTTGGCAGGCACTATGGGCAGAAGGTGATTCTTCTGATCGATGAATACGACGTTCCGCTGGACAAGGCGCAGCAGTACGGATACTATGATCAGATGGTCAGTCTGATCCGGGGATTGTTCGCGCAGGCGCTGAAGACGAATGAAAACCTGTTTCTGGCGGTGCTGACCGGGTGCCTCCGGGTGGCGAAGGAGAGTATCTTTACCGGGTTAAATAATTTTTACGTCATGTCGATCACCAATGTACGGTTTGATGAGCATTTCGGTTTTTCCGACACCGAGGTACGGGCCATGCTGGAATATTACGGGCTGGAGAGCCATTATGGGCAGATCAAAGAATGGTATGACGGCTATCGTTTCGGAAATACGGACGTATACTGTCCTTGGGATGTGATCAATTATGTCAGTCAGCTCCGTTTTGAACCGGATACGCTTCCCAGAGCCTACTGGATCAATTCCAGCGGCAACGCCATCATCCGGACGCTGCTTCAGAAGGCGGACGAGCAGACCATGGCGGAGTTGGATCAGCTGGCAAATGGTCTGCCTGTTACAAAAGAGATTTGTGAAGAACTGACCTACCGGGAACTGTATGACAGTGTTGACAATCTGTGGAGCGTCCTCTATACCACCGGTTATTTAACCAAGAGAAAAGAAGTTGCTTTGAATACTTATGAACTTGTCATCCCCAATCAGGAGATCCGCGTCATCTTTACCGAGCAGATTCTGTCCTGGTTCCAGGAGGAAGCAAGGAAAGACGTTTCCACGCTGGACGCCTTCTGCGAGGCGTTCCGTACAGGGGATGCGCCCTTGATCGAACAGAAGTTCACTGCTTATCTGAAGAAAACCATCAGCATCCGGGACACCGCCGTCCGGAAGGAAAAGAAAGAGAATTTTTACCATGGCATTCTGCTGGGGCTGCTGAGCCACCGGAGAGATCAGATTCTGAAATCCAGCGCGCAGACCGGAGATGGCTACAGCGATATTCTGGTAAAGATCCCCTCCCTCTCCATGGGGATTGTGATCGAGCTCAAATACTCCGAGAGCCGGAATCTGGAAGCTGCCTGCCAGAAAGCGCTGGAGCAGATCGAAGAGAAAGACTATGAAGAGGAATTCTTGGACGACGATATCACGACGATCCGGAAATACGGTATCGCCTGTCGCAGGAGAAGCTGCATGGTGCGGATGGGGCGTGAATAAATTATTGTTGATAAAAAGATAAGGGGGTGCAGAATTTGGACAATACAGTAAAACTTCCTATCGGCATCGAAAATTTTGAAAAGATGCGTACGGAAGGCTTTTACTATGTGGATAAAACGGGGATGATCATTGAACTGCTGCGTAACTGGGGAGAAGTGAACCTTTTTACCCGTCCCCGGCGCTTTGGAAAATCCCTGAACATGAGCATGCTCAAATATTTCTTTTCTTATGACAGTGATCCGGCGTTGTTTGACGGGCTTGCCGTCTCCCGGGAAAAGGAGCTCTGTGAGAAATACATGGGAAAATTCCCGGTGATCTCCATCACTTTAAAAGACGTGGAATCCAGATATTATGAAGGGGCGCTGTTTGCGCTGCACTCGGTGATCCGGGATGAAGCGCGCCGGTTCCGTTTTCTGCTGGAGGACGGGGAGCTTTCAGAAGAGGAAGAAAAAGACTACCGGGCACTAATCGAGACTCTCCCGATGCGGGATCTGGACATTCCCGCATCCGAAGGAATCATCCGGGGCAGTCTTCGGCTTTTGTCGGAGCTCCTTAGCAGGCACTATGGACAGAAGGTGATTCTTCTGATCGATGAATACGACGTCCCGCTGGACAAGGCGCAGCAGTACGGATACTATGACCAGATGGTCAGCCTGATCCGGGGACTGTTTGCGCAGGCGCTGAAATCCAATGAGAATCTGTTTCTCTCGGTGCTGACCGGGTGTCTTCGGGTGGCGAAGGAGAGTATCTTTACCGGCCTGAACAACTTGAAAGTCAGATCCATCACCAATGTTCTGTTTGATGAGCACTTTGGTTTTTCCGATAGCGAAGTGCGGGCCATGCTGGAATATTACGGGCTGAAGAATCACTATGGGCAGATCAAGGAGTGGTATGACGGCTATCGCTTTGGAGATTCCGACGTATACTGCCCCTGGGATGTGATCAATTATGTGGATCAGCTCCGTTTTGAACCGGACGCCGATCCGGAAGCCTACTGGATCAATTCCAGCGGCAACGCCATCATCCGGACGCTGCTTCAGAAAGCGGACGATCAGACCATGACGGAGCTGGATCAGCTGGTGAACGGCCTTCCAGTCACCAAAAAAATCCGTGAAGAACTGACCTACCGGGAACTGTATGACAGTATTGATAATCTATGGAGTGTCCTCTATACCACCGGTTATTTGACAAAACGGAAAAAAGTAAAGCCAAATACTTACGAACTTGTCATTCCCAACCAGGAGATCCGCGTCATCTTTACCGAGCAGATCCTGTCCTGGTTTCAGGAGGAAGCGAGGAAAGACGCTCCCGCGCTGGACGCCTTCTGCAAGGCATTCCGTACAGGGGATGCGCCCTTGATCGAACGTATGTTTGCTGCTTATCTAAAGAAAACCATCAGCATCCGGGACACCGCCGTCCGGAAGGAAAAGAAAGAGAATTTTTACCATGGCATTCTGCTGGGGCTGCTGAGTCACCGGAGAGATCAGGTCCTGAAATCCAGCGCGCAGACCGGAGATGGCTACAGCGATATTCTGGTAAAGATCCCCTCCCTCTCCATGGGGATTGTGATCGAGCTCAAATACTCCGAGAGCCGGAATCTGGAAGCTGCCTGCCAGAAAGCGCTGGAGCAGATCGAAGAGAAAGACTATGAGGAGGAGTTTTTGGACGACGATATCACGACGATCCGGAAATACGGCATTGCCTGCCGCAGGAGAAGCTGTATGGTGCGGATGGGACAGTAACCGATTCATAACAGGTGGAGGAGGTATCATATGATGGCTTATGTGGATCGCTATCGTTCGCCTCTCGGCGGCATCACGATATCAAGTAATGGCAGTGAACTTACCGGACTGTGGTTCGACGGCCAGAAGTATTTCGGCGCCGGACTGCCGGAAGAATATGAGGAGAAAGCGCTGCCTGTTTTTGAGGAAACGAAGAAATGGCTCACCATTTATTTTGGCGGCAAAGAGCCGGATTTCACGCCGCCGCTTAGAATGGAAACGACTCCTTTCCGCAAAGCTGTATGGGAGATCATGCTTACGATTCCGTACGGACAGACTATGACCTACGGCCAGATTGCGGACCGGATCGCGAAGCAGAAAGGGCTTGAAAGGATGTCCGCCCAGGCGGTCGGCGGCGCGGTGGCGCATAATGCCATTTCTTTGATCATTCCCTGCCACAGAGTGGTCGGAACAAACGGGAGCCTGACAGGCTATGCGGGCGGTATCGAGAAAAAAGTGCGGCTGCTGACAATGGAAAAAGCGGATATGTCGGCATTTTTTGTGCCGAAGAGGGGGACCGCGTTATAGTGTTCACGTTTGCAGCTGCTGCGGGAAACGGACTTTTTTATCATGGGGACTGGATTCGCGAACCTGGAGTCGCCATTTGCAGCTGCAACGACGGTCTGCGTCCGGTGATTTTCAAACTGGAAGCGACCGACGAACCTTCGGATCTGGATTTTGTACCGGTGAGATAGCGGAAAGAAGGAACAGGGACCTGTAAAGCAAAAAACAGGACAGTTTTCAGCAAAATTTATGCAGAAAACTGTCCTGTTCGGCGTCTTTTTATCATATTGTGGACGTTCGGGAAATGCTCTATAATGAGATCAGTACAGCAGGGCAGGGGGAGCATATGAACAAAAGGAGAATGGATATCATCAACGATCTTGCGAATCTGGAGCGGACCAGTACGCTTGCGGTTCTGACGGAAAAGTACGGGGTCTCTACGCGCACGATCCGCAGCGATCTTGGCGCGATTAACGAGATACTGGAAAAGGGCGGCCTGTCGCCGGTCGAACTTCGAAGGGGCGGCGAGATTCACTGCGGGCTGGATTTTGTCGGGATTCTGGAACTGGTCGATGTGGAAGACTATTATGAATACCGGCTTTCCAGGGAGGAACGGATCCGGATCGCGGCGACGCTGATGGTCCAGTCTGCGGACTATATTACTCTTTCTGCCATTGCAGAACATCTGTTCGTCAGCCGTGCAACGGTGATCGAAGATCTGGATGAGATCAAGAATCTGATCCGCCGGGGCGGCCTGGAAGTGATCTCCAGCCCCAACAAGGGGCAGCGGGTGGTGGGGAAGGAGAGCGCCAAGAGGCTGTTTCTTCTGGATCTTCAGGAACCGGAGCGCGCGGGCGCAGGAAGGGAGACGGCAAAAGTCAGCACCCAGGCGGGAAACCGGATCGTGATTCAGAAAATCATCAACGAACAGGAGCATGTACACAAAAGTTATCTGGATGACGCTTCTTTTACAAAGATCAGCAGCTATCTGGGCATCATGATCGACCGGAATCTGATGGGTGAATACATGGAGCCGCAGCCCCTGACGGACAGCCCCCGCTATCGGCTGGCCCAGGACATTCTGAAATATATCTGCCAGTACTGCCAGATTACGACGACGGAAGATGAGCTTCGTTTCCTGTGCGGCTTTCTGTCCAAATGCCGCTTTGTCCGGCAGTCCGGCTACAATCCGAATATCGTCAAGATCCAGATGATCACCAGACAGTTTATCCGCAGCATCTCGGAGGAGCTGGAACTGGACCTGAACATGGATTATGATTTTTTTGAAAATCTGTCCAATCATCTGGAATCCGTGCTGAAGCAGGAGGCGCCCTTCTATCCCGACAGCGCGGCGATCCGGGAGATTGTGGAGGACAATCCCGGGGTTCATACGGCGGTAAAAAATCATCTGCCTGTGCTGCGACAGTATTACAGCCGGCCGCTCTCGGAGATCGAGATTCAGTACATCACGATTCATGTCTGCGCGGCGCTGGAGTGGAAGAAAAACCGGGAGATCGTCTTTCATGTGGCGGTGGTCTGTCATTCCGGCATCGGGACCTCCCAGCTTCTGATGGAAAAGCTGAAAAAGCACTTTAATTTTCAGGTGGTGGAAGTTCTCTCCGCCCATGAAGCGCGTAATCTGACGGAAGAGACAGCGGATTTTATCCTGTCCACCATTCCCCTTAAGAACTGTAAACTGGATCATGTGGTCGTTTCGCCCATGTTCAGTGACGAGGACTATATCCGGGTGGGAAATAAGATCGACACTCTTCGGAACAGCCGGAACCTGCCCTCCCGGGTGGAGGAAAAGGCGGTCACGGCCAGGGGCCTTTTGAAGCTGTTGAAACCGGTCATCTATGAGATGGCACCGGATGCGGCATCGGGGCTTTACAGGGAAGTGCGCCGGGTTGTCCGGCATTATTTTGATCAGTCGCAGGAAGCGGATGAGGAAATCTTCGCGCCCTGCCTTCATCACCTGCTTCCGCCAGATCATATCCAGCTGGACGTTCGATGTACAGACTGGCGGGACGCGGTGCGAAAATCAGCGGAAAAACTTCTGAACTCCGGCTACATCGAGGCCCGGTACATTGACGCCATGATCGCCAACATCGAAGAAAACGGTCCGTACGTGGTGCTGTCTCCCGGCTTTGCCATGCCCCATGAGGGACTGGAGTAGGGGAGCATCAAGGTGGGGATGAACCTGATCCGTCTGAATCCGCCGGTGGATTTTGGAGAAGAGGAATTTGATCCGGTGGAGTTCGTGTGCTGCTTAAGCGCGGTAGACCATAAGCTTCATCTGAAGGCGTTCTTTAATCTGGTCAATATGCTGGGGAATCCGGATTTTAAGGATGCGCTGCGAAAGGCAGGGAGCCCGCAGGAAGCGGCGGCAGTGGTGGAACGGTATGAGTATACGCTGGGAGTGTGAGTTTTTCCCCTGTACCTGAAACAGCATCGATATGGAAGGAGGAGCAGTATGAACTGCAGAATAGCAGCTTTGGATATGGATGGAACGCTTTTGATGTCAGATAAATCGGTACATCCGGATACGATTCGGGATATTGAATGGGCGGGCAGGAAAGGGATTCATGTTGTATATTGTTCCGGCAGGGCAGTCCCGGAAATATTACCATATGTTTCCTGTCTGAAAACGATGCGTTACGCGGTATGCATGAGCGGCGCGCTGGTATATGATTTCGAAGAAAACAAAAATATTTACCACAAGGCGATCGCTTATGAATATGTTCAGAAAATCGTGGACGCGGCAAAAAGGGATGATGGGATGGTGAATTTTTTAACAGACAGGGAATCGATTGTCCGTGCGGACCAGGTAGTTCATATGAGAGATTTTCATATGGAGGTATATCAGCCGATGTTTGTTGAAATTACGAAAAAGGTTGCGGATATGTCGGAAGAAGCAAAGCATTATGACTTTATACCGAAGGTGAATGTTTATTTTCATTCAGAAGAAGCAAGGCAGCAGGCGTATGAAATGCTGAAAGACCTGCCGCTGGCCTTCGCTTTTGCGGAAGGAGCAAGCCTGGAAATGACAGCCCGCGGCGTGACAAAAGCAGCGGGACTGAAAGAACTGGCAAAATATCTGGGGATTTCCATGAAGGAAACGCTTGCGATTGGCGACGCGGATAATGATCGTACCGTGCTGGAGGCGGCAGGTATTTCTGTTGCAATGGGGAATGCAGACAGGAAGATTAAGGAGATTTGTGATGCGGTAACCGGCGACAATGACCATAATGGGGTTGGGGAGGCAATCAGGAAATTTCTGTTTACGGAATAAGGTTTTTAAAATACCGGCAAAACCGCTTGTATTTTCCCGGACCATCTGATATAGTAAAAAAATACAGATCAGAGAATTCAATCTCTTATGTTCTTTCATGGTCGTTGCAGATTCTGCAGATGTTCCATAATTGAGATGTTTAAAACAGAAAAAACGGTTGAGATACGGGAAATATACGGGTATAATATAGGAAAGTGACAGAAGTCAGACTCGTTTCTTTTCCGTACTGCCCGGAGGGAAGGAGACGGACAGATGTTCCTGTCACCAAAATACGATGAATTTGTAAAGGAAATGTTCCGAAATGAGACTGTGCGCAGGTACTTTGTCGGCGATATTCTGAAAATTCCGCAGGAGGAGATCCGCAGTGTGCGGCTTAAGGATCCGTTTCTCAGAAAGTTTTTTCACAGGCAGAAACAGGGAATCCTGGATGTGAAGATGGAACTGAACGACAGCCGGAAGATCAATGTGGAACTGCAGGTGAAATTGATCCGTCACTGGGATAAGCGCCAGTTGTTTTATCTTTCGAAGCTGTATACGGAGGAGCTTTTTGCGGGAGAAGATTATGAGCAGCTGAAAAAATGCGTGGGGATCAGTATACTGGATTTTAACCTGACAGATCGGAGCAGATACCACGGCGTCTACCGTCTGCGGGATGAAGACGGGTATGAATTTACGGATGCCATGGAGATCCATGTGATAGAACTGAAGAAAAAGCTCACCGGAGAGGGTGAGGTGGATGACTGGATACGTTTTTTTAATGTGAAGACAGAGGAGGATCTGGAGATGATCAGAACCAGGAACCCGGGGATTTTGGAAGCGATAAGGGAGCTGAAGCGGATGAGTATGAGCAATCCCGTGCGCCTGTGGAATGAGGCGCATCTGAAAGAAGTAAGGGATCGCAGGGCAAGAGAAGCGTATGTCCGGGATGAAGGAAAAGCAGAGGGAAGAAGGGAAGGAAAAGCCGAAGGGCTGACAGAAGGCGAACAGAGGCTGTCAGAACTGATCAGGCGTCTGATGGAGGACGGACGCCTTGAGGACGTCAGTCTTGCGGCGGAGGACACAGCTGCCAGAAAGCGATTGTATCGGGAGTACGGAATTAAATAACATCTGAAAACCCGGATGAGGAGGAGATGATCCGCATCATTCTGGAGGAAAGAAAAGGCTTTTCAGAGAGCAGAGACTCTTTTGAAAAGCCTTTTCACGTTCTCCGGTCACACCTTTGCCGCCTGCATTATCATTCGACCACCCATTTCACAATTCTATGAAATCCATCCAACCAATCGGTTTCTTTTCCAACTTTTTGAAATACACTTGACTGTTTTTCCGGCAGGACCTGTGATAAAGTATAGCCATAACAAAGAAAGAACTGTTTTATCGATAAAACAATCTTTCCGG
>Ga0137306_101435_pt1 | contig 24247 bp, 30 predicted proteins | sample Inofroosms_March_FD_97187 | JGI IMG/M metagenome (GOLD analysis project Ga0137306, IMG submission 97187) | Mouse cecal microbial communities from Vienna, Austria - N-Acetylneuraminic and N-Acetylglucosamine D2O microcosms_March | ecosystem: Host-associated > Mammals > Digestive system > Large...
AATCTGCGCCCTATTTCCCGCAGACACAGCATTCACAGACACTATCCTTCCCGGAATACGCAGGACAGAAAAAAGCCTGGTCCCTTTCCACCCATCCGGTCGCGGTCTGAGGGTGCATCGGCAGCTTTTCTATAAAAGTCAGGTAAACGCAGGCAATATAAATCCACTTATGGCCTTCCGGACATTCCGGCATATATTTTTCCAGATAGCGCTTCAACAGCGCATACAGCCTTCCAATCTTCCCATCCGGAACATCCTCATACATATCACATCGGTAATCCCTCATACGGAGCAGGACATTTCTGTTAAATTCCCCAATAAAAGTCTTTTCCTTATTCCATTCTAACTTTGCCCACTCATCCTCCGTAATGGAATCAAAAAGTATTTTCCTCAGCTGTCCTTTTGTCATAACCAATCACCCCCGAAATAATTCTTTACCCTAAAATAAAAGGCCCCCGAAATAAGTTACCGTATTTTCTCCATTATGATATCTGACCCCCGCAAGCTTTGCCAGTTCGGAAACGATAAATCCATATCCTTCTATCGAATGGTGGAGCATATCAGGGAACCTGCAGGGGGCATCCGGATATGTGCACTTTTTACATCTTCCGCATCCCTCATTGGAAAGTATTAAAAAATCCGATAAGACAGGCTCCACATTGGCATGGAGCTGATCCGATACCTTTTTAAATTCCTTCATCGCGGTTATCATGCCGTTAAAGTCAAAAGAGCTTCCAAGCGGATAACAGGCTGTAAATAACAGCATCCTTCCATACCGGGCGACCCTCTCCCTGCACTCCTCCAATGTCCCCACAGCCGGAGGGCACGCCCATGAAGCATTGTAATTCCTGCAGGAATTCCCCTCACATATCTTCCGTATTTCATCGTGGAAAACCAGATCACCTGTGTCGATTAAGCCCACTTCATAAGCCCCGCTCCGAACCGCGATCTCCTTTATTTTCTCCGTCTTCATCATTTTCTCCCCGAATAATTACTCCTTAAATGCGGCGATCCGGAACATCCGGTCAGGCATATAGAATTCATCCTGCTCTTTGTAAACCCGGTCCCCAAATTCTGCGTCCGTCTCAATATGGGAAAACCCGATCTGTGCCAATACCGCCGTATCCCATACGGGCCTGGCCAGGCTGCTGATTGCCAGCATATGGTAAATTTCATGGCACTCATCCTTCAGCTCGTCACTGATATCTTTATGGGCGATATTCTCAGGGCTCTTCAGCCACCGGTGCGCGTTTTTCGCGTATTCGGCGTCAAAATTCAGGAGAAGCCCTCCTGTTTTCAGCACACGGAACCATTCCTGGTATGCGTCGGCCGGATGCGGCAGCGTCCAGGTCAGGTTGCGGGTGATAACAACGTCAAAAGTGCCGTCAGGAAAGTCCGGTTTTTCCGCATCCATGGGAACCGCCTTCACCCTGTTTTCATCCAGCCCAAACACCCGGATCATCCGCCTGGTATGGCCGACCATATCCTCCGTCAGATCGATGCCCGTAACCGAATGCCCCTGCTTTCCCAGCAGTACTTCAAAAAATCCTGCCCCGCAGCCGATATCAAGAATATTCAGACTTTTATCCCAAGGGAGCAGCGCGCTGATTTCATCAAGCCATCGCCCCGCCTTATCGCTTTTTAACTCCCGGTAACGGAGGTCAAAAAAACTGTCCGCCCGCTTTGTCCAGTAGCCTGCCACCCTGTCTTTGACATCCGCAGGTTCTTCCTCAAAAGAAATATTACGTAACTCTCCCATTTTACCTTCCTTTCACAGCCTGAATACAAAACATCGGCGTAGACCCGTAATTTATTTTTTCTTTCTCCGAATACAGGATATCCCCTATATTCCTCTCTGCCAGAACATGCTCCATCCCATATCTTTTTAACAAATCCACATCCCATTCCGGCCGGTCCATGGAACTCAAGGGCATTTTCAATGCGATCCGCTCCATCACGTCAAAATTTTCACCGACGTTGTAATCCTCCATCGCGTTTTCAGCTACCTTCCTGCGGTCAGCCTCATATTCTTCCCGCTTTTTCCCGTCAAAAAGATACCGGTACCAGTTTGCGTCAAAATTCAGCAATAAGCCGCCCTTTTTGAGCACCCGAATCCAGCTTTTGTAAGCCGTTTCAGGATGTTCCAGATTCCAGGTCAGGTTGCGGGAGAACACCACGTCAAAGGTTTCATCCGGCATCGTAAGGGCATGGGCGTCTTCCTTTACAAAATGAATCCGGCCTGCCAGCGCCCCTGCGTTTAACTGGGCCTGGGCAAGCATGGCTTCCGTATAATCCGCCGCCGTAACCTGATACCCTAGTTCGGAGAGGATGATGGACAGAAAGCCTGGGCCTGCACCGATATCCAATATATGCAGCTCCCTGCGGGCCAATCCGGAGAAGTGCCCCATAATCCGGCCATCCAGAAATGCCGCCCAGTTTTCCCTCTGGCATCCCTGTAATTCCTCCTGATTTACCGCCGAATATCCTTCCGCCCTTCCGGTCCAGTACTCTTTAATCTCCGTTAACAGCATTGATTGTCCCAATTGATTTCCTCCTTATGCCGGACAGGCCATATTGTCTGCTTAAACACCATTGTCCAAACACAATTCGAGTATAACAAATCTGGCCGCTTCCACAAGCCCCCCGGGGGGATAAAAAAGGCAGGTTTCTCTTTAATCTTTCGGAAACCTGCCTTTAAAATTTTATACTTCTTTTTTCACCAGTTCCAGCGCCTCCGCCAGTTTTGCGTTCGCCTGTGAAAACGCTTCCACGCCCTGGGCAATCCGGTCAGCCGCCTCTGTTTTCCCCAAGGAGCGTAGCTTCTCTCCCATTTCAGCCAGCTCATTGGCATGCTGCACGTTATGGTTTGTCATATATTCCAGCAGTGCCTTCACATCCGCAGGCGTCGCCACACCGCCGTGGCAATGCTCATGTCCATGGGGACGACTGTGGTCATGCTCATGGTCATGATGGTGGTCGTGACAGTAATTTTTTGTTTCTTCCTGCATCTTTTTCTCCTTTCCGCTCTTTTCTGAGCTTTACGCTTATAGTATTTTGTGGCATAAAAATAATTATATGAACAACTCTCTATAAAGACATTATCTGTTAAACAGTATTTTTAATTTATAGCACCAGCCTTCCCTGCTGCACCAAATAACCTGCCACAACCGCCGGACAGCCGTTATTTTCCCCTATATTTTTATCAGACTCTGTGATAAAGGCCAGTATATAGCCAACAACATAATACTTGTCCCTTGAATCCTTCCCTACACCCGGAACCTGTCATACTGCTGGTAACAGTCTAGGCACAGCTTTTGATCCCCCGCCAGCCTGATCCAGTTTGCGCCGGTATTTTCGCCACAGCAGTCGCAGTTATAAGAATCAAATATACGGGCCTGCTCCGGCAAGGCAATCGTGGTTTCCTTGACCACGAACATATCTGCCGGCTCACAGCCCTGAAAATATGTAAAAGACTCGTCCCTGGTCATCTCACTGGGCTTGGGCTTTAACACCAGGCGGGCTGATTTCCCGCTTTTCCGGTTGTAAAAGGAAAAGGCTTGTTTCCCGCGCATGTGGAACAAAAGGTTTCCTTTGCCTACGCTGCATCCTAAGATCGCCTGGATGGCATCCACACCGCAAGCATCATTTTCAGAGATGCACACTACGTCCTCATCCTCGGAAAAGGTCAAATCCAGTAGTTCGATGGCGTAAAGCGCCGCCTTATAACCGATTGTAAGCCCGCCACACACATGGCCATGGAAAGCGGCGGCTTTTTTCCAGAGTTCTTTTTCATTTATATTTTTTTCCATAAAATATCCTTTCTAAATTTAGTTCCGCAACCTCTCTCCCGAAACTTGCCCGATCCGTTGCTGTTTCATATTCCGTTCCGCAACGCCTGTCCTGAAGCTTTGCCGCAAGCACTTAGGTTCTGCCTGAATCCCCTGTCACAACCACAACCTTGCTACCGCCGATCTCCATGATCGCTGTCTCCACCCCATATACCGTGCCGATCAGTTCCTTTGTCACAATAGAACTGTCACCGTAACAGAAAGAAGTCCCCTCATGCACAAAAAGAAATCGGTCGCAATATTTCAACGCCAGGTTCAGGTCATGGATCACTACAATGACCATGATGCCATCCTTTTTCGCGATCTCAGCCGCAATCCCCATCACCTCATGCTGGTTGCGCAAATCAAGGCTGGCCGTCGGTTCATCCAGAAGCAGAATCCGCGGCTTCTGGGCGATGGCCCTTGCCAATACTACTTTCTGAAACTCCCCGCCGGACAGCTCATCGATATTACGCAGGCTCATGTCAGACAGCCCAAACCGTTTGATCGCCTCATCCACGATTTCATAATCAGTATCCGTAGGTTCAAATTTCAAATGGGGCTTCCTGCCCAGCAGCACTGTGTCATATACGGAAAGCTGGGTAGTCTCCGTATGCTGCTCCACATAGGCCAACTTCTTTGCAATCTCTCCCCTCGACATCTGGGCCAGCTCAGTTGAATCGACGGAAATCACGCCTTTTTTAGGCTCCAGAATCCGGTTCAGGCACTTTAGAAAAGTACTTTTTCCCGCTCCGTTATTTCCCAGCAGCGCGATAAAATGCCCGGACTCCTCTTGAAATGACATTCCATGGAGAACCGCATCGTCCCCCTTGTACCCAAAGGATATTTCCCTAGCCTCTATCACTGCCTCCACCTGCCTTTCAAAATAATCCAAAGGAACACAGGCGCTCCAAGCATCGACGTGATTGCCCCGATCGGCAGCACGATTGGCGCGACCAGTATCCGGGCTGCCGTGTCGCTGAGCAAAAGAAGTATAGCCCCGGCCAGCCCTGATGCCGGAAGGAGGAACCGGTAATCAGTCCCCACAAACCGCCTGACCATATGAGGGGCGATCAGCCCCACAAAATTGATAATGCCGATATATGACACGATCACAGCGGCGCAGAACGAGCCTGCCACCATACCGCAGATCAATATTCGGTCCGTGCTGACGCCCAGCCCTTTTGCCGTGTCGGCTCCGCCCTGCATCGCATTGTAATTCCAGCAGTTCAGCCTGAAATAAACGCCGATTAACAGAACAACCACAGCCATCATGGCAATTTCCTTACAGAAGGTGCTGCCAATATCGCCGAAAGTCCAATACACTACTGCCGCCACCCGGACATCATCCGCAAAATACTCCATCAGTGTAGTACCTGCGGAAAACAGGGCGCTTAAGGCCGTGCCCGCCAGGATTAGCAAACCGGGGCCCATCCGCTTAAACCTTGACATTCCCACGATAAAAACCGTTGAGACCATAGACCCGGCGAAAGCGCATATGGTGGTTATGGCCGGATTGGTAACACTGAGCTGTGCGCCCGTCGTACCTGCCGCCATCATTCCTCCGCCCAAAACAATGATGGCAAAAGCGGCTCCAAAAGCGGCCCCCTGGGAAACGCCGATGGTGGAGGCGGAGGCTAGGGGATTCCTTAAGATCCCCTGCATCACACAGCCTGTCATCCCCAGGCCGAAGCCTGCCACCACCGCCGTAGCCGCCCGGGGCAGGCGCAGGTTCCATACGATGATGTTTTCCTGTTTTTCCCCCTGCCCAAACAAAGTCGCAAGCACACGCCCCAGGGGCAGGGACGAAGACCCTAAAGCGACTGCCATCAGAAATACAAGTACCAGGGCGACTGCCAGGGCAAAAACAAACAACCTCTTTTTTGCGATAAACTCATGGTATTCCCTGCCCTTTACGGCATTTTTCCCGTCCATCCCTACTCTCCGATCGTAATTTTGTCAAAAGGTGTCCCATTTTCAGCCAAAACATCAAGGTAATCCATTCCAAGCATTACATTAAAGATTTCTTCCGCCTTTTCTTCAAAATCCACGTCGGAAAACGCTTCCGGGTAGATAATGCTTCCTGCATAATATGCATCTACAATGGCCAGTTCCATATTGCACCAGTAATAGTTAAAATTCACCTGGGCATACACATCTCCCGCCTGAACCGCTTTCAGGCTGTCAATTGCCGTGGGATCCGCTTTATATTCCTCATTTACCAGGTTCATGTTGCCCGGGTTCAGGAAAATGATATCCGGATCCCACTCCAAAATCTGCTCCATACTGACCTCAACGCCGTCCGTCGCATCCAACTCGTCGGACAGGTTAAAGGCATGAATCGCCGTAAGCGGCGCATAATCCACATAAGTGCCCGTAAAGCCATGTCCACCGCTCCAGCTTACCGCTCCGGGATATACCGTGGGCTTGTCCGCATCGGGAATATCCTTTGTCCGGCTGTCCAAATCCTTGATCCACCCCCGGATTGATTCTACTACCGCGTCCGCATGTTCTTCCGTACCCAGGACCTCCCCGATCAAAGCCAGGGAATTCAAAAAGACCTCTGAGTTAAACGCGTCCCCATGAACGCCTATTACAGGCAGCCCTGTTTTCTGAGCCAGGTCATCCATAGCCACCGTATCAGAGTCATTGTAAAAGATCACATCCGGATCCAATTCCACAATTGCCTCAGCATAATCCGCATTCCCGCTTCCGCCGGATGCAAGGGCCACACAACTTGTGAAATGCTCTTTATTGGCATATGCGTAGGGCATGCCTGGGTCGCCCCTTAGCTCCATCTCTGTGACGCCAACCACTTTATCCACGCCGCCGGCATATGCCACTAATCTGGCGGAACTGCCAAGCGCAGCCGCCCTCTCCACCACTGCGGGTATTTCCACCTCACGCCCGAACACGTCAGTAACAGTGCGGGCATCCCCCGGATCCTGCCGAGCAGACGTTTCCTTTTTGACTTCTGTTTCCTGCGCCTTCCCGGCATCCACCGTCCCTGAAGCAGCCTGGGTTGCCTGGACAGCTTTTGTTTCCTGCGGAGTCGTTCCTCCCTCCCTGCTCCCACATCCGCCAAGCACTGACAGAAGCATGACTGACAGAAGCAGCAGCGCTCCAAACTTTTTCTTCATCATGAAATCCATCTCCTTTTATATTATTTGAAAACAGGCAGAGCCGTTTCTGCCGTTAATCAGCAAATCGCCTCATTTCTCCCAAAACAGATTCACCAGCATCGTATGGATCGTCTCCGACACGATGCCGTCAACGCTGATCTCCTTTAAAAAATCCCTGATTTTTGCTTCCGTCCTGTCATCGATGGCACAGGTTCCCTTCATCCGGCCAAGATACCACCGTTCAGCTTCCTCAAGGGTCTTCCCTGATTTCCACACTGTCTCCTGATAAGATATTTCAGGGTTATACCCATAGCCCCAGACCATGCCAAAAGCATAAACCACACTGTCGTCATTGCTGCTTCTGCGGTCCCCTGCCAGACGTCTGACCTGATCGAACACTTCGTCCGTTCGCCGGGCAGGCTTACACAGGGCACAATATCTTTTTGAAGCATCCATTAGCTTCACCAGCGTCTCATAATCCGAAATGGCAGGCGTCGTATGGGCGAAAACCAGGTCGTATTTCCCCGCAAATTCATCGCCCGGGCATCCGGACCAGTCACGTTCAAAAAAATCCACATTCTTGATTTTCCGTTCCCTGGCGGAGCGCTTCGCCGCTTCAATCATCTTCGGGGAAAAGTCCACGCCGTGCGCCTCCCCCACTGCGCCAGCTAAAGCAATCGTGTAAGCGCCCGCCCCGCAGCCCACATCCAGAACCCGCATGTCTTTTGTCAGAATCCCTTTGTTATGTAAAAGCGCAAGGAAAGGATCTTTTTGTAGCGTCACATCCCCATCCGGCACATAATCCTCCGCCACACTGTCCCAGGCGCTGATCTCCGCCTGAATGTCCCCCTGGGTATGCCTGATCCATTTACTGCGCAGATAAGATAAGTCCATCGTACACCTCTCCCACCCTGCCCCTGCCGCCAGCATAAAGCAGTTTGAATATTTAATTGATACTTGCAGTGATTTTGCACGGTAAAAAATATTTTTATAAATATTATCTGTTATTTTATTCCGATTATTTTCCGCATACAAGCCCCCCGGGGGGGATAAAAAATACACAAATTGTTTTCAAAATTTTCTCTGTTTTTTTTACACTGTACTACACCAGGATTTCTATTCTAAATATTATGAATGATTATTTTTCCACTCACACTTTTTCCATAATCGCAATAAGCCAAACACAAAAAAGTTATTTAAATTCACCTCAAATAAGGAACCGCCGCATCTACGATTAGTATAATCGTTCATGCGACGGTTCCTTCGATCTATATGATGAAATGCCGCTGTATTCCATCGTTTCCAACAAGTTGCCAATCAGTTCTTTTGACATTATGTCCGACCTCTTTGCTTCTCCCAATAACCTTCCATCCATATTTTTCCCTCCTGATTTTTTTCATTATAGGGAACGGAAGCCTCCCTTAACAAACCTCCTAGGGGGATAAAAAAAGTACAATTTTTTTGACATTTTTACGCATTTATCTACCGCTGTGCCCGTTTTCAGTGCTGTTTGTTTTCTGGCAAACAAAGAGCTTCGAACTGGCAAGATCCGAAGCTGATTGTTTTAATAAGTTGGTGGTATGAATTTGTTTTTGTCTTTCGTGACATTTGTGGTATAAACTTTTTTTGTTTCTCACGGCAATTTCAGACCTGATGGAAGACGAATCTGAAACCGTTCCGTATTGAATGGTTTTTCGAATGTGCTTCTATTATACCGGACGGAAAAACCTCAAACAAGCTCCCCGGGGGGATAAAAAATACACAAATTATTTTCAAAGTTTTCTCTGTTTTTTATGCACTGCTCACACTGGAATTTTTATTCTCAGAATTATGAATAAATGTTTTTCCACTCACACTTCTTCCATAATCGCAATAAATACATCAGGAAATATTTAAAATTCCCCTCAAAAAAAGGAACTGCCACATTTATGATTAATATAATCATTCATGCGGCGGTTCCTTCGATCTATATGATGAGGTGCCCTCATCATAAGAAAAGAAGAAGGTAAAAAAATTTAGAAATCACATCGCTTCAAGTATACGGAATAAAAAAAGATTCCGCAAGCCCCCAAAGGGGGATAAAAAAACATTTTTTCTCTATTTTTTATTATTTTTACTTTACTGCTGCCAAATGAAATGTAGGCCTGCGCCAGCTTGGCCATAAATATTCCAAATCTGACAGAATACAAATTCACTTGCGAATATATCCCCATAAGGATTGTACCAAAAATAAGACTCTGCTATACCGGAATCACCGGCAACCGCTAAAATGGAAGAATTACAGGCCGTCGGCAAAATTCATGCCGGGCAACTAATCTCCACAATATTCCTGGTAAGATCCACACTTTTCAGTATGCCCTCCACCTCAGTTTCCTCCCCCATGATGCCTGTCAGCAGAACCTTCCCGTCCCGGAATTCCACTATCGCCACATATTGAGCCACCACCGTTTCTTCTCCATTTCTGTTTGTCAATGCAGTTGCGAGACACATAATGATACCTCCTTGTTATTGTGCTTTTAAAGCCGGATGCCCCACAGTATTTTCCAAATGTGCAGTTATACGTTAAAACGGTTAACATGCCCATGCAGTTCACTGCCCAGGACATAAGCGAGTTTTTGAAAAACAAAAACCTGTTGCTCATATTATACTGCAACAGGAAAATAACGCAAGAACGAAATCAAAATATCACCTCAGCCGGTTTCCTCACCTCTCCGCACTTTTTCCGTATCACAACCAGGAACAATACAACGAAACAAACCGCAGCCAGCGCCCAGGTAACCGGATACACGCTGGCAATGGCGCGCAGGGTATGGAACCTGGCGGAAAACACTGCCAGCAGAGATACCCGCACCACGCACAGATTCAAAATAATAATTGTCATGGAGCTGACGGAATATCCCATTCCCCGCAGGGAACCGCCGGCCACCTCCATAATCGGATAAATCCAGTAAAATGGGAATGAGACAAAGGCAATCTTCAGGGCGTCCTTTACCACATCCCTGTCTTTAATAAACCACCCAAATACCGTGTCAGGAAACAAAAGGATCAGGCCGGCGATACAGAAGGTCACGCCGGCGCCCAGCAGGACGGTCAATACGGTTCCCCTGCGAACCCGCCTGAAATATCCGGCTCCCGCATTCTGTCCGGAAAAGGTGGTGATCGCCTGCCCGAATGCCATGATGGGAAGGTACACAAAATTTTCCACCTTATAATATGTGGCAAAAGCGGCAACCGCCGTTTCCCCAAATCCGTTAATATAGTACTGCACCATCACGTTGGAAAAGGTGATGATGATAGACTGGATGCCGGAAGGCAGGCCGATGTAAAGAATCTGCCTCATCACGGCGCCGTCCATCCGCAGTTTTTTTGCCGCCAGCCTCACAGGCCGCCCCTCCCTGCGCAGGCTGGCAGCGGCTAAGACGGCGGAAAGCCCCTGGGATATGGTGGTGGCGATAGCCACACCGGCCACACCCAAAGGGATCACGCGCAGAAGTAACAGATCCGCAGCCACATTCACAAATCCGCAGACCACCAGGATGCGAAACGGCGTCCGTGAATCCCCGCAGGCGCGCAGCGCCCCGGCACACATATTATAAAAGATCAGCATCGGCAGGCTGAGCAGATAAATCCGGATATAGACTACGGCCTCCGGCATGGCCGATGCCGGCGTGTTCAGAAGATTGAGGATACCGGGCGCTGCCAGAATGCCCGCAAGCGTCAAAACCCCGCCGCCCACCAGGCCAAACAATATCGATGAATGCAGCGCCGCATCCGCCCTGGCCGGCATTTTGCTGCCAACTGCCTGGGCCGCTGCCACGCTGGTTCCCACGGAAATACCGGAAAACAGGCCGATGATACAGGTGATCAGCGTGCTGCTGGCCCCTACTGCCGCCGCCGAAGTCTTCCCCAGCAGGTTTCCCACGAAGAAGAAATCCGCCGTATTATATAGCTGCTGGAAGATACTGCTTCCGATCATAGGCAGAATAAACAGAAGCAGCGGTTTTACAATCTTTCCTTCAGTCATTACCATGCTTTCCTTCCCTGACATAATTCCCTCCTGCCGCCAATGATAACAGACAAATTTTGCGGGACAATTTCCGCCGCTGTTTTTGCCGGGCGGATATCCGGTCACAGGGAGACCCCATAAAGCAACCGCCCACGCATAAATGCGGCAAATTCTTCCGCGATCTTTCCCGGCTTATTATTTTTATTGGTCAATACGCCGTACAGTATCTTCCCCTCGTCCCTGACCAGCCTGATGCCGGGGCATTTCTCCGGCCCATAGTCAAAAAAGGTTTCCACGCTGATATTTGCCATCCCCGTTTTCTTTAACATGACGTTCATAATATCATCGCTGTTCGTGACCACCGACACCTCCGGCATCACAAACTGCCGGTTCCCGTCATCAGCCATCTTCCAGTCATTCCGGAGCGAAAATTCGTCGCGGGTCATTTGGACCAGCCGCAGCGCATCTGGAGCCGAAGACACCGGTTCCTGCCATTCCGTTTTTTCCGGATTAAAGTAAAGCATGCCGTCCATTCTGCGCAGGACTTCAAAGGCCAGATGATACCGTTCCAGGTCATAGTCAAACTGTTCCATATAATCCGGGAAAACGCAGATAAAACCGATTTCATCTTCTCCATTCCGGACTCTCTGAAGAATATTTTCCGTGTTATCCACATGAACCCGGAACTGGCATAAGCCAAATTCCCGCCGGTCATAAAATTTCGAAAACATATCCGCAAACCAGGAACCGGGATTTGCCGATATGCTGACCGTATCACTGTGGCCTCCGGTAATTTCTTTTTCCAGTTCCTCCACGTCGCTGATCAGCACATTTGCCTTCTGATAAAATTTTTTTCCTCTGACAGTCAGGCGGATGCCTCGCGTCTCACGCTCAAACAGAGAAAATCCCAGCCGTGTTTCCAAAGTCGATATTGTCTTGCTGACATTCGTCTGTGTGGTGTAAAGTATCCTTGCGGCAGCGGTAAACGAGCCCATGTCGGCGCTTACCACGAAATATTTCAACTGTTTTATCTCAAACATTCTATCTCCTTTATGCCCTTCTCTATAAAGCCGCCATCCCGGCCCAATATATATCCATAAACGACAGGGCTTTAAAAAGGGTCATGCATATGCACAGCCCTTTTTATTCCCACAGGCAATAGGCCCAGCAGCCTGGGGCATGGCCGCTTTCCCGCCCGAACAGGCTCAGCTTGTGTTTTACATGAACCTTTTTCCTTTTAATTGATGTCAAGATCCGCCGTAACCTGGTAGTAATCGCAGGCATGGGAAATATAGCCCGTGACATTCGACCGGGAAATCATGCTCATTTTCAGGAAGGAGCAATAAACAAAGGCATTGTCATCCAGCACGGTCTGCTGCATCTGCACCGCCAGTTCCGCACGTTTCGCCGGGTCAAACTCGGCGCTCAGCTGTTCCTCCAGGCCGTCCAGCTTCGCGCTGCTGTACTTGCCGTGATTTCTTGCCGCCGTGGTTGTCGCAAAAACCGTGAACCAGTATTCAGGGTCTCCGGTAGGCGCCTGCACGTTCGCCATGGCATAGACATCCCAGGCCTTAGGGTCCGCAGCGACAGTATTATTATCCGGCGTGTTATTGATGTCAAGCTCGATGCCGATATCCTTCAGGGTTGACTGGGCGGATTCCGCAAGCAGCGGAAGCTCCTGGCGGCTGGGATAAGTCAGCCATCTGACCACCAGCTTCCGTCCATCTTTTTCCCGCATGCCGTCCCCGTCGGAATCCACCCATCCGGCTTCCTCCAAAACTGCCTTCGCCCCTTCGGGGTCGTAGGTTTCCGTCGTTACCTTATCGCCGCCAAACGCAGGACCGGCGGGGAAAGCGCCGTTGGCCGGATAGCCGTTGCCGTCCAGCAATGTAGCCACAAAGCTTTCTTTGTCGATGCCCATGGCAATCGCCTTGCGGACGGCGGGGTCAGCGCAGACAGAAGACTCGTCAAAGTTCATCTTGCCAAAGAAACAGCGGGATGTGGAAATCTGTGAGAAAGTAAAATTATCATTCTCAAACATCGGATAGCTCTCATATGCCATGCCGTAGGCGGCCTGTACCTCGCCGGACTGGAGAGCGTTTGCCAGAGTGTTGCCGTCGGTGATCGTCCGGATGGTCAGCTCATCAATCTTCGGCGTGCCATTCCAGTAATTCTCATTCTTTACAAGGGACAGGTGGTCGTCTGTCTGGCAGTCCACCGCGATATAGGGGCCGGTCCCGGCCACGATACCGTTATCAAATCCGGCGTCAATGTCTATGATGCAGCCGTAAGGGTCGCCCAGATAATTCAAAAGGGAGGGCTTCGGCTCGGAGGTTTTTATGGTAAGCACCTGCCCCTCCGCCTCCATGGAGGCGATTTTCAGGTCACTTTTCGCCCTGTCATGGACTTCAAGGAGATGCTCCAGGCACTGCTTTACGGCCTCGGCATCCATGGCCCGTCCGCTGGAAAAGGTCACGTTGTCCTGAAGGGTCAGCTTCCAAGTCAGTTCATCCACGTTCTCCCAGGATTTGGCAAGCCAGGGCTGAAGCTCCATATCGTCGGAATATTTAATCAGCGTTTCGCCCACGCCGTAACGGATGCAGGCCCAGCCCGCATAAGCGTTGTGCGGGTTCACGTCCGGCTCCTCATTAGACGTGTTAAAAGTGGTATCGCCAATCACCATGACCTTTTTATCCCCGGAGGAATCCTGGGCTTCACCGCCCTGGCCCGCGGCCTCCGTATTCCCGGCGGCTTTCGTGGCGTTATCCGGTTTGGAACCATTGCCGCATCCGGCCAGCATGCCTATGCACAGGCACAGGGTAAGTATTGCTGCAAATAACCTTTTCATCTTAAGTACCTCTCTTTTTGATTTTATTTGATTCATTTTATAAGACACTGTCAATAAGATTTCTCGTATAATCCTCTTTCGGATGCCGGATCACGTCGTCGGGGATACCCTCCTCCACGATTTTACCGTGGTACATAACCAGCACCCTGTCGCAGAAATTCTGAACCAGCGCAATGTCATGGCAGATGAAAAGGTAGGACATGTTCCGTTCCTCCTTCAATGTTGTCAAAAGTTCCAGGATGTCTTTCTGTACCGTTACATCAAGAGCCGACGTCGCCTCATCCAGAATCAAAAGCTTCGGACTGATAGCCACCGCCCGGGCTATGGCTGCCCTCTGGCACTGGCCGCCGCTGACCTCATGGGGATACCGCTTCACAAACTCCTTCCCCAGCCCGCACAGCCCTAAAAGCTGCTCCGCACGGGCCATGGCCTCCTTTTTCGCTGTCCCGCGGTTGACCAGGCTCTCCGCGATGCCATCCCCTAAAGTACGGCGGGGGTCAAAGCTGTCCGCAGGCGTCTGGAACACCATCTGCATCTTGCCGTATATACCCTTCATCCGCCTGCCTTTCGCACGGGTAATATCTTCCCCGTCCAGCGTAATCATGCCGGATGTCGCATCCAGAAGCCTGGCCACCATATTCACCACAGTCGTCTTTCCGCTGCCGCTCTCGCCGATAATGGCAAGCTTCTCTCCCGGCATCATGGAAAAACTGACGCCATCCACAGCCGTATAGTCCTCACGCCCTTTGGAACTAAAGATTTTTGTCAGTCCTTCCACCTTTAAAATCGGTTCCATATTATCTCACCTCCGAAGCTTTGGCACCGCCGCAAGGAGTTTCCTTGTATACTCCGACTGCGGATCCGCAAGGATCTCTTTGGCATTTCCATATTCCACGGCCTCGCCTCCCCGCAGGACCAGCACATTGTCCGCCATCGCCCTGATAACACCCAGGTTATGGGTCACAAGGAGGATCGTCGTGCCGAAGGTTTCCCGGACCATCAGCATTTCCTCCACCACCTGCTTCTGCACGGAGACATCCAGAGCCGATGTGGGCTCATCCGCCATCAGGATCTTCGGGTTTAGCAGCATGGCGGCCGCGATGCCTACCCGCTGCTGCATGCCCCCGGAAAGCTCGAAAGGATAGCTGTCCAGTATCCTTTTCGGTTCCCGGAACCCAAACCTTGAAAGAAGCCCCTGCGCCCTGTCCTCAAATTCCTGTTTCCCCATCTTCTCATGCTCGGTGATAAATTCATAAAGCTGTACCCGCACCGTGCGGATGGGGCAGAAAGAACTGCCCGCTGTCTGGAAGATCATGCCGATCTGTGCGCCACAGATCTTGCGCATTTCTTTTGGGGGCAAATCCGGGAGGTCATGCCCGTTGTACCAGATATCCCCCCTTGTCACCAGCCCGTTCCTGCCTAAAAGGCCCATGGCCGCTTTAATCAGCGTGGACTTCCCGCTTCCGCTCTCACCCACAATCCCCAGGATCTCGCCTTCCCCGACGACAAAACTGATATCGTGTACGGCAAGCTTTCCGTTATAACTGATGTCTACATGTTCATACCGAATGATTCCTTCTGTCCTTCCCTCTATCCTGGCGCGGCTTTCCGCGCCGTTCGGGTGAATTTGAAAGCTCATTTTCAAACCTCCCGCCTCCTGTTCCGGGGATCCAGCCAGTCGCGCACCGTGTCCCCGAGCATATTAAAAATCATGACGGATACGAAGATCGCGTAACCGGGGGCCAGCGTCACCCAGGGGTGGGTGGTCAGCAAATTTCTCGTATCGCTCATCATGCTGCCCCACTCCGCCACCGGCGGCTTTGCGCCCAGGCCTAAGAAGGAAAGCCCCGCCAGCTCCATCATCATCGTGCCGATGTCCAGCATGGCCGTCACCAGGATGGGGCCGAAAATGTTTGGCAGGATGTGCTTGAAAATCAGCTTCCAGGTGCCGCTGCCCGACAGCCTGGCCGCCCGCAGGTACACCGCTTCCTTCTGGGCCAGCGTCTGGCTCCGGGCGATGCGGGCATATTTAGGCCAGCTGATGGCCGCCAGGGCGATAATAGCGTTCTGCACGCCGCCGCCCAGTACCGCCGCCACCGCAAGGGCGAATACCAGCCCCGGGAAAGCCAGGAACATATCGGAGATACGCATCAGGACCGTATCCACCCATTTCCCGCTCCAGGCGCAGAAAACACCGACCACCGTGCCGAATACCGTGATAAAGGCCACTAACAGCAAAGTGGAATAGATACTGGTCTTGCTGCCCACAATCACACGGGACAGCATGTCACGCCCATACCGGTCGGTGCCGAAAGGATGGGCAAAGGAGCATGGCGCCTTGGCATTGGCCAGATCCTGAAGATAGGGGTCATATGGACATAAATATTCGCTGAAATTGGAACCAATGATCAGCAGCAGAGCCAGAACGCCGAAAATAGCCAGCCTGGTTTTTAAATGGTTTTTATGTAAATTTTGTGTTCTTATCGTCGGCTCACTCATCCCTTGACCACCCCCAGACGGATGCGCGGGTCAAGCTGATGGTACAGCAGGTCCGTAACCAGGTTTACCAGCACATAAATAACCGCCATCCACACCACATAGGCCTGGATGATCGGATAGTCCCGCATGTTAATGGCGTCCACCGCCAGCTTCCCCACACCGTCCCACATAAAGATGCTCTCAATAATGGCAGTGCCGCCAAGGAGGCTTCCGATGGAAAGGGCCAGCAAGGTAATAATCGTCAGCATGGAGGACTTGATCACGTTTTTCCAAAGGATCACGCTGCTGCGTACGCCCCTTGCCTGTGCCCCCAGGACATAATCCTTATTGAGTTCCTCTAACACGGTCGCCCGTACCTGCCGCATATATTTTGCCGACATGGAGATGGCCAGGGTCAGGGCGGGCATCAGCACGCTTTTTAAGGTCACGCCCTCACAGATCACCGGAAGCCATCCCAGCTTTATGCTGAGCAGCTGCATGAGAAGCATGGCCACAAAAAAGTTGGGCAGCGCGTTCCCAATAAAGCTGCAGAAACGTAAAAGCAAATCCGTAACCCTGCCATGGTTTACGGCGGCAAGAATCCCAAGCGGGATTGATATAACCACCGTCATGAGAATGGACATCGCCGTCAGAAGCAGGGTCGCGGGAAGCTTTGAGATAAAGGTGGAAAACACCGGATTCCCTGAAACATAACTATTCCCCATGTCTCCGGACAACATCCCCGTAAGCCAGTCAAAGTATTGGACGATGAAAGGCCTGTCAAGCCCAAGCTCCGCTCTCCTTGCGTCAATCACCTCCTGGGAAACCTCCGCCCCACGGTTCGTATACATCTGCGTGACCACGTCGGAGCCTGCAGCACGCATCATGGCAAAAGATAAAAACGTGATGCCAAGCAGGATGGGAATCAGCTGCAGGAACCGCTGAATCACGTATTTTTTCACATATATCACCTCTTTCTGCCCGTATTACCCAAATAGTTTACCATACGCATTTTCCCGGCGCATCCCCCGCAGGGGGATAAAATGCATTCCTTATTTTCATGGAATGCATTCCAAATTTTCATGGCTTGACAGCATTTTTATCCGCTGCCATACTCTTTTTGTCCACGCAATAAAAAACGAAAACTAAAATAAGCCGGAAATCCATTTTCAGATTCCCGGCTTAACGGCAGTTTTATATACCAGCCCGCTTACGCTTTTCGCAGTATTCCATTATTCCGTAAAACAAGTATCCTTTGTTACCCAGTAGTAGTCAGAGGGATGGTTCAGAAAAGCCGTCCACATTGGCTTTCATCCCAAAATTAATCGTAGGGTAACATAAATTCCAACAGGCCGTATCATCCAACAGCGTCTGCTGGATTTCCTTGATCAGCCCGGTCTGCCGGTCCGTGTCGAACTCGCCTGACAGTTCCTGTAAAAGGGAATCCACTTTTTCGCTGCTGTAACCGCCGCGTTGTAATTCGGATCCTCCGCGTCATAGGTTTCAAAATAAGAACGCAGGGAATTTTCCGGGTCGCCCGCGGTGGCCATGGTAATGCTCATGATCAGCATGTCATATTCGCCCGCGGTCAGCATATTAAAGACGGACGCCTGCTCCATCGCCTTAATCTCAATCCGGATGCCAATCTTTCCGCAATTAATCTGGATCGCTTCCGCCATCAGCGGGATTTCCGTCCTGTTTACATAAATTATGACCGGAAGCGTCAGCGTTTCGCCGTCCGGCGTCTCCCTGTAGCCGTCCCCGTCTATATCCTTATACCCGGCGTCATCCAAAAGCTTTGCCGCCCCCTCCGGGTCATAGGTGTTGATGTCTGTCAGTTCGTCGTATCCATAAGGAAGCGCGGAAGTAAGCACCGTTTTCCCGGGGACATACGCGCCATCCAGCGTCGTGGCACAGTAGGTCTTCCCTGTCACAGGCCCGTATAATCGCCTGGCGCAGTGCCGTATCGCCCAAAACCCCTTTCTGGTTCATAAAACAGAAATCCGTCCGTATGCTGGGCCACGGAAACCAGTTCCTGTGTCCTCTCCTATACATGCCTTTGCCGCCGCCGCGTCAAAAACAGTCCCGTTCGAGAAAGAGATGCCGTCACGGATATGGAATGTCCAGGTCAGCCGGTCCTTTGCCACACTGTAATCATCCTCCACAAGCCCCACCCATAGGGAGTCATGTTTTCATTAAACCCAAGCAGCGTATCGCAGACGCCGTAGCGCACCATATACCAATAGTCATATCCATTCGCGGGATCCGGCGTAGCCGAGCCCTGGGCGGTCCCGATCTTCATCACCTGGCCGCCGCCGTCCTGGTCGGCCATTCCTTCCGTCCCCTGCGCCTTATCTGCCGAACCGCCGCCGCTGCCGGAGCAGCCTCTAAAAAGCATTCCCGCAGCCAAAAGGCCTACAAGGAACAGCACTTTCTTCTTTGGCATATGCAATATCCTCCTAAACCTTTGTAATATATAGTCCTATACCAAGATAACACTGCCCCAAAAAAGTTGCCACCACATAATATGCATGCCGTTTCATGCTTTCCATGCATATTTAAAAAATAAAATCACCCTCCAGGCTCTCCCTAAGCAGCCGAAGCAGCTTCCGCATATAGAATGTCAGTTCATCCCCTTCCCTCACCACATACCCCATGGTCATCTGCCCGTCATGGGACCGGAGCGGGACACAATCGCCGTAAACCATGGCATTATGAGGATTTTTAACTACGGTTTTCCTGTCCTTTGAAAGCCACATCCGCCCCAGGTAACAAAAGTCCGTCTGGTGGAGCATCTGATAAATTCCATATCCCTCATTGATCACAACAGCCTCCCGCAATGCTTTTTCAAGGCCATACACATGGATCGACCGGGTCAGTTCATGATAATTTTCCTTATAGCCATAATGGAGTTTAAAAAAATTGCGTTTCTTTAAATCATCCGGTGTCCATTGCCCGTTCTTAGCCGATTTAGCCCCTACATAAATACATGACGCCGCGTAACAGACCGGCGTATAGCAGAGTCCTTCCCGTTCCAGATTCCTTGATAGCTTATCATACTGCAGCTCTGACGAATAAGTGGAATACCCCGCAGCAGGCTACGGGGTATCCACCCTCGCGGCAGTCGCCAAATGCCCATGTAAACACAAGGTGAGCCCATTTGGGCGAGAAGGCGGCCTGGGTCGTGGTCACTTGGCTCGCTGCTCGCGGGAATAAAGCCAATATCCGCGATACGGTCTCCCAGCTGCTGGAAAACCATGCCGCTGTCCCTGTTTTCCATGCATAGTCTCGCATAGCAATATGTAATATAATTGCTCGGAAAGGAAGTCACCGTAAAATATTTTCTGTTTTTTACGGCATATTGCTCCCGCAGGCCATGTAAATCCTGGAGGAGCTGGCAGACCTTCTGATAATAATAATCCCCTTCAATCGTAAGCGTAATTCCCCGCTTGCTCCGTAGGAAAAGCGTTGTCTCCCACCCATCCTCCAATGCCTGTACCGCCCTGCTGACGCTTGACTGGTTTACATACAGCAGCTCGGCGGCTTTCGTAAAGCTGCCTATATCCGCACAGGCCACAAAATATTCGAGCTGTTTCAGTTCCATCCCCTTCTCCTCGCCATCGTCTCATATATGCCAAAATGGGAAATGCAGGCATATAACCGGTATAACAAGCCCATTTGATCCCACAAGCCCCCTGGGGGATATTTTTTCAAAAAAGAACAACACCGCCTCTAAAAATCAAAAAAACCGTGAACCCTTTTCCTGGCTCCCGGCTTTATATACCATTTATGCACAAATACCTTCAACTTAGCTATACCTACTTAATATCCTGGTTATCTGTCACGATCCCATTCCTCTGCAAAGCATTCCGAATCAGATATTGATCTGTGCTTCAGGATTTCTAATTTCATTTGCCCTCATATTTACCTTCGATTCCGCCATCTCATTAATCTCCGGTTCCATAATCTCCAACAGCGCCTGGCACATATTCTCATCTCCTCTCAATTCTTCCACAACCCTCATATTGGCCCTGACGCTGACCTCCAGCACGGAATCCGCAAGCTCCCTGTCGTGCTCCATATGTTAGTTCCAATAGTTCCCGCATCTCCTGTTTCTGAACCCTGTCAGACAATGCCTTGATCCAGGTATGGTTTTTCGGATCCAGTTCCTTTCCTACAACAATCTGCGTCTGGAACAATACGGCATCCAGGACATAATAGATACCCGGAAATGGGCTGGCCGTCTTAATGCCATGTTCCTTAAAGTACCGGAACAGCCCTTCCGGCCTTATATCCCGAACCATGGTCACGGTAATATCGTCCGCCGGCCTTTCATCCACAGTCTTACCAGAAGCCTTATACAGACAACCATAGGCGGCCGCCTTATAAAAGGAGTCGATATCCATATGATCTTCCGGAGACCGGTATTCCACGATATTATGGCCATGGAACAGCTTTCCGATCTCATTGACCATCCGGACCTCCGGGTCTTTCTTGATTACCAGCAGGTCGATCTCCAACGGCTTCGTATTCAGATTATATTCTTTTTCATAAACAAGGTCATCCCTGTTTTCCCTAAATTCCAAATCCATCGCCGCCACGAAGCCGGGATGCCATTGTATTTTCTTATCACCCATTGAGTCGTCCTTTCCCTGTCTACACTTTATTATAGCATATTTTCTTCATTTTACAATCGCCGGACGGTGCCAAAGCAATACCGTTTTTCTGATATCCCAGTCCGCTTTTGTCCGGACGATTGATACGCGCAGACGGAATGCGTCTGCGCGTATCATATACGGCCTGTTAACAGCCTGGCGCCCTTCGGGCATACCATGCCGCCAGCCACGCCTCATAATGTGTTTTTGTCAGAAGCAGCAGCCCGCTCAAAGATTCCCAGTTCATGCTGACCGACACATGGTTCTCCGGATTCTTTCCGAACCTGGGAACGATCAGCCCTTTCTCATTCTGCTCGCCGGGGCCACTGTCAGCCACAAACAGGAAGTCAGCCCGCTCCCCACAGAAAAGCCTGGCGATCCGGGACAGGCTCATCCCGTCCTCCCTGGCCCTCCCATACCTGAACATCTTTTCCGCAGACGTGCCACCCAGCCATTCCTGAAGCGGCCCGCTGTCCTTATTCCGTCTCTTTTCCTGCATCATGTAACGCAGCTCCCCGCATGACAGTTTCCGGCACAGTTCTAAAAAACCCGCCATGTCTATATAGATATGGACGCTGTCTGTCTGACGCTGTTTAACCGGTCGTTTTAAATCATAAGCGGTAAAGGCCAGGTGCGCCTTTCCAATTTCAAACGCGTCTGACAGGCTTTCCACAAAGCAGTTCCTGGCGTCTACCCGGATGATCTGGTTACGATTGCGGTCATCCGTGTCATTTCTCCACGCTTCTTTCGTTCCTTCCGTCATGATGCGACCCCTTTCTCAGTGTCATATAGCAGACCATCTGTTTCCAGCAATTGTACGCGGTATCTGTCCATACATCCTTCTTCTTCCGGAAACCGGTTATATTTATCCGGCACCACAACTCGGAGAACGTTTCGCCCATCTTCTTGCGCCGCATCAAGCCTTACCTCACAGTCCTCATAAATGCCTGAGACCATGTCCCCGGCCTGGAACCGCTCCCCGGCCTGGACACGCAGGCCCATCGTATTAAGAATACGGCAGATTTCTTCTTTCGGGTACGCCAGCACCAGCTGGAAATCCGGGTGGCCATACTTCTCCATCCCATGGGTATGGGCATTACAGGTATATGTCAGGAACAATTGTTCCTCACGCCCGCATTCTTCGCATACGCCGTTTGCTACCAGATGGATAATCCAGTCAATCTTTTGCTTCTTCATTGCTTTTTTCCTCCTGTCTCCGTAAAAAACGCTCCATAGCATACAGTACCTGACGCAATTTCAACGAGCGACTGTCCCAAACCTCACAGAAACGTTCCATTTCTTCCGCTGAAACAAAGCTGGCATCATCCAGCAAGAATACTGCCTCATCATGAAAATCATTGCTGTCATAGGGCAGCTTCACTATCCCTTCCCTGACCAGAACCAGGAAAAAACGCCTGTTCCGGTCATCACACAAAGGGTAATCCCAATATAGCAGCTCATCATAGCTTGTTTGGCATCCGCCACAGAAATCCGCCAGTTCCAACACGTTCGCTCCATATTCTCTCAGATGGGCAAACAATTTATCACGGCTCGCTAAATCCTTTAAAAAGATTTCTTTTCCTTGAATCCACAGAGACTGCCCAGGTTCCTTTTCCTCCCTGCCAGGAATCCGGATCAGCCATAAAAAATCCCTGTCCATCCGGCTCCAGTCCCAGCCATGCCCCAGCGCCGCCGAAAGCAGGCGTTCGGACCGAACCATATCCAGGGTAAATACCCCGGCTGGCCTGTTATATACCTGCAGTTCCTCCGGTACGCTGTCCCCGGAAATTTCCTGGGAAAGAAGGCGTTCCAGCTCCTTAACCGACATCTCATAAGGATACAGCTCCATCGTCCAATAATCACGCTTGACTATCTGTGCCTTGCATGGGATATAATGACCCAACTGGTTTAACAGATACTCGTTTATTGTCTGATTAACCTCCGCCCAGCTCAGACGGAATACTTTGCTCTCTTCTACCTGCATTTTTATTTCCCTTTCCAAATTCTGGTTTCCTTAATTATTTTCGTTCCGAAACGTGTTCTTTACAGCCTTCTCTTTGTCAAATCCAATTTTTACAAAACCTACCGGATTGCAAAAGTGGAATACCCCGCAGCAAGCTACGAGGTATTCCACCCTCGCGGCAGTCGCCAAATATCCGTGCAAGCACGTCTACTTGGCTCGTTGCTCGCGAGAATAAAACTCACTCCGCCCTTCCGAATCGGTAAGCTCCAGCACATCCGACACGGACATGGAATGGCCGTTATGGCCTTCCGGATGATACGCGTTAAAAATCACGAAAGCCTCCTCCGGCGTCCCAATATCCAGTTCGCCGGAATACACGACGCCATAACTCTCGGCGGGCACCCTGCCGCCACAACGCTGCTTTACTCTGCAAAAGCTTGCGAACAGCAGATGTTCGTTGTCCCGTTCCGGTATGACCTGATAGAGCGTAACCTTCATAACCTGCCGTTTCTTTTCTGGGGCGGAACCGTCCAGAAGCGTTTCTCCCGTATCCGGCATCTGCCTTTCACGGATGCTTTTCCCTTTATCCCAAAGGTCACGCCCCAGGATAAATTCCACGGCAACGTCTTCCCTGATCGGCACATCCGGCTCGCCGTCAAAATTGTTTCCATATTTCGTATGGATTTTCGGCGCCCAGCCTTCCCGCGAGTCAACATCAACATACAATTTTCCCTCCGCCTCATAGACCGGCCGGCTGAAGCTGTCACGGCCTATGTAACGCAATTCCAGTTTTTTCATATCTTATTCCTTTCCCTGCCCATGATAGCAGACTCATTCGATATATTGTCCATCCTCCAGCATGGAAAGAGATGCCCCAGGGTCATAAATAAAATATGACGCTTTGGAAACCGTTTCCCCATAACTTTCCTCGCCCTCAAAATCATCAATAACAGCCTGTTCTTCCGGCTCCATCTCCCGGTACGCTTCCTTACCATATCCGGGAGGCAGCCATCTTTTCCGCTGGCAGCCGAATATGTTAAATTTCTTCAGCAGCTCCTCGTCCAAAAATTCGATATGGCAGGTGCCTTTTTTATAAAAGGAAACCAGGAAATACTTAAGCCTGATTTTCCTTGTCTGCTCTGATTCCTGCGCAAGCTTCAGGCACAAATCCAGATCACGTCCTTCCGTTTTTCCTCCATCCAGATAGTTCAGCGCTTTTTCCATATCTCGCAATCTGCCACGCACCTCGTAAGACGGATCAAAACGGCCGCTCCAAGTACTGTAAGCATTCATGAAGGGAAGGATGACTTTTTTGTTGATATACCATGCCTTATTTGTTTTCCAGCCA
>Ga0137306_101438_pt1 | contig 24179 bp, 29 predicted proteins | sample Inofroosms_March_FD_97187 | JGI IMG/M metagenome (GOLD analysis project Ga0137306, IMG submission 97187) | Mouse cecal microbial communities from Vienna, Austria - N-Acetylneuraminic and N-Acetylglucosamine D2O microcosms_March | ecosystem: Host-associated > Mammals > Digestive system > Large...
ATGGTGCCGTTCAGCTCCTGGACCAGGGGCGCGATGAGGGCGGGCTGGAGGAAGTTGTGCCCGCCGGGCTCACCGGTGGAGATCTTCACCGCCACCTTGCCCCGCAGGGTCACCCCCAGGGCGTGGTAGATTTTTTGCAGAGCCTCGGGGGTGATCTCCTCCGTAAAATATACTTTTGCCTTTTCCATAGAGGTTTTCTCCTTTTCAAATGTCCGATCCGTTTGGTGGTCTCGGGTCAAAACTTAGTATAGCGCATGGAGCTGGCTCCAAGTCAAGGGGAAATTTGCTTTTTCGTGAAAGTTACAGCGCAGCCGCCGGTCAACTCCCAAGACCGCGTTTTTTATGCTGGCTGCAGAAGCGGGCTGTGCCTCCGCACAGCCCGCTTTTCACTTTCCAGCCGCGATGAACTCCGCAAGGAGCTTCACAAACATCCGTCCCAGCACGGCAAAGATCATCCCGCGGACCCGCTTCCCGCCACCCTGGATGGTGTAACGCGCGCCGCAGTAGTTTCCCAACGCGCTGCACACCGCGGCAGCGGGAACCAGGGCCCAGACGGTCTTTCCCCCGAGGATGAAGGATACCGCCGCTGCCGCGTTGGAGGCCAGATTGACCACCTTCGCACAGCCGGAAGCGCTCACAAGGTCCAGCCGCAGCGCGGCAGTGAAGATCATGATGAGGAACGTCCCGGTGCCGGGGCCTACCAGGCCGTCGTAGCAGCCGATGGCCAGACCAGTCAGGAGGCTCAGCAGGGCCTCCCTCCCGCTGGGGAGGGCCCCGGCGGGGGCCTGGCCGAAGTCCCGCTTCAGCGCCAGGAACACCGCTACCACCGGCAGAGCAGCCAGCATCAGCCCCTGCAAAACGGCGGCGGGCAGGAGCTTTGCGGCCTCCGCGCCGGCGTATCCTCCGGCAAGGGCCCCCAGCGCCGCCCACAGGGCCACTGGCAGCCGGATCTTCCCGCCCCGGTAATATTTCACCGAGGCGGTGAAAGACCCGATGCCGTTGACCACCTTGTTGGTTCCGGCGGCGGCGTGGACGGGGATGCCCGCCATGAGGTAGGCGGGGAGGGTGATGAGTCCGCCTCCCCCGGCGACACTGTCCACGAAGCCGCCCAGGAAGATCAGCGGACAGACGATGAGATATACCAGCAAAGTGAAAACCTCCCAACAGCAAGAGCGCCAAGGGCGCGAATGGGGTTTTACCGGGCCCCCGCCAGCTCCACCAGGCGGCGGAACAGCGGGCGAAAGCGCCCGCAGCGCTCCACCAGCTCCTCCGGGTGCCACTGCACCGCGTAGACGCTCCCGTCCTGGTTTTCCATCCCCTCGGCCACGCCATCGGCGGCCCAGGCGGTGATCTGGAAGCCCGGCGGAGGGGTCTTCACCGCCTGGTGGTGGTAGCTGTTGACCCGCAGGGGCTCTTTCCCCAGCAGCTCCTCCAGCACCGACCCCGGCGCCAGGGTCACGCGGTGGGTCAGCTGGGCGCGGATGGAGCGGTCCTGACTATGGGCGACAGAGCCGGGCCGCTGGGTTGGCAGGTCCTGGTAGAGCGCCCCGCCCAGGGCCGCCGCCACCAGCTGCATCCCCCGGCAGATGCCGAACACGGGGAGGCGCCGCTCCAGGGCCAGGGCCAGAAGCTCCATCTCCATGCGGTCTTTATCCTCGTTCATGTACGTGACCTGGGGCCGGGGCTCCTCCCCGTAGAGGTTCGGCGTCACGTCCTCGCCCCCGGGGAGGAGCAGGCCGTCCAGGATGCCGATGTAATCCCGGGCCCGCTCCGGGCCGCCGCCCACCGGTACCAGCACCGGCGTGCCTCCGGCGGCAAAGATTGCGTCGATATACGGCGTGTTGATGATGTGCTTGCCCGGCAGAAGCGCGGGATTCTCCGCCGCCGCAAGTCCGATCCGCGGCCTCACTGTCCCTCCTCCCCGTGCTCCAGCGCCCGGCGGAAGGCTGGAATAAAGCGGGATTCAAAGCGCTCCAGGGCACCGTGTGCGCTGTAATCCGCCCACAGAGCGGGCTTCTCCGCGTCCATTGTCAGCGGGTAGGTGTCGAAGACCGCCTCCTCCAGCGCCTTCTGGTACGCCCGGGCCGTGGCGCAGGCGCGTCTGGCTCCGTCCTGAGCCGCCTTCTCCAGCCCCCGGGCGATGGCCTCGCCGGTAACAGGCCCTGTCCCCCCTGCCGCCAGATAACCGACATACGCCGCCGCCAGATAGCCGTGGCCGTAGGGACGCCCTTTTACATCATAAGCTTTCAGATAATCGGCAATGGCTCTATCTCCGGATGCATCCGTCTCGCTTGTCAGTCCATCGGCAATCTGCTGTAGCTTGGTGTTCCATCCGGTGGGAAATCCTCCGCCAGCCAGCTGTGCCGTGCCCTCTACAAACCACTCCGGATACTTTTCATGGCCGTCTCTCCCAAACATGCCGTCTGTCAGCGTATACTGCATGACCGAGTGCATCAGCTCATGGGCGATCGTAGATTTTAAGGCCGGCTCATCGGGACTTCCGCTCTGTATAGATGCATCGGAGAAATCAGCAGCATCTACCGTGATCTGCATGTTAAAGGGCTTGCCCTGAGGATAGAAAGACGCCTTGGCATAAGCCATCATGCCGCTGGGACCGTCCACATACTCGATGCAGAGCTCCATCTCGATCTTATCCTGTCCAACCTCATTTTTTAAGGTCGGAAATGCATCTAAGATCTGGGTCACCGCATTGGGGAAATATTCGGTGGCAATCTTCTCAGCCAGCTGCTCATAGCCGACACTCTGAGACGTCCGCTGTGAGGCACGGCCAATGCTGCCCGAATAATTGACGCTGACACTTCCGTCCGACAGATCCAGAGTACAGCCGTAAAAAGAAGTCAGGGTCGTGTTCCTCTTCGTTCCCCCGTTGGTAAAGAGGGGCACGCCGCTGAACGTGGTAGATTCACCGATACGGGTGATCTCCTCCTTCAGCTGCTCCATCTCTGAATTCATCATGGAACGCTGCAGCTCGGTATAAGTCCCGTTGGCTGCCTGAACCGCCATCCCTTTCATACGGTTCAGCATGGAATGAACCTCTGTCAAAGCTCCCTCCACCGTCTGCACCAAAGAAATACCGTCCTGTGTATTTTTCTTTCCCTGGTTCATCGCCGTAATCTGTGCCCGCATCTCCTCGGAGATGGCAAGACCTGCCGCATCATCCCCAGCCCGGTTAATCCGATAGCCCGAGCTGAGCTTCTCCAGATTTTTGGCCATTGTCTGGTTTGTCGTCGTGATAATCCTCTGAGAGTTTACCGCGGAAATATTGTGCTGAATCCTCATGCCCTGTCACCTCTGCCTGCTGTTCAAACGAACCCCTCATTTCTTCATATTATAAAATATCGTCGCATTTTCTTATTTCTTTATGCAAATCTAACAATTATTTTTTTAATCCCACATGAATATCCAGAATTATTTTGCTCGTTTATGGTCTCCCGCTGCATAGTAAGCTCAATTATTCGCTCCCTTAGAGAATGCGTATGTCCAAAATGGCCTGAGCGGTCTGCTGAATTAACTATCAGCCGAGCTCCATGAGACGGTTATCAAGAATAGGCTTTCCAGAAATCACATTGGATAGTGACCAGGGGAAAACCGCGATCAAATCCCATACGGTCATAGCATTTGCGGATGCTTTAAAACGGAAAGATGGCATCTCTTCTTTGGCGAGAAGATACTAGCCCTTTAATTCAATTCCAATCAGGGGTTGTTCTCCTTCATTACGTTCAAGGCGCACATCCGGAAAACTCTCTGCGTACCTTCTAACTTCACAATCTATCCACTTTCCATTTGGGTCCCAAATAGCTCTCGTTACGTTTAGTGTTGCGACTGTTTGATCTTCAATAGCTCCGCCGAGTAGCGTATTCATCGCAAAAAGATCGGTTGCAGATAACCCTTCAATGTTGATTGGGGACATGAAATGCATTGGTACAGCGCGAAGGGCTTTGACGATGCCTTCACGCAATTCAGTTCTTTCATCATCTTGCGGCAGTTCATATCGTTCAACACTTCCCATTACTCCGCCTCCTCAAATACAAATGTGCCATTTCGTTTAAAGCTGTCATACGCTTCGTCCAAACGCCCCTTCGCCAAGCCAACAAAGGTATCATCTATTTCGGAAGCACAAGCGTGGCGCCCCAGCAAAACAGATGCAACAGATGCAGATGCCAATCCGCCAAATGGCTCCCAAACAACATTTCCCTCACAGGTTGCCGCAGCTATCTGAGTAAGCATCAAATCTAATGGTTTTTGGTTTAAATGGGCGGCGGATTGCTTGGTGGGTTTGTAGGTCCGAGGCGCACTGCGTTCCATAGTTCCTCGCAAACGCTCTGAGTCTGCCAGAGGCGGTCTGCTCCAGACATTTGTAATCCCATTTCTGTGATTCCAGACAGCCCGCATACGATCCCATTCCTCGCTTGTGACGGGTTTTGTGCCGTCCAAAGAGAAATACGGTCGATTTGTAGGCTTGCCAAACACCGTACAGTAATCTGCCATTTTCCTGACAGCCTCGCCAGGAGGCCAATACCACAGCCAATCTGCTGTCAGATATTTCCTTGTAGCGGCATTCTTGACTTCGCAAGCCTCGTTTGCTTTGCATAATGGTAAGCCGCTTCGTTGCCACTCTGCCCGCAGCCATTCTTTAACCGCAAGAGTTTGCCCATCCCCTGTATCGAGAAAAAGCTTCCTGCGATATAATGCGGAAACTTCTGTCACCACAGGCAATTGTCGTATTGTTTTTCCGTTAACATTGCCTGCTATGTGGGCCAATCCTTTATCCCAAATAGCAAGTTGGACATATTCCCAGCCTGTCGCAAGCAACAAAGGATGCACCGTTGCCCAGCCAACTTCTGTGTTCCAGAACCAGAGGCTGGTAGACGGTTTTGCTGCTTTTGCCCACTCTAAAACATGGGGCTGATACCAATCCACCAGGCCGGTAGAATCAGCAGTATCTCCTCGAAATCCACGAACGCCATAGGCACCATCAGAGATAATTAAATCGGGAGCTGGCCATTCCGAATATATTTCAGATACATTTCCATGATGTAGGTCATATAATTCGTTTGTAAAATCTGTTCCCATCCTCTTGCCCTCCTCTATGTAAGCGGAAATCAGGCAACATCCTTAAATTCGTTTTCTTTACTATACCACAGAGTCTGCCAGAATTCCAGCCCTAATGTGACACAAGAACATAGGGGGAGGCTTGCCGGCGCAGCAATCCTCCCCCTATGTTTATGCACTCGCACTGCTGCATTTGCCCAGGTTTTAACCGGTTATTCGTTACTCATTTCGCTCTTGATGATTTCCTCCCCACGACTCGCAATGCTGTTCATGGCTCTTACCCACGCCTGCTGCGAATGGCGCTTTAAATCCCCGGTCACGCCCTTCCAGTCCGTTCATTGTGTTTCTCTCTTCTAAAATGATCTTCACTCTTGACCACAGGCTTTATATCAAGATCATTATCCAGATTAAAATCATAAGTCATTGATCCATTTTTTCAGGATCTCCCATCATACAGACAATAAGCCCATTATCAGTCATATTCCCATAACTGACAGTGAGCTTATGCAGACAGTCTTATCAAAGATATTTTCACACTTTTGGCTCCGGCAAATCTCCGGGCCGATTTCACCGCTTCTCCACGGTCATCAAAATCCGGTACCACTGAGTCCGCTCCGGCGACATCATCCGGCAGCTGAGTCCCTTCTCTTCTGCCATCTCATTTGCCCGGGAGAAGGTTTTCCGGGCAAACCCCGGCTCCATGTTTTCCCACACCTCAAAATGCATGGGAATCACCATCTGAGCCTGACTTTTCTCCATAAATTCATACCAGTCCCCGGCTACCTTCTCCACGTCCCCCTCATTGGTGATCTTGTTCCGAAGGGCGATGTTGGGCCTCAGGGTCCTCAGACGCTGGGCCATGCCGTCGTCCAGCCCACCTATGAAGGCGATCCGAAAACCGTTATCCTGAGTGATCAGAAAGTTCATGTTAAACAGTCCGCCCAGAGTATGGAGCCTGGAAAGTTTCTCCTGCCCCGAGATCACGTCTCCCTCGGCCATGCTCTGCCGCCAGGTGAACTTCTGAGGCTTGTGGGTGCCGTGAAATGTCTCCAGCTTAAAACCGTCAAAATAGTAGGTTCCGTCATAATCTACGGCATACAGAGAAGTCAGTTCCATGTCCTGGCACACCTGGGCGATCTCCGCCGCCACGCCGCTGTGACAGATGACCGTTGGGTGGAATTTCATGATCACTTCCTCCAGGTTGGCCATGTGGTCCCCGTGGGTGTGGTTCAGGATCAGATAGTCGCAGCCCTCCAGATCGTCGGTGGTAAATCCCCTCAGCCGAAACAGATCCCCTATGGGGTCTTTTGGATTTTCCGGATAATCATAGCAGGGGTCCGTGACAATGGTCCTGCCGTTTGGCAGCCTGATCTCAAAGCACTGACAATTGATCCAGCGCAGGCCGCAGCTCTCGCTCCGCAATGTAAGTTCTCCCACAATCATCCTTCCTCTCTCCGCCTTTTTCCGGCGGCAGAATTTTCGATATTGACAGATATCTGCCGGCTTTGGAGTTCCCGGCCTGCTGCCCCTGATACCACATACAACAGTCCCAGAGACAGAATACAGATCCCGGCCCCCAGATAAAACACCGGACGGAAACTGCCTGTAAAATCATAGACATAGGGGAACAGGACCCCGGCGAAAGCCAGCAGAAAAGAATTGACGGTCTGCCCGTTTCTCACCTTGGCTCCGTAATGTTCCTTCCCGTACATGGCCAGAAATACCTGGGACGGGGCCGTGGTTCCCATGGCGTACACGGTTCCGTAGAAAAATGCCCCTGCCTTCATCAAAAGCAGACTGTCCGCCCCGAAGAGAAAGGCTGCCTGGGACAATCCCAGCACCAGAATCAGCAGCCCTGCTGCCCGGTAGATCCCCATCTTGTCCGCCAGAACGCCTAATCCCAATTTTCCCGTAATATTTCCCACCATGGAAATGCTGGTGAGCACTGCCCCGGTTCCCAGAGAATACCCTACAGTCTGGGCGAAAACCGGCAGCTGATTGTTAAACTGGGTGTAGGTGTTCGGGATAAACAGGGCCATGACAGCCACCCAGTATGCCCACTCCGGCACATTTCCCCTTGCGCCGGCAGAACCGGCCTTTTCCCTTCTGTCCAGAGTCGGCTCCGTCTCCCTGCCATAGGGGCGAAGACCGGCTTTCTCCGGCTCTGCCACCAGAATGAGACACCCCAAAAACGCCATGGCGAAAGCCAGAGTTCCGGTGATCGCCGAAGCCAAACGCCAGCCCAGACTCTCGATGAGCCAGGAACAGACCGGGCTGAAGCAGGCTCCCACCAGGCCGGAGGCGGACATGCTGATCCCCACCACCAGCCCTCTTTTGGAGGCAAACCAGTTGTTGAGCACCATAGGCACCACAGTGGTGCAGCAGCTGATTCCCAGCCCTGCCAGCACCGCTGCCCCGTACCACTGCCACAGATGATGAAAACCTGCCATCATCACAAAGGAGCTTCCCCCCGGAAATCCCAGAACTCCCATAACTACCCTGGGATTTTTCCGGAAAAACAGCTGGCTGGTGATCCCCACCGTGGCCGCCATGACCACCTGGCGGATAGTGTAGTAGACAGACAGATCTCCTGCCCGAAACCCCAGGTCCGTGCGGATCGCCGCGAAAAGCACTCCCGCCGAGTTCACCAGCAGGCCGATGATCCCTCCCTGGATCAGAACCGTACAGCCCAGGATCAGCCATGCCCGGTGAAATCCCCTGTCTCCCGTTTTGGGGGAAAGGGATCGGCTGTTGTCTTTTTTCCCCAACAGGATCACCAGTCCTTCACCGCCCCGTCAAAGGCCCGCCTGGCCGAGTTGCTGCCTCGCTCCGCCGCAGGGTACAATTCCTGGGCATTGTCCGCCAGCTCCACGCCGATACCGGGGGCATTGGGGATCACCATACAGCCGTTTTCAAACCGCAGAGGCTCTTTCACCATGGCGTCCTCGGCGCCGTTGAGGCAAAAGCCGGGCAGCTCCTGGATCCCCAGGTTGGGAATGGAAGCGCAAAGCTGGAGACAGGCGGCAGTGGACACCGGCCCCAGAGGGTTGTGAGGAATCACCAGCACATCGTGAGCCTCAGCCAGGGCGCAGATCTTCTTGCTGGTGGTGATTCCGCCCACGGCGCACACATCAGGCCGGATATACTGGCAGACCCTGCGCTCCATGGCCATCTCAAATTCCTTCAGATTGATAAACCGCTCCCCGGTGGCAATGGGAACCGCCACTTTGGCCGCCACCTCTGCCATGGAATCCATGTTGTCCGGCGTGAGCGGGTCTTCAAATACCATAGGACGGTACTGTTCCACGGCCCGGCCAAAGGACACGGCCTCCGGCAATGTCATGCCTCTGTGGGCTTCCAGGACAAAATCAAAATCCCAGCCCACAGCCTCCCGGCAGATACGCACCTTCTCCAGCTCCTCCTCCACACGGCCGCAGAAAAATTCGTCACGCCCCTCATTGCGGCTCTGGGCAGGACCGTTGACAAAAATCTTGGCAGCAGTGAATCCCTGGTCCTTCAGGGCACGGTAGCAGCGGGTCAGGGTCTCTGTGTCCGTGGCCTTCTCCATGACCGAGGCGTAGACACGGACCTTCTCCCTGGTCCTGCCTCCCAGCAGCTCATAGACCGGCACCCCCAGGGCCTTTCCCTTGATGTCCCACAGGGCGATGTCAATGGCCGAGATGGCGCTCATGATGACAGAACCTCTGAAATATACGGAGCGGTAAAAATTCTGGTTCAGGTCCTCGATACGGAAAGGATCTTTTCCTATGAGATAAGGGATAAATTTTTCAATGGCAGCGGCGGTGGCTCCCAGATATCCCCAGTTTCCCGCCTCACCCAGACCTACGATCCCCTCGTCGGTGCAGACATGGACAAACAGGTAATGCTTGGCATAGATCAGTTTTACATCAGTAATCTTCATACAAAATCCTCCTGCTGTTTTTATATGTTGGCGGGTCCCAAAGTCATGTATCGCCATGGGAGCATGCCATACATGACCTTTTGACCCTGGGCTTCTGACTTTCTACTCCGATACCCACGAATTGCTACGCGCTTTGCGCTCCCGCAATTCTAAAAACATTCAAAATCCGCCCTGACGGGCTCCTTTTTCATGTTTTTGGCGGGTCCCAAGGTCATGTATCGCCATGCAAGCATGTCATACATGACCTTTTGACCCTGGTATCTCAAAAGGCAGGAAACACGGTCATGGTGTAAAATATGTACACCAGAGGCAGGAACAGGGAAATGACTCCGCCTGCCTTGAGAATGGCTTTTAAATCGTAGCCGGCGTCGCCCATGCACATGGCGACCGCCGGGGTGGCCATGGGAGTCAGGAAAGCGGTCAGGCTTCCCGCCTGCACCAACATCACCAGGCCGATGGGGTTGGCTCCCAGGGCTTTACAGGTCAAAAGGCAGATGGGCACAAACACGGCTGTCACGGAACGGTTCAGCATAAACTGGGTGATGGCGAAAGGAATGATAAAGAACAGAGCTCCCAGGACATCATTGTTGTGGGTGCCGCCTACAGCTCCTGCCAGAGCGTTTCCGATCAGTTCTCCTGCCCCTGTGTTGGTCAGGCCGGAACCCAGGGCCAGAGCGCCTACAAAGAGCATAAGCATATCCCAGGGAATATCCCTCAGCACGTTTTTCTGATCCACAACCCTAAAGAGCACCATCAGCATGCTTCCCGCCATGGCGATGAACCAGGACTCCATCTTAAGCTGGGCGGAGAAGATCAGGGCGATCATGGTGACAAAGAAAATGGCGATTCCCATTTTGTCCACAAAAGGAGACAGCTTCTCCTTCGCCTTCTGCTCCCTGCTGGTCATCTTGATGGGGAGAATGGGGTTCTCCGGGCAGGACTTGGGGCCGATGAGCAGAGCCCAAAGGATCACCACCACCATCACGGGCCACCGTCCGGCCAGGAAATACATGGGGTTAAAAGCGCCCTCAAAACCATAGGTCTCCATAAATCCCGTAAACTGCCCCGCCTGCTGGATCGCCGTGGGAAGAGGCAGGATTCCGCAGCAGGCCACGCACACCACCATCATGGGGAACATTACCCTGGAGCGGCTGTTGCCGGTGCTGTCACACAGGGCTACCAGAAGGGGGCTGACAATGGCGTAGACCACCATGGGGCTGGCGATAAAATTGGTCAGCAGCGCTGCCAGAAGCAGATATCCTAAGTAGGCCATGCGAAAGGAGCCGCCGGTCAGTTTCATCAGGCCCTTACACATGCTGTCCACAAGAGACGTCCTCTGGAAACCGGCCGCCACCACAAACATGGTGGCCATGAGAATGGTGTTTACATTGGAAAATCCCGACAGGGCGTCGCCGGAGCTGATACAGCCTGTTGCGTACAGGGCCGTCATGGAGACCATGGCCGTCACCCACATGGGGATCTTGTTGAGGATAAAGCTGGCCAGTGTGGCGATAAAAATAACAAGGCATATCATCAGTTGGGTATTCATTTCTTTCTTCCTTTCTTGTTTTTTCTTGCCCCTACTATACCCTGAAACGCCTGATCCTGTCGCTGCTTATATTCACCTGTTTTTGGCCCCTTTAAGGTTCCCTCCTTCCCCTTTTAGCTGAAAATCCCAAAGATTTCCCTTACACGGACCCGAATATTTTCCCTGTGAAAAAAGGTGGGTTTTAAAGGATTTTTTCGCTGTTTCATCCGAAACTCACTTCTTTTTTGTAAATTCTTTGTGAAAATACCCGAACAAACCACATTGACACGCCGAAGTTTTTTAGATATTATGTGGGAAAAGATCGGGACATCCAAAGATTCCGCCTGTGAGAATATTTGGCTTTGGAGAAAAGAGGTTTTTTATGAACGAAGCATATTTTCAGCTGCAATGGCCCTCAGAGGGCCTGGCTCTGTCGGGATTCGCCCACCAGGTCATGAATTACCGGTATCACTGGCATCAGAACGAATACGAGCTGAGCATTCTCCTGGGCGGCAGCCAGGAATTCTGTCTGGACCGGCAGTCCTATTTTCTGGAGGAAGACGACGTGATTCTCATCGGCCCCGGAACCGGCCACGCTTCCTTTGGACGGCAGGCAGACACCTGCGCCCTTGTGTTCCATATCTCCCAGGAGGCCTTTAAGCCATTTGCCAGAAAGGGCTGCGCCTTTCAGTTTCCCCACTCCCCCTCCGGGGCGGAGACCAGAGAGGCCCCCCGGTACTGCCGGATCCGCTTTTACGCCGCCCAGATCTGTGAGGCCGCCCTGTCCCACGGCCCCTTTTCCGACCTGACCGCCAGGGCCAGCGCCCAGCTGCTCCTGGCCACCATGTGTACCATGTTTGATCACCAGACTGTCCGTGCCGTCACGGAGCAGGACAAGGAACCCATGGAAGCCATGCGGGGCCTGATCACCTACATGGAGCAGCACTATCGGGAAAAGATCACCTTGGACGAGCTGGCCGCTTACTCCGGATACAACCGGACTTACATCTCCACCCTGTTCAAAAATACCATCGGGGTCAATTTCTACGAGTACCTGACCCGGCTCCGCCTCCAGCAGGCGATCCAGGACCTGACTGTGACCTCGAAAAACCTGACGGACATCGCCTTGGACAACGGGTTCCCTGATCTGAAATCCTTCAACGCCCGTTTTAAGGAAGTGCTTCACCGCTCGCCCTCCCAGTACCGGTCCATCCTCTCCCCGGATCAGATCGTCACCTCAGGCAAGCGCCGCCTCATCTCGGAAGATCACCCTCTTCTGACCCGGAAGTTAGCCGAATACCTGCGGCTTCCCTCCACAAAAACCTCCCCGTGATCCCCAGGGTGATCGCCTCTGTCACCGGCGCTGCCAGTCACATCCCCCGTCATCTGATCGTTGACAACATGGGAAATTCGATTTAGAATATAGTCAACGAAAGGGTAATGAAGCGGGTTTTACATCTGATAGACCATTTGGAAAAGGAGGTGTTATCATGGCTACATCCAGTATTTTCGCAAAAGTCCGTATTGACAATCCAAAGCAGGCAGAGGCCTTTATCGACGCGCTGGCGGCATCAGAGAATAAGCCTAAGAGAAAGCCGTCCACGCCAGTGAAACCACCCTTAACCGATTACGATGCAATCAGACGGCTGATGGCGAAGGGAGACACAGACCAATGAGATCATTCGAAACCGTGAATATTCTGGATATGATTGGGGCAATCGGAGAAGTGAATTTGAAACTATGTCTTTCCCACTTTTCCTGCCCCATCAATCCGGAAATTGAGAATTTTATACTAAATAACGCTATAGAATTCGCGAAGAAAAAATTATCTGTTACATATTTTGCTGTAAATGAATCTGGTAAAATCGTGGCAGTTTTTACACTTGCCCACAAAGCGATTGAGATCGGAAACGCGAATTTATCCAACTCTAAACGGAAGAAAATAAACAGGTACGCAATACTGGACTCGGAAACGGGAAGTTATACCGTATCTGCCTTTCTTATCGCGCAATTCGGAAAAAATTATGCTGTGAACGAAGGAAAAGATATCAGCGGAAATGAATTGATGGATCTGACATTTGAAATTCTGGAGAAAGTTCAGCACCATATCGGCGGCGGGATTGTATTTCTGGAATGTGAGAACAAGGCGAAACTGTTAGATTTCTATCAAAGTGAAAAAAATGGATTCATGCCATTTAACGAGAGATATTCGGTAAATGACAAAATAAAATATATCCAGCTGTTCAACTTCTTCTAGCAGCCCAAGAACTGTATAATCTGTTTGTCTGTCCCCACACCCCACAGTTTCTGTCTCTTTATACCCTTACCGGCTCCAAAGTTTGGTAACCCCCTTTTCCCTCCACAAAAACCTCCCCGTAATCCCCAGGGTAACCGCCTCTGTCACCGGCGCTGCCAGCCACACCCCCATGATCCCGAAAAGAGACGGCAGCAGGAAGATACAGACAAGAAGGATCACCAGCCCTCTGGAAAAAGAGATCACCGCCGACTCAAACGCCCTTCCCGTGGCCGTAAAATAAAAGGACGTGACCGAATTGATCCCGGAGAAGAAAAAAGACACCATAAAGATCACCATGCCTTCCCCCACCATGACCCGGACATTTTCATTTGGCACAAACAGTCCGCCGTACCAGTTTTTCAGGCCTGCCATGACCAGAAACACCACTGTCCCCGCCGCCAGCACATACCCGTTGGTCTTCCCTCTGACGTGGGCCGCCAGCTCTTTCTCCCTGGCCCCCCAGCAGAAGCTGATGAGGGGACTGGCCCCCTGTCCGAAACCAACAACGACCATGGAAAACAGGTAGGACACATAGCCCACGATGGTAAAGGCCGTGACCCCGTCAGCCCCGAATCTTCTCATGATCACCAGATTGTAGGCGAACATGGCGATTCCCGTGGACATCTCCCCGATAAACTCCGAGCTGCCGTTTAGCATTCCTCTGACAAAAATCTCCCGGGAAAACCGGAATCTTCCGGGACGATACATCCTGGCTTTTCTCTCAAAATAATACCACAGCCAGCCCAGGGACACCAGAGCGGAAATCAGGGAAGCCACGGCAATCCCCATAGCCCCCATGGACAGGCAGCCTGCCAGAACATAGTCCAGGACCACATTGAGCACAGCGTTTGCCATTGTCACCTTCATGTAAAACGACGGATTCCCGTCCCCTCTGATAAACATTCCCAGAGAAGAATTTACCACCATCACCGGAAGCTCCAGCAGCATGACCCGGTAATACTCCCGAAAACAGGCCGCCACCTGGCCTTTTGCCCCCAGAAACGAAAGCATGGGCCCAAAGCAGAACAGAAATCCGACGCTGATCGCCACGGAGAACACTGCCGTGGTGGCCACGGTCTGGCGAAACACCTGATTACAGGCAGCTCTGTCCCCGGAGCCCAGGGCCATCTGCGCCATGGCAATCCCTCCCACAGACACCATCAGCCCGATCCCCAGGTACAGATAGATCACCGGCAACCCCAAATTCACCGCGGCGATCCCCTCCTTCCCCACATAATTTCCCATGAAAAAACCGTCGGCCACCGTGATAAACGCCGTCAGGGCCATGGAAATGATGGCGGGAACGGAAAACTCCAGGATCTTTCCCCCCACGTTCTGTCTGATCTCCTCTACATTCATAAAAAATCCCTCCTTATATGGAATCGTACTCTCGGACCCACGCCCGATGTCCACCCCATTATAAGGAAGGATTCAAATATAAACTTCTGAAATCTTGCCCTTTGGGGGCCAGTCTGGAGATATCCCATAGATCAATTGTTTGCCAGCCCCGTTTACCACACTCATTTCTTCATTTACAAAATATTGACATTGTAAATAATTTAGGATATGATTTATCAAAACAGTAGAAAGAAGGTATCCACTCATGGCTACGGTTCAAACCCAAATTCGAATTGATGAAGATCTAAAAAGACAGGCTGCGGATTTATTTAGTCAGCTTGGAATGGACATGTCAAGCGCGGTAAACATATTTTTAAGACAGTCTGTCCTGCGAGGCGGACTCCCTTTTAAAGTGGAACTTCCCCAGCTTAAGCCCGAAGTCCTGGAGGCCATGGAAGAAGCTAAACAGATCAGCAGGGATCCCAATGTAAAATCCTACACCAATATCAGAGAAATGTTTCAGGAGATATTAGAAGATGACTCTGAAAGTTAAATATTCCACCCGTTTTAAAAAAGGATTAAAACTTGCGGTTAAAAGAGGGCTTGACATTTCCCTGCTGGAAAAAATTGTGGAAAAGCTGAAAGCCAAAATTCCTTTGGAGGCAAAATACAAAGACCATCCTCTGAGCGGAAATTACAAAGGCTATAGAGAATGTCATATTCAGCCTGACTGGCTCCTAATCTATCTTATAGAAGATGACATCCTAACTCTGACATTAGTTGACACAGGAACTCATGGGGATTTGTTTAACATGTAGCCCTTAATCTCTGCCAGCCTATAAAATTCATCTCTAACCGATTAACTTTCCACCCTCACTTCACCGGCAGACAAATATCCAGCTCCATGTACCAGGTATCGCTGTCCACCGCATGATAAATGTCAAACAGGCTTCTGCTCTGGTCCAGCTGATAATCGGTTCTGGGGAGCCACACCAGAAAGAGGGTCTGATAGGCCGCGTAAATATATTTGGCATGGCCTTTAAAACCATACACCGCGCACTTTCCCCCCTGTATGACCGTAGTGTTTTCAAGAGGGCAGTCCTCCCCCACGGTCATACAGAGGTCATAGAGACAATTCCCGGCCTCCGTCACCGCCGGGTCGTCGTAGGTTCTCTCCAGAAACAGGGTATTCTCCGCAAGATACTCCCCATATTTCTCCACAAACCGGTTCCACTGAACAGAAAGTCCCTCATAGCTGCCGAACCGCCTCTCATAAATCACCCGAAAATCCGGCACATTCCTGACCATGACCTTCCCACGGCACTCATCAAAAGTCTCCACATGCCAGTTCTCGTGATGGAAAAAAGGGTGTTCCATGGACCGGTCATAGCTTTGCCCACGAAAACTCACGGGAGTCATCTGGTAGCGGAGCCGGAAAGCGGAACTGTAATTGGAAGAACTGTACCCATAGTCCGCTCCGATCTCCGTGATGGGGCGGTCCTTCTCTGTCTTTAAGCGGAAGGCGCTCTGCTCCAGCCGGACCCTTTTGATAAACCCATAGAGACTCTCCCCTGTCTGAGCCTTAAAAAGCCGGGAAAAATAGTATTTGGAAAAATGGCAGTGAGCCGCCACCCTCTCAAGACTTAAATTCTCCTCAAGGTGCTCCAATATGTAGTCAATGGCCCGGTTGACGGCTTCGCTGGTGATCATAGACCCTTGATAAACTCGGTCACGGTCCGGTTAAATTTCTCCGGTTCCTCCCAGAACAGCATGTGGCCGGAATCCTCAAAAAACACGGTCCTGGCTCCGGGAATATTCTCCCCCACCCAGGCGCTGCCGTGCCAGTCGAACACATTGCTGTTTCTAGCCACGCACACCAGAGTGGGAAGATTGATGTGGGGAATAAAATCACGCCAGTCCAGATTGGTGTGATCCCGCATGATCTCAATCCTCACATAAGGCGGACACTTACAGATCTCCTCCACGATAAAATCCGCGTCCTCTTTCGTGGGCTCGTGGTACAGGCAGGCCCCTACCAGCCCGGCAGCAGCTCCCTTGGGGTCGTACTTGATATCATAGCAGGTGCGGATAAACATCTCCATGTCATAGCAGCCCTTCTGTCCCCACACCCAATCCGGTCCCGTGTACTGAGCCGGCGACTGGTCCACGCACACAAGCCCCGCCAGACGGTGGTTGCCGAACAGCTCGATGTAGCTCCAGAGAATGGAGGCCCCCATGGACCACCCCAGAACCGTCACATGATCCACGTCCAGATAATCCAGCAGGTTCTTCACGTCCATGGCATACCGGGAGATCCGATGGCTGCGCATGACCTTCTCCGACTCCCCATGGCCCCTCATATCCATACAGATCACCTGAAAATGCCTGGACAGCTCCTCCACATTGTGTTTCCAGAACTTGGTGGTGCAGGTCCAGCCCGGGAGCATAAACAGAGGCGCTCCCTGGCCGGATACCTCGTAATAGATCTCCACATTGTCGTTGGTCTTAAATGTTGCCATAAAATATTCCTCCTCGCGGTTGATAGTTATATAATATCACCAAATCCCCGCAGTTACAACGGGCTTCTGCCCATTAACCTCCACAAAATTTCCTTTTATCCATAGTGAAACTCCTTATCAATCAATCCATTTACCTCGGCCAGGGTGATCAAATCCCAGCCGCTGTGCTGCCGGAGATAACAGACACAATTCTCTGCCGGACTTTGGGAAACGCTTTGATTCATCCCCTTTAAAATCTGTACCAGCCGGTCCATTTTTTCCGGAAGGATCTCATAATGAGAATCAGCCCCTTCCTCCACATCCAGACTGTACTTTACAATAATCCCCTTGGCATCCATAAAAGAACTCAGGAAGAATTTTCTGGTTTCCTCCAATTGATAAATTCTCCGGAATTGTTTCATAGAAGGGTCCCAGCTCATCCTGTCTGAGCCCACACCCTGACGGCAATCATTCCCGCCAACCTTACACACCAGCTCCCCCAGGAAAGGAAATTCTTCCAAAGCATCCTCCAGGGAAACATTGAGAGTCTCTTTCTTTGAAGTCTCTTTTTTGGGGAGCTCTTTCTTCTGGGGCTCTTTCTTCAGTGAAATCTCACCCGCCGGAGTTGGTCTCCCTGCCTGGATCTTTTTGATTTCCTCATAAAGAACTGTCCCGCTGCCCACAATCAGTCCCGCTAAGAGAATCAGCCCGCCATAGATGGGGTAAAGAAAGCTCTGCTCGACCCCGCCGCCGATCATTGGCCTGAGCAAGATTCCCCATACCCCGCCTAAAGGAACTAAAGCCACAAACATTGCCGCCATCGCCGCTAGCACTTTTTTCATCCGTCGCTCTCCTTGTTCTAGATTCTTATTCCATGTTCCGATTTAACGCAGTAATTTAATCATGGTAAATATCCCACATTCTTTTTGTTACACCATCTACAGTGCTTCTAAAGTTTATGCCTGCTGGGTCTATATTAATCATCATACGATTATTTAAATCTTGTCCAAAATAAAGATACACTTGACCTTTTTCTCCTATTTGCACATCTACTTTAATCAATCCGTTGATATTGCTATATAGCAATTCAGATACCTCATGAATCGTAACTCATAAAATTGCCATAAAAAGATTTTTGTAAAGGAACATTGACAACAGGTAAAAACCATGATATCCTGATATTGTAAAGGAACCTTGTCAAACCAGGGAGGTACACCATGGAAAATAAGGTAGAAAAGCTGCGGAAGTCCCTGGGGCTGAACCAGGAAGACTTCGCCCGGTCCATCCACGTATCGAGGCAGACCGTCAGCGCCATCGAGACCGGCAAATACAACCCGTCTCTGGAACTGGCCTTTGTCATCTCCGATTTTTTCGGCAGACCCATTGAGGAAATTTTTATCCACGAAAGGAATGATGAACATGAAAAGAAATGAACTGATCACAGGAATCCTGTATCTTCTGGCAGGAGGCCTCTTTCTCCTGGCCCATATACTGACAGACACTCCCCTGGACTCCCTGCTCATCGGCTTCGCCGGAGGCGCCATAGGCGGAGGCCTTGCCATGCTCTTCCGGTATTTTTACTGGTCCGCCCCAAAAAATCAAAAGAGGTACGAAGAAAAACTGGCCCGGGAACAGATCGAGCTCCACGACGAGCTGAAGATACAGCTCCGGGACAAATCCGGCCGATACGCCTATCTTCTGGGCCTGGCGGTCCTCACTGTCTCTATAGTGATATTTTCCATATTGGGCTCTTTAAAACTGGTGGAGTCCCACACGATCATTTTGTATCTGGCATGGTATCTCCTGTTCCAGCTTGTAGCCGGAATCGTGATTTTCAGACTTCTGATGAAGCGATATTAAGATCATCTGGCCGAGGGGGCAAAGGCGTAAAATCATCACCAAAATGACGGAACGGGCAGGAAGACAAGCTGTCTTCCTGCCCAATAAACTGGAATGTGCTAAGTATCAATACGTACCATATCTGTAAGCGTGCGATTACGATATATCAAATCCGGGCGTTGGGTAAAACCCATCTTTTCCCAGAAAGTGTTGCCTTTCTCGTTGCGGGCAAAGGCAACCAGGTTTACTTTATTAATCCCCTGCTCTTTTAAGGCTTTTAGAGCAGTCTCGACCAACCGTTTACCAACACCTTGCCTCTGATGAGCGAGTAATACCGCTGTGTGGCTGATATAGCCGCGGCGGCCATCGTGGCCGGTAAGGATTACGCCAATGATGGTCCCCTGTTCCACAGCAACAAAACAGGTATCAGGATTCCGAACAAGATATTTCGCAATGCCATCTCAGGAGTCGTCCAAATTATTCAAGCCCATACCTGGACAGTTGAGCCAAAGATCATATACACTATCATAGTCATCAAGCTGCATATTCCGTATTTCCATGAATATCCCCCCAAAATCCACATTTATCAAACCGATTATATCACGGACAATTTTCTATTTCAAGGCGCTGGTGAAATCGCTGGTTGTATACAATATAAAAATATGATATATTTTAAATTACAGATCAGAAAAACTTTCTACAGCCGCAAAAGGAGGATTTCAGATGAAAACCGCGATTTTATATATTTCTGTACACCACGGCAACACAAAAAAAGTGGCGGCCGCCATGGCCCAGGTCCTGTCCGCCGATCTTATAGATCTTTCCCTGTCAAATGATGTTGACTTAAGCCAGTATGACCTGATAGGTCTGGCCTCCGGCTGCTTTTACCACAACATGCACGAAAAGATCCTGGACTTTGCCAGACAGACTCATTTCCCCACGGGACAGAAAATCTTTCTCCTGTGTACCTGCGGAACTCCTTACCGTGATTACACCAAAAGCATGAAAAAAATCCTGAAGCAAAAAGGCGTATCCATGGCAGGCAGCTTCCAGTGCCGGGGATTTGACACCTTCGGACCATTTGCCAAAATCGGAGGAATCGCCAAGGGCCATCCCAATGAGAAAGATCTCGCCAAAGCCAGGGAGTGGGCCGGGAGGTTGAAGACAGACAGAGGCTGATCCCTCTGAAGCTTGGAGAGAAAGCGGACTGGCTGATAAATCCAGTCCCGCGACAGGGAAAAAACAGCAAAAATATATTCACATATTTATGGAGGATGAACAGATGAACACGCCTACCCTGAAGACAGAGCGTTTAATTTTAAGAAAATTCACAGAACAGGATATGGAAGCCCTGTTCCTCATCCTTCAAGACGAGGAAGTCAATCAGTTTTTGCCCTGGTATCCGGTAAAAAGCCTGGAAGAAACCAGGAAATTTTATGAGGAAAGATACGCTTCAATATATGCCCAGCCACAGGGGTACGCCTACGCGATCTGTCTGAAAGAGGATAATGATCCTATCGGCTACATAAATATCGATATGGAAGAACATCACGATTTCGGATATGGGCTTCGCAAGGAGTTTTGGCATCAGGGAATTGTTACAGAAGCAGGGAAAGCAGTTATAGAACAAGTGAAAAAAGATGGCCTTCCATATATTACAGCAACCCATGACAGGAACAACCTCAGAAGCGGCGGCGTAATGCGAAATGTAGGAATGAAATACCAATATTCTTATGAAGAACAATGGCAGCCAAAAAACTTTTTGGTTACATTTCGGATTTACCAGCTTAATCTTGACGGGAACGAAAGTCGGGTTTATAAAAAATATTGGGATAACTCCGCTGTACGTTTTATAGAACCGAACTTATAAACAGATTTATCGCCTTGTCAGAAGCGGTCTTAAAGAACGCTGACTAATATAACTATAATTATTACAAAAATAATATGAAATATCCATGTCCACCTATTTCCTAAATTCATTGTATAGCCAAACCCACTCTGCGGTCTCTTGATTATTACTCTTTTATCTTCTCTGTTGAAATATAGTCTTCCAGTTAACCAACCATCATTTCTATTGCCTGATTTCATAAGGTTCTCCTTTACGACTTCCAATTTATATACTCGATTATAAAATATTTGCCTGTTGCTTGCAATGTATATTTATAAGCCCGTTTTCAATTTCCGTTCCGGTCGAGAGGCGCATATCTGTGCGGCCGCAGATCAAATAGAGCTTTGACACCCCGAAGAGCTCCCCTAACCTGGCCCCAGCAGGGCATGGAACAGATTGGTAAGGACCTCCTGCCCTGCATGGCCTATCACTTCGATGTGAATGCCCTGGAAGCGGACATGGATGACAGCTGCGCCTTCGTCCGCAATGGAATAAGTCAGGGAACCCTTTCTTAAAAATTCTTCCTCATAGTCGATACATCTACTCAATGTAAATCCCCTGCTTTTCACAATAATTTAATATGTCGATTTCAAATTCAAGATAATTCATTTTCCCTCTCTTTGGTATTGACTTTATTGATTTTAAGATGTTGCAAATTATCAATTTCTTCTTTTCGTATATGTCAGTGCCAAGAAACTCCTCAAAATCTATTTGCAGGCTCACAGAAGCAAATCCGTACTTCGCTTCACACTTTCTAATTTCTCTGAAGAGACCCGCATCCAGTATATCTTGCGGCGCGATAATAGGAGTAATCCCCACTGTATGAATTACAGGGCTGTAAGTTTTATCTTTCACGACCCTCTCTATATTCCGGCACATGCGGTATATTTCATCAATAACACCAAACTGTCTGGTATAGTACATCGGTGAGTTTATATTTAAATTCATCTTTATCATCCATTTTTCTTTAATTCATTTACAGCCTTTTTCCAACTGTAATAGTTCTCATTCTCATCTATATATTGAACACACTTCTCTATGTACTGAAATAGGGATTCTTAGAAATCCAAAAACATCTCCCTGATATCGCTATAATCCTCTTTACACTTTCTGGCACTCCTTTTATCATATCCTGCCCATACATTGACCTACACTTCTTCTTTTACAATTTGAAACAGAAAAATATATTCACGTCCATGCTCATATAATTCGATTTCAAATTCTTCCCTCTTAATCAAAGAAGATAAGATCTCATCTGTAAAATCCAACAGACACGCCAGATCAAACATACAATCCATATTGTAATTTTCGCAAAAGCTGTCACTAACGATAAATTCAACTTTGCGCCAATAAACCCGCCCGTTTAAAATCCTTTGATATAAAAACATATAAAACAGGCCCTTCTGGACATTCCACATCGCCCGTCTCTTCTAACGGCTGGATAATAACCGTGTTTTCCCCGCCATCCCACTCAGTAACATCAGGATCAAAAAAATCTGGCCCACAAACATCATTTTCCTATCCGCCCACCCTTCACTTACCGGCCACTGACTTTCCCTGATTCCTACCGGCTGACCACCAAATTTCGTGATCGGTTGTGTTATCTTATTTTCACTCTTTTGAAATCTCACTATGTCATATTTTTTCATCTAAAAAACGCTTCTCTCCTTTCCGGAATTTTTTCCTCAAAAACACGATAAACAAACGCTTTCACATGATCATCAAGGCGGAGGAAAACCTCATTTAAATTCTCAAACATATTCTCAAACGCTATCACTGTCTCACCATGTTGGATCAGTTCTTTTGTTTCAGAAATAAACGATTCATTCAATAATGCTTTCTTCCTATTATTGCCGCAGACAAACTCCGTGGCTTTTTCTTTCACCAACAACTCCTCCAGTCAGTGGTTATAAACAATTTATAATTATATTTTTCTATCTTTATTCTTTAAGCCATTTATTCAGATAATATTTATTGGCATTATTATTAATTTTATTCCTGTAATCTAATATTCTCCCTCTGTTGAGAGAACGATAAGGCTCGATATCTGTTGTTCCGTCATCTTCCCAGCCACAATATGGGCAAATGTCATACCCTGTTCCCTCCTTTAAATCAAAGCGCTCTGTCAATGTCTTAAATCCACAACAAGGACACGGAAACAGATTCTCCACCTCACCATAAACCTCAACCTTATATCCTGTAATTGTTTGGATAACTTCCGATAAAAATCCGTTGCTTACACCTGACAAATCCGCTTCAAATTCCACTTCCTCCTTGGCCAAATAATCCCCCAAGTACATTGACAAGTCTTTTGTCTTTACAATATCCCGTATTGATCTGATTAAATCATACGCTTTTTCTCTTGTTATAGCCGTATCGTTTTTCACCAAGTTATCCTCCCAATACCCCCAGACAATCGAACAGGAGAGACCTTTTACCTCTACTCGCCGCGCTGGGGTAGGTTGCGAAAATGGCCGCATTTCCCCTCAGCCCTGCGTACGTAAAAAACAGCTTTCTTTTTTCCTGTTTCTTTCCAAACCCATACCCGTTTTTTCATAAAAAACCTTATCAGATATAGTCTGGTTCTATTATATACATAATCCGTCCCTTTTACAATCCGTAGTTCATTCGATAGATACTGAGTTTCCGAGAATTGACGGGCCCCCGCTCATGTGGTAGGATAGAGATATGTCATTTACAGTTTCAAAGATACATTTCACGAAAAGGTGGCTTTATGTCTATGATTCTCAAAGAAAATTATGTGATAGAGGGAGCCTTCTGCGAAAGTGCCCTCAGATACGCCGAATTATCCAAACAGTTCACCTCTAACCGCCACGATTTCCATCCCGGCGGACTGACCAACAAAAAGATCAAGATGTTTGAAGGTAAACTGGGAGAAAAGGCAGTAGAGATGTTTTTCATTGATAACAATATCCTCTATACCGAGGATCACACTCCCTATTATGAACGGGATAATTATGACTTTCTTCTCCAGAATAAGCAGGAGCAGTTGCTTATTGATGTCAAGACACGGACAGAGAATTATCATATCCGAACCCTGGAAATGGTCGAGCAGGCGGCCAACAGCCCCAAGGACATCTACATTTCCGTCCGGTTATTCCGGGAGACAAACACGGTAAAACTATTGGGATGGTTTTCCAGACAGGATATGCTCCGGAAAAACCAGATCGAAAATCAGGGGTATCTGAACAATTACGTCATGTATGACAGAGATCTTCGCTCCATGAAACAGCTGTACTTCTCGATACTGAGGCGATTTCAGAAATCCTGGCGTCAGCGTGCCTCTGGTTTACAAATTTAGAAATTCATCATGCCTATTTCCTATATGGATATTTTACACCCATATACTCCTTCCCCCACTGATCGATATGATCCCTCCAGTCAGGAACCGCCTCCACCCGGCTTTCGCTCATATACAGAATCATATAATCCCACAGCTCATCACGGAAGTCATTATAGGTCTCCGGCAGATTCCCGTTTTCCAGTTTAATTTCCGTATGGTCTCCATTAGTGTACACCACATGGACCAGCGCGTCATATCTGCTTCTCAGCGCCCGCTCATTGACATCCTCCGCCAGCTGCCCGTTCTCTATATTATAAAACTCACCCTGACGTATATACTCCGTCCCACCATTTCCGCTCTCCCACAGACCCACTTCATATCTTTCAATCAGTTCCGTCAGTTCTTCCGGAACACCTGGAACTTCCCTTTCCGCCTTCACGCCTTCCCAGGGCAAAGACTGCTTTCCGCAGTAAAGCTCCGGCTGTCCCCATGG
>Ga0137306_101441_pt1 | contig 24159 bp, 27 predicted proteins | sample Inofroosms_March_FD_97187 | JGI IMG/M metagenome (GOLD analysis project Ga0137306, IMG submission 97187) | Mouse cecal microbial communities from Vienna, Austria - N-Acetylneuraminic and N-Acetylglucosamine D2O microcosms_March | ecosystem: Host-associated > Mammals > Digestive system > Large...
ATTGCATACAGGCCCTTTTCCGGCCATTCCATCGCAGCGCACGGGCAATGGGCGCTGTGTGCGCAAACGGTAAAGCCCGGCGCCGCCGTCTCGATATAATCGGTGTGGCTCATCCAGCAGACAGTATCGGGCGAAACGCCCTCGAACAGCTTTGAGGCCGTATCCACATGCACCAGCGTTTTGCCGTATTCGCGCACGGGCGCTTTGCACACCCTGCCGCCAAGCAGCTGCGCCATCAGCTGCGCGCCATAGCACAGGCCCAGAACGGGAATGCCCAATTCAAAAATTTCGGCGCTCACCGTCGGAGCGTTTGGCGCATAAACGCTGCTCCAGCCGCCGGTAAAGATCACGCCCTTGGGCCGCTTTGTTTTTACGGCCTCCAACGCCTTTGAGTAGGGAACGATCTCGCTGTAAACGTGACATTCGCGCACGCGGCGCGCGATTAGCTGGTTATACTGGCCGCCAAAATCGACGACGATCACACCTTCGAACATAGCTGCTTTCCTTCCTTCTCCTTGTATTTCTTTTCCTGTTTCTCTTCTTTATGGCTTTGCTTTTTGCCGCTCCGTGCTTCTTTGTCTGTACAAAAAAGCGGCTGTCGGTTTTACAGTCAGCCGCACGCCGCGGGGCATCGCTCAGCGGCAGAATTTTTCTATGTACGCGTCCAGACAGCTCTGTACCACACGCCGCGCCTCGTCCGCGCCTTTTACTTCATCGACAATCGTATCCTTGCCCTCTAAATTCTTGTACACGGTAAAGAAATGCTTCATCTCGCTGAAAATATGGCCGGGCAGCTCGGTGATGTCCTTATATTCATTGTAATTCGGATCCTCGAACGGAATGGCAATGATTTTTTCGTCCATCTTGCCCTGATCCAGCATCGTAATCACGCCGATGGGATAGCAGCGCACCAGACTGAGCGGCGCAAGCACCTCGCTGCATAGCACCAGCACATCCAGCGGGTCGCCGTCGTCGGCATAGGTGCGCGGGATGAGGCCGTAATTCGCCGGATAGTGCGTAGAGGTATAGAGAATGCGATCCAGAATGATGTGTCCCGTCGCCTTGTCCAGCTCGTACTTTTTCTTGGATCCCTTCTCGATCTCGATCACCGCAATAAAATCGCCCGGGTTGATGCGCGACGGACTGATGTCGTGCCAGATGTTTGTCATACTGCTTCTCCTCTCTGCGCTGCCCTTACGGGCCTGTCTTTGCAAGCTTTTTCGTTTGGAGTGCTTTTGAAAGGGATCGGGAGCTTTTGCGGCCGGCGGCGAAACGAAAAGGCGAAACGCCTGTTGGTTTGCGTCACGGCACCGCACCGCCGTTCGGCCGGGAACCTCACTGTATCAAAAAAACGCACCGCCCGGCCGAAGCCTCGCGCCGCAGATGGGATCTTTACAGCGGCTTATCGACAAACACGCCGTTTTCCCACACCGCAACGCTGGCAAAGCCAATCTCCCGCAACAGCGCGAGCGCCTCGTTGAACCAGTATGTCAGCGCGCTCGTGCAGTGCGCGTCTCCGTTCACCGTAACACGCGCGCCGCGCGCGCACAGTGCCTTCAGCAAAAAGCGCGCCGGATACGGCTCTTCGCAGCAGCCACGGAACATGCCGCCCGTGTTCAGCTCGAACACAGCGCCCGTGTCGGCGCACACCTGCAGCGCCTGCAGTGCTGCGGTACGGTAAGCGGGATCGTCCTCGCAAAAAAGGCGGTTTCCCCGGTTGTTCTTTTTCACCAGATCAAAATGGCCGATGACCTCGGGCCGAAAGCGCCGCGCGTTTTCGGCCACCAGAGCGTAATACGCGCGCACCATGGCCAGCGCGTTGCCGCCGAACATAGTTTGGACGCAGACGTCCAGCGTGCCGGCATCCCCGTCCACGGCGAAATAACTGCCCGCGTCATCCCGCAAATAATGTACCGAGCCGATGATGTAATCCAGCGCCGCGCGATCCTGCACGGGAGCATAGTAATCCTGCTCCATGCCTACGGCGATGTGCAGGCGGCCGTTGTACGCGCGCTGCAGCGCACGCAGGCTGCGGATATATTCCGCCTCGCTGCAAATGGAATAATCCGGATCGAACGGCGCGCGGCTGTGGCCGGAAAAGCCAAAATCGGTAAACCCGGCGGCCAGCGCCGCACGGGCCATTTCCTCAGGCGTATTTTTTCCGTCGCACAGCGTGGTGTGGTTATGGGTAGAGGACGTTAAAAGCATATGGATCCGTTCTTTCCTTCCCGTGGCAGGCGCAAAGCGCATCCGCCCCTGCGGAAAACAGCCGGCGCCGCCCGCAGGGCCTATCGCATCGTCTCCTGCTTTACCTTGTGATCGATCACATGGCGGGAGGCGAGCTCCTCGCGCACATCCGCGAGCGTAAGGCCCATTTCCACCATCAATACAAGTACATGATAGCACAAATCGGAGATTTCGTAAATGGTTTCTTCGCGATTGTTTTTCATGGCGCCGATGATCACCTCGGTGCACTCTTCGCCCACCTTCTTCAGGATCTTTTCGCGCCCCTTTTGGAACAGATAGGTGGTGTAGCTGCCCTCCGGGCGCTCGGCATTGCGCTGCTGCAGCAATTCGTAGAGCGTCTGCAGGGTAAATTGCTGCACGGTTTCGTCCTCGAACAGCAGATTGGTAAAGCAGGAATCTGTGCCAAGGTGGCAGGCCGGGCCGTCCTTGATCACCTCTACCACCAGCGCGTCGCCGTCGCAATCGGCCGTAACGGATACCACGTACTGCACATTGCCGCTTGTTTCACCCTTGCGCCACAGCGTCTGCCGCGAGCGCGAAAAAAAGCAGGTACGCTTTTCCCGCAATGTAATCGCAAGGCTCTCGGCATTCATATAGGCCACGGTGAGTACCTTTTTGGTGAAAAAATCCTGCACAACGGCAGGGATCAGGCCCTTTTCGTCAAATTTCAGATCCTGGGTTGTCATATTGGCTCTCCTTTCTGTCCGCTATCTCCGCATCGGGATCCCGTTTTCGGCGAGATAGCGCTTCAAATCGGCAATGTCTACCTCGCCGAAGTGGAAAATGCTGGCGGCCAGGCCCGCATCCACGCCGGGCAGGGCAAACAGCTCTTTGAAATCCTCCATTTTCCCCGCGCCGCCCGATGCAATGATCGGCACGGACACGCGCTTTGCCAGCGCGGCCAGCATCTCCAGATCGAACCCCTGCTTCACGCCGTCGGTATCAATGCTGTTCAGCACAATCTCGCCCGCACCCGCCTCTTCACCGCGCACGGCCCATTCCATCGCGTCGATGCCGGTATCCTCGCGCCCGCCCTTCGCAAACAGATGATAGGCGCCGTCCACGCGGGCCACATCCATCGAAAGCACCACGCACTGGTCTCCATAGCGCTTTGCGGCCTCGGCGATCAGCGCCGGGTTTTGGATGGCGCCGGAATTAACGCTCACCTTATCCGCCCCCGCCTTCAATACACGGTCGAAATCGTCCAGCGTGCGGATCGCGCCGCCCACCGTCAGCGGAATAAAAATGCTGCGCGCCACGTTTCGCAGCACATCCGTAAAAAGGCCGCGCCCCTCGGCGCTGGCCGTGATATCGTAGAATACCAGCTCGTCCGCGCCCGCATCGTTGTAGCGGCGCGCCAGCGTAACAGGGTCTTCCACATCCTGCACGCCTCTGAAATTAACCCCCTTGACAACGCGCCCGTCGCGGATGTCCAGGCAGGGAATGATGCGTTTTGTCACCATACCGGCTGTTCCCCTTTCAATCGTTCCCGCGCGCCGCGCGCAGCACATCCGGCAGCGCCAGCGCCCCGGTATAGAGGGCCTTGCCGACGATGGCCGCGTCCACCCCGAGCGCGGCGAGCGCCCGGATATCCTGCAGAGACGAAACGCCGCCCGACGCCGTAACGGCAAGGCCCGGCGCGGCGCGCAGGAGGGTTTTGTACACGTCTAAGTTAATCCCGCGCATCGCGCCGTCGCGGGAAATATCCGTATAGATCACGGCGGCGACACCCGCCTGCTGCAGCTGCCCGCAAAAATCGACGCCGCACACCGCGCTGACGCTGAGCCAGCCGTCCGTCGCCACAAAGCCGTCCTTTGCGTCCACCCCGACGGCAATCTTCTCGCCGTATTTGTCCACCATGCGCTTTAAAAAATCGAAATCGCGCAGCGCCGCCGTACCCAGGATCACACGGCCCGCGCCGCGTTCGAGGTAGGCGCGAATGCGCGCTTCGTCCCGAATGCCGCCGCCGATCTCGACAAACATGCCCGTTGCCGCGATGATTTCGGCAACCGTCTCAAAATTGGAAAGCGCACCGTCCTTCGCGCCGTCCAGATCCACAACGTGCAGATCTTCCGCCCCCTGCCGCGCAAAGCCGCGCGCCACGGCGGCGGGGTCGCTGCCGTAAACCTCCATTCTGTTGTAATCGCCCTGCGTCAGGCGCACCACCTGCCCGCCGCGCAGATCAATCGCCGGGAATATCCGCATCGCCGCCGCTTCCTTTCCTTTGGGGATCTCTGGTTTTTCAATACAATATCGGGCGGCGGGCTCTCTTTTGCGCCCGCGCGCCGCGTGTCTGAGCCTTTTGCCCTCTCCCCGCGCCCGCTTTATGCTTTACAGCGCCGCAAAAGCCCGCAGAATGCCGAGGCCCACCGCGCCGCTTTTTTCCGGGTGGAACTGGCAGCCGTACACATTGCCGTGCCACACAACGCCCGGCACGTCAACGCCGTATTCGGCGCCGGCCGCCAGCGCGTCCTTACAGTGCTTTGCATAGAACGAATGCACAAAATAGACGTGGTCGCCCTCGCTTGTATTGGCGAGCAGCGGGCAATCCGGCCGCTGCAGATGCAGCGCATTCCAGCCGATGTGCGGCACCTTGCAGGCGCATCCCGCCGCGGCCAGATCCGGCTGCAGCGGGCACACCTTGCCCGGCAGCAGGCAAAGGCCCGCGTGCTCGCCGTACTCATAGCTTTTTTCAAACAGCAGCTGCATGCCAAGGCAGATGCCCAGCAGCGGCTTGCCCTTTTTTGCTTCTTCCCGCAGCACCGGCACAAGGCCCGTGGCGGCAAGCTTTTCCATTGCGTCGCCGAACGCGCCCACACCCGGCAAAATGATGTGCGAGGCTGCGCGCACCTCGTCCGCGCTGCGCGTTACCCGGTTTTCCAGCCCTAAAAACGAAAGCGAGGATGACAGGCTGAACAGGTTCCCCACACCGTAATCGATCACCGCGATCATGCGGCGTCCCCTCCTTCCTTTTCAAACCGGGGCTGTTGACAAAGCCGCTCCTTAAAAAATTTTGGTGCTTTGCTTGTCAGCAGCTCCAAGCCGTTCCAAGCCGACGCCGGCTCTTTTGGCGCCGATTGCAAACATCTTCGGCGCCGGCGCAAACTTTTTCAATGCCGGTTGCAAGCTTTTTCGTCGCCGGCGCAAACTTTTTCGGCGCTGCCAAAAGCCCGAACCGGCTCTTACAGGATCGTACCCTTGGTGGAGGGAATCTCGTTTGCGTGCTCCGCATCGATGGAGACGGCCTCGGCCAGCGCGCGCGCCAGCGCCTTGAACGCGCCCTCGATGATGTGGTGGCTGTTTTCGCCCGCAAGCCGGCGCACATGCACCGCACAGCCAAGGCTGCGCGCAAAGCCCAGCAGAAACTCGTGCACGAGCTGCGTATCAAAGGTGCCCACCTTTTCTGTCGGGATCTCCAGCGCATCGCCCACGGCCGCGCGCCCGCTGATATCCACCGCCGCCAGAATCAGCGCCTCGTCCATCGGCAAAATGCACGAGCCGTAGCGGCGAATGCCCGCCCGATCGCCCAGCGCATCGCTGAACGCCCGGCCCAGCACAATGGCGGTATCCTCCACTGTGTGGTGATCGTCCACATGCGTATCGCCGCGGCAGATAAGCTTCAGCCCAAACCGCCCGTGTCGGGCAAACAATTCGAGCATATGGTTCAAAAAGCCGCATCCGGTACCGACCTCATAGCTTCCAACGCCATCCAGATTCAATGTCAGCTCGATGTCCGTCTCCGCGGTCTTGCGCGCAAGCGTCACGATCCGCATATTCATTCCTCCTGTCGGTTGATCCATTCCTTCGCTCCCCCGAGCGAAAAGCAATCGGGCAAACAGTATGCCTGTGCGTTCGGCTTTACAGCAGGCCGCGCGTTGCTTCCACAAGGCGTTCCATCTGCGCGCGCGTACCTACAGAGACGCGCACCCAATCCGCAGTGCGCGGCGCCGCAAAATGGCGCACCAGAATGTTGTTTTTGCGCAGCGCAGCGTAATACTCCGCACCCGAGATGCGCGGGTTTTTGCCCGCGAACACAAAATTTGTGCTGCTTTGCGTAACGGTAAAGCCAAAGCCGCGCAGCTGGCGCGCCGTCCAATCGCGTACCGCCGTTATCTCCGCACAGCATTTTGCAAAATAGTCCGCGTCCCGCAGCGCAGAAATACCCGCCAAAAGCGTAAGGCTGTTGACGTTATAGGGGTTGATGCTGCATCGCACCGTGTTCAGATCGCGGATCACATCCTCGCTGCCGGCCGCAAAGCCCAGCCGCGCGCCCGCGAGGCTGCGGCTTTTGGAAAACGTTCTTACAACAAGCAGATTCTCATAGCGCGGCAGCAGCGATACCGCGCTCTCCCCGCCGAAATCGATGTACGCCTCGTCGATGAGGCACAGCCGGTTCGGATCCTGACAAAGCAGTTTTTCAATCTGCCGCAGCGGCAAATACAGGCCGGTAGGGGCGTTCGGATTTGCAAGAACGACCATTCCGGGAAAGCCCTCGTAATCCTCCACCGCAACCGTAAGATCCTCGCGCAGCGGCACAATTTGGGACGGCAGGCCGAAAAAGCGGGAAAGCACATCGTAAAAGCCATAGGTGATGTCCGGATAGGCCGCGCCCTTCTCCGCGAATGCGGAAAACGCAAATTGCAGCACCTCATCCGAGCCGTTGCCCGCAAGCACCTGCCCGCAGCCGACGCCCAGCGTATCGGCCAGCACGCGCAGGAAGTCCGCGCAGTTTGGGTCGGAATAAAGGTTCAGCCGGGCAATCTCTCCGCTGTGCAGCGCCTTTTGCACCATTGGGCTGGGCGGAAACGGGTTTTCGTTTGTGTTCAGCTTCAGCAGATCCTGCACGCCGCGCGGCTGTTCGCCGGGCGTATACGGTTCAACCGCGCGCAGCGCCTCCTTCAAAAAACGGCTCATACTTTTTCCCTCCTTTTATTGTACCATCTCCGCGCCGGACAAGCAACCTGCATTCGGCCTGTTCGGCCCGTTCGGCGCGTTCGGCCTGTTCGGCCCGTTCGGCGCGTTCGGTCTGTTCGGACTGTTCGGCACGGCCCCGGTCATCCTGCGCGACGGCAAAAGTTTTTCGTGCTCCTTGCACGACCAATCCGTTACCGTAAGCTGAAAAACACATACCGCCCGCACAGCGTCCTCCGAAAATTTCCTCGCATGCTCGGGGGCATAATGCGCTAAGATCATCCCCAGTGCGCGGCGCTTTTCCGTAGAGGTCTCCAGCATCCGCACGGCGCCATGCCCCATGATGCTTTGATCGAAAAAGCTGCATGCGCACACGGCATCCCGCTCCAGAAAGCCATACCCCGTATCCATCTCAAACGAAATCGATCTCTGCGTTTGAAGCAGCTCCCGCTTTTTTCCCGCCGGCGCACTGTGAAAATAGAATACGAGCGTCTGATCCTGCATCTCATAGCCGAAATTCATCGGCACAATGTATGCGCCCGTTTCTTCTGTCAGGCCAAGGCGGCAGCAATCGCACGCCTCCGCAATCGCAAGCATTTTATCCGGATCGGTAATTTTTCTGTCGCTTCGTCTCATCGCCGCCTCCCGCCCCATTGTTCTTTGGCGTTATTCCGGTTGCTTCTCAAACCGGATGGATACGCTCTTGCCGTGTGCCTGCAGGCCCTCCCGCTCGGCAAAATCGACGATGCGCTCCTGCACCTTTTTCAGCGCCTCTTTGGTATAGTAAATAAAGCTGGATCTTTTGACGAAATCGTCCACCGAAAGCGGGCTGGAAAAGCGCGCCGTGCCCAGCGTCGGCAGCGTGTGGTTCGGCCCGGCGAAATAATCGCCCAGCGCCTCGGGCACGTTTTTGCCAAGGAAGATGCTGCCCGCGTTTTTAATCTCGTTCAAAAGGCCGAACGGCTCGTCTACGCACACCTCCAGATGCTCGGGCGCGATCTCGTTTGCGATCTCAATGCCCTCGGCAAGATCCTGTACCACAATGATCTTGCCGTTTGCATCAATGGAAGCGCGCGCGATCTCGGCGCGCGGCAGCAGCGGGATCTGGCGCTCCAATTCCGCCTGCACGGCCTCGGCCAGCGCCATGCTGTCACATACCAGCACGGCCGTGGCAAGCTTGTCGTGCTCGGCCTGGCTCAGCAGATCGGCCGCCACATAGGCGGGGTTTGCCGCCGCGTCGGCCAGCACAAGAATCTCGCTGGGCCCGGCGATCATATCGATATCGACAATGCCGTAAACACGGCGTTTTGCCGTCGCGACAAAAAGATTGCCCGGGCCGACGATCTTATCCACCTTCGGCACGCTCTGCGTGCCATAGGCCAGCGCGCCCACGGCCTGCGCGCCGCCCATTTTGTAAATGGACGTCACGCCCGCAACCTTTGCCGCCGTTAAAATGGCCGGCGCAACACTGCCGTCCCTCGCGGGCGGCGTTGCCATGATCAGATCGGATACGCCCGCAAGCTTTGCCGGAATGGCGTTCATCAATACGCTGGAGGGATAGCTGGCCGTGCCGCCCGGCACATACAGGCCCACGCGCTCGATGGGCGTTACCTTCTGCCCCAGCACAACGCCCGGCGTATCGTTGATGACAAAATTTTGCCGAAGCTGCCGCTTGTGAAACGCCTCGATGTTTGCCGCGCTCATGGTCAGTGTGCGAATAAACTCTGGATCGGCGGCATTGTAAGCGGCATCAATCTCCTGCTGCGGCACGCGCAGAGCATCGAGCTTTACACCGTCAAATTTTTCGGCATAGCGCAGCACCGCCGCATCGCCGTTTTCCTGCACATCGGCCAGAATATCGGCCACCGCCTGTTCCACGGCCTGTGTGCTGCCGGATCGGCCCCGATATAGAATGTCCGCGCGCGAAACCTGCGCGCTGTTAAAAATACGGATCATAGCTTCTCCCTCAACTTTCCGCAAATGCCGTCGATCTCGGCGGCGCTGAACTGATAACATGCCTTGTTGGCGATGAGGCGGGCGCTGCTTTGCGCAACCGTCGCAGATACGCTCAGGTGATTCTCCTTCAGGGTCGTGCCCGTTTCAACGATATCGACGATCACATCCGAAAGCCCCAGCAGCGGCGCAAGCTCGATGCTGCCGTTTAACCGGATGATCTCGATCTGCCGCCCCTGCGCCTCGTAGTATTCCTTTGCCACATGCGGATATTTTGTCGCAACGCGCAGCGGCAGGCTCAGATCCTCCTGCCAGCCGTTTTTTGCCGCGACGGCAAGGCGGCATTTGCCAAGATCCAGATCCAGCAGCTCATATACATCGGGCTTTGTTTCCAGCAGAACATCCTTGCCCACAACGCCGATGTCCGCCGCGCCGTGCTCCACATAGATGGCCACGTCGCTGGGCTTTACCAGCAGATAGCGCACATCGTTTGCCGGATTTTCAAACACCAGCTTGCGGTTATCCTCACGGATCGCCGCGCAGTCGTACCCGATGGAAGAAAACAGCTCGTACACCTTTTCTCCCAAACGCCCCTTGGGCAGCGCGATATTCAGCATGTGCCGTCGCCTCCTTTTTTGGATAAAAGGGCGGTGTCGGTAAGGGAAACCGTCCGCCGCGCGCGCAGACCCTCCGGCAAAGCCGGCGCCGCAAATACGCTGCCCTGCACCGAAAACGCGCGCACAGCAGACGCGATCTGCGCCGGGGTATGGTGCTCCTCATACAGCAGCAGCGTATCCACATCGTATTCCCGCTGTTCCTGAAAAAGCCGGTTCAGCTCGCTGAGATAGAGCGCAAAGCCGACCGCGGCCTGAGGTTTTTCAAAGCGCCGCATCAGATTATCGTATCGTCCGCCCGCCAGCACCGCGCGCGGCACGCCTTTTACATAGCCCTTGAACACAATGCCGTTATAATAATCCATATCGCCCAGCGTGGAAAAATCCAGCCGCAGCGCCCCGGCGCCGGCCAGATCGTGCAGTGCGTCGTACAGGCTGCACAGCTCTCCCAGCGCGTCGGCCATGGCCGGTGAGGCCGCCATCTTTTGGGCAGCGCGCAGCGTATCGCCAAACGGCCCCGCCAGCGAGGCCAGCTCCGTCAGCTGCTGCGTCTGCCGCTGCGTAAAGCTGTTTTTCTTTGCAATCCCGCGCAGCGCATGCGCGTTTTTATCGCGCAGCGCGGCCAGCGCCGCCGCACGTTCGGCGGGCCGCAGCCCAAAGGCATCCAGCAGGCCGGCGACAAAGCCCATGTGCCCCACATTCAGCACACTTTGCACGCCAATGGACGCAAGGCTGTGCAGTGCAAGCTCCGCGGCCTCGGCCTCGGCATAGCCGCCCTGCCCGCCGATGTATTCCAGGCCCATCTGGCTGATCTCCTGATACCGCCCGCCCTGCGGCGCAAGGCGGAACACATGCTCGATATAATAAAGCTTTTGCATGGCGCCCGGCTTTGTCTGCTTGACAATGCTCATTGTCACGTCCGGCTTCAAAGCCATCAGCCGGCCCGTAGCGTCGGTAAAGGTGATGATGCCCTCACTCTCGAGAAAATTTCTGTTTTCCCGATACAGATCATAGGCTTCAAAATTGCTCATGCGGTAGCGGCGATAGCCGCGCTGTTCAAACAGGCCGCACAGCAGCAGCGGCAGCTGTTCATCTCTGGGCATCCGCCCAATCTCGATCTTCAAAGCGGTTCCTCCTGTTGTATAAAGCATCCGTGTCCTAAAAACAGTATACGCGGCGCGGATGCTTTAGTCAAGTAAATTGATAAAGTATTTGCCGTTCAAACACACTCTTGTCAGTTTACACGATTTTGCAAAAAAAAGAAAGGTTTTTTTGCAAAACTCTTTCCCGTTCTTCCGCTTGATTTGCGCCCTTCCCATGGGGGCATAAAGATGCACATGGCTGATGCAGGAAAAGCTGCAAAATGCCGCATAAGCCGTGTAAAGAGAAGTGGATGACAGATGGCCCCCAATATCGGGAAGCGCTGGTGAAATCGGCGGGCCAGATCGGCGGGCAGACTTTTTGCCTGCCACGGCTCCAAAATCGCAGGAATGCTTTGTGTATCTCAAGATCTCGGGGCAAAAACAGGCGGAAAAGAAGCCGCCGGGATGTGCCTGATGATTGATTCAGTGGTGCCGTAGGTTTGTCAATGGTGTGAAACAGAGCGGCATTATAAAAACAGAGCCCCGATCCAAAATGATATGCTCTCCCTGTGAAAAGGCAGTGGAAAGGAAAACTGCCATGACGGAGAGGGCATCTCAACAAGGAACGGCGCTCTGCTTTTTTCATTGGGACATTGTGTTCAAGGCGTATCTTCAAAGCATTTTGGAGATACGCCAAAATATACAAATCATTATATTATTTCTAAAATTTTTGTTTTGTATAATACAAAACGGAATAATTTAGAAAATATTACTATTTAGAATTAGCCAAACGAAAGATACTGTGCGGATACATATCCCTCGTAGCTTTCGTACCGCACCTTTACCCAATCGCCGCTCCGGCTGCCGATGCACTGCACGGCAGCGCCGTTCGGGATCGTTGTGACCTTTGTGCCGCTCTCACTGGCAGTCTCGCGCAAGTTCAGGCCGGGGCCGGCGTTCACCTTGGCGGAGATTGCGATGTAATCCTGCGAAACATAGCCGGTTTTGCCGTCATATGTCGTTTTCAGCCAGCCGTCCTTCTGTTCGGTAAAGGCAAGCGTCGTTCCGTCCGGAACCGTCAGCAGTCTTTCATAGCTTTCGCCCGGCCCGCTGCGCAGGCGCAGGCCGCCATTTGCACTCACCTTGCCGTCCAGCAATAAGTACGCCGCCGAAACATAGCCCGATTTGCCGTCGTATGTTGTCTGTGCCCAGCCGCTCTGCCAGCCGGTACAGGTAAGATGCGTGCCGTCCGGAATGGTGAGCAGGCTTTCGCTGTCTGTTCCGGCTGCACTGCGCAGACGCAGGCCGCCGTCCGCACGCACGGTTGCGCCGCAGCTGCTGGTGCCCGCAGCACCGGCGTTCTGGCCGGAGGATGAGGACGCCGTGCCTCCGTTCGGGTTCTGGGCCGGCGATGCCGCAGAGGAAGAAGCACTGCCCGCGGCAGACGAAGAAGCGCCGGAACCGGCAGGCGGCTGCGCCGTTGAGGCGTTTCCAAAGGGATGTATCGGGTCGGCCGATGCGCCCGGCACGGAATTTGCCGCTGTGCCCGGCAGGGAGTTCGTTGTTCCGCCCGGCTGCGCGGCAGACGGTGCGCCGGGCGCCGCCCCCTGTGCCGGTTGGGAAAACGGCGTATCCTGTTTTCCGGAGCATGCCGAAAACAGCAGGACCGCACAAAGCATCAGCGCACACAGCGCCGCCATCCATTTTTTCAAGGCAAAGCACTTCCCTTCCCAAAATAAATTCGATCATCCTTCAGGGGCACGGCAGCTGCCCCGTGCTTTCTGCTGTTTTATATACGTCCAAAGTACGCAAAAAGTTTCATCCTTCCGGTTTTTTCGACAAATTGCCAACAGGGGCTATTGCACCAAAACGCGCGGCGGCAAAATATACGGCCGCCGGGTACGGTGCCCGCAGGCGCCGCCCCCGACGGCCGGTTGAACTTTTTTCTTTCAGGGTGCCGTAACCGAAAGCCGCGTCAAAGCGCGCTTCAGCTTTGCCTGTGCGCGATCGATCTCGGCCTTTTCGGTGGCCTTTTGCAGCACATTCTCGGCGCGCTCTTTGGCGCGCTGCGCGCGGCCGGTGTCGATGTCCTCGGCCCACTCAAAGGTCGTGGCAACAAGACGCACATTCTCTTTTGTCACGGCAAGCATGCCGCCCGCACACGCGGCGCGGCGGCGCTGGCCGTTGATTACCACGCAGGCCTCGCCTGTGCCAAGCGCCGAAACATACGGGGAGTGGCGCGGTAAAATACACACGTTGCCGTCGATTGCCCGCACGATCAGCTTTTCGGCCTCGCCGTCAAAGAAGCCGCCGTCCGGCGTGACGATCTGTAAATGAAAGGTTGACATAATGCCTCCCCCTTACAGCGTTTTGGCCTTTTCCAGCACGTCGTCGATCGTCCCGGCAAACAAAAACGCGGATTCGGGCAGATCGTCGTGCTTACCCTCGATGATCTCTTTAAAGCCGCGGATCGTCTCCTTCAGCGGCACATAGCGGCCCTGCATACCGGTGAACTGCTCGGCAACGCTGAACGGCTGCGACAAAAAGCGCTGGATTTTGCGCGCGCGGGAGACCGTGAGCTTATCCTCCTCGGAAAGCTCATCCATGCCCATGATGGCAATGATGTCCTGCAGCTCCTTATAGCGCTGCAAAATGCGCTGCACGCCGCGGGCAACCTCGTAGTGCTCCTGCCCGACAACGTCCGGCGTAAGGATGCGGGACGTAGATTCCAGCGGATCCACCGCCGGATAAATGCCAAGGCTGGAAATGCTGCGCGAAAGCACCGTCGTTGCGTCAAGGTGCGCAAACGTGGTGGCCGGAGCCGGGTCGGTCAGGTCGTCGGCAGGCACGTAAACCGCCTGCACAGACGTAATGGAACCCTTCTTGGTGGAGGTGATGCGCTCTTGCAGAGCACCCATCTCTGTGGCCAGCGTGGGCTGATAGCCCACGGCGCTGGGCATACGGCCCAGCAGCGCCGAAACCTCGGAGCCGGCCTGCGTGAAACGGAAAATGTTGTCGATGAAGAGCAGCACGTCCTGATTTTCGCGGTCGCGGAAATATTCCGCCATTGTCAGGCCGGAAAGGCCCACGCGCATACGCGCTCCCGGCGGCTCGTTCATCTGCCCATAGACGAGCGCCGTCTTCGAAAGAACGCCGCTCTCCTTCATTTCGTTGTACAGATCGTTGCCCTCGCGGGTGCGCTCTCCAACGCCCGTAAAAACAGACAAGCCGCCATGCTCTTTCGCAACGTTGTTGATCAATTCCATGATCAAAACCGTCTTGCCGACGCCCGCGCCGCCGAAAAGGCCGATCTTGCCGCCCTTTGCATACGGCGCGATCAGATCGACCACCTTGATGCCCGTCTCCAGGATCTCGGTGGTGGATTCCTGCTCGTCGAACGTGGGAGCGGGACGGTGGATGGGCCAGCGCTCTTTTGCCTCGGGCGCGGGCTGGTTGTCCACCGGTTCGCCCAGCAGGTTGAAGATGCGCCCCAGGCACTCTTCGCCCACGGGCACCGTGATGGGGCCGCCGGTATCCACGGCCTTCGCGCCGCGCACAAGGCCGTCCGTGCTCGACATGGCAATGCAGCGCACAACGTCATCGCCGATGTGCTGCGCCACCTCAAGCGTAATGGTGTCCGAGCCGTTTTCCACCGTAATGGCGTTGAGCAGCCCCGGCAGCTGGCCATTGGGGAATTTGATGTCCAGCACAGGCCCGATAATCTGAGTAACTGTGCCGATATTCTGATTGCTCATTGGCTTCTCTCCTTTGAATCGGATGAAAACAGTTGCAGGTGCAAAACCGCGGCCGAGGATTTGCTTCCATGCTCGTGCGCACAAAAGCGGCTCCCATTGCCGCGCCGGGCCGGGTTTACGCCTCGGCGCCTGCCACGATCTCGGTGATCTCCTGCGTGATCGCGCCCTGCCGCGCGCGGTTATACTTCAGTGACAGATCTTCAATCATCTCGCCCGCATTTTTGCTGGCCGCATCCATCGCGGTGCGGCGCGCGCCCTGCTCGCTGGCCACGCTCTCCGCCATGGCGCCCCACAGAAGGCCGCCCACGTATTCCGGCACGATTGCGTCGTACACCGCCTCGCTCGAGGGCTCATACAGTGTCAGGCCTTCGGCCGTGTTCTTGGCCTCGGCGCGCTCGTAGCGGATGGGCAGCATTTTCAGCACAGCGGGCTGCTGCGTCAGCATGGAAACAAAATTGGTATAGCCGACATACAGCTCGTCGAATTCGCCTCTGCGGAACATCTCGCACAGCATGCGCGCAATGGAAAAGCAATCGCCAAGCGAAACATCCTCCGCGGTCGCGTAGTTCTCCGTCACAAGCTCCAGCCCGTGGTGCTGGCAGTATTCCACCGCTTTTTTGCCGATGGGCAGCACACAGATATTTTTTTTGCCCATGTGCGCCGTCACGGCCCGAACCATGTTTGCGTTGTAGCCGCCGGCCATACCGCGGTCGCCCGCGATCATAATATAGCAGGTTTTTTTTACCTCGCGCTGCTGCACAAACGGAGAAGAAAATTCGGTATTGCCATAGGCGATATCCGTTAAGGTGGCATGCAGCGTGGTAAAGTACGGCCGCGTGGCCTCGGCGCGCGCCTTCGCGCGCCGCAGCTTTGAGGATGCCACAAGCTCCATCGCCTTGGTAATTTGCATGGTGCTCTCCACGCTCTTGATGCGCAGCTTGATATCTTTCATGGACGATGCCGCCATGATGCCGTGCCTCCTTTACGCGTGGGTTTTCAGGAACGCCGCCGTGAATTCCGCCAGCGCCTTGTCCAGCGCCGCCTTCGTCTCATCCGAGAGCGCCCCGGTGGTGCGGATCGGCTCCAGCACATCCGCCTCGTGCAGATTGCCCATTTCCTCGTACATTTCCCGCTCATATTCGCCGATCAATTCCACGGGAACATCCACCAGCAGATCGTTTGTAACGGCGTATAGAATGCACACCTGCAGCTCCACCGGCACAGGCGCGTTGCGGTCTTGCTTGAGCACTTCCACAATGCGCGCGCCCTGCGCCAGACGGCGCTTGGTGTCGGCATCCAGATCCGAGCCGAACTGCGCAAAGGCCTGCAGCTCGCGGTACTGCGAATACAAAAGCTTCAGCGAGCCCGCAACCTTCTTCATGGCCTTGATCTGCGCGTTGCCGCCCACGCGGGATACCGAAATACCCGGGTCTACCGCAGGCATTACGCCCGCATGGAACAGCTCGGTCTGCAAAAAGATCTGGCCGTCGGTAATAGAGATGACGTTCGTGGGGATATAGGCGGAAACGTCGCCCGCCTGTGTCTCGATGATCGGAAGCGCCGTCAGGCTTCCTCCGCCGTACTCGGGCGCAAGCCGCGCCGCGCGCTCCAAAAGGCGGCTGTGCAGATAGAATACGTCGCCGGGGTACGCCTCACGTCCGGGCGGGCGGCGAATCAACAGAGACAGCGCACGGTAGGCCACCGCGTGCTTGGACAGATCGTCGTAAATCACGAGCACATCCTTGCCCTGATCCATAAAATACTCGCCCATTGCGCAGCCCGCATAGGGGGCGATATACTGCACCGGCGCCAGCTCGCTGGCCGAGGCCGCCACCACAATGGTATAATCCATTGCGCCGGCAATGGTGAGCGTATCCACCACCTGCGCCACGGTAGAACGCTTCTGGCCGATGGCAACGTAAATACAAATAACGTCCTTACCCTTTTGATTGATAATGGTATCCGTTGCAATAACGGTTTTGCCCGTCTGACGGTCGCCGATGATCAGCTCGCGCTGGCCGCGGCCGATGGGAATCATGCTGTCGATGGCCTTGATACCCGTCTGCAGCGGAACAGAAACACTCTTGCGCTCGATGATGCCGGGCGCCTTGCGTTCAATGGGGCGCATCTCGGAGGCCTCAATGGGGCCCTTGCCGTCGATCGGCTGGCCCAACGCGTTTACCACGCGGCCCACCATTGCGTTGCCCACCGGCACACTGACAACACGGCCTGTCCGTTTTACCGTGTCGCCCTCTTTAATACCCTCGTCGGAGCCCAGCAGCACGATGGCTACACTGTTCTCCTCTAAGTTCAGAGCCATGCCATATTCGCCATTCTCGAATTCCACCAGCTCGTTCGCCATGCACTTTTCCAAGCCGTAGGCGCGCGCAATGCCGTCGCCCACAAGAATGACCGTGCCTGTCTCGGCGCTCTCGATCCGGTTCGCGTAATTCCTGATCTGGCTTTTAATAATTTTGCTGATGTCCTCAGGTTTTAACTGCATAGTCTCACCAACTCTCCTACGTTGAACTCCAAACCGTCTCAAAACAGGGGCGAGTGCGGCGCCTGTTTCGCATCAGGCGTTTTTGAAACGGTTCGACCTTACGCCTGCGTCAAAGCGCGCCGCAGCGCGGACAAACGCCCGGCTGCCGTGCCGTCCAGCTCTTTGCCCTCGTACCGCAGCCGCACGCCGCCCATCACAGACGGATCCACCACGTTTTTCAGCTGAATGCTGCGCACCGCGCCGCCGAGCTGCCCCAGCAGCCTTTTGCACAGCGCCTTTTTCTGCGCCTCGTCCAGCGGCACGGCGGTAACCGCCTCTACCGGCAGAATGCCCTGCGCCGCATTAAGGCACGCACGGTATTCCTGCAGGCATCCGGGCACAATGCCCAGCGCCGATTTTTCGCACAGAATCTTCAGCAGGCTGCGCACATATTCATGCGCTCCGCCGAAGGCCTCGTCCAGCAGGGCGAGGCGCTCGGCCAGCGGCACGGCCGGGTTTTGCACCAGATTCAGATATTCGGGCGCCTGCCCAAAAGCATCCGCCGCCAGCGCAAAGCCCTCCAGCACCGCGTCTTCACAATGATCTTCCACGGCAAGGTCGTACAGCGCCCCGCCGTATTCCTTCTCCGCTGCCGTCATGACGCGTCACCCACCCGGCTGATGAAGTCGTCGATCATTCCCCTATGTACCTTCGGGTCGATCTCTTTTTCCACCACACGGCCGGCCAGTTCCAAAGCGAGCTCGGAGATATCATTCTTCAGCTCGCCCGCGGCACGGCGCCGCTCGCTTTCGATCTCGGCATCGGCCTTGCTCTTGATCGCGGCGGCCTCGGCGCGCGCGGCGTTCACCATTTCCTCGCTGCGGGCGTTTGCGCGCGCAGTTGCGGTTTTGACGATCTCCGACGCTTCCTCTTTCGCGCTGGCAAGGCGGGTTTCGTATTCTTCCTTCATTGCCTGCGCGTCACCCTCGGCCTTTTCCGCCTCCACATAAGAGGCCTCGATCTGCTCTTTGCGCTTGGCCAGTATCTCCTGCACGGGCTTAAACAGAAAATGCTTTACGCCCGCCGTCAAGATCAAAAGATTGCAGATCTGGAAGATAAAAGTCCACGGAGCGAAGGTGACGAGATCCTGAAACACTTTCATTCTGTCTCCTCCTTTGGAGCCTTGCGCAAAACGGTATCATCGCCGCGCCGCTCCCTTTGCCTTCGCTGTATTTTACAGCCTGCCGATAAAGATGCCGGGCGCCACAAAGATGAGCAGCAGGCCCGTAACAAAGCCGTAAATACCCGTTGTCTCTGCAATTGCGCAGCCAAGCAGCATTGTGCTTGTCACGTCGCCCTTGCACTCCGGCTGACGGCCAATGGCCTCCAGTGCCTTTGCAACTGCGTTGCCTTCGCCGATACCGGGGCCGATACCCGCGATGAGCGCGAGGCCGGCGCCGATCGCGCAGCCCGCCATGATGATCGCTTTTGCCATTTCCATACAGAAAGTTCCTCCCTGTTAAAAAATGTTATATGATTCACCGCCCCATTTTAAGTTCAGGGCGTGAAACACAATGTTATTCCTCCGCCGCGTTGGCGATATACAGCGTTGTGAGCATACAGAAGATAAACGCCTGCATCGCGCTGGAGAAAAGATCGAAATACACGCTGAACACTGCGGGAATACCGACCTGCAGAACGGGGATTGTGGTAAAGCACGCATCCAGCTGCGCAAGGCAGCCAAGGCCGCCGAGCACCAGACAGGCGATGGCGCCGATGCACTGAATCAGCTTGCCGGAGCCCGCCTTTTTGGCCTGAAGGTATTTTATCAACAAAAATACGCCCAGCGCCAGTACGACAGCCGCCACAAGGATGTTTTTGCCCACAAGGCCGATGAGCGCCGTGCTGCCCACAGAGAGCGACCAATAGAGCAGCGACGTGATGACCGTGCCCGAAACAATGTTGCCGAAATGACGGAACGCCATCGAAATGGGCGTCGCCAGCTCGGACAAAATGTTGAACGGCGTCAGCACGGGGATCGGCTGCGTAAAGCCCTTCAGGTAGCCGCCAAAGCCGCCGGTTTTGATCTTGGTGCGGGTGATCAGAACAAACACCATGATCGCCCACGCCAGCGTGGTGGATACGTCGCCCGTCGGCGGAAACAGCGTAACAAGGCTGAGCAGGCTGCCAAGCAGTGACGACACAAACAGCGCCGACACGAATGGGGCATAATGGGCAAATTTTTCGCCCATGTTGCCGTTGACGAAATTCTGCGCGGTCTCAACGAGGAATTCCGCCACCACCTGCCGCTTTGTCACGGCGCGCACCTGCAGGCCGCGCGTTAAAAACGCACAGACGCCAAGCACAACGACTGTTACCAGCAGGGCGTTCACGATTGTTGCCGTAATCGGTATTCCGCCCAGGATCGGGATCGTAAAAAAGATCCTTGCGCCGTTGATATCAACGTTCATACCGATTCATCGCCTCCTTCTTCTTTCTTCACAGACTTTTCGGGCTTATACATCCCCAAAAGCTGCATCGCCAAAATAGTAATCCGCGGGAACAGCAGCGGAATGAGCACCGCTACCCAGTGAAAGCACGGAGCGCTGACGCCGATAATGCCGACAACGACCGTAGCCAGCATCCGCATCTGATAGGATGTCTGCATCCATGCCCTACCCTTTTTTTCATCCGTCTCGGCCGCAAGCTTTTGCACCGAGAGGGCAAGAAGGATAAAATTCAGCACCGCAAAGCCGCCGCCCAGCAGCGTGCCCCACAGCACCGTGAGATCCCACCGGCCCATAAGAGCAAATACGCCGTTCATAATCCCCGAAAAAGCAAGCGTACCCACCGCAATATGCAGCGTTTCACGCTTTGCCGCTTCCTGTAGCTTCATTGCTTCAACACCGATCTTACCTTTAAAATATATAGAATAAAAATGCCGCGCAAGGCGCAGGCCTGGGCGCTACTTCTTCCCGTTTCTGCGCACAAACATGCGCGCAAACCCGGCAAAGGTGCTTGCCGCGCCGCCAATACCCAAAACAACGGCCGCCAAAAAAACCCATTCTCCCAAGCCGAACTGCTTCGAGAGCCAGTCGGCCGCCATCAGGCACAGAATGGGCGGCACCGCAAGAGACAGCCCCAGCTGTGTAAGCCAAGTAAGGTTTTGCAGCGCCGCAAACCAACCGTCCTTTTTCATCCGGCGCCCCCCTTTGCCTGTTTCTGCCGCCATTATTTAGTTTAGCAAAAACTTTTCGTAAATGCAATGCGTATGAGCCGAGTTTTCGGGCTCAAAATACATGTCTGTTTTCGCAAAATTTTGTGCATTCTGTATAAATTCAGTCTCCTTCTGCTTTTTGCGCTCTTTTTATGCAGATCAAATGCATGCAAAACATCCTTCACTTTTTTTCGCCGGGCTTCTTGCGCATGGCACGCGGAAATGGTATGCTATAAAGCAGAAAAAAGAGGTTCGTTTTTTGTTAGGATGAGGAAGGAAGGATCGTCAGCGTGGAAACAGGGTTTGATAACAGTCTTTATATCCACAGGCAGACCGAGCAGATCCGCCGGCGCATTGCGCAGTGGGGCGGCAAGCTGTACCTGGAGTTTGGCGGCAAGCTCTTCGACGACTATCACGCCGCGCGGGTGCTGCCGGGCTTTGACGCCAACGGCAAGATCCGGCTGCTGTACGAGCTGCGCGAGCAGGCCGAGATCATTTTCGCGGTCTCGGCGGGAGACATCGAAAAAACGAAGATGCGCGCCGATCTCGGCATCAGCTATGACATGGAGGTTCTGCGCCTGATCGACGACATCACGCGCATGGGCATTCAGGTAAACAGCGTCGTTATTACGCAGTACACCGGGCAGGCCGCGGCCGACGGCTTTGCGCAGAAGCTGACGACGCGCGGTGTCAAAAATTACATTCACCGCCCCATCCGGGGCTATCCGGCGGACATTGCCCACATTTGCAGCGACGCGGGCTATGGGGCAAACCCCTATATCGAGACAACGCGCCCGCTGGTGGTGGTAACGGCGCCGGGGCCGGGCTCCGGCAAGCTCGCCACCTGTCTTTCGCAGGTATATCACGAGATCCGGCAGGGACGTGTTGCCGGTTATGCAAAATTTGAAACGTTCCCCATCTGGAACCTGCCGCTCAAGCACCCGGTGAATCTGGCCTATGAGGCGGCCACGGCCGACCTTGCGGACGTGAACATGATCGATCCGTTCCATCTGGAGGCCTATGGCGTTACCACGGTGAACTACAACCGCGACGTAGAGGCGTTCCCCATTGTGCGCAATATTCTTTCGCGCATCATGGGCGACGACAATGTATACAAATCTCCCACCGATATGGGCGTGAACATGGCGGGCTACGCCGTCAGCGACGACGAGGCTGTGCGCCGCGCCGCCGGGCAGGAGATCATTCGCCGTTACTTTAAGGCGCTGTGCGATCAAAAGCAGGGCAAGGGTTCGTCGGAAGCGGTGGACAAGATCAGCCGCATCATGCAGGAGCTCTCGCTGACGGTAGCAGACCGCGCGGTGGTGACCCCCGCGCTGGAAAAAAGCCGGCAAGCCGGCGTTGCGGCGGCGGCCATCCAGCTGCCGGACGGCAAGATCGTCACCGGGCGCGCCAGCAGCCTGATGAGCGCGTGCTCCTCGTGTGTGCTCAACGCCATCAAAGCCATCGCCGGCATCGACGATTCGCTCACGCTCATCAGCCCCATCATCTTAGAGCCGATCCTCAAGCTGAAAATCGATATTCTCGGCAGCCGTTCGAGCGTTCTGAAGGTGGACGACGTGCTGGCGGCGCTTTCGATCACGGCCGCCACCAACACGCTTACGGCGCGCGCGATGGCCGCCTTGCCACAGCTGCGCGATTGCGAGATGCACAGCACCTGCATGCTGCATTCGGGCGACGAGGGCACCCTGCGCAAAATGGGCCTGCGCCTCACCTCCGAGGCAGCGTATCCCAGCAAGGATCTGTTTTTTTGAAAAGCGTGCGCGCCGCACAGGCAAAACCTGCGGCGCGCACGCTTTCGGTATGCGGAACATCCATTGGAACGGATCTCTTTTCGGCACATGGTTTATGCGGCGGCGGTTTGGGCAAAATAGTGCGGCCAGCAGAACATCATGGCTGGAGATACGCTCCCCATGCCCCGGCCAGGCGTTCCATCGACCACGCGGCGTTGGCCGGGCTGGTGCTCGGCAGCTTCACGGCCGCAAGGCCCGGCACCGCGTTGTATGCTGCGTACAGGCGGTATGCCGTCGCCCCATTGCAAAGCACCCGCCGGACAGCGGTATCCCGGGCAAGTGCGGCGATATCGGTGGGCACAACATCACGGATCGACGCATCCGACGCGCCGGTGATGGTGCAGCTTTCGATGGTATCCCACAGCGCAAGGCCATGCCGCAGCAGCAGGGCCTTTTTCTCCGCGATCGTCTGCGGCAGCGGCTCGCGCAGCAGACGCGCCATCAGCGGCCAGAAGCGATTTTGCGGGTGCCCGTAATAAAAGCCCTGCTCCCTGCTTTTGGGGCTGGGCCATGTGCCCACAATGAGCGTATGCGCGTTTTTATCATAAACCGGTGCAAAAGACATGCTCTTCCTCCCGCGGCTTTTCTGCGCCTTCAGGGCGATTTTTCCGCACTTTGCGGCGGCTTTTCTGGGCCTTAGAAGCGGTTTTCTGCGCCTTCAGGGCGATCTTTCCGCGCCTTGCGGCAATTTTCCATGCCTTTGCGGCGGCTTTCAGAATCCGTCCTCCGATAATAAGTACTCCTCTACCACGCGCGCAACGCCGTCCTCGTTTGCGGCAGGCGCCACAAGATCCGCAAGTGCGCGCAGCTGCGGGGCGCCGTTTGCCATCGCCACCCCAAAGCCGGCCGCCTGCAGCAGATCGGCGTCGTTGCAGCCGTCTCCAAACGCCGCCGTTTCGGCCCACGCGATTCCAAGGCGTTCCAGCAGCATGCCAACCCCAACCGCTTTATCGGCATCGGCGTGCAAAACATCATGCCACCCGTTGTCAAACGCCAAAAATCGCAGGCCCAGATGGCCGTACCGCTGCGCGAACCGCTGCACGTCCTGTGCATCCATCGCCGCGCAGGCGGAAAACGGCATATCCTGCAGATGCCGTGTTTGATCCTCGCCGTCGCGCAAAACGTGCATCAGCGATTGGTCCGCGCCGAGCGCCCGATATTTTTGCGCCAGCGCATCGTAGCCCACATAGGCGTGGTATGCATCCGAAAAAACAAATTCCAGCGGCAGGCTGTAATCTTCGCAAAAATCCACCAGCGCATACATTTCTTCCGCCGTCATGCGGCTGCTCCAGATGGAGCTGCCCGCGGCGTCTGTAATATCGCAACCGTTTGCCGCCACAAAATAATCCGGGCGCACCTTGCCCAGCACCGGCTCGGCCGTGTAGCGCGCCCGACCCGTGGCAATGATGACGGCCACGCCGTTTTGCGAAAGCGCCCGCAGCGCTCGCACGGCAGCCGGGCTGGGGGAGCCCTGCCCGCGCGGAACCAGTGTTCCGTCAATATCAAAAACAGCCGCTTTGATGCGCATGCGGCCTCCCTCCGATCCTGCCCGTATTTTGCCCCGGTCTGCGCTGCTTTGGCCGAGTGCGAACGGTGCCCGGCCTCTGTTTGCCGCAATGCGCGGCCGGGCCGTATGCATTATAGCACATCCTCTGTCTCTTTCGCAAGCCTTGTGCCCAATGTTGCCAAGGGGCTGTGTGTCCCCTTCGGCAGGGAGCTATACCCCCCCATTTTGCAAGGGGCTGTGTGTCCCCTTCGGCAGGGAGCTATACCCCCCATTTTGCAAGGGGCTGTGTCCCCCTTCGGCAGGGAGCTGTATCCCCCATTTTGCAAGGGGCTGTGTGTCCAATGCAGCAGGGGCTCCTCTCGCAAATGCCGTGCCTTGCCCGGAATGCCGCGCCCCGCTCGGAATGCCGCGCCCCGCTCGGAATGCCGCGCCCCGCCCGGAATGCCGCGCCCCGCTCGGAATGCCGCGCCCTGCCCGGAATGCCGCGCCCCGCCCGGAATGCCGCGCCCTGCCCGGAATGCCGCGCCCCGCTCGGAATGCCGCGCCCCGCTCGGAATGCCGCGCCCCGCTCGGAATGCCG
>Ga0137306_101442_pt1 | contig 24128 bp, 18 predicted proteins | sample Inofroosms_March_FD_97187 | JGI IMG/M metagenome (GOLD analysis project Ga0137306, IMG submission 97187) | Mouse cecal microbial communities from Vienna, Austria - N-Acetylneuraminic and N-Acetylglucosamine D2O microcosms_March | ecosystem: Host-associated > Mammals > Digestive system > Large...
GGCTACACACTTACCATATACGGGGACGGTGAACTGCGGGGTTATCTGGAAGGACTGGCAAAGCAGCTTGGCATAGCTGAGAGAGTATTTCTGCCCGGTGTGATCCCGGATGTGGCGAGACAGATCGAGAAAGCGTCGCTTTTCCTTCTGACATCCTATTCAGAGGGGGTATCCAATGCATTGATCGAGGCAATGGCCACAGGCCTTCCGGTGATCTGCACGGATGTACCCAGCGGCGGTACGGTGGAGCTTATGACAGACGGCGTGAACGGGCTGATCATTCCGCCGGGGGATGAAAAGGCGCTAATATCCGCCATGGACAGAATCCTGGGAGATCCTGCTTATGGGGAGAGGATGGGAAGAGAAGCGGCGAAGATTCAGGAAAGGCTTGCGCCGGAACGGGTGAACAGTCTGTGGCAGTCGTATTTCGAGAAGATTATGGGATACGGTTAACAGGGAAAATATCCAAGCTGCTATGGAGAAACCTTAAGGCGGTGTATGGAAAGGGAGAGCAAGATGAAAGACAGGCAATCATCACCTCAGAGCCAGATTGCAGGGGTGGATGTTCAAGATATTGACACGCAGCCGGACAGCCATGAGATTGCTGCGCGGCCGGGGCACAGGATCAGGGAGCTGGGAAAAGCAAAGACGGTTATACAGGCCGTTGCCTTTCTTGGTATTTTCCTGCTGCTGCTGGTGGCTGTGTCCTATATGGTAAGGACAAACGGCGCCGTGAAAGACCGGTTCTCGGGATTCTATGCGGAGAAGAATCATACACTGGACATTGTGATGATCGGTTCTAGCCCTGTGTTTCCTTACTATGCGGCGCCGAAGCTGTGGGGCGAGACAGGGATTGCGATGTATCCGCTCTCTTCGAATGTGCAGCGGCCTGCGGCCATGAAGTATCTGGTGGAGGAGGCTGAGAAGACACAGTCACCGGCGCTGTATATCTTCGAGATGCGCATGTTTACCATGGAGGATGCGGGGCTGTCCGATAATATGGCATACACCCGCGGCGTGACCGACAATATGAAGTATTCCTGGCAGCGGATCAGGACGATCCGGGCGCTGGTGCCCGAGGAGGATGAAGAAGGGCGGCTTAGCTATTACCTGGATATCATGAAATATCATACGAATTGGAAAATGTTGGCGCTGCCGTCGGAGTGGGCCAATATAGCATATCATAAAGCCAGTCCGCTCAAAGGATTTGAGTTTAAGGACGAGGTGGGGCCTCAGCCCATGCCGGATTGCGGCAAGGCAGCGGGAGAGTGTGCGATTCCGGCAGAGCAGGAAGCCTGTCTGAGAGACCTGTTAGCATTTTTGCAGAAGTCAGGGAAGGATGCGCTGTTTATTGTGTCTCCCTACGGGGAGTCCTTAGAGGACCAGCAGATGTTTAATTATATGGAAGGAATCGTCACGTCCTTTGGATACGGATTCCTGAATATGAATGATTATTATGAGGAGATCGGGATCGTCTTTGAGGAGGATTTTGCGGATTACGGCAGCCACACCAATGCCGTCGGGGCGGAGAAGTGTACGGATTTCCTGCGGGAATATCTGCAGCAACACTATACCTTCCCGGATAAGCGGGGGAATGAGGCTTACCGGTCCTGGGATGCGTCTTACGAATTGTGGAAGAATGAGATGGAGACGGCACGGGAGACGATATGCGGCAGGATTGCCCGCGGAGAGTATGCGGAAGAGATGGCGGAAGAGTGAAAGCTTGTGTTTCGTCTGCTGTCCGGAGAGCGTTTGTAATGAGGAAAGCATGGAGTCTTCTGAAAGGCTCCGGTCTGTTGGTTAAAAAGAGGAGAAAACTATGTGCGGAATTGCCGGTTTCTGTAACTGGGGCGAAGGATGGCAGCGTAATATAGAGCGGATGAATGAAAAGATGTACCATAGGGGGCCGGATGCCTCCGGAATCCGGGCATCAGAGGATGACAGGGTAGTCCTGGGACACAGACGGCTCGCGATCGTGGATCTGACTCCGTCGGGGACACAGCCTATGGAATCACATGACGGACGTTATATAATAGCTTATAACGGAGAAATCTACAATTACGGCTCTATTCAGGAGAAACTGCTGGAAGAGCGTAAAGTAGCAGCTTTCCGGGGAACATCCGATACGGAGGTGCTGCTGGAGGCAGTGGCTGCATATGGTTTGGAGAAAACACTTGTTATGGCGAAGGGGATGTTTGCCATGGCGGTATATGACAGGGAAGAACGGGTGTTACGGCTGGCACGTGACCGTGTGGGAGAGAAACCGCTGTATTATGGCTTCGTCAGGGGAGAGCGGTTTGTATTTGCCTCGGACCTGAACTCCATAGCGGCATTGGAGGGATTCGATAACCCAGTAAATATACGGGTTTTAGAGCAATATTTCCGGTATGGATATATTCCGGCACCCTACTCTATATACGAAAATATTCGCAAGCTGGAGCCAGGAAAAATACTGGAAATTAAATTTCCATTTAATAAATATGGGATAAAGACCTACTGGTCCATGGCTGAGACCGCCGTCCGCGGGCAGGAGCATCCTTTTCAGGGAACAGAGACAGAAGCGTCGGAGGAGCTGGAACGGCTGTTGAAGAATGCCATCCGGGGACAGATGGCGGCAGACGTACCGGTGGGAGCCTTCCTCTCGGCAGGAATCGACAGCAGTACCGTGGTAGCCCTGATGCAGTCCCTGAGTGAGAAAAAAGTGAAGAGCTTCACCATAGGCATGTGGGATGAGAAATTCAATGAAGCCGAAGCGGCGAAGCAGATCGCTGAGCATCTGGGGACAGAGCATACGGAGCTGTATATTACGGAGGAGGACGCCCGGGGTGTAATTCCCAAACTGGCACAGATGTTCGGGGAACCCTTCGCGGATTCTTCCCAGATCCCTACCTATCTGGTGAGCAGGATGACAAGAGAGCATGTGACGGTATCTTTAAGCGGCGACGGAGGAGACGAGCTTTTCTGTGGGTATAATTCTTACGGATCTGTGGACCGTGTCTGGAATAAGATCAGACAGATTCCCTATGGAATCAGGAAGCCTGCCAGTGTACTTCTGGGTGCGGCAGCCGAAGGCAGGAAGGGCGCCTTGGCGGTAAAGGCCAGACTTCTGGGAGCAGGCAGTATAGAGGATGTGTATCTGCGCTCCGAGATCGGAGAAAGGCTCTGCATTGTCAGAAAGGACCGAAAGAGCAGCAAGCAGGATGAAAACGGCAGGGCAGCCAGGCTGACGGAGGCGCCCGGAACCGGCTGTCTGACGGTCATGGACAGGTATCCCGCGGGAATGCTTGCGGAACCTCAACACAATTTGATGCTGATGGATCTGCTGATGTATCATCCTGATGATATACTGAATAAGGTGGACAGGACCGCCATGGCGGTCTCGCTGGAAACCAGAGTGCCCATGCTGGACCGGGATGTGGTGGAGTTTGCGTGGACGCTGCCGCTTTCCTGCCGCAGGAAGGACGGGGTGACGAAGAAGATTCTGCGGGACGTTCTATATCGATATGTGCCCCGCGAATGGATGGAGCGCCCGAAGAAGGGCTTCAGCATCCCCCTGCATAAGTGGCTGAGAGAGCCGGGACTGCGGGAATGGGCAGAAAGCCTCATCGACAGGAGTGTGTTGGATGCCCAGGGGATTCTGGATACGGATGTGGTTTGGAGAATCTGGACAGACTATATGGAAAGAGGTATCTGGCGGGTACAGATATGGTATATCTTGATGTTCCAGGAGTGGATGCGGCATGCCGGACGATAAAAGGGCAGCGGTGAAGTGTTGGAATTGCAGTAAATAAAGGACAGAGGCAGATAATGAAACTATTAGAACATTACCACCCACGGATCAGGGCAGAAGAACAGACAGACTTAATCTCCGTGATTGTGGCGGTTTATAATATAGCAGATTATGCCAGGAAGGGCATTGATTCCGTGCGGGCCCAGACCTATCGGCATCTGGAGATTATCGTGGTGGATGACGGTTCGACGGACGGATCGGGTGCTTTATGTGACCGGATCGCTGCTGAGGACGGACGGGTGCGGGTGATCCATAAGAAGAACGGCGGCCTGGCGGATGCGAGGAATGCCGGCCTGGCGGCGGCAGGAGGCAGTTATATCGGCTTCGTAGACGGGGATGACTGGATTGATCCGGATATGTACGAGAAAATGCTGGGTGCCATGAAGGAACAGGGGGCAGACGTGGGAATCTGCAGATACCGTCAGGTCCACAGAGATCACACGGTGGATGAGTCCCGGGACAGAGCGGTTCTGTTTGAAGGGCAGGAAGCTTTGCGGTATTACGTGCAGGAAACGAAGGAATATGCGATTCAGAATGCGGCCTGGAACAAATTGTATAAGCGGGAGATTCTGGCCGGTCTGTTGTTTCCGGCAGGGAAATGGTATGAGGATATCCTGTTTACGACGAAGGTCCTGAACCGTGCGGAATGCTGTATTTACCTTGACACAGCCTGCTATAACTATATAATAGACAGAGAGGGCAGCATCATGAATACGCAGGCCGGTCCGCGCATTTTTACGGATCTGATTCCGGCTTATTATGAGAAGACATCCTTCCTGGAAGAGGCAGGGAAGCCGGAGCTGGCCGTCATTCATAATTATCACTTTTTCAGAAGACTGCTGCTGCTTTATCATCAGATAGAAGAGTCAGGCCTGGCAGATAAGGAGAACTGTCTGGCACGGCTTACGAAGATCATACAGGATAATAAGGAGCATTATGCGGCGGCCTTCGGGTGCCCGGTGGCGGATCCCCGGGATAATAAGAAGATGAGACTGTTCTTAAAGTCTCCGGCGCGTTACAGCCGCAGGATCAGACTGGAAGAGCGGATGATCATTCCGCTGAAAGCAAAAATCAAGCATCTTTTACGACTGTGAGGGAATGCTTTGCAGAATATAGGATCAGCAGAATGACTGACTGGGAGAAGCATGGTTATCATACAGCTTGCAGGCGGACTGGGCAATCAGATGTTCCAGTATGCCTTGTATCTACAACTGAAAAGTCTGGGCAAAGACGTGAAAATTGACGATGTGTCGGGATTCGTGGAGGACAGACGGCGGGATCCGGCTCTTAAGCCCTTCGGGGTGGATTATGAGCGGGCGACTAAGAAAGAACTGCGCAGGATGCTGGATTCCTCCCCCTTTTTGCATGCTAAGATCCGGAGGAAGCTGCGCGGCAGGAAGAAGAAGTCCTACTTTGAAGAAGATAAACGCTACAGACCTGAAATTATGGAATGGGATGATATCTATTTGGAAGGGTACTGGCAGACGGAGAAATACTTCCGGGCCGTATCGGGCCAGGTCAGGAAAGCCTACGATACAGACAGACTCCTTTCTTATATAGAAGAAACAGACGCAGAAGAAACAGAAGAAAAAAAGAACAAAAATCCGGAGCAGAGTACTTTGCGGGAATGGCTGGACAGGATTACACAGACAGAGTCGGTCAGTGTGCACATCCGAAGGGGAGACTATCTGCTGCCGCAAAATCAGGAGCTGTTCGGCAATATCTGTACGGAGGCGTACTATGCCGCAGCCATGGAGCAGATGCGCAGGGAACACCCAGGATGTGTCTTCTACTTGTTTACCAATGACAAGGATTGGGCTGAGAAAGAAATAAATAGCAAGTGTTACGAAAATGCCGGAGACGGAGAAGAAGCCTTCGGGATTGGAGGAAACGGGCAGATACAGATCGTCAATCTGGAAGAGAAAGCCTGGTCCGGCATGGACCGGGATTATGCGGAATTTATTCTGATGAGCAGATGCAGGCATAATATCATGGCCAACAGCAGCTTCAGCTGGTGGGCCTCCTATCTGAACCGGAATCCTAATAAGACGGTACTGGCGCCGGAGAAGTGGCTGAACGGATGGAACTGTGAGGATCTGTACCGGGAGGATATGAGGAAGATCAGGGCAGCAGCGGCTTCAGGGCAGAAAAGACAGGAATGAGAGGAAACAAAGTTTCATGAGCGGACAGACAGCAGAAGAGACAAAGAGCGAAAAGAACGTCAGCATGCTTCACAAAGTGAGCTACCTTTTTGATAAGAAACAGAAGAAACAGATCGCCGGGCTGGCGGTGCTGATCCTGATCGGCGGCCTGCTGGAGACCATGGGCGTATCAATGCTGCTTCCTGTTGTACAGGCGATCATGGATCCGGAGGCAATCATGGAGCAGGAAGTGGTGGGCAAAGTTGTCGCTGCCCTGCACATAGAGACCAGCCGCCAGCTGATCATCGTCATGTTGGGATCGCTGATCGTGGTATTTGTGGTCAAGAACGTGTATCTGCTCTTTCAGACTTATGTGCAGAACACTTTCGTGACGCGCAACCGAAACCGTATGATCAGCCGCGTCATGCGGGAGTTTCTGAACCGGCCTTACGAGGAATATCTGGGGGCGGACATTCCCACCGTATTCCGTCTGACGGACAGTGACATTCCCAATGCCTTCCAGCTGATTCTGGTGCTTATCCAGATGGTGACGGAGATCGTGGTGGCCGGTTCCCTGTGTATTGTATTGGTGGTGGTCAGCCCTGCCATGTCTCTCTTTATTCTGTGTATTTTCCTGGGCATGACGCTGATCATCACAAAGGTGCTGAAACCCAGGCTGAATGCCATAGGCCATAAGAACCAGATGATCCAGTCCCGGATTGCCAAGTGGAGGATCCAGTCTATCTATGGCCTTAAGGATGTGAAAGTCCTGCACAGAGAAGAATTCTTTGTGCGCAACTACTATGAGAGCGGCGCTCTCGGTGCGGATGTGGCCAGAAACTATGCGGTATTCAATAATCTGCCGCGTCTGCTGATCGAGACGATCTTCATGGCCTCAATGCTGCTCTTTATCATGCTGTACATGCTGCGCGGCGGCAATATCAGCGTGCTGATTCCGCAGCTGTCTGCCTTTGCGGTGGCGGCGGTCCGTGTGATGCCGGGAACGAATCGGATCAACACCTATCTGTCCGAGATCGCCTATTCCCAGCCTTGTCTGGATTATCTGTATGAGAATCTGACAGCAAACATGAAGATGGATGTGAACGGCAGTGTGACAGGACTGACAGGTGTGTCGGAAAGCGGCGGCAGGAAAACAGAATTACAGGATAAGATCGTGCTGGACCATATCACCTATGCCTACCCCAATACAGACAAAAACATCTTTGCGGATGCCCATATGGAAGTGAAGAAGGGACAGTCGGTAGGAATCATGGGGCCTTCCGGGGCAGGAAAATCAACGATCGTGGATATACTGCTGGGCCTTCTGCGGGTACAGGAAGGAACGGTCACCTGTGACGGCGTCAGTATCTTTGACAATTACGCGGACTGGCTTGGTAAGATCGGCTATATCCCGCAGTCCATCTATCTGATCGATGAGTCCATCCGTGACAATATCGCCTTCGGCATTGATGCGGACAAGATAGATGACCAGCGGATCTGGGAGGTACTGGAAGAGGCGCAGCTGAAGGAATTCGTGGAGGAACTTCCGGAAGGACTGGAAACTACCATAGGTGACAGAGGTGTCAGAATATCAGGCGGACAGAGACAGCGGCTTGGAATCGCCAGGGCGCTCTATCATAATCCGGAGATCCTGGTGTTCGACGAGGCGACCTCGGCTCTTGACGGTGATACGGAGCAGGCGGTGATGGATGCGATCAACAGCTTCCACGGCAGGAAGACGATGGTGATCATAGCCCACAGGCTCAATACCATTGCCAAGTGTGACGTGATCTATAAAGTAGAGGGTGAGAAAATTACGGAGACAACACTAGCATGTTAGGAATAGAGGTACAGGAAGGCTTCGGCCTGGGAAATCAATTGTTTTTTTATGTTACAACAAGATGCCTGGCGTCAGACAAAGGATACGGCTTCAGTGTGCTGGATCCGGAGCATTTTGCCAATAATATGCACAGCGACTGCGGCTTGTATTTCATGGACCTGGACATGGGAACCCCCTCGAAGAAGGAAGATTACAGGCGGGTTTTCCAAGAGAAAGAGACGAGACTCTATGCAGGCAATTCCAGACATGATCTGACCCACGGAGTCTATGTCACGGATACGGACCAGGCGTTGTTTGAAGTCGAAGACAATACGCTTCTGTATGGTAATCTGCAGGCGGAAGACTATTTTATTGCCCATAAAGAAGAGATCAGGAAGTGGCTGGCAGTGAAGCCGGCCTATGACTGTAAGGAGTACAGCAGGGACAATCTCTGTATTCTGCATCTTCGCTGCAGTGATTACATGGGGTCTCCGGAACTTTTCCTGCGGAAGAAGTACTGGACCATGGGTATGAAGCAGATGCGGAAGATCAATCCTGATATGGAGTTTATGATCATTACCAATGACGTGAAGGAGGCAGGCAAACTGCTTCCGGGCATTCCTGCTTACAATTTCGATCTGGCGAAGGACTACAGCGTTTTAAAGAATGCGAAATACCTGCTGCTTGCCAATTCATCCTTCGCCTACTTTCCGGCATTTACCAGTGATACCGTGGCGTATATTCTGGCGCCGAAGTACTGGGCCAGACATAATGTATCGGACGGCTACTGGGCATCGGAGCAGAATATCTATGAAGGCTGGCATTACATGGACCGTAAGGGCCGGGTTTTCACGGCGAAGGAGTGCAGACAAGAGCTGGCAGAATATAAGAGGACTTCGGCCAGATATGCTTCGGTCAATGTGAAGCCCTCCGGGCTGCGGTTACTGGGGATGAAGCTGCGGGGACAGTATATCTACAAGAAAGCTTATATCGGTAAAATCGCCAGGGGCGTGAAGCGGCGGATCTGCGGCAGGTAAGGCCACAGGCCGGCAGGACAGCGTGTTTACAGGACGGCGCAAATGCCGTCATGATGAACAGCCGGAGGCTGTGGGCAGTAGCATGAGAAAGGGAAACAGGCGTATTAATCTATGGAAAAAACAGTACGGAAATTACAGCAGTACAGCGGCCGGCTGAGTGCCCGTATCGGCAGAATACCCCCAAAAAGGGCTGCGGCATATGCAGGGATTCTGCTGGCAGTGTCTCTGGTCCCAATTCTATGGCTGGGCAGATATAATGTAATGTGTATTGACGATTATAACTATGGTGTGAAGGTGCACGACGCATGGCTGGCGACAGGGTCTGTGGGACAGGCAGTCCGGGCGGCATGGCAGAAGAATATGGAGAATTACCAGAACTGGCAGGGTACTTATATTTCCTGTTTCCTGATGGCTCTGTGCCCTATGAACTTCCGTTATGACGCGGCGTGGACCGTGCCCTTTCTTATGATCGGAATGTTTGCCACGTCCACCTTCGTTCTGGGAAGGCATATCCTGTATAAATGGCTGGGAGCGGATAAGGCAGGTTCAGCCTTTGTCATGTTCATGCTGCTTTTTATGTTTTATCAGGTGTTGGAAGCGCCTTTTGAAGGTATCTACTGGTATAACGGAGCCACCCATTATGTGCTGATGGAATCAGTCTGGTTCTTTACTCTGACGGCCATCTTGGCAGGACTATGGGCACAGAAGAAATCACAGGGGATACTTCTGTGCATAATAGCGACGGTTCTGTCTGTTATTGTGGGAGGCGGCAATCTGGTGACGGCTCTGCAGGCGGAGATTCTCATGGCACTTCTGGTTCTCTATGCGGCTGTGGCCAACCGCAGGAAGATTGCCGTGGCGCTGCTGCCCTTCCTGACAGGCAGTATCGGGTTTCTGGTTAACACCTTAGCGCCGGGAAATGCGCTGAGAGGAAGTGTGGATGCGGATGAGGGTTATTCCGCTGTAGTGTCAATCCTGTTATCCTTTTACAATGGGGTGGTATTTATCATCCGCTGGACTTCGCCCTTCGTCATTCTGGTCTGGCTGCTGCTTATGCCGGTTCTGTGGAAGCTGATGAAGCGTTCCGCCAGGGCCTTCCGTCATCCTGTTCTGGTGACAGCGGGTGCTTTCTGCCTGCTTTCCGCCATGTTCACGCCTACGCTGTATGCTTTAGGCACGGTGGGATTATCCAGGGTGGATGATATCATCCAGATGGTGTATTATCTGTGCCTGATTATGGTGACCGCTTATTGGTTCGGCTATTTTGCCCACAGAAACGAATATGCCGCAGACAGTGCAGACCAAAGAGACGGAGAGGTTTTGCGGGCAGAGAAAGACCGGCTGCCTGCCGGAGAAACCTTCGGACTGTTCCTGGAGAAGACCAGCGGCAGGCTGACGGCAGTATGTCTGCTGCTTATGCTTACGATGTGGGTCTGTACGGCGGACAAGAATACTTACACAAGCGTCTCCGCGCTGCGGTCGCTGGTTAACGGGGAGGGCAGAACCTTCTATGAGGAAGCCATGGAACGGCATGAATTGTACGTGGACGAGAGTATTATGGAGGTGGAGATCAGGCCATATTCCGCAAGACCGGCGCTCTTTGACTTCGATGATTTGACAAAAGAGACGGGGAACTGGCTGAATCTGGCGGTGACGGAGTACTTTCACAAGACTTACGTGAAGCTTGTGGAGGAAGCAGAGTAACTATCGCAGAGAACTGTTTTGCAACGGAGGAAAGAATGAGTGACAGATTACAGCTGCCAGATGTCACACTGGCTGCAATGACCAGCGTGGATCTGTATGAGACGATCAGGGCGATGGAATACAGTATGAGGCAGATCGATTTTGGCGATGTGGTGCTCATAACCCACAGGAAGCCCCTGACATTACCCAGGAATATACGCTATTCCCATACGTCAAAACTGGATCATATCGATAAGTTTAACTATAAGGCGATATACGAGCTGAGAGAACATATTCATACAGATTATGTGCTGTTAATCCAGGCGGACGGGTTTGTGGTGCATCCGGAGAGCTGGCGGGAAGAGTTTCTCGCCTATGACTATATCGGTTCTCCCTGGCCGCTGCCGGCAAATGACCATTCCTACCGGGATGCGAAGGGGCGGATCTGCCGTGTGGGCAACAGTGTCTCCATACGAAGCCGGCGTCTGCTGGATTTCCCGAAACAGGCGAACCTGAAATGGGAGAAAACCTCGGAGGGGGACTATAATGAGGATACCTTCCTGTGCTGTAAATACCGGGATGTGATCGAGGACGCAGGCATGAAGTTTGCACCCATTGAGGTGGCGAAATATTTCGGGCATGAGCATATGGTTCCGGAGATCATGGACGTGGAGGCGCCTTTTGTCTTCCACAAATGGCGGGGCCGGAATGAGCAGTATCCGAAGTTTGTCAATCCCTGGAAGGTGAGATGGCAGAAGGTGAAGGATCTTATCAGGCCCTTGTTGTTCTGGCGCAGGCTAAGAACACATTAACAAAGAAAAGGAAAAGAAAAGAATGATCTATGATTGTATTCCCTTTTTCAATGAGCTGGATATCTTAAAACTCAGGATGCAGATTCTGGCTCCCTATGTGGACAGATTTGTGCTGGAGGAGGCTTCGGTTACCTTCTCCGGGGAGAAGAAGGAGATGCTCTTTTCGAAGAACCGGGAGATGTTTCGGGAGTTCGAGGATAAGATTATCTATATTGCGGTGGAGAATTCACCGATGAGCGGAGTGACTACCCATGAGCGGGACAAGTTCCAGAAGAATCAGTTGATCCGGGGCATGGCTGGGTGTAAACCGGATGACATTGTTATTTTCAGCGATGTGGACGAGATTCCGAATCCGGAAACCCTGGAGGAGATTCTTAAGGATTTCGATCCGTCGAAAATATATCATCTGGCACAGCGTATGTTCTACTGCTTCCTGAACATGGAGGAGGTCTCAGGGAATCTGCTGTCCATTACCGGGGAATTCCCGCAGGTGACAAGGCGGCAGTGGCTGGGAACCAAAATATGCAGTTTCGGGAATCTGCCCAGGGAAGGCATTGTGTATCTGCGGGAAGTGTCTCCCGAAGATCCCAGAAGTGTGCGGGTGGCTGACGGCGGCTGGCATTTCGGCTATATGGGCGGGGAGAGAGACGTGGCGAAGCGTATCGGCGTCAAGGTACAGGCGGCGGCCCATCAGGAGTACAATAAATCCAGATACCTGAACGAGGCGGTGGACAGACTGTTGTGCGGCGAGGATATTTTCGGGCGGAATGCCAGATTCGTGCAGGTGCCTATTGATGAGACCTATCCGAAATATCTACGGGAGCATCAGGAGGAGTATGCATTCCTGATTGCACCGAGGATCAGCAGGGCAGGGGCAGCATGCAGGAAGCTGAAGCTGGCCTGCCGGCAGTGGCTGCGCAGGATTCATGGCGCGGCGGCGCGTTTTTGTAGAAGATAAAAGAGGCGGACAAGGAGGCTGGAAAGGAGTGTCCGGAATGGAATACTACCGTAAGATCAGAGAAGGCAGACTGCCCTGGTATCTGTTTTATGCAGGACTGACGATAGAGCTATTGATCGTCATTATAGATAAAAGCAATTATATCAATCCGGCCGAAGGGAAATTGTTCCGGCTCACGTTTCTGCTTTTTGCGCTGAAAATACTTCTGACAGAGTATGCAGCGAAGGAATGGGGCGTGATCCTGTGTCTGGAGCTGATTGCGGTGATATCCTACAGGGTGACGGGGGCAAACGATCTGATCCGGCTGGTTACTTTCGTGGCCGCCTGCAAGGACATTCCTCTCAGACAGATGTTAAAATACGCTTTCCAGGTGACGCTTGCGGGCTGTGCCGTGATCATAGTATTGGCCCTGACAGGCATCTATGGAGAGGTCAGCCTGACACAGGCCTACGGGAGAGGCAGTCTGGAAAGTACGCTTTATGTGGGAGCAGACCCTGTGGAGGAGACCAGATATACCCTCGGAATGGGGCATCCCAACGCGCTTTCCTGTATGTTCCTGATGCTGACGCTGATGGGTGTTTATGTTTATTTTGAGAAGATGAAGTGGTATATTTACCTGTTTCTGATGATGTTGAACGTGGGCGTCTACATGCTCACGGGCTCCAAGACAAGTATGCTGATCACCACAGCTTTTCTGGCAGGGTGCTGCATCCTGACTTATTGTAAATTTTTTAGAAAAAACGGGTTCGCCTATCTGTGCGGGCTTCTTGTGCTGATAGTATGCGTCGGATTTTCCGTGGATGCGGCGGCAAACGCCCAGCGGGTGAAAGACGCCCAGTGGAACGAGTATTATTATCATGATCCACGGGATAATAAGCATATCGTGGCATTGTCGAAGCTTGACAGGCAGATCAGCGGCAGGATCGTATCACTGGCAGGTACCACGGACAAAGAGGGGATGATCCAGACCTGGTCGGCCTTCTCGGAGCCGGGGAACATGGATTACTATTTTGATATGGGATGGGTGAAGCTTTTTTACCGTTACGGTGTTATCCCGGGAGGCATCTATCTGTTGGCGCTTATAGCGCTTCTTTACCGGCTGTATCGGCATAAAGATGCCGGAGGGCTGGCGGTGTTTATGATATTGGCGGTTTATACGGTGATGGAGGCGCATGTAATCTCCGTGTATCTTGGAAGAAATGTGCTGCTCTTGATGATGGGGTATTACTTTTTTGAGACGGTCCCGGAACTGCCAGGGGAGACCGGATTCCGGGGAGAGAGGTAGGAGGATGGATAGAAACAGACATAAGGTGTTGATGGTCGGCCCGGACAGAAGTGTGCGTGGCGGTGTATCCGGTATGGTAAATAATTACTTTGAAGCCGGGCTTGACCGGAGGGTGGAGCTGTGTTATATCGGTACGATGGTGGATGGATCCAGATACAGGAAACTGCTGCAGGCCATAAAGGCATATCTTTGTTTCCTGGGGAAGCTTCCGAAGTACCACATCGTGCATGTGAATATGGCATCGGATTCCAGCTATTACCGGAAAGCCGTTTTCGTCCGGACGGCGAAGGCCTGTCATAAGAAAATCGTGATCCATCAGCATGGCGGCAGCTTCCAGGAATTTTACCACAATCAGCTGAGCGGGCGGGGCAGAAAGCGGGCGAAGGAAGTGCTCGCCATGGGAGATGCTTTTCTTGTGCTGGGAACGCAGTGGAAGAAGTTTTTCGGCAAGATCATCGGAGAGGAACTTATCACGGTACTTCCGAACGCGGTCCGGATTCCGGAGAAAAAAGAAAAACACTATGGTTCTCATAACATACTGTTTCTGGGAAGGCTGTGTAAGGAAAAGGGAATCGGGGAACTGATCGGAGCGGCCGGGAAACTGCGGGAAAAATATCCCGGCCTCCATCTTTGTCTGGCGGGAGTCTGGGAGGATGAGGATGACGTGCTGAGACAACGGGTGAAGGAGCTGGGAGACTGTGTGACGGAGACGGGCTGGATCGGCGGCGGGCAGAAACAGAAGTATCTGGAGGAATGTGACATTTTCGTGCTGCCGTCTTATTTTGAAGGACAGCCGGTGTCCGTGCTGGAGGCTATGGCAGGTGCCTGCGGAGTCGTGGCATCTGCGGTGGGGGACATCCCGGATATGATTATTGACGGGGAAACAGGACTTTTGTCGGCGGCGAAAGATGAAAAGGATCTTGAGGAGAAACTGGACCGGCTGTTGGCAGATCCTGAGCTATGCCACAGGCTGGGAGAGAATGCGCGGCGGAAGGCAGAAGCGGAGTTTTCCATAGAAAGCAATATAGAGCAGCTTCTGGCCATATATGAGACGTTATCGTAACAGTTCAGCCCAGGGCTTTGCATTTACTGCAAAGTCCGTAAGAACATGTAAATTTAGCCAAGAGAGAATCTGCCCCTCGCCGCGCAGGCAACTTGGAAAAATTGAGCTTTGCTCAATGGGCAGATTCCGTAACAGGGAAGCCGAAAGGCTGAACTGTTACACATTATCCTGTTATTATTGAAAGTGGAATTGAAAAAAGCTATAATAAAATGATATGAATCTGCCCTTCGCCGCAGGCGGCTTGGAAAAATTGAGCTTTGCTCAATGGGCAGATTCCGTAACAGGGAAGACGATTATGAACAAAAATGCCCCGCTGATCAGCGTGATCATCCCTGTCTACAACGGACAGGATTATCTGGAAAATTGTATTAAGAGCATTCAAAACCAGACGTACGGCAATCTGGAACTTATTATCGTCAACGACGGTTCCACGGATGCAACCGGCCAGGTATGTGAAAGACTGCGGGAAGCTTATGATAATGTGCGGATTCTCACACTGGGGGATGAGGGAGTATCGGTGGCGCGCAATACCGGCATAGAGGCGTCGAAGGGAGAACTTATCACCTTCGTGGATGCGGATGACAGACTGCATCCGGAAATGCTGCAGAAGCTGTATGACTGTATGGACAGTACCGGAAGTGATGTGGCCGGATGCCGGTTTTTTCTTTGGGGAAGTGAGGCGGAGTGGGAGCAGAAGCTTATGGCGGCGGAGACCGGCGGACAGCTTCGGACCTATGATGCGGATGACTATCTGCGGGAAGCCCTGCTTTGCGGCAACAGCCGGTGCTGGAGCAAGCTGTATCGGAGGAAGATTGTAGAACAGGTGCGTTTTCAGGAGAAACTTTCCATCGGGGAGGACATGCTGTTCCTGCTTCGGCTGCTTCCTCTGGTACACAGGATCACAGAGACGGATTATCCTGGTTACGGATACTTCCAGAATCCGGAAGGTGCGATCAAGCGGGCATTTACCCCCTCCTATATGGATCAAATAACCTGCTGGCAGCTTGCCAGAGAGGAAGTTCTGGGTATGGATCCGGGCCTGGATGCATTAGTGTGCGTCCATTACGTGATGGCTGTTATGCTTACAGCAGGGAAACTGGCTATGCTTCCCGGAGCAGTAAGACGTGAATATCAGGCGTATATCAGTGTGTGCCATGAGCGTCTGCGGGAGGTGCTGCGGACTGAGGGAGTATACGGCAGACTATCAGCCGGGTATCGGGTGAAGGCGGGGCTTTTCCTGCTGTGGCCGAAGCTGTACCTGGCTCTGTATCATTTGCATAAGGAGTAGGCACCTATGGTGATTGTCAGAGCGATGGGCGGACTGGGGAATCAGTTGCAGCAGTACGCCTTATACCGGAAACTGGAGCATATGGGCAGAGACGTGAGACTGGATATTTCATGGTTTCGCAATGCGTCTTTCCACGCGGGAGTGGCGGCAGGAAGAGAGCTGGAGCTGGACTGCCTGAAGCTGCGCCCTTACAAGGCAGCGTCAAAGGAAGAGATCCGGACAGTCCTCGGCAGGCTGTGGGAGGAGAAGGAGGGCATCGGGGACAAGCTCTGTAGAAAGCTTCATCCCCAGGCGGCACCCGCCTTCGAAGAAAGTGATATGTACCATGAACAGGTTTTTTCCATGGAGAACAAATACCTGGTGGGATACTGGGCCTGTGAGAAATACTATGCGGATATTATGGATATCCTGCGGGAGGACATCTCATTTCCGCCAGCTGCTGACACTGGCTTACAGAGAAGAAATGATGAAGTGATCCGGAAGATGGAAGAGACACAGTCCGTCAGTGTGCATATCCGGCGGGGAGATTACCTGGATGATGTCAACAAGTCGCTTTTCGGCGGGATCTGCACGGATGCCTATTATCAGAAGGCGATTGCATATATGCGGGAGAAACTGCCCGATGCAAAGTTTTTCTTCTTTTCGGATGATATCCCCTATGTGAGGGAACAGTATCAGGAGACGGCGTATCAGATCGTGGACTGGAACCAGGGCAGAGACAGCCTCTATGATATGATGCTCATGAGCCGCTGTAAACACAATATCTGTGCCAACAGCACTTTCAGCTTCTGGGGCGCCAGGCTGAATGCCCACAGAGGTAAGGTGATGATACGGCCCTCCATCCACAAGAACACCCAGGTATGTGTGCCGGGGCAAATGAAGGAGCTGTGGAAGGGCTGGGTGCTGGTGACGCCGCAAGGAGAGTTACCAGGCGGCCAGAATGCGCAAATGCCGTTACTATGAGCAGCCGTAGGCTGTGAACGGTAACGAGGATTCAGATGCAAAGGGAGCATAAGTAAAAAGATGCAGAAAGCGAAGTATAAGATCAGCGTGATCGTCCCTGTCTATAATAAAGAGAAATATCTGGAGCAGTGCATCGACAGTATCTTGGGCCAGACCTATCAGGAACTGGAGGTTCTTCTTGTGGATGATGAATCCACAGACGCAAGCGGGGCAATCTGTGACCGGTATGGGCAGAAGGACAGGCGTGTCAGGGTATTCCATCAGAAGAACGGCGGTCCCACGGCGGCGGTCATGACGGGATTGCGGGAGGCGGCAGGGGATTATTATACCTTTATCGACAGCGACGATTATGTCAGCAAGGATATGCTGCAGAAGATGGCGGAATGTCTGAGCGGACGCAAGGGTGAGATCATCTGCTGCAATCACGTACTTGAGAAGCAGAAAGAGACGGTTCCTGTTATTCTGCCGCTTACGCCGGGAGTCTATGAAGGCGTCAGACTGGAGAAGGAGATTAAGGACCGGCTGCTGGGCCGGGAGAATCGGATCATCTCCATGTCCCGTTGTATGAAGCTGTGTGAGAAGTCGGTGTTTGAGGGAAATGAGAAATACTATGACACGAAGATCCGCATGGGAGACGATTTTAATCTGATCTATCCGGCTCTGCTGGCCGCAAGCCGGATTGTCATTATGAAGGATGCGCTGTTCTATCATTATCGCTTCGTGGAGGATTCCATCGTCCATGGCTACGATCCGGGCATGGCAGAAAGTATCAGGAGATGGCATAGCGCGGTTGCAAAGATTGTCCGCGACCGGAAGGTGCCGGACGGAGCGGCTAAGCTTGACAGGGAATACTGCTATATGCTGCTGTATGTCATAAAGAACGAACTGCGGAATCCAGGAAAGGACTATGTGCAGAGAATACAGCAAATCTTCACGGAACCGGAAGTGAGAGGGAAGATCATGCATACGCCTCTTTCTGTCACGGGCAGGTCGAATGCGCTGTTGTATCTGGGTATGCAGTATCCGAATAAGCTGCTCCTTCGTATTTTGCACATGATCATGAAGCGGTATGACGGCTCATCGAGGAAAAAGAAGCGCTGAGAAGGGGTTACGCTACGAAGAGAATGACGGGAAGCGTATTAAGATTATATGACGGAAGCGAATAACATTGTGGGAAGAAAGCAAATAGGAAAGGGTATGGCAGGTAAACATGAATGATCGGCTTGTGATGTATTTACATGGCGGCAGTGGAAATCACGGCTGTGAGGCAATCGTGAACAGCACCTGCCGTATGACAGAGGAGCTTCCCAAGCTGCTGGTAACCAACAGTGAGAAGGAGGACCGGTTCTATTCTTTGGAGCCGTTGTGCGATATTTTGCAGGAGAGGAAGATCGCGGAGCATTTCTTTGCGCATGTCTGGTATTATCTGTGGCGTGCGGTGTTTCATGATCCGGAAGCTTTTATGCGGTACCGGTTCCGCCAGGTTCTCGGCAGGAACCGGGCGCCCCTGTATCTTTCGGTGGGCGGTGACATGTACTGCTATGGACTGTCCAGGAAAGAAGCGATCGTGGCGAACAGCACTTTCGTCAGGGCAGGAGCGAAGACGATTCTGTGGGGCTGTTCTCTGGAGCCGGAGCTTCTGCAGGATCCGGAGGTTGTGGAGGATATGAAGCGCTATACGCTGATCACACCCCGGGAGTCCATTACGGCGGATGCGTTGAGGCAGGCGGGAGTGGCCGGGAATGTGAAGCAGTTTCCCGATCCGGCATTCGCGCTGGAGCCGGAGAATATAGCGCTTCCGGAAAGATTTGCGGCAGGAAGGACGATCGGGATCAATATAAGCCCGATGATTGTCCGTCATGAGAAGGTGAAGGGAATTACGATTGCCAATTACCGCAGGTTGATTGACCATATCCTGCAGACAACAGATAACTGTGTGGCATTGATACCGCATGTCATGTGGAACAATAATGATGACAGACTGACACTGCAGGAGCTTTACCGGGGATACGAGGCACATGAGAGGGTCATGATCTTCCCGGATATGTCCTGCCGGAAGCTGAAGTTCATTATTTCCCGGTGCAGAGCCTTCATAGGCGCCAGGACACATGCAACCATCGCGGCATATTCCAGCTGTGTTCCCACGCTGGTGGTAGGGTATTCCGTCAAAGCACGAGGAATTGCCAGGGATCTGTTCGGAACGGAGGAAGGGTATGTCCTGCCGGTGCAGGCATTGGAGAATCCCGAGGAACTGATACAGGCCTATGACCGGATGATGGAAAGGGAGCAGGAGATCCGTGGCAGGCTGGAAGGAATGATGCCGGAATACTGTGCCGAAGCGAAGGCGGCGGGGGATGAGATCCGGAGGATCTGGAAGGAATGTCACTGAAACTGGAGGTGCAGGCTTAAGGAAAGGCATATAAATGGGCAGAGTCAGGCAGGCCGGTAAGAATATATTCTTCGGCTATATCAGCAATTTCATAATCATGATTATTGGGTTTGTGCAGAGAACTGCATTTATCATGGTTCTGGACAGAACGCTTCTCGGCGTCAACAGTCTGTATACGGATATTCTGAGTATGCTCTCCCTGGCGGAGCTGGGTATCGGGAGCGCTTTAAACTACAGCCTGTATAAGCCGGTCGCCAGGGGGGATCAGGAGAAGATCAAATCCTATATGAGGATTTACAGGAAGGCCTATCTGGCAATCGCAGGGGTGATAGCGGTGGTTGGTCTTGCGCTGACGCCCTTTCTGCCTTATCTGATCAAAGAGAGCGGGGGAATATCGGTCAGGGATCTGACGGTCTACTATCTGATCTTTCTTTTTAACACGGTCAGTACGTATTTCGTTGCGTATAAATACAGTCTGTCCAACGCCCAGCAGCGAGCTTATATTCAGACGAATATTGCGACGGTCACGAAGATAGCCACGGTTTTTGCACAGATTATCATTCTGTTTCTGACGAAGAATTTCCTGCTGTATCTGCTCACACAGGCGGCAGTGGAACTGTTGCAGAAGATTTTTGTCAGTATATATTTTAACAGGCTCTATCCCTATCTGCGGGACAGGGACGTGAAGAAGCTGGACAAAGAAGAGACAGATATTGTTGTCACCAAGACAAAGGCGCTGATGTTCCATAAGATAGGAGACGTAGCCCGTTTGTCTACGGACAGTATTATCATCACTTATTTTATGAATGTGGACTGGGTGGGAATCGTAGGGAATTATACGATGATCATCACTTACGCTGCGAATTTTATCAGTGTTATCTTTAATTCGGTGATTTCCGGGTTTGGCAATCTGGTGGCTACAGAGCCGAAAGAGAAGCAGTACCAGATGTTTAAGGTGTACAGGTTCTTTGCCTGCTGGCTGTACGGGTTCGCAGCAGTCGGGTTCTGGCTGCTCCTGACACCGTTAGTCACGGGCATCTGGCTGGATGAGAGCTGGAGGCTGGGGCAGACGGCGCTTACGCTGATCCTGATTGATCTGTATTTTAAAGGGGGCAGGGTTGTGCTGGTGAATTTCAAGATAGCGGCAGGGATTTTCGAGCAGGACAAGTATCTTTCCCTGGTGCAGGGCGCGGTGAATCTTGTGCTGTCGGTCATCGGGATCCGGTATATCGGCCTTACAGGTGTCTATGTGGGAACCGTGGTGTCCGGGGTGATGGCGAACCTGATTCAGCCTGTGATTGTGTACAGGGATTACTTCGGGCACAGCGCCGGGACATATTTCAGGGACGCAGGGAAGTATATCGGTGTGATTGGAGGGGTCGCGCTGATTATGCTTCCGGCCAGGAATGTTCTTCTGTCACAGGTTAATCTGATTACTTTTGCCGTAATGGTGATGGTTGTCACGGTTGTTTATAATGGGGTGTTTTTCTTGTTTTTCCGGAGGACGGAGGAGTTCGGATATCTGTGGAGACTCCTGCAGGGGAAGATAGCAAACAAAGATTTAAGGAAATGAGGGCGGGAAATGGAGAAGGATGTATTGAGGGAGACAGCCTGTCAGGAACTACTGACGTATGGCGTGTGGGACTGGAAGGACAGAATGAAGTATCTGATCAGGAAATATCTGCTGAGACGGAAGACGGCGCCGGAGGATTCGGTGTTCTGGCCTACAGGATTGCTGGCTGCCGGACTGTGGCGGTGCAGACAGGAAATGGCGGAAGGAGAGATTACGGATGTGGTGAGGGCAGATATCGGCCTGACAGACTGGGTAATAGAGGTCTATTATGAAAGGTGGATCGATAAGGGATGCCCGATTCTGTGGCTGGATGATCTTCTGGCCGGAGAGACGATTCTGGATGCCTATGAGGAGTATTGCAAAAGAGGCGGCAACAACGGCATTGTAAGAGCCCAGACTGTGGAAGAGTACCGGCAGGCGGCCGAGAAGCTGGCACGGTTCGGATTGGAATATCCTACGGATGAGACGGGGAGCTTCCCCTACCGGGCAAATCAGGATAACGGACTGGTTTTTGTGGATTCTATCGGGCTGGCATGTCCGTTCCTGTATCGGTATGGAGAGCTGTTTGACAGACAGGATACGATGGAGCTGGCTGTTAAACAGATTGTCAATTATCTGGCGTATGGTATGGATGTTTCCACAGGCCTTCCCTATCACGGGTATTCTGTTGCGGAGGATTGCAAATACGGTATTATAGGATGGGGGCGGGCCGTGGGTTGGCTGTTACGGGGCATGACCGGATGTATGGGTACGGAATACGGCCGGGAGCGGTTGGAAGATTCCTACATAAAGGCAGCGGACGCGGCGCTGGGATTCCAGCGGAAGGACGGGTATTTTTCCTGGCAGCTGCAGGCGCTGGAGGGTCCGGCAGACACTTCCGCTACCGGTATGATTTGTGCGTCGTTAAGACAGGGGCTTGCGCTTGGCATCCTGCAGGGAGAGAAATATGAGCAGGCACTGCAGGCCGGCAGGAGTGCGGTAGAGAAGGCCGTCAGGGATGGCAGGGTTTACCAATGTTCGGGAGAATGTGAGGGCCTGGGGCAGTATCCACAGCGCTACGGCGCCTATCCGTGGGCGCTGGGGACGGCACTTATGCTGTAAGGCAGCAGTACGGACCGGCCCTCGCATTCATTTCCGATGCTGTTAGCGATAATTTTTTGACAGGGAAAGGCAGTAAAGAATGAATAGGATCAAGGAAACCATATCTGAAAACAGCATGGAGATGACATGGGAAGAAGTATGCTATTTCGGCTTTTTTATCCTGCTGTCCGTTACCAAGGGGCTGGGGCTGTACGAAGGACAGAAGCTGTTTGAACTTCTGGTTTTGCCTGCGTTTCTCTTTGCGCTTATGAAACTGATTATCACGCCTTATACGAAAAGGCAGTGGGCTATGCAGGTGCTTCTTTTGCTTCTTACAGGAATTGTGTTTTACAATTCCCATGAGAGAGGGATTCTTTTTCTGGCCTTTATGGTGCTGGGCATGAAAAATATTTCCGTGAAGAAGGTGTTCCATACAGGTCTCTGGGTCTGGTCGGCCTGCGCGGTTTTCTTAAGTATCTTTTCTTTCTTCCGTCTGGAACATACGGTGTACCGTGTGCATGCCAAGCTGGGAATGGGACATATTTTCCGGTGGAGCCTGGGGTTCAGCCATCCTAATATTCTGCATATTACTTATCTGGCGCTCTGTGCCTTTCTTCTCTATGAAATGGGGGAACGTTACAGGTTCAGGCATTTTGGTCTGTTAATGGCGGGCAACCTGCTGGTGTTCTTCTATTCGGTCAGCTATACCGGATTCGGGATCGTGGCAGTCCTGCTGGCAGGAGGATTGTATGTGCAGGCCAGGCCAAGGTTCTGTGTGGTTGAGAAGCTGCTGGCGAACCTGGTGCTTCCGGCCTGTCTTATCCTGTCGTTTGTGTTGCCCTTTTACCTGTATGACAATAAGCTGGCAGGTTTCGTGCAGAAGCTTAATTTTATGCTGAATACAAGGATCTGGCTGGCGGAACAGTTTCTGCGGTCAGAGTACCGCAGTCTGCTGGGAGCCGATGTCTCGCAGGTGGTAAAATCGTCCATGACCATGGATAATTCCTATGTGTGGGGTTATATCAACTATGGGCTGATCTTCTTCTCTATCCTTATGCTGGGATATTTTGCCCTCCTGTTTTATGACACTCACAGGCAGCGGACAAGGGAACTGGTGATTCTCGTCTGTTTCCTGGGTGCGGGATGGACGGAACCGCTTCTGTTTAACACTTCCTTTAAGAATGTGACGCTGCTCTTTCTGGGCAGTCTGCTCTTCCTTCAGAAGGAAGGTGAGAAGGAGTACTGTCTGTTTCCGCAGCTTCAGCGGAAGGTACGGGTTCCGCTTGTGAGACTGCCGGACCGGCTGGCGGAAGCGGCGGGCGAAGTCTGGAAGCGCGTCGGGAAGAAGCTCTTATGCATGGGCGCGGCAGGCGGGATAGCAGGCGGAATCTTGTGTGGTATTTTGTATTCTGCGCCGGAAGGGTATGTGGTACAGCGCTTCTATACGGACGGCCTGGAAGAGACTTCCGTATATCTGAGCAGTCCGGAGGATCCGGATTATGAGGGGTGGAAAGTAATGAATTACGTGGATGACAGCACGCCGATGCAGCTTGTGCAGGGCAAGGCGGTGATGCTGGAGAGTGCCAGGTATTATGCGGGCAGTATATTGATCGGAGGGTTTTGCGGCGGGATGGCCGGCGTTTTCCTGTTTTATAAGAGAGGAAAGTTACAGGATAAAGGAGTATGGGCATAGAATGGGCAAAGAGGAATTACAGTACTGTACAATCTTAAAGACGAATATCAACGTGACGGATATGGATCAGACAATCTCCTATATCACACACAATCTGGAAGAGCTGAAGGGCAATTATATCTGTGTTTCCAATGTGCATACGACCGTGATGGCTTTTCGGGATGCGGAATACCGCAGGGTGCAGAACAGTGCTGCCATGGCGCTGCCTGACGGGCAGCCGCTGTCGATCGTCAGCCGCAGGAGAGGCTATGCGCAGGCACAGAGGGTGCCGGGACCGGACCTGATGCCGGCGATTCTTGCCCTGTCACAGGAGAAGGGATATACTCACTACTTTTACGGCAGTACGGAACAGACACTGGCCAGGTTAAGAAAGGTATTGCTTACGAAATATCCGAAGCTTAAGATCGCAGGAATGTATGCGCCGCCGTTTAGTAAGCTGACGCAGGCAGAAGATGAAGAGGACATACGCCGGATCAATGACAGCGGCGCCGACTTTGTCTGGGTTGCACTGGGAGCGCCCAAGCAGGAAAATTGGATGTTTGGGCACCGGGGCA
>Ga0137306_101327_pt2 | contig 24062 bp, 18 predicted proteins | sample Inofroosms_March_FD_97187 | JGI IMG/M metagenome (GOLD analysis project Ga0137306, IMG submission 97187) | Mouse cecal microbial communities from Vienna, Austria - N-Acetylneuraminic and N-Acetylglucosamine D2O microcosms_March | ecosystem: Host-associated > Mammals > Digestive system > Large...
TCTCATACACTCCCAGCACTTTGGCGATTCTCTCCCGTCTGGCAGGATTGGTAAAATCCCCGCCTCCGAAAAACACGGCAGTGTTGCTGTAGGCCCGGGAGCCCATAGCATTGCACTGTCCGGTGATGGAATTGGCTCCTGTTCCAGGCTTTCCTATATTGCCTGTCATGAGAGCCAGATTGATGATGGCCTGAGCCGTGCGGACGGCTTCATATCCCTGGTTCACTCCCATGGTCCACCAGAAGGAGACCCGTTTCCCCCTGTGGATCAATTCCACCAGCTCCAGAATCTGTTCCGCTGACAGCCCGGTTCCCTCTGCTCCGCGCTCCAGGGTGTAAGCTTTTATAAATTCTTTAAACTCCTGAAATTTTTCCGTGTGCTGCTCAATAAATTCGTGATCCACATAGTCCTTTTCGATAAGCTGGCCGGCTATGGTGTATAAAAGAAGAAGATCGCTGCGCCATTTCAGTCCATACCAGTAATCTGCATTCATGGCAGTCTCAGACCTTCTGGGATCAATGACAATAATCTTGTGCCCGGGTACCTGATTCTGCTTAACTCTTCCCCACAAAATCGGGTGTGCTACCACAGGATTGGAGCCGATGAAAATAATGGTGTCTGACAGTTCCAGATCCTTCAGGGTAAACCCCGGCGCGTCGAATCCATAACTCTGCTTGTGGGCTACTACCGCCGTGGCCATACAGAGCCGGGTGTTGCCATCCACATTGGCTTTGAGGTAGTTTCTCATGACATGGCCGAAGATGGCAAACTCTTCTAAAGTCAGCTGGCCCGTACTGATTCCGGCTATGCTCTCCTGCCCGTATTTTTCCTGGAGTTCTCTCAGTTTTCCGGCCACATGGGAGAACCCCTCATCCCAGGAGACGGTCTTGAAGGAACCGTCTTCCTGACGGATTTTCGGCAGGCTGTTTGGCTTTACGGTGGTCTGCTGTTTGTCAAGAGACAGGCCTTTGATACAGCAGAATCCGTCATTTACCGGATAACCCCTGGTGGGCACGGTCCTGATCACCCGGTTGTCTTCCACATAGAAATCCAGATTACAGTCAATGGCACAGTAATTGCAGGTGGATTGTATCTTTTTCATATCGGTTTTCCTCTCCTTTTACCGGTCGTAGTGAATTCCATCCCAATAGACGCATTCCTTCATAATGGTCTCCGGCATCAGTTCCACATCTTTTAAAGCCCACTTTTTGTATTCTTCAAATCCCACGCGGTCAATGATATAGCCGATATGTTCTTTCCTTCCCGGCGCGTCGGGTGAGATATGTTTGTCCACAAAGGCATAAGTATTCAAAATTATTTTAATAATGTTCTCCGCATCAGCCCAAACCAGGAAATCCTGCCCGAGGCGGGGATTTCTCTTTCCCGTCCGTCCCATAATGGTCAGCTTGTAGTACTTTTTCCTGCTCCTGGTCCATGCCCTGGTGGGACATTTGGTAACGCAGACGCCGCAGCCGATACATTTCTCCTCATCACGGATCACCTTGTAGTTCTCCATGCGAAGAGCGCTGACGGACAGAGATTTGCACCCTCTGATACACGCTTCACAGCTGACGCAGCGGTCCGGATCATACTGAGGCATGGTCATGCCGATGATTCCAAAATCATGCATCCTGGCCTTGGCGCAGTCATTGGAGCAGCCGGTACAGGCGATTTTAAAATGAAGGTCATTGGGGAACACCGCTTTCTCGATATCCTTTGCCATCTGGGCCGTGTTAAAATTGGCAAAGGGGCATACATTGTTGCCGATGCAGGCGCTGATGTTTCTGGTCCCGGAAGCAGGATATCCGGTGCCGGGTTCTGTCTGATTGATCTGCAAAAGTTCTATAACGGGCTGAAGCTTTTCGTTGATCTTATCCATGTCCTTCAGACGAATCCCCTCGATCTCAAAACCCTGGCGGGTAGTGAGGTGGACATAGCCGTTGCCGTATTCCTCGGCAATCTCCTGGACCAGCCCCAGAACCTTAGCGTTGAGATACCCGCCGGGTACACGGATCCTGGAGGCCCCTATTCCCCGGACTTTGGACACGCGGAAGGCATTTTTCTTCAATTTCTTTGTATTGATATCTAATCCCATAGTTTTCCTCCCTTCCTTAATCAATCAGATCTTTGGCGTCTGTGTAGTTGAAGACAGGGCCGTCCAGGCAGATGTAGGTGGAACCGATCTTGCAGTGACCGCATTTTCCAAGGCCGCAGCACATTTTCCGCTCATGGGACACCCAGATATTCTCTTCCGGCACGCGCAGCTTTAAGATTTCCATCACTGTAAATCGAATCATCACCGGCGGCCCCACACAGATAAAAGAGGTATTTTCAATTTGATCGAATTTCAGATCCGGTATATATTTTGTGACCATCCCCACAGGACCCTCATATCCCTTAGGCGCTGCGTCTACGGTCTGGATAACGGAAATCTGCTTTTTCCAGAATTCAAAATCTTCTTTAAAAAGTACGTCCTTCGGAGACTTGAACCCGGCGATGAGGGTGGTGCTCGCCGCTTCCTCCGGGTGGCGGGCAAAATGCTCCACCACGCCGCGGACAGGGGAGAGACCGGTGCCGCCGGCGATGATCACCAGTTCCTTTCCACGGTAATTCTCCAGCGAAAATCCGTTGCCGTAAGGTCCACGGATCAGCAATCGGTCCCCCACATAGTTTTCAAAGATCTCATTGGTTACTTTTCCTACCCTGCGGATGGTAAAGTCTACAGTATCTTCTCCGATTCCGCTTACGGAGATCGGAGCTTCCCCGTATTTGGGAAGCGAGAGTTCAAAAAACTGCCCCGGCTTTACTTCCCCTCTGTACTCCATGCGGAAGGTGTACTCTAAATCAGTGTGCCGGATCACCTCTTTGATGGCAGATAACTGAGGGATGTAATCATTTTTCATGGTCCTGTTCCTCCTTTCCAAGACGGTTGATACAGTTGGAATAAGAGATATATTCGGGACATACATCGTCACAGCGGCCGCAGCCCACACACATGGGGTATCCGAATCTTTTCTCAAAATCATAGATCTTGTGCATGACCTTAAACCGCATCCGCTCTCCCTGGTCTTTGCGGTAACTGTGTCCTCCGGCCATGTCCGTGAAGCCGTCCACCTGGCAGGAAGCCCATACCCGTCTCCGCTCTCCCACATTGCCGTTGTCCCTGTAAAAGATATCCTGCATGGTAAAACAGGTACAGGTGGGACAGACGAAATTACAGCGGCCGCAGCCGATACACCGGTCCCCATACTCTTTCCAGAGCTCCAGTGAAAAGCTGTGATTGGAAAGATTTTTGGGAAGGGTCACATACTCCTTGTTTTCCTCTGCAAAGTCGGGAACAACGGCTGTCTCTTCGATATGTTCAAGAACTTCTTTCCCCCACAGTTTCAGCTGTTCATCCTGGATATCCAGGATGATTTCGTCTCCCTCCAGGGACATATAGGAGTCATAGCATTCACATCTATTGGTCCCCATACTGGCACAAAATCCTGAATCACAGGTCCCGGAACATGGCATCAGAATAAACTTTGCCTTATCTCGAAGCCTTTTATAGTAAAAATCCTCTCCTCCGTTGTGAAGATAGATCTGATCCAGGCGTTTTACGGCATGGAAATCACAGGCCCGAAGAAAGATCAGGATCTCTTTCTCCTTCTCTTTCGGAACTCCGGTCCGATCCTCCGTAAAATAAAATAAGGTCTCATTGACAGGAAGAAATGCCTCCTTAAAAGAGTAATCGGACTTCGTCTCCCACTCGATCTCTTCCGGAGAAGATACGTTTCCATATCGGATCACATCCGTATCGGAGAAGCATCCTTCCCCTTCCATCCGCACCGGGGCAAAGAGATCACCTTTTTTTGACCACAGGGCGAACAGTTTGTCCCCGTCTGTTTTTGATAACCGGTATCCCATCATGTCTCCTTTCGTTAAAAATTTATGGCATTTTTCCACAGGGGAAGATACGGCAGCTTCCGCCTTCTGGAAAAACTTATGTATATTGACAACAGTTTATCAATAACACGCAAAAAAATCTGTGACATTTATCACAAAATGCCACAGATTCTTCTCTTTGTAATATGAAATTATACCTCTCCGGTCTTATAAAAATGGGACAGCTTCTCCGGATTGATGATCATGATCCTTCTTTTGTCCATACGTATGAGGCCTGCCTCAGAAAGGTTTTTGCAGAGACGGGAAGTGGTCTCTCTGGGCGCGCCCAGCATATCGGCCAGGAAGGTGATGGTCAGCCGGATATCGATCTCGATCCCATCGGGAGTCATTTTCCCAAAATCCCGGGACAGCTTCCACAGCTTGGCTGCCAGTTTCCGCTCCATGTAGATGCTGCCCATGGTATTTTTCAGCTGATGGCCCATCCTCCACATCTTTCTCTCCTGGGCTTCCAGAACGGCCCTGGCCAGACTGAAGTCTTTTTCCATAAACTCCAAAAACCAGGCGCAGGGGATCACAAAGATCCGGCTGGCCTCAATGGTCTCACAGTACAGGGAGGCATCATGAAAATTAAGCACATGCTCGTTGAGCAGTGCTCCGGGGCCGAACACAAAGATGATCTTTCTCTTTCCAATATGGGTGAGATTGTAAATCATGGACTTGCCTGTCAGCTGTATGTATACTGTCTGCAGCGGTTCCCTGGCCCTTACCAGAATCGTTCCTCTGGGAAAATTCTCCACTTTCCCCTTATTCCACAGGTGCTCTAAGGTGTGGGGAGAGACATCCCGAAATACAGGAAGCTCTGCCAGTAGATTTCTTTTTTTCATAATGTTGTCCTGCTGTACTTTTTTTGGAGGGTATTTGTATCTGAATGCCGGAAAATATTAATAGTTTTCTTTTATTTATTGTATCATTTGAGCAGAAGGGAGTCAATATATGACTGAGGCCGATATTCTTTGATGTTTTTTCTATACAGTTATTTCCGAAATATTCAGCTCTTTATGAAAGTATTTTAAAGGCGAAGATTGTTTCTATATACTCATCGCGATCAATTACGGCAGGTTCTTTTCCTAAATATTGAGGATTTTTGATGATTACAGTTTTGGAATAGTCAAGACCTGATCGGGATTTTCTGGAACGGGCAGATTTTGTAAAAAGGTATGCATAATTGTGAGAGATTCTGCTTCGATATGGAACGCAGATAAAATAGTCATAATGGCTTTGCAGTAATAAACAATCATATGCTCGCAGATTTTTCTGTAAGATTTCTTTAAATGGAGGATCAGGATATGTCCGATAGAATGTGTCGGTTAATTTTAAGATCTGAAAATCATATTCTTCTTTGGCGATCATAGATATTTCCCCTGAATGGTATAAGAGGCGGGAAGATAAGTATCCGCCCGCCAGATTGGATTCCTCGCTCGGTCAATTTTTATTTTACCGACGAGTCAGAACCGTCACTCGTCTCATCCGCGAAGAACATCTTTATTATAATATAACCTTTTTGGCTTTTTACATCAACAGGAAGTTTCTTACAATTTTTTTACATGCGGTTTACTTGAGCTGATCACTCTGGAGAGATCCATGAAAGTGGTTGCTTTTATGTGAGAGAAAGGATAATACTCTTATTCCACTCCTTCCTCCACATCAAATGCCAGCACCCTGGTTTCCTCAGTCTCTCCCCAGTTGGAGATCACCCTCAGCCGGACGTCCCTCACCTTTCGCTTCACCGGGATACGGACGCAGCGTTTCCGGTTATTGTCCACATGGCAGAGGACTTCGCCGTCGCTGACCACCTGAAATTCCCGGCAGAGCGTCTTGGGCAGAAAGACCATAGGGCTGTCCAGCCGCACATTGGCCCGCATGCTGTGGGTGCGCTCTGTCTGATCTCCCTCCAGAGTCTCCCGGTTTAAATCACTGTCAAAGACCAGGTGAACCGTATCCACATAGGCAGGCTCAGAAAATTCATAAGCCAGTTCCCTGTGGTTTTTCACCCGCGCCCCTCTATGGTCTCCATAACACGCGTGCTCCCGGTCCATGCCCTGCCTTACACACTCCGGGACTTTGGGCGCATGGTCACAGACCGGAGAGACCTTACGCCTTCTTCCCGGCAGAAAACAGTCTCCGTTCATCAGAAGCTGCCCAAGCTCCTCCAAGTAGTGCAGATACACGCCGTGGGGAGACACGCTTTTAGTCACGGCCAGGAAAGCCGCCGCTCCCACCGCCTCTCCCAGAATGGCACAGGTCCCCATGACTCTGGTGCTGCTCAATGCCAGATGAGTGGCGGAAATATTTCTCCCGGCGAAAAACAGATTGTCCACATTTTTCGAGTACAGGCATCGATAGGGAATCTCATAGGGTTCCTGAGCCTGAAACAGTCGGTTGGGCGGCCCATCATAAAAAAATCCTCCCGGGTAATGGTCATCCATCTTCCATCCCCCGTAAGCCGCCGTATCCTCAAACTTTCGGCCCTGACTTAAATCCTGTTGGGTGAGGACATACTCTCCCGCCATGCGCCTGGATTCCCGTTTTCCCGGAAGAAACCCGAGAAATTCCAGGTCCCACCGGTCCATATCCCGGCCGTAACCGTGTTTCACATAATCCCACATTCCCATGGCCAGGGGAATCAGCTGATCCCGGACAGACTCTGTATCTGCAATGGTATCCTGTTCCCCGCCCAGTTCCAGGTACCAGAAATTTTCCAGGGTATCCTGAAGATCCGGACGGCGCAGGAGCCGCTCCCTCTCCGTCAGGGTCCGGCTCCAGTCCGGCGCGGTAAAAGGAACATCTCTATGGGTCTCCCTGGCCTGAATCAGGCAGCTCATGCCCATAACCTTTTTATCAGGAACTGTCCGGTCCGTGTCCTCGCCGAACTCATCCTTTCCTTCCCGGCCAAGCATATAATCCGCCCCGCTTAAAGGGGCCAGGATGCTGTCTCCGGAACAGTCCCCGTACATCTTCGCCTCCACACGGAAAAATTGCTGGGTCGTCATCTGATACCCGGTCACGCTTTTGATCCGTCTTTCTCTCCCGTAGGCAAATGCACCCTCATCCACATCCGCTTTCATGCAGGTGCAGTTGAGCAGCAGGGTAAGGTTCTTCTCTCGCTTTGCAAACTCATACAGAACCGTGTCCCAGAGATAATAATTCTTGGTGGGATTGCGGTACAGATTCTCCAGACAGATCTCCTCCAGGATCCCCGTCTCCCGGTTGTCCCTTCCGCCTGCCCCGCAGATCCACATGCGGATCTCCGAGGAGGCGTTGCCTCCCAGCACCGGCCTCTCCTGCATAAGCACTACTTTAAGCCCTTCCCTGGCTCCCCGGATGGCCGCGCACATCCCGGCCAGACCGCCGCCGACTATGCACAGGTCCGTCTTCATCACATGCTCTCTCAGCATCCTGTTTCCTCTCCTGTCTTCTCATCTATGAAACGTCTCAGGGCCCTCGTGAAACAGCGCCCGGTCTCCACGGCTTTATCCCCTGCAAACACATTGTCCTCAGTCCCAAAATATGCCGTCTCCAGGGTAAAGGACAGCCTGGCCTCCGGTTTTCTCATGATAAAGGGGGCAAAGGAGGGAGTCCCCGGCTGATTCCACCCGATCCCCAGTGGGTAATCGTCCCTGTGGCGGTAGGCAAACGCTCCTTTCGTGATCTCATCCTCAAAAATCTCCCCGAACCGGTTCAGATCCTTCACCCGGTCCGCCAGCTTCTGGACGATGAAGCACCGGTCATTATTTCCGCCCAGATGCCAGGGGGAGTGAAAATCGAAGCCAAACTCCACCTGATGCTCCAGGATAAACGTTCTGAGAACCCTGACAGACCCATAGACCGCCTCCCCCTCCGGCTCATAATCCCGGTTGTGGTCATGAGAATTCCGGTTCTTCCCCTGATCCCCGTCCACTACTCCGTCATAGTCCATAAAAGGCACACACAGTATCCGAAATCCGTCCGGCGCCCCGACGCTTAAAAGCTCCTTAAGCACCCCTTCCAGCACATAGTTCCCCGTGGATTCACAGGCATGGTGCCGGGCCGTCAAAAGAATCCACCGATCCCCCTCTCCAAACTCCGTGAAGGGAACTCTTCTGCCCTTCTCCGACACACAAAACTCTCCTGCCTCCAGCCCGTGGTCCCCACAGAACCGTTCAAACCGGTCCGGGTGGTACAACATGTGATGGGCAAAATAGACTCGTTCTTCTTTCGCGGAAAAGGTATAGGTAAAGGAATTCCCGTCCCTGCTCTCCAGCCATTCCCAGTTTACCAGATCATGGCTCACTGCCGGCCCGAAATATCCCAGCCGCTTTTCTCCAAAATAGAAGGTGAGAGTCTGTCCCATGGCCCCTTCCACGCAAAAGGCCCAGTAAAACCAGTCCCCCACCGTATCCCGCAGCTCATTCTCCAGCCAGATCCGATGGCCTTCCTGCCTGACTACCCTGATATTCCCGCCTGTAAAATCCTGATGTATCACCATAGTTTCCTCTCCTTCTTCCCCTGGCCCGAAGCCCTGGAAACCTCCATTTCATCGGTATACGGTGCCTTAAGGCCTCCGTTTTCCCTTTCATCCGGCCTGCAGCATCCGAAGCTCCTCTTTTACCCTGGCACAGGCATCCGCGAAGATCCCCACATCTACGGAGTAGGACAGATACTGGACTCCCGCGTCGCTCCACATTTTCAGGGTCTCGGCGCTGTCCGTAAAGGTTCCCACCAGGATTCCCCGCTCTTTCGCCGCTTTCACAATACTCCTCATCTGTCTTATGACCTCCGGATGGGTGGTCTGTCCCGGAACTCCCAGACTTTGGGACAGATCGTAGGGCCCGATAAAGAGCACGTCGATGCCTTCCACCTCCATGATCTCATCCAGGTTGTCGATGGCCTCCTGTCCCTCCAGCTGCAGGATCACCAGAGCCTTGTCAGCCTCGGCGAAATATCGTTCTCTGGCCATGGTGGAATAGTGGGCTGCCCGGACAAACCGGCAGACTCCCCGCTCTCCGCCAGGATAAAACTTGGCCTCCCGTATCACCTCCATAGCCTCTTCTTTGGAGGACACCTGGGGCACCTGGATCCCTGCCGCCCCGATATCCAGGGCCTTGGAAATATTCTCCAGGTTCCCCACCCGGACGATGGGAAACACGCCGGAGAGCTGAGCTGCCCGAATATTGTTCTGCATATTCTCAATGCTGATGGGGCCGTGTTCTGTGTCTAAGATCACGAAATTCATCCCGGCATATCCCGCCGCTTCCACGAAAGCCGGATCGCAGGTTTTCATGAAAGGGCCGATCACGGGGCCGTGCCGCATCTGTTCCCGAAAATGTTCAATTAATTCTGTGTTCATGTGGATTCCTCTTTTCTTCATTCATGTTCAATGGGCTGCTCCCCGCCTCCCACACCACATATTCCTCACAGATCTCCGTCTCTGATATCTGCCGCCCGCAGAACCGTGAGGCCACTGCTGCCATATCCCTCATCAGCTGTCTCTTCTTCTCCGGCTCTGCCTCCGCCTGAATCAACTCATACACAGGAACCGTACAAGCCCCCTGGGTGTCTTTGTAGGGCACAGACTTTAACACCCGGCAGCCCACCTTCCGGATCCTCTTATCCTGTTTCCCGATATACAGACTGCAGGCCACCGAATACTCGCTCATCTTGTCAAAAGGCTCTCTGGTGACGCCGGCAAGGCCGGAAAAATTGCCCAGGCACCAGGCGGTAAAACGGTTTTCCCTAATCCCGGACAGATCGCATCCGTGAACCACATGTTCATGGTTTCCTATGATGATCGGAATCCCCTGGTCAGCCAGCAGCCCGGCCAGATACCTGGTATATTCGTTGGGTTCCTCATTGTACTGCCCGCCGCTGTGCATACAGAAAATGATGAGATCCGGTTTTTTCTCCTTCATGGCCTGGATATCCTCCAGAAGATACCTCTCTCTGGCTCTGGACGGATACCTTTTCTCAAAAACCGGAAGGGCTGCCTGGGCAGGGCTTGCCAGGCGGTAGAGTTTCTTAAAGACTCCCGGAATCTTCTTTCTGTGGCGGAAGAAGAACCGGGACACCGGGTCAGGCAGTTCCTGGTTCTGAAACAGGTTGACACAGTACCGGTCTTCCTTTTTCAGATATTGGTGGTTGGAAAACGCGTTGGTTCCGTAGGTGTAGGACATCACTCCGATGGTCATGCCTCCCACAGACAGGATCAGGGGATTTCGCTTCTCGTCTCTGCCTCCCCTGTCAAAAACTCCTGTGTGGGCAAATCCTATCTCATCCAGACACCGTATGGTGGCCGAAATTCCCTTTCGGCCCCGGTCCATACAGTGGTTGTTGGCAGTAGAGACGCAGGTGATTCCTGCGTCGTATGCTGCTTCGGCAAATTCTTTTGGGGAACAGAAACAGTACCGCTCTTTTGTAAGGTCACTGTTGTCTGTGACAGGAGTTTCCAGATTGCCTACTACCAGGTCAGCCTGTGAGAATGTTTTCTTCATCTCCTGGAAGACAGGACTGAAATCGTATCCCGACTCTGTGCCATAGGCCGTGAGGAAAGGCCCCTGACACATAATGTCGCCTAAGAAGGTGATTTTGATCTGTTCCATAGTTATCCTTTCACTGCTCCCGAGGTGATACCCTTCACCAGATACTTCTGGCCGGCGATGAACACCACGAACATGGGGATCAGGGCCGAGGCGGCCGCGGCCATCATCAGATGGTATTGGGTTCCCGCCTCCTCGATGAAGCTGGTAAGGGCCAGGGGGATGGTCTGCAGTCTCCAGTTAGGGAGGAATACCAGAGGATTTAAGTAATCGTTCCAGGTCCACAAAAATACCATGATGGCTAAAGAGGCCATACTGGACTTGGCCATGGGGACCATGACCGAGGCCCAGATCCGAAACTCACTGGCGCCGTCCACCTTGGCCGACTCCCGGATTTCATCAGGGATCTGGGTAAAGCACTGGCGCATGAGGAAGGTTCCCGTGATAGTAAAGATTCCCGGAAGGATCAGGGTCTTGTGGCTTCCGATCATTCCCAGGGCGTCGAACATGACAAACTTGGGGATGATCGTGATCTGGGAAGGGATCATCATGGTGGCCAGGTAGAACAGGAATACGGCTTCCCTGCCCCGGAATTTGATCTTCGCGAAGGCATAGCCGGTCATAGAACTGGTGAGAACCGCTCCCACCATACAGATCACTGCTATTTTGAGGGAGTTAAAGTAGGCCAGCCCGAAGTGGTAGTCATGGCGGGCCTTTCCTCCGATATTCCACACCTCCACATAGTTGTCCGGATAAAAGTACTCCGGGATCCACTTGATGGGAAGCTTTGTCACGTCCATGGCCTGTTTCATGGAAGCTGACAGCATCCATGCGATGGGGATAGTCATGGTCAGAGCGATCAGCACCATGACCAGAGTAAAGAAAATCCGTAAACCGTAGTCTCTCCCCAGTTTCTGTTTCATTTTTGTCATAATTCTCTTACTGCTCATCTCGTCACCCCTCTCAATATCCGACCCAACGCTTCTGACCACGCCACTGGATCAGGGTCACGGTGAAGATCATGACAAACAGGATCCATGCCATGGCTGAGGCATAGCCCATCTTGTAGTATCCGAAGGCGGAACGGTAGATGTAGTACACCAGCACGGAAGTAGAATTGCCGGGGCCTCCGCCGGTCATGATCTGGATGGAGGCGAACACCTGGAACGAGGAGATGATGTTTGTGATCAGCAGGTAAAATGTGGTGGGAGACAGAAACGGCACAGTCAATTTAAAAAATTTGGCTATTTCCGACGCGCCGTCGATATCCGCAGCCTCGTAAAGCTCTGTGGGCAGTCCCTGGATCGCCGAGGTGTAGATCATGATGGCATATCCCACCTTGGACCAGATCATCATCAGGATCACCGCAGGCATGGCCCAGGTGTAGTCTGCCAGCCATTTGGGTACATCTTCCACTCCAAACCACCTTACCAGCTGGGTGATGGGTCCGAAGGAGGAATACATCATCACCCACACGATGGAGATGGCTACCATACTGGAGAGATGGGGCATGAGCATGGCCAGACGGACGGGAAGCTTGGCCAGGCAGTACTTGTCGATGATCACGCTGAGCACCAGAGCCAGACAGATGGTGACAGGCACTACCGCGGCCGTGTACACCAGCGTGTTTTTCAGAGAAGCCAGAAACCAGTCGTCGGTCCACATCTCAATATAGTTGGTCAGCCCGTTAAAGTTCCAGTTGCCCAGGCCTTTGGTATAATCCCAGTCCGTGAAACTGAATACCAGGGAACAGAGGACAGGGATAAAGGTAAAGAGCAGACACCCTAAAAAGTTGGGCAGCAAAAAGGCATAACCGGTCAGGTCCGTCCTCAGCTGAGGACTTAATTTTATCCTTTTTTCTCTCATAGATTGTCCTTATCTGCTATTTGGCGAGAATGGCATCGCCTCTTTCTTTGGCATCCGCCAGTCCCTCTTCCACTGTCTTCTTCTCCGTCCAGATGGCTTCCAGTTCCTCATAAAATACATCCTGTATCTCTGTCATCCTGGTGGTGATGGTGGAGTAGGCGTAGTTGTCGTGAGGCTCAATGAGCACGCTGACCATGGTGTCGGCGTCAAACAGTTCCTCTGCGCCTGACAGCACGGATTTCACCACTTCTTCCTTGTCAAGACCGTTGTAAGACGGGATTCTTCCCCTCTCTGCCATGTAGAGAGCGCCTTTGGTCATGTAAAATTTGGCAAATTCCCATGCCGCGTCGATATGTTCGGATCGGGGATTGATACAGATCATGTCACCGTATCCGCCCTGGGTATAATTGCGGCTGTTTTCATCGACTACCGGGTAGGGGGCAAAGGCAGTGACAAAGTCGTGGGGGTAAGTCGTGGTATCCTTCATGGTGTTGATCAGCCAGGGCCCCATACACATGGCGATTTTTTCCCCGGCAAACAGGTTTGCCATATTCAGCTTTTCCGTTACCGTGTCCGCATGAGTCGGAGCATAGCCTTTTTTCATGGTGGTTACGGCCAGTTCTACTGTGGCCTGCCACACGGGATCGTCAAAGCGGGTGGCCTTTCCGTCTTCCGTGTAATAGTTATCTCCGCCCAGAGTCTGACATGCCAGATATTTTACATATCCGGACCGGTCCTGTCCCGTGTTCCAGAACATGCCGTATACCTTGTCCTCTCCCTCTCCGTGGGTAAGCTTTTTACACACCTCCAAAAACTCGTCGTAGGTCCAGCTGGTGGGGATCTCGATCCCCGCGTCGTCGAACATATTCTTGTTCAGCACCATTCCGTACTGGTCCAGCTTGGTAGGAAGGCAGTAAGGCTTTCCGTTTACAAAATAGGCTTCTGCCATGGAACTGGTAGAAGCGGCCACATCGAATCCGTCTCTGGCACACAGCTCCGATAAATCCAGGGCAAGATTTCCCTCCGCTCTCTTGGTCAGCTGGGTCAGACCGTAGGTCATGTACAGGTCGATCTCGCTTCCTCCCAAAAGGTTGGTCTCCAGCTTTAGATTGCCGTTGGAATCATTGACAAAATGTTCAAATTCTACGGAAATTCCCTGGTCTTTATAGAGCTCATTGAATTCATCGATGATGGCCTGATGGGAGGCGTCGGCGCTGGCTCCCAGACCGGTCCAGAAGTGAAGAACTACTGGTTCTGCCTCACTTTCCTTCTTGTCAGCCTTTGCAGTCTGGGTACCGGTTCCTGCCCCGGTACTGCCGCTGTCCGGAGTGGACCCGGAGCCGCCGCAGCCGGCCAGAAGGCCTGCGGCCATGGAGAGACAAATTAAACCGCAACTTACTTTTTTCTTCATAACTTTCTCCTTTTTTGTACAAGTGATCGATTACGCCTCCAATTATATTCTGTATATTTGATAAATACAATCAACTTGTCTGTTATCTGTCTTTTTAATCCTATGAATTCAATCTTCTATATTCCGCTTTCCTCTTTCTGATTCCGTCTTTTCCTGCTTTTTCCATCTGTTTTTGTCTTTTCTCACATCAAACCGATAGCGGGAACGATATTCGCTGGGAGATTCTCCGCACAGTTTTACGAATACGACGCTGAAATAGTTGGGATTTTCCACCCCCACGGCCTGAGCAATCTCCCGGACCGTCATGTCTGTCTTCTTAAGCAGTTCCCTGGCTTTTGCCATACGCTGCCGGTTTACATAGTCCATAAAGCTGAACCCGGTCTCATCTTTAAATACATGAGCAAAATAGCTTTCGCTCATATGACAGTGTTTTGCCGCCTCACCAACTGTAAAATTTTTCGACAGATTGTCCCGGATAAATTCTTTGATCATGGGAATCTCTTTTCTGGTGTCACTGTGGTAGACCAGGAGAGCACCGGGAGCCGGGTCTTCTGCCAGGGAAAATGCTTTTTCGCAGCAGAAAACGGCTTCGGAGAACCTGCGGATCCCTTTAAAACAGGGGGAAAGAGCTCCCTCCATCTCCACATTGGCATAGCGGCTGCCATATTCGCAAAGAGCTTCATACCGTTCCATGGCAGCCTCACAGATATCTTCGTAGTCTTCTTGACGGTCCATATTGATGATAGATACGAGACATTTCTCCGAATAGCCGTAGGTCTCGATCGTAAGGCGCTCTCCAAACACATTCCGGATCATATTTTCGATGGTGTCCTCCAGAATCTGGGCCTTGTCAGGTCTTTCATCTCTGCGGCCGCAGTGGGCGTACCGGATCATCAGCACACAGTAGGGAGCCTCAAAATTCACCTGAAATCCGAACTTTTCAAAGGTTTTGATCAGCCGGTCATAATCGGTGTACTCCTGTTCCGATGCCAGCTGCACCAGAAGACGTTTGATGTCCGAAATATTTTTCCGGACAAACTGCTCCCGCTCGTCGGCAGGCTCTTCGTATTCCTGTTCATTTAAAATCTCCAGGAATTCGGCGGCATTGAGCTTCAGCTTGAAAATATAGTCCACAGCTCCCAGTTTCATGGCCCGTTTCACGTTCTCCGCGTCATCCAGGACGCTGAGCACAATAAACTTGATCTTGGGATACTTTTTTCTGCACGAGGCAATCAGCTCAAACCCGTCCATCTCATCCATCTTTAAGTCGGTCAGCACAATATCCGGTCTCAGTTTTTCGATCTTTTCCAAAGCTTCTCTTCCGGAAGCCGCTTCCCCTACAATCTGATATCCGTGAGATTCCCAGTTAGTCAGGGCTTTTACTCCGATTCTCACAAGAAACTCATCATCTACGATCAGAATTTTCCGCATCCTGTTTCCTCCTGCCTTATTCCCTTATAACCGGCAGCGTGTATTCCACTACCGCTCCTCCTGACGGGCTGTTATAGATCCTGATCCCGTAGTCTTCTCCGTATTCCGTTCGGATCCGGCTGTTGACATTGTCCACGCCGATTCCTGTAATCTTTTTCCCCATCTTTTTATTTTCGGGACTCTTCCATTCCTCCTGTGTGATCCCGGAACCGTTGTCCTCGATGTACAGTTTCAGAACTCCCTCTTCTTCTCCGCCATAGAGGAGGATCCGCCCCTTTTTCCCTGAATTTTTAAATCCGTGGAGAATGGAATTCTCTATGATGGGCTGAAGGATAAACTTGATCACGGACAGATCCAGAGTCTCTTCTGCCAGCTCCGTATCAAACTGGAACCGGTTGCCGTAGCGGCAGTTATTGATAAAGATGTAGGCGTCGATGCTCTCCACCTCTTCCCGCAGGCTGACCTGTTCTCCGCCCCGGCTCATACTGTATTTCAGGATCGTGGTGAGGGCATCGATACACTCCACCATGTTTCCCGCGTTTTCGATGATGGCCATCCACCGGAGGGAATTGAGGACATTAAAGAGAAAATGAGGGTTCACCTGAGCTCTCAGGGCCTCATATCGATACCTCTCCCTCTCCTTGGTCTCTGCCTTCTGTCTTTCAAACAGCTCGTCGATGGTCCGGGACATGCGTTTAAAAGACCGGTTGAGATGGCCGATCTCGTCCTTTCTCTCCAGGTCGATGCCCTGGACCTCCTCCTGGGGGTGGTACTTTTCCATCTTGCCTGCCAGAATTTTAAGAGGTCTGGTCATGATCCGTGTGCCCCAAAAAACACCTGCGCACAGGAGGATCATGAAGACCGCGATGATAATACCGGTCTGCCTGGACAGGGCATTCAGATTCCGGGTCACCGAATCGTAATAGACAAAATGCAGGATCGTCATGGGATCTTTCCCGGAAGCAAAGTTATGTTCCATGACAAAGCCGGACAAAAGGTATTCATGTCCTCCTGCCCTGATGATCCGGCTCCCCGGCTCTTCCTTTAAAGACAAAGCCAGCCTGCTGATCTGATCCTGATCAAAGACTTCCTGTTGGTCCATGGACATTTTCACCTCTCCTGTCTCTGAACAGATGTAGATCACGTCCTGAGGACTGCTTAAAGATCCGGACAGGGTGCTGGCCAGCATCTCCTGGGGCATGCTGATGATCAGAGTCCCTGCATATCCCCCCTCCCTGGTGAGAATAGAGCGGGCCATGGACACATACCGGATATCCGGGTCTTCCTCATAGATATAGGAAGGTTCAAAAAAGCTCCAGACTCCATACCCTTTTTCTCCGATGCTCTCCTGCACCCAGTCCTGTTCGTAAAGAAAACGGTAATCGTGGTAGTTAGTGCTCCAGTTGGCGCAGATCTGTCCGCCGCGGTCAAAACAGCAGATCTTCATTTTGTCCAGTTCATAGATATTATTGACACTTATAGTGGCAACGCTCTCATTAAAACACAAGGTTTTCTCATATCTGGATATTGTTTCATCCAGAAGCGCCTGCTGAAGCGCCTCGTCATTGCTGATGATCCGGGCGATATTGACCATGCGCTGGAAAGCCTCATAGAAATCCTCCTGGCTTTTTTGCAGCTGGCGGATCGTAGCCCTGCTCAGCTCTTCCTGGATATAGGTGCTATACCTGCAGGTGATGTATCCCAGCAGAAGTCCCATGGGAACCAGAATCGCTCCCAGGCAGAATAGCAGGATTTTCGTGGATATGCTGCTGCAGCCTGATGTTTTTTTCATAAATCCTCCTGTACTCTTTTGGTGAATATCCTGTCTGACTTTTAAATATCTCTGAAAAATAATTAGGGCTGGAAAATCCGAGCATATGGGAGATCTGGGAAATATCCAGGCTGGTCTCTTCCAGAAACTGCCTGGCACCGTCGATGCGCAGCCGTCTGACATACTCCGGCACGCTGAATCGGGTTCGTTTCTTAAACAGATGACTGATGGTGGACACACTGCAGCTGCAGTAGCTGGCGATGTCGCCGGCTGTGATCCTGCCGGCATAATTTTTCCGGATATACACCGTAGCTCTGCTGAGAAGATCCTGTTCATATAATTCCTGGTCCCCAGGCATAAGCTTCTTCAGTCCATAGTTTAACAGCACGAACATGCTGCTCAAAGGGGCTGTCCTGGCACGGAGGGCTTCAGGATCCTTTGGCTCTTTCTTGACGGTGGAGCGGTATATCTGCTCCAGTTCCCGACGGTTTAAGCCGTATTTTTCTGCCAGATGCCCCATCTTCCCCCTGGCTTCATCGGGAAAAAGCCCATATCCTCCCAGGCTGATGTATCCTAAAATGCTGCCGTCGAGATCAGAGATGGGAAATACATACTCTCCCACCCCTGCATGGCAGGTTCCGCAAAAGGGGCCCTGGCCGCAGGCTCCATACACAGAACTCTGATGCCGGATACAGCGGTTCCACACCGCAGGGTCGGATTTCACGTAGGAGCAAAAAGGACAGCCGCTGATATTGTGGGGGCCCAGGCAGGACAGGTAATCCTGTAAGGGGATACGAAAATTGTGAAACGACACATAATCTCCGTGTTCTGTTTTCAGATAATGAAAATAATCGGAGATCTCACTGACGAGACGGTTTATCATGGAAAAGCCTCCTGTTGCAAGTCTGCACGAAAACATAAGTTTCTGACCGGAATCTGTGTGGCAGTTTTCATAAAAAAATTATATCATAAGCGTATGTGGTTGTTAAATTGCAATATTCCGCTATTTCTTTCATATTCTGCTTTGATTGAGGGTATGAATTTATAACAAAAAGGAGGTACTTATGGAACAATTGATATTTAGGGAAGAGGCTCGTGAGATTCCTGTCATTGGAGATGTGGATGTGCTGGTTCTGGGCGGAGGACCGGCCGGAGTCGGAGCAGCCGTGGCCGCGGCCAGGGAGAACGCTCGCGTGATGCTGATCGAGCAGACCGGGGACGTGGGAGGTGTGGCTACTTCCGGCATGATGAGCCACTGGACCGGAGGGACCCGGGGAGGGCTCTATGAAGAGATCCTGGAGAGATCCTGTGATATCGAAGGAGAAGCTGAGAGGAGTCCGGCGAATCGTCAGACCATCCATACGGAGAAACTGAAAACAGTACTTTTGGACATGCTTGTGGAGGCCGATGTTTCCCTGCTTCTCTACACCTTTGTCTGTGCCCCTGTTGTAGAAGACGGGGTCATGAAAGGTGTGATCATCGAGAATAAATCCGGAAGGCAGGCCGTCTTTTCCAAAATGGTCATCGATTCCACCGGAGACGGAGACATGGCGGCCAGAGCCGGGGTTCCCTTTGTCACCGGGCGGGAGGAAGACGGGGTCATGCAGCCGGCGACCATCATGTTTAAGGTGGGCGGTGTAGATTATGACAGGGCCATATTTCCTAAAAAATTTGAAGATTATATTCCTGTCCCCAAAGGAGAAGTTCAGGCTCTCGGCAGAAAACATCTTCCCTTCCCTGCCGGCCATGTGCTCCTGTATCCCACTACTCTGCCTGGAATTGTCACCTGCAATATGACCAATTGTATCCATATCGACGGAACCCGCGCGGAGGATCTGGTAAAGGCTACCGTAGAATGCCGAAAACAGCTGGACCCTATTATCCGTTTCCTTCGTGACTATGTACCCGGCTACGAAAACTGTTTCCTTCTGACATCGGCTCCCTTCCTGGGCATCAGAGAGACCAGGCATTTCAAAGGATTAAAAACCCTGACGGAGAAAGATATCAGGGAGGCCAGAATCTTTGACGACTGGGCCGTAACCCACGCCAGCTTTAATTTTGACGTCCACAACACCACCGGAGCCGGTCTCGACAAAACCGGAGAGCAGGCCACCTTTCGGCCCACCTTTTATACCATCCCCTACGGCTGTCTGGTCCCTCAGGTCATAGATCATCTCCTTTTAGCCGGAAGAAACATCTCCGGCACCCACATGGCCCACTCCAATTACCGTGCCATGCCCATCTGTGTCTATACCGGCCAGGCCGCAGGAACCGCCGCGGCCCTCTGCGCCCAAAACGACCTCTCCCCCCGTGATCTTGACGTGAGCCTTCTCCAGAAACACCTGCTGGCAAACCGGGTCCTGCCCGTATCATAAATCTTTCCCAGGCGGAAAATGAAAGGAGCCCTCTATGTTGATCCCCCCATATTTTGAAAACCTTCATATCCTTCACGAAAACACCCTCCCCAGCCGGGCCTACTATATCCCTTCCTCTCAAAAAAGAGATGATCTGGTCCGTCACAGGGAGTCTTCAGACAGGATCCTGATGTTAACCGGTCTGTGGAAATTCCGCTATTACAAGAGTATCCACGATCTGACCGACCCGTTTTTCGATCCCCACGCCTCATCCCCGGCGGCTTATGACCAGATCCCTGTCCCCGGGGTCTGGCAGAATTTCGGCTATGACAGCCATCAGTACACCAACGTAAAATATCCGTTCCCTCTGGACCCGCCATATGTGCCTGTGGACAATCCCTGCGGAGCCTACCTGCTGGATTTTGAGTATCACCAGGATTCTGAGGCTCCCAGGGCATACTTAAATTTTGAGGGGGTAGATTCCTGCTTTTATCTGTGGCTCAACGGAACCTATATAGGCTACAGTCAGGTCTCCCACTCTACCAGCGAATTTGATGTCACCGATTACCTGCAGGAGGGCTCTAATCATCTTGCTGTTCTGGTCCTGAAATGGTGTGACGGCAGCTATCTGGAGGATCAGGATAAGTTTCGTACCAGCGGAATTTTCAGGGACGTCTATATTTTGAGAAGACCAGAAGCCATGGTTTTTGATTACTTTGTCACTGCCAGGCCGGAAGAAGACCATGGAGTGATTACCGTTTGGGCCCGGTACCTTGATAAAGAAATTCCGGTCCGCCTCTCTGTCTGCGGCAGTCTGTCATCCGATGTTCTGGCTTCGGCATGGCTGCAGCCGGGAAGCTCTCATGCGGATTACACCCACCAGGCTGTCCTTCGGATCCCTCATCCCCGGTTGTGGAACCCGGAAGATCCCAATCTCTATCTGCTGTTTTTAGAATCGGAGTCTGAGGTTATCACGGAACGGGTGGGGATCCGGGAGATCAGGATCATCAACCAGGTGGTCACAGTCAACGGCACACCTGTAAAATTCCGGGGAGTCAACCGTCATGACTCAGATCCGGTCACCGGTCCCGCAGTCGGACTGGCACAGATGGAGAGAGATCTGAAGATGATCAAAAAGCATAATTTCAATGCCATACGCAGCAGCCACTACCCCAATGTGCCGTATTTCTATGAACTGTGCGATGAATACGGATTCTTTGTCATGGATGAGGCGGACAATGAAAGCCATGGAACCCAGTCCCAGTATCTGAAAGACTCCACCTGGGAGACTCAGAGGCATTTCTGGAACCAGAGGATCGCGGACAACCCGGACTTTACGGAGGCCACCATGGACCGGACCCGCCGATGCGTCCACAGGGATAAAAACCGGCCCTCCATCGTCATCTGGTCCATGGGAAATGAATGTGCCTATGGATGCACCTTTGAACAGGCGCTCCGATGGACCAAAGCCTTTGATCCGGGAAGACTGACTCACTATGAAAGCGCCCTGTACACAGATAAAAGCCGCAGATTTGACTATTCCGATATTGACATTTACAGCCGTATGTATCCTTCTATGGAGGACATCAGAAACTATGTGGAGTCTGACCCTGACAAACCGTTTCTGATGGTGGAATATGCCCATGCCATGGGCAATGGTCCTGGAGATCTGGAAGACTATTTTACATGGATACAAAATTATGATGTGATGTGCGGAGGATTTGTCTGGGAATGGTGTGACCATGCCGTCTATAAAGGACAGACGGAAGACGGCAGAGACATCTATTACTATGGAGGCGATCACGGAGAGACTGTCCATGACGGCAATTTCTGTATGGACGGACTGGTCTACCCGGACCGGCGTCCTCACACCGGACTTTTGGAATATAAAAATGTACATCGCCCTGCCAGAGTGACCGGCTACGATCCCGATTCAGGGGAACTGACTCTGACCAGTTATATGGATTTTACGGATCTGAGAGACTATCTCTGCCTGGTGTATCAGCTGTCCTGTGACGGGGAAGTTACGATGCAGGGATCCATAGAGCTTGCGGATCCTGTCCCGCCCCATGGCCAGGGAAAGATCCGGTTGAAGCTTCCCGTACCGCAGAAGGGAACCTGTTTTTTAAAGCTGATCTACTGCCGTAAATCCGCTCAGGTGCCGGAACCGGGAGATGACCGGCAGGGCGGACTTGAGATAACCTCTGAATCCGTGCTGGGGTTTGATACGATTCGTTTGGAAAATGAAGACGGAAGAAATCAGAAAGCCCTGACATTATGGAATTGCCTCCCGGAAACAGGAAAAAAAGAACTTTCAGTCGTATCAAACGGCCGTTATCTGACCATAGAAGGGGAAGATTTTTCCTATGTCTACGATTCTCTGACCGGACAGTTCTGTCAGATGACCGTGGACGGAACTCCCCTTCTGACCCGGCCGTCTCAGATCAATATCTGGAGGGCTCCTACGGACAATGACCGCAAGCTGAAACTGAAGTGGTTCGATGCCCGTTATCATCAGGCACACACCAGAGCTTATGAGACCTGGTATGAAGTACAGCAGAAAGACAAGGCCGGCACTGTGGTGATTCACAGCAAAATGGCAGTCCTGTCCGCTACCATCCAGAGGATCCTTAATCTGGAGGTCAGCTGGACCATCTTCCAGGGCGGCAGAATCGACGGAGTTTTAAACGCGAAAAAAGACAGGGAATTTCCGGAGCTGCCCAGATTCGGCCTCCGATTCTTCTTGAACCAGGATTTTGAGCAGGTGGTCTATTGCGGCATGGGGCCTTTGGAGGCTTATGAGGATAAATGCCGGGCCGCCAGCTATGGCCTCTACAGCTCCACGGTCTCTCTTCTCCATGAAGATTACTTAAAGCCGCAGGAAAACGGCAGCCATGGAGGCTGTGATTATGTGATGCTTCGGAATAAGACTCACACCTTCCTGGCTGCTGGTGAAACCCCGTTTTCCTTCAATGCCTCCCATTACACTCAGGAAGAACTGACCCGGAAACTCCACAGTTATGAACTGGTTCCGTCAGACAGCACGGTTCTGTGCCTGGATTACAGGCAGAACGGAATCGGCTCCAACAGCTGCGGCCCTGAGCTGTCAGAAGATTATCGGTTTGATGAGGAGCAGTTTACGTTTCGGATTCATATTCTTCCTTAATATCCTTCAACAGCGCCTTTTCCGGTTCCTTCCTCTGCTTTGGCCAGCTTTATGATCCTGCTGGTGCCGAGACGCGCAGCACCTAAACGGATAAATTCCTCCGCGTCATCAAAGGAACTGATACCGCCTGCTGCCTTCATCTTCACACCGGGGCCGATGTGCTTCGCAAGGAGAGCGATGTCCTCAAAGGTGGCTCCGGCCCTGGAAAATCCGGTGGAGGTCTTGATGTAATCGGCCCCTGCCCTGGTAACGATCTCACACATCTTCACTTTCTCATCCTCGGTCAGAAGACAGGTCTCGATGATCACCTTCAGGATTCTGCTGCCGCAGATCTCCTTCAGTGCGCGGATCTCCTTCTCGATCTCGTCGTAGCGTTTGTCCTTCAGGTCGCCGATGTTGATCACCATGTCGATCTCGTCGGCGCCGTTTTCCAGGGCATTTTTTGTCTCAAATGCTTTGACCTCCGTGGTATTATAGCCGTTGGGGAAGCCGATGACCGTACAGACAGCCATCCGGTCTCCCACATACTCCTTGGCCCGTTTCACAAAAGAGGGGGGGATGCAGACCGATGCCGTGCCGTAATGGATGGCGTCGTCACAGATCTCCCTGATTTCCTCCCACATGCTTCCCTGCAAAAGCAGAGTATGGTCTACCTTGTTAAAAATATGTTCATGTGCCATAGTTTCCCTCCTGTTTTCCTTCCCTGTCACGACGGATCAGCAGTTTCAGTGCCTCGACTCCGGCCCGGATAGCAGATGAGGCATCCTCGTCCATCTTCTGGTCCAGACCGGCACTCTCCCGCTCCTGGTTCCAGATCACATGGAATACGGAACCGCACCGGCAGCCCAGAGCATCTGATACTACATACAGCGCGGCTGACTCCATCTCGCTGGCCTTCACATGAAGCCGTTTCCAGGCCTCCCATTTGTCCAGAAGCTCATAGGAAACAGGCATCCTGGCCGGGGAGTGCTGGCCGTAGAAAGCGTCCTTGCACTGGACCACGCCTACGTGATACGGTTTTTCTATGGATTTCGCCGCCTCCACCAGTGCTGTCAGTACCTCAAAATTGGCCACTGCCGGGTACTCTAATGGCGCGTATTCCCGGCTGGTGTGCTCGAAGCGGACAGCGCCGGAGGCGATGACTAAGTCTCCCGACTGAACCTCCAGATCGATACCTCCGCAGGTGCCCACACGGATGAAGGTGTCCGCCCCGATGTTGTGCAGTTCCTCCATGGCGATGGAGGCAGAGGGACCTCCGATCCCTGTGGAGCAGACCGTGACTTTTTCCCCCAGAAGGGTTCCCGTGTAGACAGTATACTCCCGGTTTTGAGATACCAGATGGGGGGCGTCAAAATAAGCGGCAATGGACCCGCAGCGTCCCGGGTCTCCCGGAAGGATGCAGTAGCGGCCCACATCTCCTTCCCTGCAATGAATATGGAACTGTTTCTCTAATTTCTGCATCGTCTTACCTCCTTATTCCAGATCGTATCTGCTACTTACCATAATAATTCGGATACCTGTTTTCTGTCAAGGCATTCAGAGAAACTTCACATGCCAATCATGTACAGGATGTGAATCCGCGGGGAGGCAGGGACCGGTTTAG
>Ga0137306_101444_pt1 | contig 24062 bp, 20 predicted proteins | sample Inofroosms_March_FD_97187 | JGI IMG/M metagenome (GOLD analysis project Ga0137306, IMG submission 97187) | Mouse cecal microbial communities from Vienna, Austria - N-Acetylneuraminic and N-Acetylglucosamine D2O microcosms_March | ecosystem: Host-associated > Mammals > Digestive system > Large...
AAAGACGATTGAGCGTATCGGAACTACTTATATGGACAGAATGAATGACCAAGTGTCTTTACATTTTGAGACGATTATTGCACTTCGCCTGACTATGGTGGAATCCATAGCGCACATTGCAACCGATGAGAAAAATTCCAGTTATGGCTCAAAAGAGGAAATTGAATATGGCGCAAGAGCAAGGCATTTTTTATGTGCTGCCTTATATTCCCCAGATGGCAAAATGGAAACAATTTTTGGCGATTCTGTGGAGCCAAACAATGCGGAATCATTTTTGGACAGTTTGAAAAAGGGGGAACGTAAAATAGCGTCGGCTACTGACAGCAGTGGAAACGATATAATTTTGTTCGGTGTTCCCTGTGAATACCCTATGTCTGATGGAAGTAACAGTGTTGCTATTGTTGCAGGGCTTTCTTCCAAATATATGGGCGAGGTGCTTTTTCTTGATACAGATAATCCTTTGATTTATTCCTTTGTCATACGCAAAGACGGCAGTTACGTTATTCGCGATCAGGGAGGTGTAAATGAAAATTATTTTGATCGGCTTTATCGTATCTTTGACGGCCAGAATGAGGAAGCAGATTTCTATATTGGGCAACTGACGGCGGCAATGAACGCAAATGAAGATTATTCCGTTATTCTAAAAAGCAGCGAATCGCGTCGCCATCTGTATTGTACCAGTTTGCCCAATTGCGAATGGTATTTAGTGACGGTTCTTCCTTTTTCTGAATTAGATAATGTAATTTCAGGTATGGGCAGTTATTGGCTTATCATCGTTTATGTGGCTTTTTTTACTGTAATTATCATGCTTTTGTATATATTCTTTCAGTATTTAAGAGTATTCAAAAAACAAGTATCCGAATTAAAATGTATGAACACAGAACTGGAAGCAGCGTGTAAAGCTGCTGAAAAGGCGCAGAGAGAAGCGGAATACGCCAACGCAGCAAAACAGGAATTTCTGTCTAGCATGAGCCATGACATACGCACTCCCATGAATGCCATAATTGGTATGACATCAATAGCCATAGCCAATGTACATAATCAAGAACAGGTCCAGGAGTACCTGCGTAAAATCACATTATCCAGTAAGCATTTGCTGGGGCTTATCAATGATGTACTAGATATGTCTAAGATTGAAAGCGGAAAAATGACGATGAATATTGCTCCGGCTTCGTTAAGAACGGTTATGGATAGCATTGTAAACATCGTACAACCGCAGGTTAAGGAAAAAAATCAGCAGTTCAACGCAGTCGTCTATGAGATTCTTGCAGAAAATGTATATTGTGACAGTGTGCGGATTAATCAAGTTTTGATTAATTTATTGGGGAACGCGGTTAAATTTACGCCGGATAACGGCATTGTTCAAGTATCTCTATATCAGGAGGCGCTGCCTGAAGATACTTCTTGCGTCCGTACACATTTCATAGTAAAAGATACGGGGATTGGTATGTCCAAGGAATACCAAAAGAAAATATTTGATTCCTTTAGCAGAGAGGACAATGCCCGTGTGCAGAAAACAGAAGGTTCTGGGCTGGGAATGGCAATTACCAAATATATAGTAGACGCTATGGGCGGTGCCATTTCTGTCAAAAGCGAGCAGGGTAAGGGAAGCGAATTCCATGTTGTTCTTGATTTGGTAAAAGCAAAAGACGAAGAGATCGATATGGCGCTTCCTGACTGGAATATGCTTGTAGTTGATGAGGATGAGCGGTTATGTATAAACGTGGTTAATTCCTTAAAGTCGATCGGTATCCGTTCGGAATGGTGTCTGAGTGCGGAACGTGCGATGGCAATGATAGAAGAACACCATCATCAGAATAACGATTATCAGATCGTTCTTTTGGATTGGAAACTGCCAGACAGGAATGGGATTGAGGTGGCAAGAGCAATCCGTTTGAAATACCAAAAAGATAGTCCGATCTTACTAATCTCGACTAGTGATCGGAGTGAGATTGAAGAGAAAGCCAGAAAAGCAGGGATTTCTGGATTTATTTCCAAGCCCGTGTTCAAGTCTTCTTTGTTCTGTGCTCTGAAAGTATTTGCTGGTACTCCTGGCGAAAAAGTTACAGAAGCCAGAGAAGAGATCGATGGACAGCTTAGAGGAAAACATATTTTATTGGCGGAAGATAACGAGCTTAACTGGGAAGTGGCCAGGGAGTTGCTTTCTAGCCTTGAAATGGAATTGGATTGGGTTGAAAACGGACAAATTTGTCTTACCAAATTCGAACAATCTCCTGTTGGATATTATGATGCGATTATCATGGATGTACGGATGCCGGTATTAGACGGCTATGAGGCTACCCGGGCTATCCGAGAGCTGGAACGTGTAGATGCAGATATTCCAATTATTGCTATGACGGCCGATGCTTTTTCGGAAGATATTCAAAAGTGCTTAGAATGTGGTATGAATGACCATTTGGCTAAACCGATTGAAATTGAGGTCGTCGCTCAAAAATTAAAAAAATATCTAAAATAAGGGATATTTGTAGAAAATGAAAAAAATGAAGCATGAAAGGCAGGGAACTACTTTTCATGCTTTATTTTTATATATTGGTTGGTTTGTCTGCGGGTGATATATCTTCGGCATAGTTAGAATGGTTGTTCATCAATTTTGATAGTGTTGGGGGATGGCATGGTTCCATTACCATTTGCCTTGTTTTTTCTAGAACTAAGTTCATAAGCTATACCGGTTTATTTGGCTAAGATTTTAGTGTCACAGGGACAGGGAAAACAAAAATGACTGGTTATAAGAGCAATGTCATTGAGACAAGTAGTGGTAAAAGGTACGCCAAGGAAGAGGGGAGAGAAGTAACAGGAAATCATCTGTTCCTTTTTTCCGGTTTCGAGATTAAGAATTCCTAAAATCCCTGACTTTTGCTAAAAACGAAACAAAAATATACAAACTCACTCTGTTCAGACAATGTATATTTTCGTTTCAACGCCAAATTCAGGGATTTAAGGACTTCTAAATCTCTGCAAAGTCAAAATATCCACAGATGATTTCCTGTTACTTCTCTCCCCTCTTCCTTGGCTGATTTTCTTGTTTTCTTAATCTAAATGATAGTGGGGTATATGTGAACTTCTACTCATATCTGAAATGTCGGAAAAGTTTGGAGATACAGGCCATTTCGACATATAAGAATTTCAAAAGAGATAATCTAAATTTACCAATAATTTTTGTTGAAAATTATGTCAGATTCGATATAATGGAAAAAGAGATAATAAATCAGCGAACAAAGGAGAATCCATCATGAAGCAGGATATGATTGTTATTCTGGATCTTGGAAGTACGGAGAATACGGTGATTGCCCGGCAGATTCGGGAGCTGGAGGTGTACAGTGAGATTCATCCCCATGATATTACGATGGAGCAGTTGAAAGCACTGCCAAATGTGAAAGGAATCATACTAAACGGAGGAGAGAATCGGATTGTGGACGGAATGGCAGTGGATGTGGATCCGGCTGTTTATGAACAGGGGATTCCGGTTCTGGCCATTGATCATCCGACAGCAAAGTGCGAGCGAAGACTGGAAGCAATGCCAGAGATGGCAGTATTGAAGGATTTTGTATGTAATGTTTGTCAGGCGCAGGCGAACTGGAATATGAAGAATTTTATCGAGGATCAGGTGGAGTTGATTCGCAATCAAGTAGGTGAAAGAAAAGTGCTATTGGCACTTTCCGGCGGTGTGGATTCTTCGGTGGTGGCGGCTTTGTTGATTAAGGCGATCGGGCAGCAGCTGATATGTGTCCATGTGAATCATGGTTTGATGCGCAAGAATGAGTCAGAGAGTGTGGTGGAGGTATTTAAGAACCAGCTTCATGCCAATCTCATCTATGTGGATGCGGTGGAGCGTTTCCTGGGCAAACTGGAGGGAGTGTCAGATCCAGAGAAGAAACGTAAAATTATCGGTGGTGAGTTTATCCGTGTCTTTGAGGAGGAAGCTAGAAAACTAGAAGGAATTGATTTTTTGGGACAGGGAACGATCTATCCAGACATCATTGAGAGTGGCACTAAGACCGCAAAGATGGTCAAATCTCATCACAATGTAGGCGGATTGCCGGAGGACTTAAAGTTTGAATTGGTGGAGCCGCTCAAGCAGTTGTTTAAGGACGAAGTGCGTGCTTGTGGTGTAGAGTTGGGACTTCCGCCCCACATGGTATACCGTCAGCCGTTCCCAGGGCCAGGGCTTGGAGTACGATGCCTGGGAGCGATTACCAGAGACCGTCTGGAAGCTGTGCGAGAGTCAGATGCCATTTTACGGGAGGAATTTGAGAAGGCAGGACTGGATAAGCAGGTATGGCAGTATTTCACGGTGGTACCGGATTTTAAGTCTGTGGGAGTGAAAAATAATGCCAGATGTTTTGATTATATGGTAATTATCCGGGCGATCAATACCATAGATGCTATGAGCGCGACAATTGAAAGAGTGGATTGGGATGTACTGGAGCGGATCACAGAGAGAATTTTAGCTGAAGTAGAGAATGTGTGCCGGGTTTGTTATGATATGAGTCCGAAGCCGCCGGCTACGATTGAATTTGAATAGTATAATAAAGCCCAGAAGCCTTATAAATCAAAGGTTTCTGGGCTTTGTGCTTGCAAAATGCTTGCAGTTTGAGGAAAATGCAACGAATAAACAAGCGAGGAGCCGATAAGGCTCCTTATTTTTTTGCACTTTGTATGAGCATTTGAGAATCAACCATTCGGAGTTCCAATTCTTGCTCAATTTCATCAGCACGGTTAAGTAAAAATGCTTTTGTTGTTTCATCTGGAGAAAATTGAGCTTCATCTCTTAAATGGTCGATGATAACTTTACTGTCTGCCCATTCCTTTAGAAAATGTTTTAATACAGGAGAATCAAAAGATATGGTCAGAGTATTTAGGTCAAATTTTCCATCAGCATCTTTGTTACCATGAAACTGAACTTTGCCAACTTTGGAGATAGCAAATAGATAAGGTGCAACTTCTCCAATGGTTTCTAAATGAATGTCTTGAAAAGAGGTGATACTAATATGTAAGGCATCAGCAATGCGTTGTAAAGGTTCTTGTTTGGGATTTCTATTACCTGTTTCGTATTTTTTTAGTGTACCCAGAGGAATACCAGAAAAATCCGCAAGTTGTTGTTGAGTTAACCCACGGAGTTCTCTATAATATCTGATTTTTTCACTGACATTCATAATAATATCTCCAATCATATTTCTTTTATTCTAATACATTGTACATACATTGTCAAGAACAAAATGAGAACTAAAACACAATAAAGATTGACAAAAAGTATTACATGAAATAATATAAATACAATGGGGGACAAAATGGTTGCCAAATAACAAAAAAGAGAACAAAATGGAGGCTGTGAATAATGAGTACATTAAAAAGTGAACAGCTTTTTGTGAGAGTAGAAACGGTGATGCATGATTTACAGATTTATGTTTGCCGTCACGTTAAGCATTTTGAAAATGCCCTATGCACTGCTGATCGGAACCCTGATCGCCTTTACTGCATTGATCCCAATCTTTGGCGCGTTTATCGGATACGCATTGGGCTGTTTTCTGATTTTTATGGTAAGTCCGAAACAGGCAATGCTGTTTATCCTTGTATTTCTGCTGCTTCAGCAGATTGAAGGGAATCTGATCTATCCACATGTGGTCGGAGGTTCCGTCCATCTGGGTCCTTGCTGCAGTTACCATTGGCGGAAATCTTATGGGAATTGCGGGGATGCTCATCTTTATTCCGCTTGTCTCCGTTTGTTATACTGTTTTCAGGGAAGTTGTGTATCTGCGTCTGAAGGAAAAGCATATAAAACGGGTGACAACGACAGCGGTGGAAGAATATACCGCGCAGGAATGGATGGCTGCGGAAAAGAAATTGCAGGAAGGAGCGGCGAAATGACAAACGAAATGGAATCCCACAAGAAAAAAGCAACATACTATATTTTGGACACCTGTACCCACTGCGGGCGATGCGCTCAGAAATGCCAACTTCATGCGCTGGTGCCGCGTCAGGGACATTACCGGATCGATTTACGCTTTTGCGATGGCTGCGGAATCTGTTATGAGATATGTCCGATCGGGGCGGTGGCCAAGGGAAGCGAAGCGGATCAGTAGTGAGAAAATGAACGGAAGCAGGGCTGGAAGTTAGCAGAAAAAGCAAACTGGAATTCTTTGCGGTTACAGGACTTACGGCCACAGCCGGGATCGGAACCAATCTGTATCTGGCGAAGCTTGCGGACAATGGCATGTATACGATGAGAGATGTGGCGCGCGGTTCTATTGGAAAGCCAGGTGCTTATCACAATGAAGAACTGTTATACCGGTTGTTCGGAATCAATGCCGAGCTTTTGATCGATCTTGCCTGGGGCTATGAGCCCTGCCGCATGGAACACATCAAGGCATACCAGCCGGAAAACAACAGTGTCGGTTCCGGACAGGTGCTGCACTGTCCTTACACGGCAGCAGATGCCCGCCTGGTGGTGAAGGAGATGACACGGCAGACGGAGCGGAAACAGGAACTGGACGAGTACGAGAAAGCCGCGCTGGATGAGCAGCTGCATGAACTGGATGAGCAGCTGCGGAGTGAAATACTGTCAGGCACACAGTCAGCAGAACCGCAGGCAGCATGTGCACAAACAGCAGGCGCAGAACCACAACCACGGGTCATCATCACCTATTTCGTCCAGGACGACTACAAAGAAGGTGGTGCCGGTGGATGATATACTGAAACTGGATATCCATGTGAATTTCCATTCCCGGATATGATAAGATAATCAAATATGGGAAAGTGGATTGGGACCGGAAAATAAAACCTCACAATTTCAAAGCCTTTCTTTTGGGAACATTTGTAAAGTTTATTTGTTACAATGAACTTAAAAGAAAACCCAAAGAGAGGATGAGGATCATGAAAAAGGAACTGTTGAAAATCATGAAGGAAAGACGCTCTGTGCGCAGTTATAAAAAGGATCTTATGATCCCGGAAGATGTATTGCAGGAGATTCTGGAGACTGCAACTTATGCACCGACAGGCGGCGGTAGACAGTCACCGGTCATCATTGCAGTTACAGATAAAACCATGCGGGATCACATTGCGCATCTGAACGCGAAGATCATGGGAGATGAGAATGCAGATCCGTTCTATGGAGCACCGGCTATTGCGTTGGTTCTGGCAGATGGCAGCAAGAGCACTTGGGTGGAAGATGGTACAAACGTACTTTGCTATCTGATGCTGGCAGCAAAAGCGTGTGATGTTTCCAGTGTATGGGTACACAGGGAAAAAGAAATTTTTGACAGTGAAGAAGGAAAGAAGCTTCTGAAACAGTGGAATCTTCCGGAAAACTTAAGAGGTGTCGGTGCAGTGGCACTTGGATACCTGGAAGGCGAGGAGCCGAAAGCAGCTCCCCGCAAAGAAGGTTATATCGTAGAAGTACGTTAAAACCGGACCTTAAATTTATAAAGATAGACAGCGGCCTCCAGCAGGAAATGATCATTCCTGTTATGGAGGTCTTTTTTTGTAATTTCCTGGATACTCTTGATGCGGTACGCAATGGTATTGTAATGCGTAAACATTTCTTCTGAGATTCTTTTTACATTTCCGGCATATTCAAAATAATAATCCAGAGTCTTTAAGAGATCTGTGTGTTTCTGGTGATCGGTTTCAATCAGCGGACCAAGCAGTTCCTGGACGAATAGGCTGGTTTCTTTTTCTGGGTCCGCAGCGTACAAAAGACGTAACAGACCGAGATTTTCAAAATCAAGAACAGTCTGTTGGTTCAGCAGCGCAGTGCGCAGTGCGGTGCGGGCTTCAGTATCGCTCTGGACGATTCCGCGGATACCCGGGTGAGGGCGGCCACAGCCGGCAGAAATATGAAGATCCGGATATTCCTGGGCAAGTGATGTGATCAGCTTTGGAATATGGTGTAATAAATGTTCCAGATCAGAACTGGATGCAGGGGCGTTCAGCAGGATCAGGTAATCATCGGAAGTAGGGACAATCCGTACGTCCAGTCCCAACCTTGAAAAAACAGAACGGATATTGCCCATAAGGAGTGTGTGCTGAAAATCTTTTTTATATTGATTTTTTTCATCCTGAATCTGTGTTTTTAAACGCAGGATTAGGTGGTTGTCAGCGAGTGTGAGCTTAAATTCATCGGCGCGGTTTTGTTCAAGCTGATGGTCTACGATAGGGTCTGATAGAAGATGGAGTAGAAAACTGGTGAAAAGAGAATCTCCCTGTTCCCGGACACTTTGTTTCCGCGTGATTTCCAGTGGAATGGCGGTGAGAACCTGCGATAAAAGCTCCGGGGGAAGCGCCGGAGACTGGGTCGGGTTGTAGATATAAAGGCAGCCGTAGGAGTGGTCTCCTAATGTCAGATCGTGTGCCTGGGAGCGCTGGATAAGTGTATTGATCATCTGAGATTCGGAGTCTTCCTTAAAATCGTTGCGGTCTTCTTCCTTAAGAAAGATACTGTGGCGGTTGTTGACGCTGTCTACAATCAGGATACTGCCGCCGGTAAGCTGGGAAATCATGAAAGCAATCTCATCTAGATTGGCTCCCTCGGTGATGGTCTGGGTCAGCATCTGGTTTACAGAAAGGGTATTTCGCAAAAGCGCAGTCCGGCGACGGGTCAGTTCGTCGGAAAGTACCCGGGTAATACGGGAAAACTGCATGTCGGGCGGAAGTACAATGAGCGGAAAGCCAGCTTCATTGGCTTGTTGGATCATAATGGGGGGAACAACGTTGTCGAGGTATTGTGAAGGTTTGATGCAGAATGCGGCCATCTGGTTTTGCACTAAAGTAGGAATATAGGCATTCATGGCATCAGGGTCCTGATAGACAGAAAAACAGGTGGATATCATCAGCTCACCCGGGGAAATCCACTGTCCGTAATCAGGGTTGTCGCTTAAGTTAATGCCGGAAACAGTGCGGTTTAACCCACTTTCACCGGCAGCAAGATAGCTGGTCGAAAAAATAGGGAGTTTTAAAAGCTCCTTTACGGTTGGGTAATAGGTTTCTTCAATATAGTAGTTCATCTGGGCTTCCTCCATTCAAAATTGAAACGCTTACCAAAAGTATAAGAATTTTATTGTGAAAAGTCAACATAGAAAATGACAAAATTAGTGATTATAATATAAAACATAACAAAGATAAAAAAACAAAGCAAACAAAAAATATTGTGAAGAGTTCACAAGACGGAGAAGGGAGGAGTGGAAAATGAAGGTGCGGGTTCGGATCTGCAGCCGCTTATACGAAGCACTGTCGGAACAGACACTGGAAGGAACTTTACATTCCTGTTTTCACAGAGCCATGAATATGGCATATGAAAACGGCCTGGTTACCTTTCTTGTAAAAGAAAAGAGCCTTCAGCCTTTTTCACTAAATCTCGACTGGAGAGGCGATTTCCTGTTTATGAAAGAACTGGTACGTTCCAGGGGAACAGAAATGCGGTTAAATCTGCAGGGGCTCTGGATTGGAACTTATCAGGTGTTTGAGTTTGAAACGTTTGAGATTCTGAATCTGAAGAAAAGGCAGAGTGAGATCCTGAATCCGGAAGCAGCCAATTTCATCCGAAGTTTTCTTTCACATCAGGAGGAAAAAGGAATTCATGGGTTAATTGAAGGAAGAACAGAGGATGTGTTTTCCGCTTTTCTTGCATCGAAGATCGAAGCCTTTCGAGAAGCAGTGCAGAATGGGGAACGGGAAACAGCGGTGTATGCGGCAGGGCAGCTGGCTGGAGGAGGGCCGGGCCTGACACCTTCTTCCGATGATTTTCTCTGTGGCTATATAGTAGCGTGGCCAGAGAATTATCCCTGGGAAGGGTTTGCGGAAACAGTCACCGGTGCAGCGGCATCCAGAACAAACGATGTCAGTGGATCTTTGTTGAAACATGCGGGCGAAGGAATGTTTTCAGAGGATGTTCTTGGTCTTCTGGAAGGATTTGCAAACTGCGACGCAGAACAGATTCGCACAGCGCTGAAACGTGTTGCCTGTTTCGGAAGCAGCTCGGGATGTGATTTCCTGACCGGCATGTATTATGGAATTATCGATAGCAATGAGATGGGAGGAAACAGATGTGGTAAAGCTTGAAATCAGAAAAAACACCTATTACGATTCAGTAACCCTGATGATCATCTCGAAAGATGTAAAAAATCTGTCAGGTGTTTCCGAAGCACTGGTAGGCATGGGAACGGATCTGAACCGTGAGATTGCGGGAAATCTTGGCTTAGATGCAGATGGCTTTGAGGAAGTAACCGCAAATGACTTTTTTGTGGCAGCGGATTGTGATGACGAGAACTGCTTCAAAAAAGTAGTGGAAAAGGTAGATGAACTGCTGAACAAGAAAGCAGAAAAAAGCAAGGCAGAGTATTTCCCGCCGACTCTGGATGGAGCCATAAAAGTGGAAAAAAATCTGAACATGGCAGTGATTTCAGTTCCGGGACGTTTTGCGGCAGATGTTGCAAAAGACTGCCTGGATCGTGACATCAACGTTATGCTGTTCAGTGATAATGTCACCATTGAGGAAGAAAAAGCACTGAAAGAGTACGCAGTATCCAAAGAACTCCTGATGATGGGTCCAGATTGCGGAACCGCAGTTATCAATCATGTACCGCTTGCATTTGCAAATGTGATTAAGCCTGGAAAAATCGGTCTTGTGTGTGCATCCGGAACCGGTGCGCAGGAAGTTTCCACTATTATCGACCAGCTTGGTGAAGGTGTTTCCCAGCTCCTCGGAACTGGTGGAAGAGATTTAAAGAGTGAGATTGGCGGAATCATGATGAAGCAGTGCCTGAACGCACTAATTGAAGATCCGAAGACAGAAATTATTGTGCTGGTGTCCAAACCGCCGGCAAAGGATGTGGAGGATCAGATTTTAAAGATTGCTGCTAATGCTGGCAAGCCGGTTGTAGTCTGCTTCATTGGCGGTGACGCAGAGAAAATTAAAAAAGCCGGATTATATGCAGCAGTATCCCTGGAAGATGCAGCGCATAAGGCAGTGGCACTGGCAAAGGGAGAGGCCGTATCGGATTTTGAAGATTTCACCATGGGCCTTGAGAAAGCGGAAGCGCTGGCCGTAGAGGAAAAAGCCGGCATGATCCAGGGGCAGAAATATGTGAGAGGCCTTTATACCGGCGGAACCATTTGCGATGAGGCAATGAAACTTCTGATCGGAAGTATGGGACATATTTATTCCAATATCCCGCTGAAAGCGGAAGATAAACTGGAAAACGCAAGAAATGGAAAGTCACGGGAAAATACTTTCCTGGATTTCGGAGATGATGAGTTTACTGTTGGCCGTCCGCATCCGATGATTGATCCATCCCTGAGAGCAGAGCGTGTGGTCGAGGAGGCAAAGGATCCGGAAACCGCTGTGATCCTGGTAGACTGTGTGATTGGCTATGGTTCCCACGAGGATCCGGCAAAGGATTTATCCGATGCGATTCGGAAGGCAAAGGAACTGGCAGCAAAAGAAGGCCGTTACCTGTCTGTGGTAGTTACTGTATGCGGCACAGAGAGTGATCCGCAGAATCGTACAGCAACATCTCTCCAACTGGCAGGAGCAGGGGCAATTGTACTTCCGTCCAATGCACAGGCAGCGAGATTTGTAGAACTGATCACGAAAAATCTGTAGGGGAGGAGGAAGAACATGAGCAAGGTAAATGAGTTATTTGAGAAAGAATTATGCGTAGTCAATTTCGGTATTGAGTCTTTTTATCAGGACCTGAAAAAGCAGAATGTCAAATCGGTCCATGTTGCGTGGAAACCGGTGGCTGGCGGAGATAAAAAGATTGCCGGTTATTTAAAACAGTTAAAGGATCCGAATCTGGCAGAGAAGATCGCAGCCGCAAACAAGGAGGCACTTGGCAGAATCCTTGCGGCTCAGCCGGCGCTGGTAGGAATGTCAACTGCCGGAGAAGCAATTCCTGGCATGACAAAAACGACGATCCTTCATGCTGGCCCGCCAGTGAAGTGGGAGGACATGTGCGGTCCTATGAAAGGCGCTGTTATGGGCGGCTTGATCTATGAGGGACTGGCAAAGGATATGAAGGAAGCGGAAGAACTGGCCGGAAGCGGAAAGATTACCTTTGATTCCTGCCATCATCACAATGCAGTAGGTCCGATGGCTGGTATTGTTACTTATTCTATGCCGGTATGGCATGTGGTAAACAAAACATTCGGAAATGATGCGTACTGCACTATGAATGAAGGACTTGGAAAGGTACTGCGGTTTGGAGCTTGTGATGAAGAGGTATTTGACCGCCTGAGAAAGATGGAAAAGGTTTATTATCCGGTACTGAAAGAAGCACTGGAAATCCATGGCGAGATCGATATGAAAGTTATGATTGCGCAGGCTCTGCAGATGGGAGACGAGGGGCACAACAGAAATAAGGCTGGCACGTCCTTGTTTATCCGTGAGATTCTTGCGGATGTTTACAAGACCCATTTTCCGCTGGAGCAGCAGCAGGAGGCAATTGCATTTATCAATGGAAATGACCATGCATTTCTGAATCTGTCTATGCCGTCCTGTAAAGCTACGATGGATCCGACTCTGGGAATTCCGTACAGCACCATTGTTTCTACCATGAGCAGAAATGGTGTGGAATTTGGCATCCGGATTTCCGGACTTGGCGCAGACCAGTGGTTTACGGCACCGTCCGAATATATCCGCGGCCTTTATTTCCCGGGATATTCCGAAGCGGACGCAAATCCGGATATCGGAGATAGCTGTATTACAGAAACAACCGGAATTGGCGGATTCTGTATGGCAGCTTCACCAGCTATCGTACAGTTTGTAGGAGGCCAGGTTCAGGATGCGATCAACTACTCTTCTCAGATGTACGAGATTACAGAAGGGGAAGGAAATGCCTATAAAATTCCGGTACTGGACTTCAGAGGCAGCGCAACTGGAATCGACATTGTAAAGGTTTTGGAGACTGGAATCCGTCCGATCATCAATACTGGTATTGCTCACAAGGATTACGGCGTTGGACAGATTGGAGCAGGTCTTGTAAATCCGCCGGAAGGCTGTTTTACAAAAGCCATCGAAGCATGCGCAAAAGCATGGACAAACTAGAAAATAAAAATATTTATATATAAAGGAGGATTTATAATTATGAGTAAGTGGTCTGACATCAAAATCTACGATTTAAGTATTCCGATTGGAATCAGCACTCCGCCGTGGCCAACCTATGAGCCGCTTCAGGTGAAGTATTTCAAGCGTCTGGCACCGAATGGAGCAAACGGACAGCTTGTGACCCATTCTAATCATGTAGGAACCCATCTGGATGGCCCACGTCATTTCGACACCGCAGGAAGAGATATTGCAGCTCTGGAATTAACCAAGCTGTGTGCACCGGGTGTTGTGGTTGATTTGTCTGATATGGCAGAGGATTTCGGCATCTATACCCCGGAAGATATCGAGAAGCGCGTTGAGGTACGTGAGGGAGATATCCTGATCATCAACACTGGTTATCATAAGTATGGATTTGACCAGCCGGAGGCAGATGAGCGCCGCTACATGCTGCGTCACCCGGGGCCGTCTCTTGATTTTATCAAGTGGGTACGTGAAAAGAAGATTAAATGGCTGGGAGTTGACTGCGGTTCCGCAGATCATCCGATGAATACTAAGATCCGTGACTGGGAGCCGATGGAGGCTGAAAAGTGCGATGCTATTTTCCGCAAGAAATATGGCAAGTCCTTAAATGAGATTTATCCGTGGCCGGAGCATTACCAGGCGATGCATTTAGAGTTGTTTGGCCAGCCGTATGAGGCAATCCACGCAGAGTGCATGGGTGGTGAGATTGATAAGCTGTCCAACAAGCGTGTTGTAATCGGATGCTTCCCGTGGAAGTTCCAGGATGGAGAAAGCTGCATCAGCCGTATCGTGGCATTCGATGGTTTCGAGGATGTATAAAGAACAGTAACAGGTTGGCTCAGAGGGTTTCGTGGGGGAGCCCTCTGAACGATAAGAAGGAGTCTGTATGGGGACAACGCTATATAAAAATGCTGACTGGATCATTACCATGAACGAGAAAAGAGAGAAAATCCGTCATGGTGATCTGCTGATTTCAGGAAAAGAAATTCTGGATGTAGGAACAGATCTGGAGAAAAAATATGAAGGAATATTAAAGATTGACTATGTGGTAGAGGCAGAAGGAACGGTGATTCTTCCGGGTTTTGTAAATGTGCATCATCATACATGGCAGTCTCTGATCCGCAATATCCAGGCAACAAGAGGACTGAAGCTGGAACCGTGGCTGACTGTTATGTATGAGATCTATAAAGATCTGAATACGGATGTGGCCCGTGCCGGTGTTTATTCTGGTCTGGGAGATATGCTTAAAACTGGATGTACGACATCCAATGATCTTTGGTATCCGCATCCTGTGGGAGTAAAATATCTGGTTGACGCGGAAATTGAGGCCGCGGCAGAAATTGGAATCCGTTTCCATCCGACCAGAGGATTCCACTCTGTACCTAGCAATATTGTACCGCCAGAAGTTGTGGATACAAAAGAGAGTGTTGTGGAAGACACGATCAGACTGGTGAAAAAATATCATGACCGGTCCCGTTTTTCCATGTGCCAGGTTGGCATCGCTCCGAGCATTGCCCAGTATGAAACGGAAGATATCATTGAAGCTGTAGTAGATTTGGCAGAAGAGTATGACATTATGGTTCACGGTCATCTGGCAGAGAGCCAGCATGAGGTGGAATATACGCTGAAGACTTGGGGATGCCGGCCATTTGAGTGGTTTAAACGGCACCGTTTGCTTGGCAAACGGTTTTATTTTGCCCACTGCATTCATTTGAATGAAGAAGAAATCGCACAGATGGCAGAGACCAGAACCGGAGTGGCACATTGCCCGATCTCTAATATGCTTTTAAGTTCCGGTGCATGTCCGGTGCCTTCTTATCTGGAACACGGTCTCACAAGAATTGGTCTTGGTGTAGATGGAGCTGCCAGCAGCAATTCATCGAATATGCTGGAGGAAATCCGGTGCGCATATCTGTTAAATCGTCTTACCTGGGGTGATAAGGCGGCAACACCGGATGATTATCTGTATATGGCAACGGCAGGCGGAGCAAAAGTTCTTGGACGGGATGACATCGGTTATCTGGCACCTGGAATGGCAGCAGATTTCACCCAGATGGACTGGAATCAGCTGACTTATGCAGGCGGATGCTATGATCCGGTGGCATGCATTGTAGAGAGCGGAGATCCTCGTCTTGTTAAAAATGTAGTAGTAAATGGGGAATTAGTAGTATCTTCTGGAAAACTTACAAAGGTAAGCGAAGAGGAGAAGCGTGACTACGTAAACCAGGTAGGAAAAGATCTTCTCACCAGGGCATCCGCAAGGATTGAAAGTCTGAAAGAGGATATTGGTTAGCAAAAATGTTGAATTACGTAAAATAATGGAGGTTTACATATGCTGGATATTAAGATTACGAACGCGAAAACAAGAAATACCGGAAAAGAACTAGTTGAGATCGGAATTGAGAACGGAAAGATAACGGCAATCGCGTCTGCAGTAGAGGGCGAGGCAAAGCAGGTTATCGATGCAAAAGGAAACCTGGTAACCGAGTCCTTTGTAAACGGACACCTTCATCTGTGTAAGGTTTATACTCTGGAAATGGCCGGACAGGCTGCATTAAAAGAGTACAACGACAATAACATGGGCGGTGCTATGACTTCCATCGAGAGAGCAGCAGATTTCAAGGCATGCTATGATGAAAAGTGGATCATTGAGAATGTCCGTAAGGCATGCGATCTTGCTGTGAAATACGGCAATACCCATATCCGCGCATTTGCAGATGTGGACAGCAAAGCCAGACTGGAAGGCGTAAAAGGCGTTATCCGTGGAAGAGAGGAATATAAGGACCGCCTGGATATTCAGGTCGTTGCATTTCCGCAGGATGGTGTTGCCAGAGAGCCGGGAGCAAAAGAACTGATCAAACAGGCTATGGATCTTGGTGCCGATGTAGTAGGTGGAATCCCGTGGATCGAGTTCACTGAAGAAGAGGAGTTAGACCATGTAAATTCTATGTGTAACTACGCAAAAGAGTATGACAAAGACATTTCCATGCTTCTGGACGATGTAGGTGATGCAGAGGAGAGAACCCTGGAGATGTTATGCAAAAAGGTCATCGAGATGGGCTGGCAGGGAAGAGCAACCGCACAACATTGCCGTGCCATGGAGCTGTATCCGGAGAACTACTTCAGAAAGCTCGTTTCCCTCTTAAAGAAAGCCCAGATTGGTGTGGTATCTGATCCGCATACCGGTCCGCTGCATGCAAGAGTCAAAGACCTTCTGAAGGCAGGCGTGCCGGTTGCTCTTGGACAGGATGATATAGCAGATGCTTACTATCCATACGGTGAGTGCAATATGCTTCAGGTAGCTTTCCTGGCAAGCCATTTACTCCACATGGTAAGCTTCGACGACATGGAGCTGCTTTACGACATGATCACAACAAGCGCCGCAAAGGTTCTTGGAATCAAAAACCATGAACTGAAAGAAGGCGGAGATGCAGATCTGGTAGTACTTCAGGATGAGGATGTATACCATGCAATCTGGCATCACACAGCACCGGCTTATGTTATTAAGAACGGCGTTGATATTACCGTAAAGTAACAGCTTTAAAAAGGAGAAGCATATGGAAAATAAGAAAGGAAGATTTGCAGAGATTGCGTATGTCCTGGGAATAATTCTGTGCCCACTGGGGGTCTGCCTGTCGGCGAAAAGCGGATTTGGCGTGTCAATGGTAGTTGCACCGGCCTATGTGCTTTATTTGCGTATTTCAGAAACAATTCCCTGGTTTACTTTTGGAAAATCAGAGTATATCTTTCAGGGATTGCTGCTGATCGTGCTGACCTTTGCTGTGCGGCGCTTTAAGTGGAAGTATCTGTTATCTTTTGTTACGGCGTTTATTTACGGAAATATTTTGGATCTGTGGTATGTTGTATTAGGTTCGGAACAGTATACCGTATACTGGCAGCGCGGAATGGCTTGTGTTTTTGGAATTCTGATCACTTCACTGGCCATAGCTTTTTTTCTGAGAACGTATCTTCCTCAGGAAGCTTATGAAATGTTCGTAAAGGATGTAGCGGATTCGTATCAGAAAGATATGACAAAAGTGAAATGGCTGTTTGATTTGTCAGCGCTTTTGATCGCAGTAGTTCTTATGCTGGTGTTATTCCGGCGGTTTGCTTTTAATATGGTCGGATTAAACACAGTTCTTGCAACAATCGTAAATGCTCCGCTGATCGGCTTTTTTGGAAAAATGCTGGATCGTGCCGGAAGTTTTGATTCTTCATTCCCGGAGTTTTACCAGAAATTTCAGAAGATTATGAATTAAAAGTGAGAGCTGCCTTATAAACAGGGCGGCTCTACTTGAAAAATCTTAGAACCAGGAAACTGGAAACTTTTGGGCAGAACGAGGTGAAAATTGTGAAAAAAATATTTGATGCACTGGTAGATGGCAGTGTGGCATTAATCAGCCGTTTTCTTCCGGATGCGTATATTCTGGTGTTGCTTCTTACGGTAATCCTGTTTGTGGTTGCGGTTCCAGTTACAGGAATTGCGCCGGCAGAGGGAATTACCGTGGCGGATCGGCTGGTGAATCTGGTGTACGATGGCTGGTATGGCGGTTTCTGGAATCTTCTTGGCTTTGGGATGCAGATGGTTCTGATTGTGGTGACGGGAACGATGTTTGCCAATACAGAACCGGTTCACCGCATCATCGTAAAGATTGCGTCTATTCCGAAAACTCCGAGACAGGCACTGCTTTTAGTTTCCGCAGTGGGTATGGTCGCGTATTTTTTACAGTGGGGAGCCGCTTTGATTGTATGTGCGGTCTTGGCACAGGAAGTGGCAAAGCAGGTAAAGGGAATTCATTATCCGCTTCTGGTAGCGGCCGCTTATGTTGGAAACGCGTTTTGCCTGGTAGGAATATCCGGAACGATTGCACTCAATGTTGCCGGAGGCTGGACATTTGATGGGGGATGGAGTACAACGGGAATTCCTTTTCGTGAAACGGTATTTGCGCCATACAACCTGTTTATTTATCTGGTAGGAGCAATTGTGCTTTGCCTTTTGATTACGGCTATGCATCCGTCTCCTGAAAAAACAAAAACTGTGGATCCGGCAATCTTCGCTGAGGAGACGGTGGAAAAACAGTATAGGCCACGCAGTGAGATGACGCCGGCTGAAAAGTTGGAAACATCTGTACTTTTAAATGGTCTGATTGCGTTTATTGGCTTTTTCTGCGTAATCTGGAGTTTTGTAGATTCTCTTTATATCAAAAAACAGTCATTTTCACTTTCTATTAACCAGGTGAATATGCTCTTTCTGTTTGCATCGATCGCAATGTATAAAACTCCTGTACGTACGGTAGCGGCAGTAAAAAAATCTCTGGGCGGAGCGGTTGGCGTTGTGCTTCAGATGCCGTTTTATGCCGGAATTGCCGGATTGATCAGCTATCACGGCGGTTCAACCGGTGTTTCCATCGCACAGGTGATTGCCGGATTTTTTGTACATATTTCCAATGTGCAGACCTTTCCGCTGTTCACTTGCCTGAGCGCGGTGATCGTAAAGCTGTTTGTACCAAGCGGCGGAGCCCAGTGGGCGGTTCAGGGGCCGATTGTAATGCAGGCGGTCCAGAGCTTTATGCCGGCTGTGTCGGAAGGAAAGGCAGCAATGGCACTTTCCTGGGGCAATTCCTGCTGTAATCTGCTTCAGCCGTTCTGGCTGATTCCGGTGCTGGAAGTCGCAAAACTGAAAGTCAGGGATGTTATGGGATATTGTGTGATTTGTCTGCTGGCACTTCTGGTGATTATATCCGCAGGATTGTTATTTTTATAAAAGACGAAGGGAGAATGATTATGGGAAAACGAATTGTGATAGCTTTGGGCGGAAATGCGCTTGGTAAGACAATTTCCGAGCAGGCAGAGGTAGTAAAAGGAACTGCAAAGGCCGTAGCCGGACTGGTTCGGGCCGGTCATCAGGTTGTAATTTCACATGGAAATGGACCACAGGTCGGAATGATCCAGAAGGCAATGACTGCTTTGCATAAGCAGGATCCGGAGCATTATGAGCTTTGTCCGCTGTCTGTGTGCACCGCAATGAGCCAGGGCTATATCGGACTGGATCTGCAGAGGGCACTGCGCAATGAACTCGAGAAATGTGGAATTTTAAAGTCCATCACAACCATTCTTACGCAGGTGGAAGTAAATCCAGATGATGATGCGTTTAAAAAACCATCTAAGCCGATTGGTGCGTATGTCACCGAAGTAGAGGCAGAAGTTCTGAGAAAAGAAAGAGGATTTGAGTTTGCGGAGGATGCAGGAAGAGGCATCCGCAGAGTTGTTCCGTCTCCAAAGCCGCAGCAGATTCTGGAACTGGAATCGATCCGGAAAATGGTAGAAGACGGACAGATTGTGATTGCCTGCGGAGGCGGAGGCGTTCCGGTAGTAAAAGAGGAAGACGGATATTTTGGAACAGAAGCCATTATCGATAAAGACTTTGTTTCAGAAAAACTGGCGGAAGGGTTAAATGCAGATTACCTGATTATTTTAACAGCTGTTGAAAAAGTTGCGATTTTTTACGGCACACCAAGGCAAAAATGGCTGGAGCATATGAGTGTAAGAGAAGCAGAATTTTATATAGAGGATGGGCAGTTTGCTCCGGGCTCCATGCTTCCGAAAGTAGAGGCAGCGGTCGCCTTTGCAAAATCTGGTCATGGAAGAAAGGCTTTGATTACGCTTCTTGAAAAAGCGGAAGAAGGAATTGAAGGCCGGACTGGAACAGAAATATCTATGGTTTAAAAAGAACAGGAAGATTTAAAATGGGAAGGGAGAGATTTTATGTATAATCCAGAACAGCCGGTTTTTGAAGAACAGCCTGAATCAAATATTGAAATTGCATATGGAATTGAGGATGTGCCAAAACCATGGTGGAAGGCTATTCTTTTTGCATTGCAGATTACTCTGGTAGATTTTACACCGTTTATGTGGGCAGCAGGGTTTGCCTCTTTAGCAGGAATTGACCAGCCGGATTTTGTTCCGACGTTGCTTTGCGCATGTTTCTTCTGTATGGGAATCTGCACATTTTTACAGACAACGGTAGGTAACCGCCTTCCCATTGTTCAGGGATCCTCTTCCGCACTTATGTCATCCATGGGAAACATTGCGGCTGTTTATGGTCTGCCAGCAGTGTGGGGAGCATCGCTGATTGGAGGTTTGATTCAGACAACCCTCGGAATTACAAAGACAGTAAGCAAGGTAAGAGCTTTCCTTCCTCCGGTAGTAGTTGGTTCTGTGGTGACAGCAATTGGGTTTGTCGCAGCGAGAATCGCGGTTCAGTGGACTTTTTCCAGACAGGAACCATTATATCTGGTTCTTGCGCTGATTTCGTTTTTGTTGGCGCTTATACTGAAATTTAAAACGAAAGGAATGGTATCCCAGGGTTTTATCCTTATTACGGTTGTTATCGTCGGAGTTGTGGTTTCTTCATTTCTGGGAATTTTTGACTGGAATGCAGTTTATGCCGCACCGTGGATAAAGATTCCACGTTTATTTCCATTTACAGGGCTGTCAGGACAGCCAAACGCAGTAATCACGTTTACGGCAGCGGCCATTATTGGTGGATTCAGCGGCTATATGGGAGCTATTTTTGAATCTGTCGGGGATTATGCGGCAACCTGCGCAGCCTGTGATGAGATTTACCGTGTGAAACATATTGATAAAGGAATCATGGCCAGCGGACTAGGCTGCATGATTACAGCCCTCTTTGGAGGCTTGCCGTGTACTTCCTACACGCAGAATATTGGCATTGTTGCAGCTACCGGCGTGGCATCCAGGCGGGTAACCCAATATGCAGGTGTTTTATTCCTGTTGTATGGCTTTTGCCCGAAAATGGCATATATTCTTGCCGGAATTCCGAAACCAGTTATTGGGGCAGTGTTCCTTATCTCTGCGGCTTCCATTATGTTTTCCGGAATTGACTCCATTGTGTCATCACCGAGAACTCTGAGAAACACGCTGGTAGCAGGAATTACTCTGACGCTGGCAGTTATGCTTCCGTATCAGTGTACTTCTACTTATAAAGAGTGGGCAGACAGCCTTCCTCCATTTTTAAATATGTTGTGCACCTCACAGGTTTTTATTGCTGTACTTTGTGGTGTGGGACTGAATATATTGCTGAATTTTGTTTTACGGGATAAAGAAGAATAAAAGAATGTGGTACGTTGTACGTGCTGATAAGGAGAAGACCATGATTCAGAAATTAATTGAAAAGATTCAGAAAACAAAGGCACCGATCTGTGTTGGACTGGATCCGATGTTAAATTATATTCCGGAATATATTTTAAAGAAGTCCTTCAGAGAGTTTGGTGAGACGTTAGAAGGAGCAGCAGATGCTATCTGGAATTTTAATAAGGAGATTGTGGATCATACCTGGGACCTGATTCCGGCTGTGAAGCCACAGATTGCCATGTACGAGCAGTTTGGTATTGAAGGATTGAAGGCATATGACAGGACTGTGAAATATTGCCATGAGAAAGGCCTTGTGGTTATTGCTGACGCAAAACGCGGCGATATCGGTTCTACCTCAGCAGCATACGCATCAGCTCATCTGGGCAGAGTGAAAGTTGGAAACAATAGTTGTTCTATATTCAATACAGATTTTATTACTGTGAACCCGTATCTGGGAAGTGACGGAGTAAAACCCTTTATTGATGTTTGCAATGCAGAGGATAAAGGCATTTTTGTGTTGGTAAAAACCTCGAACCCCTCCAGTGGGGAGTTTCAGGATAGGCTGATTGATGGTAAACCGCTTTATGAGCATATTGCTGACAGGGTGGTTGAGTGGGGCAGGATATCTATGGATGGCGCATACAGTAATGTCGGAGCGGTCGTAGGAGCAACCTACCCGGAGATGAGCGTTATTTTAAGAAAACTCATGCCCAAAACCTACTTCCTGGTACCTGGTTATGGTGCACAGGGCGGTACGGCAAAAGATTTAAAGAATTGTTTCAATGAAGATGGACTTGGAGCAATTGTCAATTCTTCCCGCGGCATTATTGCAGCGTATCGTCAGGAGAAATACGCAAAGTTTGGTGCAGAGCACTTTGCAGAAGCATCCAGACAGGCAGTTGTTGATATGTCTGCAGATATTAACAGTGTTCTGTAAGACAGAGCAGGGCACAGAGGAGAAAACAAAATTTTATTTTTCAGTGGAATGTGGTAGAATTAAAAGAAAAATCATAATTTATGAAATTTGAGGACACACCTATGACACTGACACAGCTAAAATACATCGTAGAGACTGCGGAGGCCGGGACCATCAGCAGGGCGGCTGAAAAACTGTATATTTCCCAGCCCAGTCTGACGGCAGCTATCCGGGAACTGGAGCATGAGTTTGGCATTACCATCTTTCAGAGAACTAACAAGGGCATTATCCTGACTTCGGAGGGTGAGGAATTTCTCGGCTATGCCAGACAGGTTATTACTCAGACAAGCCTGATGGAGGAACGTTATTCCGGCGCGGCTCCTGTGCGTCATCAGTTCTAGTTGGGTGTTTATGTTGGTTACTCATGGTAATGCTCCTTTCGTTTTGAATGGCAGTAGAGTGATGATTTTAAATCACTCGCAAGCCACAGTTGATTATTCACAATTAGTATTAAAGATGTAGATTATATCAAGCCTTCAGATAGACTGTTATGTGAAATTGCGCTACTAATTTGCTACTAAAAAGTTTCAAAACGATGTGAAAAGCGTGATATTTGGCGAAGCAGATATGCTTGAAATGTAGGAAATATCAGCATTTGTTGGATGACGATAAAATATAGGGGAAGAGTTTGAATAGCAACATATACCCCGCAAAGCCTTATAAATGGTGTGCTACCCGTCAAGTAGACAAATTAAATAACGAAAATTTTGTGTATATTAATGGAAAATATTGCATAGAGAAGGCAGATCTTATGGATGATGAGAGCGTAGTTATGATAAAGGATCAGCATCAACAGGCAGATTTAGTATATTTGGTAAAACAGGCTACAACATCTTTGAGATTAGCTAATGCGGGAGAAATAGGGGAAAATGTGTTTAATGGACGTAGTGTATGCTTATGGATGTTGGTTAATCGAAAGAGTTTAACCAAACTTTCAGACTTTAAATCATTTCATCTATTGGATGCATTGAATGATTTTAAAAAGGCGGCGGTGGCTCTGAATTTAACACCGGAAATTTGGATTAATTTGGAAAAATAATTTGTGAAGGAAGACCGGAAATTTTTATTGTATTTCTAAACAAAACCGCTTATAATCTGAATCGGAATATATTGCTATTATCCACAGCTACGGAGCGGGTGTTATCAATACCGATAACAAATTGATAACATTAGCCCGTATAGGCAGGATAATATGGATAAATCAAATAATTGAAAGAAAAGCGAACATGGCAATAAATAGTTTCTAAACAAAATTGATTAGTAATTGTCGAGTTTGAGTGAGAGGGTAAATCCTCGCAGGTCTTGAAAAATCAAATGTTTACGGTTAGAGGGAAGTAATTTCAGATTAGGCGGTATAGCCCCAATTACAAGGGCTGTACCGTCTTTTCGAGTTCCTATGCGCCTTGCTGTTTCGGTTGCGTGGCAGAAAGAAAATTGATTTCCCCTACAAAGTTGAAAACAATATCTACTTTCTGTACCCGTTTCCCGTCCACCTTTTCCGGCGCATGGACTATGATTTTCTTGATAAATTCATTAACGATTGCAGGGGTGAGTTCCTTTATCCCCACATACTTGCGGATAATCGCGGCAAAGCTGTCAAAATCGCTTTTATTCTGCTCGTAGGTATCGACTTCCTGCTGGTCTGCCTTGACCTTTTCTTCCAGTTCCCGCTGTTCCGCTTCATACTCTGCGGACAGCTTCAAAAATCTGTCATGGCTGATTGCACCGCTTATGTCGTCCTCATAAATCCGCTTGAAAATACGGTCAAGTTCCGCTATCCGCTTCCTCGCCTGTTCAACTTCACGCTTCCTGCGTTTCATTTCCTTTTCCGTTTCAGCGGAGCGTTGCTGA
>Ga0137306_101445_pt1 | contig 24039 bp, 20 predicted proteins | sample Inofroosms_March_FD_97187 | JGI IMG/M metagenome (GOLD analysis project Ga0137306, IMG submission 97187) | Mouse cecal microbial communities from Vienna, Austria - N-Acetylneuraminic and N-Acetylglucosamine D2O microcosms_March | ecosystem: Host-associated > Mammals > Digestive system > Large...
GCCCCATGATTGAAGCCTGGGCGGATGAAGTGTTTGCAGGAATCAGAGATAACATGGATAATGACTATCATCTTATCAATGTAGAAGCTCAGGAACGTTTGGGGATGGCAGATATTATTTTACAGTTCAGGAAGGGGAATACTGTCCTGACAGGAAATGTAGATGTGAAAGCTGCAGCAGATGATATTCCAGGCAGTGGTAAAGGGCCAAATATTACAAGTTTTAGCAGAATACGGACTGCATATGTAAGAGATCCGGATTTTATGTTTGTTATTCTTTCCATAAAGCACAGGGTATATGTGCAGAAAAATGCAGATACGGGATTAATGGATGGAATCATGGAAGTATCAGATTATAATGTGTATGATTTGAAGTTTATCAGTGACATGGATATAAATTATAATCCGTCACTGGGGACAGGGCAGATACAGATAAAAGATATCCATTATGTCTCTTATCAGTACAGAACTACATGGGAAATGTGCCAGTTGCTGGATTATAAATATTTACACAGCAGCAGGAGAACGATTGAAGATTTTTACAGGGAGGCTTCAAAAAACGGATGGATAAAATAGATAATCAGTTTTTAATTACAGGGGATGCAATTGAAAAATTGCAGGAGCTGCCTGATAAATCCATTGATTTGGTTGTGACAGATCCGCCTTATAATTTGAATAAAAACTATGGAAAGAGTCAGGACAGGCTGGAATTTGATGAATATATAGAATTTAGTAAGAACTGGATTTCAGAATGCAGCAGGGTATTAAAGGACAATGGCAGCATATATGTTTTTATGGGAATGAGATATATTTCATATATATATGAAATATTGGAGAAAACATTTGGATTTGCATTTAACGGGTGGATTACATGGTATTATACTCAGGGTGTGGGAAAAACAAAAGGGTTCAGCCCAAGACACGATGATATACTGTTTTTCACAAAGAATGCAAAAAATTTCACGTTTAACCTTGATGATATCAGGGTGCCGCAGAAATTTTACAGAAGCGTGAACAATATGCGTGGCGCAAATCCGGGAAACGTGTGGGAATTTTCCCATATGCATTATTGTAATACGAACCGTCAGCAACACCCCACACAGAAGCCGGAAGGGCTTTATGAGCGGATGATACTGGCCAGCTCAAATGAGGGAGATACTGTGCTTGATCCCTTTTTGGGCTCCGGGACGCTGCTGAGAGTGTGCCAGCAGCTAAACAGATACGGGATAGGAATTGATAATAATTCAGAATATATTGAGATGGCTAAAAACAGACTTCTGGAGCCTTTTTCCGGCTTTGACAGCATGGATGAAAGGATGAGCAGAGTGCCAAATGATTTAAATGATCCGGATATCAGAATAACTTATTTATACAATCATATTGAGTGGTTTTTAAAAAATCATAGAGATGCTGTTCCAAAATTTCTGGAGGAAGTAAAAAGCAAATATCTGGTAAAAATGATAGAAACCGGACAGGTTTCTATCTTTGACGACTACGGTATCAGAATTTAAACATACAAAGGAGGATTCCGGATGAACCGACAACTCTCTGAAATGAGTCTCGAAGAACTGTGGCAGCTATTTCCGATTTTCCTCACAGAGCACAAACCATACTGGAAAGACTGGTATGAAGAAGAAGCGGCCCTGTTAAAGGAACATCTGCCTGCAAGGCAGGTGGCTCGTATCAGCCATATCGGCAGCACAGCCATAAAAGATATACAGGCAAAGCCCATCATTGATATTCTGGTGGAAATTACAGAAGACAGTGAATTTGAAACGTTTTCCGAATGTATTGTACGGGCGGGATACCTTTGTATGTCGGAAGAAGAGCAGCGCCTGTCCTTCAATAAGGGGTATACGGAACAGGGGTTTGCAGAACGGGTATTCCATCTGCACCTGCGCCGGGCGGGAGACAATGATGAACTGTATTTCCGTGATTACCTGAGTGCCCGTCCTCAGATTGCCAGGGAGTATGAAAAGCTGAAGCTGGGCCTGTGGAAACAGTTTGAGCACGACCGGGACAGGTATACCGAAGGAAAGACAGCATTTGTGAAAAAATATACCCGGTACGCAAAAGAACAATAATTATGCGCACTTGCATGAATGGAATAATATCAGGTTCAGTAGACATATCCGTTCTGTGTCTCCGGAAGCAATTGTTTCCTCTCAGTATGGATGTTATGATGAAATTCCGGAATGAGTCAGACCGGACAGATTATAACAAAAAGAATCATGGGAGGAAAAGAAATGACACAGAATCAAAGGTATGCTTCCATCTGCCGCGTGTTTCGGAATGTGGAAGAGAAATTACGAGAATACCCCAAAATAGTTGAAATATTTCAAAACTGCTATCTGAATACACTGGACGCCACGGTGAAATCCATGGATGACGGAACAATCTATGTGATTACAGGAGATATTCCCGCCATGTGGCTGCGGGATTCCACCGCGCAGCTTCGGCCCTTTCTTCCGGTGGCGGAGCAGGAACCTGCGCTGCAGGAGATTCTGGCCGGACTGTCCAGGAGGCAGTTTCAGTACATTCAGACAGACCCCTATGCCAATGCTTTTAATGAGGCGGACAACGGAAACTGCTGGGAACATGATATTACGGAGCAGAACGGATGGGTATGGGAACGGAAATACGAAGTGGATTCCCTGTGCTATCCTCTGCAGTTTGCATATCTGCTCTGGAAAAATACCGGGTGCAGGGAGCACCCGGACTCGTCCTTTCAGGCAGGAGCCGGAAAAATTCTGCAGGTGTTCCGGACAGAGCAGTACCACGAAGAGAGGTCTCCATATAGTTTTGTGCGGCAGAATACATATTTTAAAGATACCCTTTCCAGAGACGGGAAAGGGGCGTTGGTGAAATCGGGAATCGGCATGACCTGGTCAGGGTTTCGTCCCAGTGACGATGCGTGTATGTACGGTTATCTGGTTCCTTCCAATATGTTTGCCGTTGTGGCGCTGGGCTATCTGGAAGAAATGGCGGGCAGTATTCTGAAGGATTGGGAAATGCAGAAAGAGGCGGCGGACTTAAAAGAACAGATTTATCAGGGCATAGAAACCTGCGGAATTGTAAAGACAGAAGAATTCGGAGAGGTATACGCCTGTGAGACGGATGGATACGGTCAGTACAACCTGATGGACGATGTAAATGTACCCAGTCTGCTTTCCATGGCCCCGGCTCTTTCGGCGGTCATGTATGCCATGAACCGGCTGATACAGGGAACAGAGCGGAGCGGATTTGCAGATTACCGGAAAGGCTACTGCTCTGATTTTGGGCAGAAAATGCAGCTTGGGGCAGGTCAGCTTACTGCAGTGCTGCTCTGCTGGACCAACATTGAATTTTTTACGCTGCAGGTTCGGATTCTTCCGCTGGCAATTATATTTATACTGATGTTTGCGGCTGCACTGCTGGTTACGCCCAATCTTTATCTGCTGGCCAGCCGGTATGAAATGGAGAATATGCAGATTGTGAAGACCGCGGTAACTCTGCTGATTGCCAGGCCCGTATCCACCCTCGGAAATCTGGCGGCCTTTGCCATCCTTCTGGCGGCTTTTGAGATTTCGGCGGGGACAACCGTGCTGTTTATGGGCAGCGTTTACGGGTTTCTGATTATGTTTATGAATCAGAGCATTATGCAGAAACTGGAAAGCAGAAATTAAACAGAGACAATCAGGGAATGCAGGAATCTGCATTTCCTTTTTGTGATTTTGCGAAGAACGTACAGCAAAGAGGAAAGCTATGGAAGATTTGTTTATCAATAATATACGAGGAGATGCGTCCGCGGGTTCTCTGTACCAGATGGCAGTCAGGATGGCCATGCTGCTGCAGGAAATCAAAAAGGAATATAAGCTGGAATCGGGCAGGTTCCAGGATATTACCGAGTTGATTGAAATCATTTTCCGGGCAGATGATATTCATGGAATCCGGACGACATTTGTCTCGGAAATTACAGAGATTATCGCCTGTATGCATGAGGAGGATTCCCGGTATACCCCGGTAGTGCGTCAGATTATTGCTAAGGTACAGCAGAACTACAGGGAAGATATGAACCTGAAAACTCTGGCTTATAAATACCATATGAACGCTTCCTATCTGGGACAGATTTTTCAGAAAGAAGTGGGTTGTTCCTTCGCCCGGTATCTGAGCAATACGAAAAACGGAATCGCAAAGGAGCTGATTCTGAATACAAAAATCATTATTCAAATATGTCTTCCGGAAGTAATTCTCTCATAAGTTTTTCCTGGAATTCGAGGTCTTCCGTAGTGCGCTGTAAGTCGTCATAACGCTTATTTTTCAATAAAATGGCATTTAATTTGTTGACTTTACCGATTTCTTCTGAAGTAATTCGTTCCATAATTTCGCACATAACATCCAGTCCTCCTTCTGTTTCTTTATATCGGTGTTTCATTTCAGATGTTTTTGGAAATTTGCTGTTGTAAATATTATCACTGGCAAACACTTCCATGAGTTCAGATACTTCTGAATCATTTTTAATCTTTGTATTTACATAAACTTCTTCAAATCCATTACTGACAATTTTTCCTGTTTCTCTGACCACACGATTAATATGATAAAGTGGAAGATTGCCCTCAAAAATATCAAATTTGGAAATAAATACCACGCATACATCAGGAATTTTCTCAAATTTTATGCCGGGATTAGTAATGTTAGTTGTGAGAATGGCACTATTATAGCGAACTCTCCGCTGATGGTCATCATTATCTGATTTCTGTACTTCGATGTCTACCTGAGTACCATTGCCCCTGATACATCTGGCATCAAGAATCACAGACCGTCCCTGCAGATTTGTTCCTGTCCATTGGGGGACAGATTCAAGAACTGTCAGTTTATTATCTTCAAGTATGACACGGAGTATTTCCTGACAGAATTCTTTGTCTTCTGCCATTTTGCGAAACATTAAATCATCGACAGGATTCAACTTTCTGGCTTCTTCCCGTATTTTGCTTTTTTATGCATATGAAATCCTTTTGCTGTATCTGTAACAAATTATGTCTGATAGCAGTATATCATATTTTACCCGTTCAACAACTGAAATTTTTATGAATTTTGTAAAGACATAACTGTAATTTGTACAATGAACCTGAAAGTTTTCAACTTTCCGTGCAAATTCCACAATGATATAGTAAACAAAAAACATACTGCATATTGACGAACCGGTAAGGACATATGCAGTAGGAAAAGAAGGAGGTTTCAAAGTGAAAGCAAACATCAAAAAAGCCGGAAAGCCGAAAGGGAATTTCATAAGCCGGCTGAAAGCCAATAAGGAACTGCTGGTCTTAAGTATGCCGGGTGCAATCTGATTTCTGTTTTTTGCTTATCTGCCATTATTCGGAATCCTGGTGGCATTTAAGAAATTCCGGCTGTCCGGGGACGGATTTTTCTACAACCTGTTTAATGTGCTGTTTAACATATTTCTGACAATCCTGTCTCTGATTTGCGTGATTCCCTTTATTTGCGTGATTATCATTTCCATTACGGATGAGGAGTCACTGGCCATGAACGGATACCGGTTTATACCGGAAAAGTTCAGTCTGTACGCCTGTGAATATATTGTAAGCGCAGGCGAAAACATTCTGAGAAGCTATGGGGTGACCATCCTTGTGACCGTTCTGGGCACATTGACTGGACTGTTTCTGACAGGCACTTATGCCTATACCCTGTCCAGAAAAAATTACGCCTGCCGGAAATTTTTTACCACGGTTATTACCATCCCCATGCTGTTCAACGGAGGTATGATTGCCAATTATCTGATTGTGACAAAGGTTCTGATGTTAAAAGATACCATATGGGCGCTGATTTTGCCCCTCTGTCTGAATTCATTTAATATTATTGTGCTGCGGACCTTTTTTAAGACCAGCATTCCGGATGCAGTGGTGGAATCCGCCAAAATTGACGGGGCCTCAGAATGGCGGCTGTTTTTCCAGATAGTTATTCCCATGGCGCTGCCGGGACTGGCCACCATCGGGCTGTTTCTGACACTGGGTTACTGGAACGGCTGGTTTAACGCCATGATGTACATGGATAACCGGGACCTGATACCTCTGCAGTACCTGCTGATTCAGATAGAAAGCTCTATTGACTGGCTGGCCAACAACAAGGCCACCATGGGAGTGGACGGGATTGCAGTGGCGGCCAATATGCCGAAAGAGACCATTAAAATGGCAATTGTGGTCATATCCACATTGCCGATTATCTTTGCCTATTCGTTTTTCCAGTGATACTTTGTAAATGGATTGACGGTAGGTGCAGTGAAGGAGTAAGATTGAACAAGGAGGAGAAATCATGAAATTCAGAAAAATTGTATCTGTTGGCCTTGCGGCAGTTATGGCTGCGGGACTGCTTGCCGGCTGCGGCGGGAAAAAAGAAACCAATTCCAGCGGGGAAGAAGTGGTGGAGCTGACCTGGTGGCAGATTGGAGACGCTCAGAAAGACCAGGAAAGGGTGCTGGAGAAAGTCAACGAATACACCCAGGAAAAGATAGGGGTAAAACTGAAAATCAATACCGCCGGATGTGGTGCCCATGTATTTAACCAGCAGTTATTCCGCACCCACTTACATGGATTTGATTCAGAATCCGGTGGGAATCGAATACGGTGATGAAACCCTTACCGTAAAAAATGTATTTGAAACGGAGAAGATGAAATCCACCCTGGATACCATGCGGAAATATTATACGGCAGGCTATATCAACAAAGACGCCGCTACCGCCTCCGACGACAAATCCATCAAACGTTTTGTGACAAAAGGAGACGGTCAGCCTTATGCGGATCTGGTATGGGGCAAGGACCTGGGATATGAAGTGGTGGCAACTCCCATTATGGATACTTATGTGACAAATATTTCCGCACGGGGCGCTCTGACCGCAGTGAATGATCAGACTAAACATCCGGAAAAGGCAGTGGAGCTTCTGAACCTGATTAACACAGATGAATATCTGAGAAATCTTCTGAACTACGGAATTGAAGGAGAGCACTGGGACAAAGTGGAGGTTCCGGCCGAGGAAGCCAGAGAGGCGGAAGGCAAGCCTTATGTGTATGAAAATAAAATTAAACTGAATGAGGAAACCAGGAAAAACTATTCCGTTTCCTACTGGGTACGGGGCGGACTGTTTAACACTTATGTACTGGAAAATGAGCCTTTGGACAAATGGGCGACCTTTAAGGAATTTAATGATTCTTCCGTGGAAGCGCCCTCTTTTGGATTTGACTTTGATTTGAACCCGGTCAGCACCGAAGTGGCAGGATTCGGAAATGTTATGGATGAGTTCGGAAAATCTCTGTTTACCGGAAGCGTTGACCCGGAAGAATATCTGCCTAAATTGCAGGAGAAGCTGAAAGCCACCGGCATTGACAAAGTAATAGAAGAAATGCAGAAACAGATTGACGAGTGGAAGGCGGCAAAAGAATAACATATATAACGAAGGAGAAAGGCAGCCGGAATATCCTGTGTCATTTGGGACAGGGCTGTCTTTTTCCGGAAAACGGAGGCGGGACATGAAAAGAAAGCTGGAAGTATGTGTGGATTCGGTGGAATCTGCGGTCATTGCAAAGGAAGCGGGTGCGGACTGTCTGGAGGTCTGCGCCAGCCTGATAATCGGAGGAACAACGCCGGGGGTCAGCCAGTTCAGGCAAATCCGTGAAAAGTGCAAAATTCCTCTGCATGTGCTGGTGCGTCCCAGATTCGGTGATTTTCTGTATACGGATGCGGAATTTCAGATGATACGGGAAGACGTCCGTATGTTCCGGGAACTGGGAGCAGAAGGTGTTGTGGTGGGATGTCTGAAGTCGGACGGAACTCTGGACACAGACAGAATGCAGCAGTTAAGAGAAGCGGCAGGCCCTTTGCGGATAACGCTGCACCGTGCTTTTGACGTATGCAAAGACCCGTATCGAACCCTGGAAGAGGCGGTTTCCCTGGGAATCGACACCGTTCTTACTTCCGGTCAGGCCCCTGTCTGCACGGAAGGAAAGGAAGTGCTGAAACAGCTTCTTGCGCAGGCGGATGGCCGGATTGAGATTCTTCTTGGCAGCGGGGTAAATGATAAGGTCATACGCGAGATGACAGAAGAACTTCATGCAGCCAGCTTTCACATGTCCGGAAAACGGACGCTGGACAGCGGTATGACATACCGGAACGGGCGGGTTCATATGGGCCTTCCCGCGTTCAGTGAATTTGAAATTCTGCGCACGGACAGAGAGGAAATCAGAAAAGCAAGGCAGGCGCTGGATGAAGCCGGATAAGATAAAGTCGGATAAAATGAAGTCGGATAAAATGAAGCCGGATAAGATAAAACCGGATAAAAGGAGGAAATCAGAAATGTTTTCAAAAGCACTGTGGGAATATGCCCGGCGGCAGTACGACAGCCGGCTGCCGTTTATGGGATATTTAAAAAACGAAATTTGGAGGAACATGGAGATGTGTACCCCGGAGGAACAGCTTCTGATGAAATTTTTTTACGGAACCATGCCCCTGCGGGATATGGGCGAATATGGATTCGATGTGTTTCTGGCCTTTGTCCGCCACGGCCTTATGCTGCGGGAAAACGTGGAGTGGTGCCGCCGGCTTCCGGAGGAAATATTTCTCCATAATGTCCTGTATTACCGGATTAATTCAGAAAATATTGAGGACTGCAGGCCTTTCTTTTATGAGCAGTTATGGGAGCGGATACAGGGAAAGACCATGACGGAAGCAGTGCTGGAAATTAATTACTGGTGTGCGGAAAACGGAACCTACGAGACGTCTGATTTCAGAACCATTTCCCCGCTGACCATGTACAAAGCCGGCGCAGGACGGTGCGGAGAGGAATCCACCTTTGCGGTGACAGCATTCCGCAGCGTGGGAATTCCCGCAAGGCAGGTGTATACCCCCAAATGGGCCCATTGTGACGATAACCACGCCTGGGTGGAAGTATATGCGGACGGAGACTGGCATTTCCTTGGGGCCTGCGAGCCGGAACCGGTACTGGATAAGGGATGGTTTTCCAATGCCTCTTCCCGAACCATGATGGTTCACGCCAGGGAATTTTCAGATTACGGCAATCAGGAATCCTGCTTTCGGCAGGGTGAGCTTCCCTGTTATAACAATGTGACATTCCGGTATACCAAAACCAGGGAACTTGAGATAAAGGTGGAGGATTCCAGGGGCCCAGCATCACATGCCAGAGTTTATACGGAACTTCTGAACAGTGCGGAATATGGCAGTATGGCGGTACTGGATACAGATGAGGATGGAAGTGCAGTCCTGTGTACCGGTATGGGTACTTTACATCTGTGGGCTGCTATGGGAGAGAAAACAGCCGAAGCCCTGATTGATACCAGGCAGCAGGATAAAGTTCTGCTTACCCTGACAGAAGAACAGGCTCCGGCGGGCGTCTGGAGAGATATTGACATAAAGGCGCCGGAGGAGCAGAACCTCTGTAAAGTTACCATAACCAGGGAGCAGAAAAACCAAAACCGCCGGCGTATGCAGGAAGCGGCAGCTTTGCGGGCCGGAAGAATCCGCAGCTATTACAAAGCAGAACTGGCAGAAAAATATCCGGAGGGGCAGGAATTTTTGCGCCTTGCGGCAGGGAATTTTGACCAGATATTTCGGTTTCTTGCAAAGGATGATAACCCGGACCGGGCAGGCCTGCTGCGCAGTCTGAGCAGGAAAGATTACCTGGACGCCAGGGCAGATGTGCTGGAACATCATTTGCAGTATGCCGGAACATACCGTCTGGAATGGGAAGAAAAGGAGAAAAGGGAACTGTATGAACAGTACATTCTCTGCCCCAGGATTTTTTATGAAGAACTGACCTGCTACCGGGAGGAAATTCTGAAATATTTCAGTCAGGAGGAGAAACGACGTTTCCGGGAACAGCCGGAAACCCTCTGGCGTTATGTCCGGGAGCAGACATTTTATGAAGAAATATATGATTACAGCACGATTTTTTCCACGCCGCTGAATACATTGCAATTCCGGTTTGGTAATCCCATGAGTCAGAAAATTCTCTGTGCGGCCATTCTGCGCACCCTGGGAGTTCCGGCACGTATCAGCCAGGCGGAACAGGAAGTGGAGGTTTATCAGGGAGATAAATTTGTAAAAATATCAGGAACCGGGGAAGAACAGAAGGCACCGGAACGGGTAACCCTTACCCTGAAACGGAAACCGGAAGAGAACTGGAACTATTATCAGAACTGGACCATCGGACAGTTCCGGCAGGGGCGGTTTATCACCCTGGATTACCAGGGACTGGAGTTTGAAACTCTGGAGCAGAAGCTGGAACTGGAGCCTGGGCTTTACCGGATTATCACTGCAAACCGTTTGCCGGGAGGGGACCAGCTTGCAGCAGAATATAAATTCTGCCTGGAGCCGGGACTTCCCCAGGAGGCGGAACTGCGTATGCGTACCGGGCAGCCGGAAGAACTGCTGGTATCAAGACAACTGGAAGATTTTGATTTGAAAGAGGACGGGCACATAATCAATGCTTCCGCTCTGACCGCTCAGGGCGTACATATTCTGGCATTTCTGGAGCCGGGTGAGGAGCCCACGGAGCATGTGCTGAATGAAATGTATCAGCTCCGTGAAAATTTCCGGGCCCTGGAAGCGGGAATCTGCTTTGCGGTGCGGGAGGAAAGGATACGGAAAACCCCGGCCTGGGAACGGCTCCTGAAGGCAGTTCCGGAGATAAAGGTGGTGACCGGGGATTTTGACGAGCTGACGGAGCCGCTGGCCCGGCGCATGTACACGGACCCGGAAAAACTTCCGCTGCTTTTCATTCTGAATCCGGGCCTTAAGGCTGTTTACGCCGGCAGCGGCTATCAGGCCGGCAGTGTGAATCTGCTGCTGGAACTGTTAAAAGCAAACGGAGCGTAATGTCCGTTGTGAATCTCATATTGAAAGTGAGTCATACTGGAAAGGTGAAATAACGAAATCATGGAGAAGAAAAATTTACTCAGCCATGTGGGCAACATGCAGCAGCGCAGCATTATGGGCGGTCTTCTGTTTACCTGCGGCCTGGAAAATATCGGCGGGCCCTGCAGCCTGGAGGGGAAAGAGTATCCCATGCACGGAAGGATACGCACCACGCCCGCAGAACATGTGGGAGCCGATATCTGCCGGACGGGAGAAGATTATACCCTGACTTTAACGGGAGAACTGCGGGAGGCAGAGCTGTTCGGGGAAAATATTGTGCTGCGGAGGAAAATTACCACCGTGTACGGAGAACATAAAATCTGTATTGAGGACAGGATTTCCAATGAGGGATTCCGGAGGGGGCCCATGATGCTGCTGTATCATATCAATGCGGGCTATCCGCTGTTGTCGGAAAAATCCCGGATTATCCTGCCCACCAGGAAAGTACGGCCCAGAGATGAATTGCGGCCTCCCATACACAGGATTACGACAGGATGGAGCCGCCGGGAGACAATGAACCGGAATACGTGTTTTTCCATGAAATGGCGGCGGATTCCCAGGGAAATACTTTTGGGGCGGTAATCAATGAGGATTTGGGGATTGGCCTGAAAACAGAATACAATCTGAAAGAACTGCCGTATCTCATGCAGTGGAAATCCATTGCCTCCGGAGACTATGCGGTGGGCCTTGAGCCTGCCAACTCCAGCGTGTACGGAAGAGCGTACCATTTCAGAGAACACAGCCTGCACACCAGGGAACCTCTGGAAACGGAAGTGAAACATCTTACCCTGAGCTTTCTGGCTGGGAAGGAACTGGAGCAGGTGAAAGATGAAGCAGAAAAGCTGTGCAGGGAGAATAGAAGCTGTCGGTTATAGCTGTTGACAGGTAATCGCGAAATGCAATGACTGTACATGAAATTTTGATAACTGGACAGTTTTGCAATTGCCTGATAGCTGTTAATTAATGAAAGGAAAAAGAAAATGAAACGTTCAAAAATAAATGCGGAAATCAGACATATGGAAGAAATGATAAAGGCCCACGGATTCGAAATTCCGCCCTTCTGCAAATGGTCTGCAGATGACTGGAAAGCCAGAGGGCCTGAATACAATGAAATCCGGGACAATATGCTGGGATGGGATATTACCGATTATGGTCTCGGAAAATTTGACGAGGTGGGATTTTCCCTGATTACCATCCGCAACGGTAATCTGAAACTGGATAAATATACCAAGACCTATGCGGAAAAGCTCCTCCTTGTAAAAGAAGGGCAGATGGCTCCCATGCATTTTCACTGGAATAAAATGGAAGATATCATCAACCGGGGCGGGGGTAACGTGCTGATTACCGTTTACAATTCCACAGAGGACGGAGAGTTTGCGGATACGGAAGTGACAGTCAGCTGCGACGGAAGGGAATTTACCGTTCCGGCAGGTACGAAAGTGAAGCTGACGCCGGGAGAAAGCATTACCATTTATCCTTATATGTATCATGATTTCCATGTGGAGGAGGGAAGCGGCGACGTGCTTCTGGGAGAGGTATCCATGTGCAATGACGATGAAAATGACAACAGGTTTTATGAGCCCATCGGACGTTTTCCGGCGATTGAGGAAGATGAAGTCCCCTATCGTCTGCTGTGCAACGAATATCCGAAAGCAGAGTGAGAAGGAGAACCCGATTGATACGGCAGAAATTAAATCATAACTGGCAGATGTACGGGCCGGGAGAATCTCCCCGGCCTGCAGTTGTCCCAGGGACAGTGTATACGGATTTGCTGCGCAGCGGGGATATGGAAGACCCCTTCTGGAAAGACAATGAAATTTCCGCGCTGGCCCTGATGGAAAAAGATTATACATATGAGATCTGTTTTGACGGGGAAAAAGATTTGCTGGCCAGCCGGAGGATTCTGCTCCGGTTTGACGGGCTGGACACCATTGCCGACATATATCTCAATGAAGTCCATGTGGGATCAGCATATAACATGTACCGTATATGGGAATACGATGTGACTCAGATTCTGAGGGAAAGGGATAATAAACTGAGAGTTGTTCTCCATTCGCCCCTGAACTATATCCGGGAAGCCTTTGGGAAATGCCGGACCCTGGGCTCCGAAGATGCCATGGACGGTTTTGTCCATATCCGGAAAGCCCACTGCATGTTTGGCTGGGACTGGGGCGCTCATCTGCCGGACGCAGGCATTTTCCGGCAGGTATCTTTACTGGGTATTACAGATGCAAGACTGGACAGCGTGTATGTCCGTCAGGAGCATACGGACGGGGAAGTTACCCTGCATTTTGAGGTGGAAGCAGAACAGATATCCGCTGCGACAGAGCAGAGTTCCCTTACGTATACGGTGGAAATTACCGCGCCGGAGGGGGAAGTCCGAACCTGTACCGGTTCTCCGGCAGAAATTCATATCAGCAATCCCAGGCTCTGGTGGCCCAACGGATATGGCGGCCAGCCCCTTTACCGGGTAAAAGTAACCCTTTACGCAGATGGGATTCCCGCTGACGTATGGGAGCGGAATCTGGGCCTCCGCACCCTGACAGTGAGAACGGAACAGGATGAGTGGGGCACAGGATTTGCCCATGAAATCAACGGAGTCGCTATATTTGCCATGGGGGCCGACTATATTCCGGAGGACCATCTGCTGGGCCGGGTAACGCCGGATACCACAAGAAAGCTGCTGGAACAGTGTGTGGCGGCAAATTATAATGCCGTCCGGGTGTGGGGCGGCGGATATTATCCGGAAGACTGGTTTTATGATATCTGTGACGAGCTGGGGCTGATTGTCTGGCAGGACTTTATGTTTGCCTGTGCCGTTTATGAACTGACGCCGGAATTTAAGGAAAATATCCGTCAGGAATTTGTGGATAATGTAAAACGCCTCCGCCACCATCCCTCTCTGGGCCTGTGGTGCGGCAATAATGAGATGGAAATGTTTGTGGAAGAAGGACATCACTGGGTTACGAAAAAGACAGAGGTGCGGGACTATATCCTCATGTATGAGCAGCTGATCCCGGAGGTGCTTAAGATACACGATCCCCAGACCTTTTACTGGCCTGCAAGCCCTTCTTCCGGAGGAGCTTTTGATGAGCCGAACAGCCCGGACAGAGGAGATGTGCATTACTGGAGCGTGTGGCATGGAAACAGGCCTTTTTCCGAATATCGGAAATACTTTTTCCGCTATGCGTCAGAATTTGGCTTCCAGTCCCTGCCTGCCAGAAAAACACTGGAAACCATCACCGACGATCCCAGGGATATGAACCTGTTTTCCTATGTGATGGAAAAGCACCAGAGACAGTACGGGGCCAATGGAAAAATCATGAATTATCTCCAGCAGACCTATCTCTATCCTTCGGATTTTGATATGTTAATTTATGCTTCCCGGCTTCTGCAGGCTGACGCCATCCGGTATGGGGTGGAGCATTTCCGGAGAAACCGGGGCCGCTGCATGGGAGCCATTGTCTGGCAGCTAAACGACTGCTGGCCAGTGATTTCCTGGTCCTCCATTGATTACTGCGGCCGCTGGAAGGCTCTGCATTATATGGAAAAACGGTTTTTTGCACCTCTGATGATTTCCTGTCAGGAAGAGGGAATGATGACAAAGGAAGCCGATATGAACCGGGAGCATTTTGTATTTGAAAAGTCCATCCGCTTAAATGTTGCAAATGAGACCAGAGCAGACCAGCAGGTGGAGGTATTCTGGGAAGTAAGAAATGCCGCAGCAGAGGTTCTCAGAAGGGGTGAAATCCGTCAGGTGCATGTTCCGGCCCTTACCAGTGTCTGGCTTGAGAAAGTGATGCTGCCGGAAACGGACATATTTTCAGAGTATGTGAGTTTTGGAATGAGACAGAACGGAAAAGTCATATCTGAGGGAACCGTGATTTTCTCTTATCCCAAATACTTCCGCTATGAAAATCCCCGCCTTTCCTTCCGGCTGGAAGAGGACGAAATCATAATATCCGCAGACGCTTATGCAAAAAGCGTGGAAATACGGAATGAACAGGAAGACTTCATTCTTTCGGATAATTATTTTGACATGAACGCAGGAGAGAAGCGGGTAAAAATTCTTTCCGGAGAGCCTCAGGGAATCCGGTTGAGAAGCGTGTATGATATCAGGTAAAATCTGCCGGTATTCAGTTGAATACCGGCTTTTTTCATGATACAATTTATTAAATTATATTTTTAATTATGGGAAATTCTTCCTGTTTTTGTAAAAGTTTGCTATGGAAAGGAGATTAGAATGAAAAAGGCATATCTGCGCGCACTGTTTCTGATGGTCTGGCTGCTGCTGATTCCCCTGGCAGGAAATTTTGCAGGAATGGAAGCTCAGGCAGCTTCCGGGGAGAAGCCGGACAATATGGAATATACCTTTGCTTCCATAAATGGGTGGGAGGTTTCTACCAAAACAGAGATGGGAAAAGTCACAGTGCTTGTATTTGGATACACAACCTGTGGGAATTCCCAGGCTACCATCCGGAATATTGCAAAAAGCGACTGGGTAAGCAGTGCGGGAATACGGGTGGTTTTTGCAGAAGCTAATAAAGCCTCTCAGGAAGCGGTGAAAAATTTTGCCGCAACATACGGGAATGAGCATATTCTGTTCTGTTATGATGGAGGGAGCAGTATCTGGGACGCCGCGTTTGAATATTATGACCTTGGCGTTCTCAATGAGGGGGCAGGAGCCGGATTCCCTTTTACGGTTCTGATTGACGGGAACAATAAAGTTCAGAAGGTACTGACCGGATATCAGACAGCAGACGGAATTATGAAAGAGATCAGAGCCTTTGCCGGTGAGAATTATGAGGAAACCAATCCAAAGGTAACTGTGGATATCAGCGGTACGGAAAATTATTCTTATGCAAATGAAGTGCTGGCGCTGGTTAATCAGGAGCGTGCCAGGAGAGGACTTGGGGCCCTGAAACAGGACCAGGCCCTGACAGAGGTTGCCATGCAGCGGGCGGCGGAACTGGCCATGTATTACAGTCACACCAGACCGGACGGGACGAAGTGTTTTACCGCCACTGACCGGGGTACCCGCAGAGCGGAGAACATAGCGGTTGGTTATCCTTCTCCCCAGGCTGTAATGGCGGCCTGGATCAGTTCCCCAGGCCATCTGGCCAATATCACGGATTCGGAAATGACCAGCATTGGAATCGGCTGCTTTCAGGACAGCGGAGGAATCTGGCACTGGGTACAGTTTTTTGACAATGCACAGGCGTCAGAGACGTCTCTTTCCGGAACCAGACAGGTAACCAGGGGCATTTCCATACGGAAATCTCTGCTGCATCTGCAGCCAGCGGCAAATCAGGCCTTTGTATGCAAAGATAAGGGAACGGCAGTTTCCATGGATATTTATCATGCAAATGAACTGTTTGAGGCCAGTAAGCCGAAGCTGTCTGCATCCGGTTTTGATTTTGTCAGCAGTAATCCTGCGGCGGCAACGGTTGACGCCGGCGGAATGATTACCGTGCAGGGGCCGGGAACCGCCGTAATCACTGCCTCTGTAAAGGGAGACACTTCCTGTGCTGTGACAAAGACCGTCACAGTGGCGGGCCATGTATATGTTGCCAGCAAAGTGGAGCCCACTTATACGGAGGAAGGTTATACCCTGCACACCTGTTCTGTCTGCGGAGACAGCTATAAGGATTCCATTGTTCCAAAGCTGGAGCAGCCTCAGAATTCCGAAAAAGGTATTTCCGATGTGACCGGTCTTAAGGCCTCGTCCGGGGCCACCAGTATCAAACTGAGCTGGAAGAAGGTTTCCGGGGCGGAAGGGTATCGGGTTTATCAGTATTCCGGGAAAAAATGGGAGAAGCTGGCAACGGTAACCTCCGGCCGAACTTCCTGTACTGTGAAAAAGCTCAGGTCTGCCACCGGTTATCGGTTTGCAGTAAAGGCGTACCGGACCGTAAATAAAAAGCAGGTGTTCAGCAAGTCCTACACTTCTCTGTATACTGCCACAAATCCGGCAGATGTGAAGTTTAAAGTAACGGCCGGGAAGAAGAAAGCTGCTGTAAAATGGGATAAGGTGCCCAGGGCTGACAAATATATCGTTTCGTATAAGACCGGGACAAAAGGTTCCTGGAAGAATCTGAAAACCACAAAGAGCCTCCGTTATACCAGGAAGAATCTGAAATCCGGGAAGACGTATACTTTTGCAGTGAGAGCCTGCAAAGTTTACCGGGGAAAAACTTACACCAGCAGTTATCAGGGGAAAAAAATAAAAATTAAGTAATTGACAAATATTAGCAGACATGTTTTAATAGAACGTAGAAATCAGATAAAATAAAAGAAAGCGAGGTAAGATCATGATTAAGTTAGCACAGAAGAACAGAAATAATTTCACAGAGACAACTTGCAGATTTACCTCGGTGACTGTAGACAGGATTCCACATTAATTTCAGGGAAAGATATGCACATGTATCGGATGTGCCTGAAGAATGAAATAGCAGTGGATTTGTATGTGCAGAGTGCGTACAGATAACAGGAAGACAGAAACCCCGTGGGTAAAGCCCACGGGGTTTTTTATCTTATAGGAAAGACTTTGTTGCTATAAAGCCCTAAAGTCCATGACTTTCCCATAAGGATTAGGGTGTCAAAAGCACCTTTAGTGCTACGCTCATAGCATATATTGTTATTGCAAATGTATTTGCACATCAATATATGCTATAGAGCGGGTGCGGTGCACCCTTTTGACACCCTAATCCTATAAGATAAAAATATGGATGCGCGCTCGTGCAAATTGTATTATGTCGCTAAAGCGACCCGTCGCAGTATGAAAACTGTCACCGGGAAACTGAGAAAGGAAGAATTATGAAAAAGATATTGAAATATATTGCCCATTACTGGTATGCGTATCTGTTTGCCATCATCTGTATGGTTACGGCCATTGTGCTGGATATGCTGTATCCGGTAATCACCAAAAGTATTGTGGATGATGTTATCATTCAGGGCAGAATGGAGCTTCTGGGCGGGCTGCTTGCCATGATTGTGATTATCGGGGCAGGCCGGAGTCTGGGAGGTTATCTGAAAGAATTTACTTTTGACACGGTGAGCATCAAAATCGCAGCCAGACTGCGGAAAGATTTGTTTGCCCATATTGAAGGGCTTTCCATGGATTATTTTGACGACACCAATACGGGAGAGCTGATGGCGCGGGTAAAAGATGATGTGGACGCGGTATGGAATGCACTGGGATATGTGGGAATGCTGTCCATTGAGGTGGTCATCCACATTTCCATGGTGCTCTACTGTATGTTTACCCTGAACTGGAAACTGGCTTTTCTGCCCCTTGGAGCAATGATACTGATGGGAATCATCGCCGTTTTCATGGAACGGAAGCTGGATAAAATTTATGAAGCAATCAGTGAGGAAAATGCCAGGCTCACCACCATTGCCGAAGAAAACCTGGCGGGGGTACGCACCGTAAAAGCCTTTGCACGGGAAAAGTTTGAAATTAAAAAATTTCTTTCCCACAACCGGCAGTATTATGATTTGAATATGCAGCAGGCGAAAACGCTGGTACGGTTTTATCCGGTGTTTCAGTTTACCGGAAAGCTGCTGCCGGTGGTAATGGTGATTATCGGCGGAGTACAGGTGATTTATGGGGAAATGACACTGGGAAGTCTGGTGGCTTTTTCCGAGTATTGCCGGAATATTGTGTGGCCCATGGAAATGCTGGGATGGCTGACCAATGATCTGTCTTCGGCCGTTGCTTCCTGTAAAAAAATCAATAAAATTTATCAGCAGAAATCTTCCATTACAGAGCATGAAAATCCCGTGGTACTGGAACAGGTAAAAGGAGAAATTTCCTTTGAGCATGTATCCTTTGCCAGAGGGAAGCAGAAAATTCTGGAAGATGTTTCCTTTACGCTGCCGCAGGGGAAAACCCTTGGGGTGATGGGGGCTACCGGGGCCGGAAAGACTTCCATGGTAAACCTGCTGATGCGCTTTTTTGATGTGAAAGAAGGAAGTGTGAAGCTGGACGGTGTGGATGTGCGGGAACTGTCTCTGGCACAGCTTCGCAGCAGTATCGGAACGGTTATGCAGGATGTATTTCTGTTTTCTGACACCATTTCCGAGAATATCCGTATGGGCAAACGGGCGGCTCTGGACAGTCCAACCATGGTCCATGCCGCCGGGCTGGCTCAGGCCAGAAAATTTATAGAAAATATGCCGGAGACCTATGAGACCATTATCGGGGAGCGGGGCGTGGGATTGTCCGGCGGCCAGAAACAGCGTATCAGTATTGCCAGAGCCATTGCAAAACGCAATCCGGTGCTGATTCTGGACGATTCCACCTCAGCTCTGGATATGGAGACAGAATATGAGATTCAGAAGGCCCTGGACACACTGGATACCACGAAAATTATTATTGCTCACCGGATTTCCGCAGTAAGCCGGGCAGACGAGATTATTTTTCTGGAGGACGGAACCATAAGAGAGCGGGGAACCCATGAGGAACTGCTGGCGAAACAGGGCCTTTATTATGACACTTATGTGGCTCAGATGGGCACAGCGCCGGGGCAGGCCTGATGTGTTTCTTCCCCAGGATACATTGCCGCTTTGATAAGTGAAAGTGTTTTCCTGCGAGAGGAAACCTGGAGAGGCAGACAGAAACAGACAGAAAGCAGGTGTGATTTTGGCAGTTAATTCTTATAAAGTGGACGAACAGCTTGAGGGTATCGGGAAAAAGGAGACGCTCAAAAGGCTGTTTGCCTATTTGTTTCAATATAAACTTCAGGTGGCCGGAGTGCTGGTCTGTATGATTATCACCGTTGTGATTTCCCTGATTAACCCTCTGATTATTGAAGAGGCAATTGACGTGTATATTGCCGGAAAAGATATGCAGGGGCTGGCCAGGCTGGCAGTGATTACTCTGATAATTAACGTGATTTTTATAGTTATGGTAAAGGTGCGGATGTATGTGATGGCCCGGATTTCCAATCAGATTCTGCTGGAAATCCGGCAGGAGCTCTACGAGCATATCCAGACACTGTCCTTTTCCTTTTTTGACAGCCGCCCCACCGGGAAGATTCTGGCGCGGGTTATCGGAGATGTCAATTCTCTGAAAAATGTGCTGGTCAACGCAGTTACCACTCTGATTCCTGATTTTATTACCATCTGCGGCGTGGTGGTGATTATGGTAGTGAAGGACTGGCGCCTTGCGCTGGCTTCCTTAAGCAGCATTCCGGTAATGGCGGCGGCAATCTGGTTTATCCAGAAATTTTCCCATGCCCGCTGGCAGATTTTCCGGAAGAAAGGCTCCAATCTGAACGCCTATGTCCATGAGGGCATTGCAGGAATGAATGTGGTTCAGAGTTTCCATGCGGAACATGAAACACAGGATATTTTTGCAGGTCTGGTGAAAGAGCATGAACAGTCCTTTATCAGGGCGGTGCGGATTTCAGATATGTTCGGCGGGGCCATAGATTTCTGCTGGGGTATCGGGGCCATGATTCTCTACTGGGTGGGAATTCAGATGATTGGCGGTGAATATGTGAGTATTGGTATGCTGGTGGCTTTCGGCACCTATATCAATATGTTCTGGAATCCGGTGATGAACCTGAGTAATTTTTACAATCAGGTGATTACCAATCTGACAGCGGCAGAGCGTATTTTTGAAATTCTTGACACGAAGCCGGATATTTTTGACAATTCGGATGTACAGGAACTGCCGGATATTGAGGGAAAAGTGGAATTTGAGCAGGTGTCCTTTACCTATGATGAGGGAACTCCTGCGGAAACAAAAGTGCTGGAAAATGTAAGTTTTCAGATTCAGCCGGGAGAGACCATTGCCCTTGTGGGTCCTACCGGAGCGGGAAAAACCACCATTGTGAATTTAATCAGCCGCTTTTATGATATCCAGAAAGGGAGGATTCTCGTTGACGGACACGATATTCAGAAGGTGTCCATGGAAAGTCTGCGGCGGCAGATGGGTGTGATGACACAGGAGAATTTTATTTTTCAGGGAACAGTCAGAGAAAATATTCTCTATGGCAATATGGAAGCCACAGAGGAGGAAATCATTGCGGCCTCAAAGGCGGTCAATGCCCATGAATTTATTATGAAGATGGAAAAGGGCTATGATACTGTGTTAAAAGAGCGCGGAGCGGGACTGTCCATCGGCCAGCGCCAGCTGATTGCATTTGCCAGAACTATGGTGAGTATGCCGAAAATCCTGATTCTGGACGAAGCTACTTCCAGTATAGATACCCACACGGAGATTCTGGTGCAGAAAGGGATTGAAGCGTTGCTGAAAGGGCGTACCAGCTTTGTTATTGCCCACAGGCTGTCCACCATACAGCGGGCAGACCGGATTTTTGTCATTGATAAAGGAGGTATCCTGGAACAGGGCAGCCCGGCGGAACTGATGGAGAAGAAAGGCCATTATTATAATCTGTATATGGCCCAGTTTAAGAATGTTTAAGGCTTGCCCTGAGAAGGGCCCGGAGGGCTGGCAGAAGTGGCCGCCTGTGTTGGGAGGAGATAAAAATGCGCGTGGCAGTGATCGGATACAGCGGCAGCGGGAAATCTACCCTTGCAAAATATTTGGGCGAGAAATTTCAGATTCCTGTTCTGCACCTGGACAGGGTGCACTGGCTTCCCGGCTGGCAGGAGAGAAGCAGAGCGGAATCAGCAGAGATTGTGAAACAGTTTCTGGATGAACATAAGTCCTGGGTGATTGACGGGACTTATTCCGCTCTGGAATATGAAAGACGTCTGAAGGAAGCAGATACCATTGTTTTAATGGATTTCAGACGTCTTTCCTGTTTCTTCCGGGCCTGGAAACGGTATGTTCAGAACCGGGGAAGAACCAGGGATTCCATGGGAGAGGGATGCGTGGAACGGATGAACCGGGAATTTATCTGGTGGCTGCTTCACAGGAAGAAGAGCCAGAAGGAACGGTATCGGAAGGTGCTGGAGCAGTACGGATACAAAACCGTTGTGATTCGCAGCCAGAGAGAACTGGATAAGTGGATGAAAGAGTTTGTCGGAAACTGTTGAAAGGGCAAAATTTGTTGCTGAAAGCGGCGATAAATCGGAAATAAGTGGACAGGTATTGTGCCAGTAAAATTATCTGGCCGGACACATTTGTGTTGTGTAAATTGTGTATCATCCCACAGTGTTTTGAATAATTTGTGAAAATACTTTACGAAAGGTGATAATAGAGATATAATTATATCAAAAAAATGATACGAGGTGATATGGATGATCATAAAAGCATCAGCGTCATTAAGAAATGATTACACAACGATTTCTAATATGGCAAAAGAAACAAAAGAGCCAATATATATTACTAAAAATGGTGAGGGTGATCTGGTTCTCATGAGTATAGAGGCTTTTGAAAGGAGGGAACAGATTTTACAGCTCCGTGCGAAGGTTTTTCAGGCAGAACAGGAGCGGCTGGATGGAGCTGAGACAGTCAGCGTTTCAGAGGCCAGAAAGCGGTTAAGGGAGCGGGCGGATGGCATATAAGGTAGAGTTCCTTCCTGTTGCGTGGGAGGATTTAAAACGGATTGAAGACTGGTATCTGGTTCAGTTTGGCGTGGAAACAGCTTTGAAAATAAGTGACCATATATTGAACGTAACAGAACGTTTGGGGGAGTTTCCGGATTCAGGTTCTTTAACACCAGATGAATGGCTGAATCAGCAGGGATACAGAATGGTTATATGTGATAAGCATGTTGTCATTTATAAGCAGACTGGCATAGTGGTTTATATTTACCATATCGCAGACACCCGGACAGATTATACGAAATTGTTCTGTCAGTGAAGTGAAAGGAAATATTTGGATGATAAAAATATAAGTGCTTTGTAGCCGCCGCAGCAGGCTGGTTTTGCGGCAGCTTCCGGAACATCTCTCCTTGTTCTTACAGGGATTTCTGATACTTCCAAAACTGTATGGCGAACCAGAAAAACATTATAAGGTATACCACAAATCTGGAATTGAAAAAAATCTGATTTCAGTTTTCATGTCTTTCATTATCACACACCTCTTTCATAGTCCGGTAAAGTCGCTCTATCCGTTTCTGTTCCAGCTCCAGTACCTGTGTCCCCAGTTCCGTAATACAGTAAATTTTTCTCTTTTCTTCTTCCCGGACAAAACGGATGAGACCGTCCTTCTCCATTTTTGACAGGCTGCCATACATGGTGCCGGGGCTGATGTGGATTTCCCCCTGTGTCAGCGCTTCCACCTGTTTCACAATACTGTAACCGTGGGCTTCTTTACGCAGAGAAAGTAAAATGTAAAATCCCGTTTCTGTCATCGGAACGTATACTTTCTGAATATGGGCATTCATGTCACCACCTCACTGTCCGGTTCAATGCCTGAGTACCGTAAATATATCGCAGTACGATAGTTATATTCTGCTTATCGCACTGCGATATATATTTGTCAAGGCATAAATGGTTTGTCAGACCAGAGGGTTTATGCCCCTTTCCCATAGATTTCTGCCATTATATGTGCTAAACTGTAAACTGATACAGGTATCATTGAAAATTCCGGCAGAAACCGGAACCGGACAGAGAACATCCAAAAGAGGTGAGGGCCGAAAATGCTATACGATAAAGATATCAGGGAACCGCTGTTTGATTTCCTGGAAGAAACATATGGGAAAGTCAGGATTATAGAGGAAAAGAAGATGGGCAGGAGCCGGGCGGACGTGGTGATGGTACTGCCGGAAGCTGTCTGCGGGCTGGAAATCAAAAGCGACGCGGATACTTATGCCAGGCTGAGCCGTCAGGTGAGAGATTACAATCAGTATTTTGATTATAACTATATTGTGGCGGGGACGAAACACGCCCACCATGTAGAGGAACATGTGCCTGACTGGTGGGGCATTATTACAGTGGAACTGGAAGAGGGCAGGCCGGATTTTTATCTGCTGCGGAAAGCCGGGGAGAATCCCAAAGTAAACTGGAAACGAAAAATGGGTCTGATGTGGCGGCCGGAGCTTGCACGTATTCAGGAAAGAAACAGGCTTCCGAAATACAGGGAGAAAAGCAAGGACTTTGTGATAGATAAAATATTACTAAAGGTGTCGAAGGAGCGTTTGTACAGACAGATCAGCGACGAACTGTTTGAGCGGGATTATACAGAGATTGAGGAAAATAT
>Ga0137306_101446_pt1 | contig 24034 bp, 15 predicted proteins | sample Inofroosms_March_FD_97187 | JGI IMG/M metagenome (GOLD analysis project Ga0137306, IMG submission 97187) | Mouse cecal microbial communities from Vienna, Austria - N-Acetylneuraminic and N-Acetylglucosamine D2O microcosms_March | ecosystem: Host-associated > Mammals > Digestive system > Large...
ATATGGTGTTTATACAAGTCAGAAGATAGATAGTTCAATGTCTGAGTTAATGCTGGCAAATGTGGAGGCATTGGCTGATGGAGAATATCCGGCTAGTCCTAATCCAGGTAGTGATTGTAAAGGTGGACGTACCATGTGTTATATGGGACAGGGAAATGTATTTGGGAAACAATAAAATAAATGTTTAGTATGTAGGTCATGAAAAAATTTTCATGACCTACAATAATGCGAATAATAATATGGACAATAATATGAGATTTTCATTCCTAATTTTAGCTTTGCTATTAGGTAGTTGTAGTAGTTCGACAAAAAAAGTATCTTTTGACAAACAAGTTACTGCAAAATCCACTATTTTGACGGAAATACTGATTTCTATGCCTATCGACATAAAGAAATATGGCGATAGGCTATATGTGAGTGATTTTGGTGCAGACAGTCTTCTCTTTTGTTATAATCTCAAAGAACGGCATTTCGAGAAACAAATGTTGCCACGCGGACAAGGTGCAGGCGAGTTTCTGAGTCCTATTGAATTTTTCATGTCAGACACATCTGTCTTCATCCATAACAGATGGCATTTTACGGCGCGGGACTATTCTTTTAGTAAGCAAGATCTCTCTATTCAACCTAAAGGAGAATTGGTACGTCTGCCTATGGGAGTTGATAAGTTGTGTCCATTGGACGAATCGCGTGTAGTGGCTTCCGGAGTTTTTGACGATTGTAGATTCTTTTTGTTGGACAAGCAAGGGAATGTCTTGTCTCAATGCGGTGATTATCCTAATTATCAAGAAGGGGAAGAGGCGATTCCTAATTCGGCAAAAGCCATGTTCCATCAATCCCAATTAAGTTACAATGCTTCCCGGAAACGTTTGGCGTGTGCAACAAACAATGTGTTTGAACTTTGGGACTATACTCCGGAAACTCTGACTTTACATAAAAGACTGTTACTTAGTCCTTATCATTATCAGTTTACGAAAACTCCTGATGGCGTATCTGCTTCAAGCGATACCCCGGATGCTATAGTAGGAGCATTGGGTATTACAACTTCAGATAAGTATGTTTATGTTTTGGTCAATCCCAATACCTGCCGGATGCACAAAGAAAATAGAGAAACGCAGAATAGTGAGATTTGGGTTTTTGACTGGGAAGGAAAACCAATACGAAAGATCCTGGCAGATGTCCGGATTGAATCTTTCTGTATTGATGAAACTGATACTATATTTTATTGCGTTATGGTGACACCGGATTATTCTATCGGAATGATACCGATTGTAGGATAATCTTGTTTATAAGTGGACTGTTCTAAAAGTTTAAAAATACAACCTGCAAAAGAAGAAAATATAGATAGGAATGGAGAGGAGCGGGAGGCTAACGTATTGTTGGCGCATTGCGTACCGCCCGTTCCGTAACCCACCCTAGAAAGGAAGTTTTGGCAAAGATACACTTTAGGTTGAATAAGCAATAGGTTTGCTTTTCCGTTGAAAAGATAAATACGGGAACAGATAAAACAAATATTGAACAATTAAAATGAAATGAAGACGAAATTGATTACAAATAGATATAATCTTGTATTCTATTGGCTATTTATGCTTATATTTTGTATATCCTGTTCAATGGAAAGAGAGCAAAAGAAAGTCGTTATAGATTTGCTTGGGGAAACAATAGACAGCTTAAAATATTCAATGTTTGTGGATTCTATTGAATACATTGATATAGAATTAACAGACAGTTGTCTAATTGGAAAAATTGCAGACATGGATGTGTGTCGTGATCATTTGTTTATTTTTGATGAACAGCAACAGGTAATATGGCATCTGAATAGAGAAGGTCGGTACTTGAATAAAATATGTAAGCAAGGGGGAGGCCCGGATGAATATACTTACATTAATCATTTTGAATATGATGAAAAAAGAAATCAGATAGTGGTCCTTGCCCCTTGGCAACAGGCGCTTTTATTCTATACGCCGGAAGGCAAATACTTGAAGACTGTGAAATTGGGAATGAAAGCGGACGATTTTAAAATATCTCCTCAAGGAGGATTTATTTTATCTAACTCCGGTTCTGACGAACCTGCAGCTGGGATTTATTATGTCAACGATTATGGTCAAGAAATGAAATGCTTGGTAAAAAGAAAGAATAATCATTTAGTTTACTTGACTTTTGAGTGGGAATTATGTTCTTATGGGGATATTATAAATTTCATGGCACCTAATTTTGATAATACAGTATATCACTTTCGTAATCAAGAACTTTCCGCTAAGTATTTTTTCTCTATGAAACCAGAATTGAAACATAACTATAAAAAATCTGTTTCTTTACAGAAACTTGAAGATTTTATTCGAACGTCATATTTGGAAGGAGAAAAATGGATTTGGGCAACTTATTGGTCACCGGGTGATGGATTAAGAATATTCATCTATTCAAAAGATAACGAAAATTATTGGATAAGTAAGATAATTGTTAATGATCTTGATAATAAGGACATCGGTAGAAAAACATCCATAACCGATAATAATACATTTGTTACTTGGTATGAAAATGAAGATGCTGATAAAAATCCGGTTATTGGCATACTACATTTGAAATGAATATGTTTAAGAATATATGTATATTAGCATTTGCATCTTTTTTACTGATTTCATGTAGGAAATCTAAAAGTGACAATATTTCCCGTGCCATAGAAGAGTGGATGGGGAAAGAAATCATCTATCCTTCAATTATGACGTTTCAAACGTTCTTATTGAACAAAGATAATAAGATTGTCGCCATTGGTAACCCTATCTATAACCCTAAAATAAAAGACCTCTATCTGAAAATCATTCAAGGAGAAGGAATCGGGCAAGAAGGTGAAGACAAGGAAATTCAACCTGAAGTCACTATAGATAAAACCTCGGTTTTATTTGGAAAATTCGACTGGCAAGAAGAGCAAAAGACAACTTTCACTTTGAAAAATGCAGGTGATAATCCTTTAGTCATACAAGATGTTACTACCTCTTGCGGATGTACTACCGTGGCTTATTCAAAAGAACCGGTACGACCGGGTAAAGAAACAGTCATAGAGATAGGATATAAGGCCGAAGACCCCGGATACTTCAATAAGACAATTACGGTGTATTGCAATGCGAAAATATCTCCTTTGACTTTGAAGATTAGCGGGAGTGCAAATGAAATAAAGAAAGAAATCTAAACAGGGATGGATCGTCGGTTAGGCGATGTTCTCCTTCCCAATTTAGTAAGGGTAAATACTAAAACTAATGGACAGGAAAAGATAATACAGTAATAATATTCATGATGAAAGAACATTTATCCATATATGCATTGTTGCTGTTATTGTTGTTTGCTGCATGCAACGGCAATAATAGAAAGTTGGAATATGCATTACAGTTTGCGGGAAATAACCGGGGGGAACTGGAACAGGTGCTTGCTCATTATAAAGACAGCGGACTGAAGTATGAAGCTGCCCGCTTCCTGATAGAGAACATGCCGCACTATTATGAGCGGCGGGGAATACCCGTAGATTCGGGAAAGGCAGCCTTGGCAACAGTGGATACAACGGGACTGGTGCTTCCTGCACTTGTAGAACGTTGGGGACATCCCGATATGAACATATTGGAGAAGGTATATGATTCACAAGTGATTACTGCCGATTTCCTGATATGCAACATAGACCATGCGTTCGATGCGTGGAAGTCACGCCCTTGGAACAAATATCTTTCTTTTGAGGATTTTTGTGAATTAATCCTGCCTTACAGAATAGACGATGAACCTCTGGAAGAGTGGCGTAGCATTTATAAAAAGCGATATGCCTTCTTGCTCGATTCCGTTTATAAAGGAACGGATGTGGTGGAAGCTGCCGCAACGGTAGGAAAATGCCTGAAGGAAGAAGGATTTGTGTACAACTGGGAGTTCGGGTTACCACATTTGGGGGCGTCCTTCCTGCTTGACCACCGTATGGGGACTTGCGTGGATGCCTGCGACCTGACCTTGTATGCCATGCGTTCGTTGGGTATTCCGGTCGCGGTAGATTATTACCTGTACAGTTCGGAAACACGTAAGGGACATACATGGAACTCTGTACGCGATACTACAGGAGCTTTTTGGGGAATGTGGGTAACGGACAAGGAGTGGAAACGTGGGCAGGTGTATCGTGACGGCCGGAAATCGGGCAAGATATTCCGTCGGTGCTTTGGTGACCCTTATTATGCGGATGCTTCCGCCGACTACTTTCCCGATACGTTGCGGGTGAAGGTGGCAGCGGAAAGTCCGGAGTACTTGTTCTTGGGTATCTTCCATCCTAAAAAGAAATGGGTAATTGCCCATGTAGCGGAAGTATGTAATGGAGAAGTGGTCTTCCCCCATGTGGAGCCTGACGCCATTTATGGTCTATTGGAGAAAAAAGGAGACGGCAGTTTTGCCACTGTAGACTATCCGTTCTATTTTGACGGAAAGTCACCTCATTTTTATGTTCCCGATAAAGAAAAGGAAGAGAGCGTAGTCTTGTACCGTAAACATCCCCTGATGGCATGGATAGGTACCTATTTGGATGAGATTCACGGTGCTCGTTTCGACTTTTCTGATACGGAGGATTTTAAACGTATAAAATACACCTACCAAGTTTCTGACACCCCGAGCGTTTGCTACAACGAAGTGTTGCTTCCTGTACGATTGAAGTGCCGTTATGTACGTTACCAAGCTATGGAATGTAAGAATACCAACATTGGTGAACTTTTGTTTTGGGAAGAGGGAACAAGACTCTATCCCGTGACTGTGGAAGGTCCGCCTGCCGAGAATCCAGTGAATGTATCCGGGCGAATGTTTGATGATGATCCACTGACCTATTACAGTACACACTCTCCAGGAGCTACCTTGCTGATGGACTTCGGGACTCAAGTGGAAATAGACAGCTTTGTCTTCATTCCACGCAACGATGATAATTTCATCCGTATGGGTGACACCTACGAGCTGTATTATCACGATGGCAAAAATGATTGGGTATCATTAGGACAAAAGATAGCTACAAAACCGGAACTGACGTATGACAATCTGCCTCATGGGGCACTATTTCATTTGCGTTGTCTGACACGTGGTGAAGAAGAACAAGTGTTTCACATAAAAGATGGCAAACAAGTGTTCATTAGTAATTTGAGCTATGTGAGGTAGATACAGGTAATAGTATGAACAGGGTTATAATTAGATAAACGGATGAATATAAATATATCCTTGAGGAGATTTATCGATTGGGTAATTAACCTTTGTTTCTGGTTATGCGGCTTCATCGTAGTATGGCTGTTTGCGCAAGTCTTTTGCGTGACCTCTTTCCATATCCCGACCGATTCGATGGAACCGATATTGGAGCCAGGCGACGTGATTATGGTGGATAAACTGACCTATGGGGCAAGGCTCTTCAATGTGGTGGACGCCGTGGAAGGGAAGCAGGTAAAGATCAGACGCATGCCGGGTATGGGCAGCATCAAAAGGAATGACGTGGTTGTGTTCAATTATCCCTGTCCCAAGAAGTGGAGGCGGATTGAGATGGACGTGATGCAGTATTATGTAAAACGGTGCGTGGCATTGCCGGGAGACACGTTCCGCATCGTGAACGGGCATTATCGGGTGGACGGCTATGCCGGGACATTAGGGTGTACGGATGCGCAGGAGAGGTTCATGACGTTGATAGAGGAGCGGGGATTTTCAGATGATACGGTAGGTGTGAGGGCCTATCCCGAAGATTCCCTGATAGGCTGGACGGTAAAGGAGTTCGGTCCGCTGTATATTCCCAAAGCCGGCGATACCATCACAATGGACAGCCGGAATGCAAGGCTCTACAGGAACATGGTGGAGTGGGAACAAAGCAAGAACCTCCGGTATGAAGGGGAAAACGTCTACTTGGGCGACAGCCTCATCACCGCATATCGCTTCTTGAAGAATTACTATTTCGTGGCAGGTGACAAAGCGGAGAATTCGAGGGATTCCCGCTACTGGGGCTTGTTGCCGGAAGAGTATATCGTGGGCAAGGCCGTTCGGGTATGGAAATCCACTGACCGGAGGACAGGCAAGAGACGATGGGACAGGACATTTAAAAAGATCGAATAGTTTTTGGATTCAAAAACTCACAAACTTAAAAACTCAAAAATATGGATAGGTCTGAAAACAACTGGAACGCTTGCCTGCTGTACCGCAACAAGCAACTGACCAAGCAATTGAAGGAATATCAGGAGGTATCGTCATTGACGGGAGGCTCTTCTTCTCAGATGGTGGCGATGGGGCAATTGATGCGCCTCCGTCAAAATCCCTCATACGGCATTATAAAGGATGAATCGGAATGGAAGAACCTGTTTGCCGTGATAGACCTGTTCTATGGCGGTTGCCTGTCCGACGAACTGGCGCCTTTCCCTTTGGGTGAACAGGAGATCAAGATATGCTATCTGCTACGGGCGCGGATGGGCAACAAGGCGATCTCCCTGCTTTTCAATATCCTTCCTGTGTCTGTGATAAAAGCCAAGCAGCGCATCAAGAACAAGATCGGCCTGTCAAGCACGGACAGCCTGGACAAGTATATACAACAACGTTGACATCGGGAGGGCATTATGGGAAAGAAATGGGTATATACGGAAAAGAAATGGATATATACGGAAAAGAAATGGATATATACGGGAGAGAGGTGGATATATACAGGAAAGAGATGGATATATGATATCGGAGAAATTACAGTCATAGCCTTGCAATCCGTTATGAACGATGTGGTTAAATAGGTCTGAAAGAACAGACAACCTAAAAAAAGTATTCAAAAAAGTAAGAGTGGAATGAAGTATACACAGACTTAATTTTGCAAAGGGAATGTGTGAAAGATAGGCAATGTGTTGTCTAATCTTACAGTTTTTCAGTAACTTTGCCGCCGATTTCTAAACTACATGACATTATAAAATAGATGAAGGCTATTCACTTTGTTTTTTGTCTTTTCGCGGTGTTCCAGTTGGCGACGGCGAGTGGCCGGGCTACCGCGGCTAATGAAGACTTCCGGACATTCCTCAGGAAGTTTACTTCGAGTGCCTCTTTTCAGTATTCCCGTATTCAGTTTCCGTTGAAGTCTCCCATTGTCCTGCTGGAAGAGGATGGCGAAAAAGAACGGACTTTCCCCTTTACGCGCGATAAGTGGGCATTGCTGGGCGAGGATGCATTTAAGGAGGAACACATTACGGAAGAAGAGGGAGGCACGTATATTTCCCACTTCACGGTGGACACTGCCGAACGTAAAGAGTTTGAAGCCGGGTATGAGGAATCGGAATCATCCTTGCGTGTCGTCTTTGAATTGATAGGCGGCAAGTGGTACCTTACCGATTGCTATACCGACTGGTATAATTTCGACCTTCCTATCAACGAACTGCCCGAAACCATCAGCACGATAGCGGAAGAAAACAAGGCGTTTGAAGAGATGCATCCTTAGCGAAGGAAGAAAGTGCTTTTTGCCGATCAATGCACTAAAATATACCTTTTTCGTACGATTTATGTGCCTTTTCCTTTAAAGAATGCCGTTTCTTTGCAATATCGAAATATTGTGAACGAAACTAATATCAGAAATGACACATTCATCATTCATACAAATTCTGTGGAAATTCCTTTTCCTAATCTTTCCTTGCACTTTGTTGGCGCAGGAACGTATGTCATTAGGGCATTGGGTAGCTGAAGATCAGTCGGGGCTAATGGATTTTACCATCCGTGAAGATACCTTGGAACTTATTGTTCCCGAAGGGCTTACCTTATGGTATAAAGACCGCTTGACCGGTGATTATGAAATCAGTTACTATATTTGCACTGTGATGAACGGTGGTGAGCACGACCGCCTTAGTGACATGAACTGTTTTTGGGCGGCAAATGACCCGAAGCATCCCGGTGAACTTTTTGCTCGCGCCACTTGGCGTAATGGGGTCTTTCGCAACTATAATACTCTGAATCTTTTTTATGTAGGCTATGGAGGCAATCGCTCTCCGTCTTTTGCAAAATCATGTCCGTTTCACGGGCTTCCGAATCGAATACTTAAATTCAACCTATTAATACCTACACCATGATGACGAAACTTAATTTGATGAAACCTATCTTTGTTACTGTATGTGTCTTGCTGTGTTCCTTCAGTCTGTCGGCGCAAGTTGTAAAAAATGAACGGTTATTGTCTTTTGAAGGTCCGGAACTTCCTGCCGGACTGGATGCAACGAAAGCCACCTTAGGCATTAGTGACCAACATTATAAAGACGGTACACACAGCCTGCGCTGGACCTTTGAACCCGGTTCCGTGCTTTCCCTTCAGCGCGACTTGCAATTTGAGCAGAAAGATCCCACTGGAAAAGATTTATATCTTTCCGCTTTTATTGTATGGGTGTATAATGCGAAGGCACAAGATACTACCATCCAATTTGAATTCTTGAAGGACGGTAAGAAATGTACTTCTTTCCCTTTCGGCATCAATTTCACCGGTTGGCGTGCTGCCTGGGTGTGCTACGAGCGTGATATGCAAGGTACTCCCGAACCCGGAATGAACGAACTGCGTATCGTGGCTCCGGATGTGAAAGGCGAATTATTCATCGACCATCTGATAACTGCCAGTAAAGTAGATGCCCGTCAGCAAACGGCCGACGTACAGGTTCCTTTCGTCAATAAAGGAACAACAAACCACTGGCTTGTGATCTACGAACACTCTCTGTGGAAGCCGGAAATCGCTCTGACTCCGGTTACGGAAGAGAACAGGAAAGATATGCAACTGGTGGAAAAGCGTTTCCGCGATATGCTCTATACCCCTTCCAAACTGTCGAAGAAGGAGCTGGAAACCATCCGTAAGAAATATGACTTCTATGGAATAACGTATAAGGATGGAGTTGTGAGCGGTCTGCCCATTTTCATGGTGCGGCAGGCAGAGGCCTACGAACGTATGTATCCGGACTGGGATAAAGGTATGTTCACTAAACTGGGCATGGAGATGAACGAGTATTTCAACCTGATGCGCCGGATAGCTTATGCCTACAACAATGCCTCAGAGGCGGCAGTGAAGGACGAACTGAAACAGAAATTCCTGGCGATGTACGACCATATTACCGACCAAGGGGTGGCATATGGCAGTTGCTGGGGAAATATCCACCACTACGGATACAGTATGCGTGGTCTGTATGTGGCATATTTCCTGATGAAAGACGTTTTGCGTGAAACCGGTAAGTTGGATGAGGCCGAGCGCACCTTGCGCTGGTATGCCATCACTAATGAGGTTTATCCCAAACCTACGGTCAACGGTATTGACATAGACTCTTTCAATACGCAGACACAGGGCCGTATGGCAAGTATTCTGATTATGGAAGATACGCCTGAGAAGTTGCAATACCTCCGTTCTTTCTCCCGCTGGATAGACTACGGTTGTCGTCCGGCACAGGGACTGGCAGGTTCTTTCAAGAAAGACGGAGCTTGTTTCCATCACCGTAATAACTATCCGGCTTATGCTGTGGGCGGCCTCGATGGTGCTACGAATATGATTTATCTGTTGAGCGGAACAGAATTTAAAGTTTCTCAGCTGGCGCACGAGACGGTGAAGAAAGTGCTGCTCACTATGCGTTTCTACTGTAACTTCAAGCAATGGTCCCTCTCCATGTCGGGACGTCATCCTAATGGGAAGGGACAATTGATTCCTGTACAATACGCCACTCTGGCATTGGCGGGCACCCCTGACGGAAAACAAGAGTATGATCCGGAACTGGCTGCGGCTTATCTGCGTTTCGCCTCGCGCATGGAAACTCTTGATAAGAATGCTCCGGATTATCTTCCGAAGTCGTCCACTGCCCGCGAACTGGAGTTGAAAAAACTGTTTGAGGCGCAAGGTTTCCGTCCCGAACCCGACCCACAAGGCAATCTGTTTTTAGGCTATGGTTGTGTTTCAGTGCAACGCCGGGATAATTGGGCAGCTGTGGTACGCGGACATTCCCGTTACCTTTGGGCAGCGGAACATTACTTGGATGCCAACTTCTACGGTCGTTATCTGGCTCACGGAAGTATGCAGATATTAACCGGAAAACCCGATGAAATGGTGACTTTTGCAACCAGCGGCTGGCAAGAAGCCGGTTTCGACTGGAACCGTTTCCCCGGTACGACAACCATTCATTTACCCTACGAGCAGCTTCGCGCAAAGGTGATGAATGTGGACATTTTCTCCGGTATGGAGGAGATGCTCTATTCTGATGAAGCATTTGCCGGTGGCTTGTCGCAGGCACGGCTGAACGGTAACTTCGGGATGAAATTGCACGAACATGATAAGTACAACGGCTCGCATCGCGCCCGTAAGTCTTATCACTTCTTCGACGGAACGATTGTCTGTCTCGGCACGGATATAGAGAATATGAATGAAGAATTCCCCACGGAGACTACCGTCTTTCAGTTGGCTGCTGTCACTCCCGAAATGCATCAGTATTGGGAGGCTTTCAAGAGCGACGGTCAGACGTATATCGATCCTAACGGTGTGGGCTATTATCTATCGAAAAAGTCGATGAAAGCGGCAAAATATGAGAAAAACTTCCCGCAAGTTACCGTAGGGGAACGCAATCCGAAGCCTACTTCCGGTGACTGGGTTTCGTTGGTGCTCGAACATGGAAAGGCTCCCAAGGGTGCTTCTTATGAATATGCTGTCCTACCACGTACGAATGAAGCGGCTCTGAAAGCGTTTGCCCGTAAACCGACTTATAGAGTTTTGCAACAAGATGGCAATGCGCATATTGTGCGTTCCCTGACGGATAACTTGACGTCTTATGTACTTTTTGAAACTCCGCAGGCATTGCCGAAAGAGGGCTTGTTGCAGAAGGCCGATACTTCCTGCCTTGTTATGATACGCGAGGACAAAGGCAAGCTCTTGTTGACCGTTGCCCAACCGGACCTGGCGCTTTATCGCGGTCCGAGTGATGAAGCCTTTGATCAGGATGGTAAGCGCAAGGAGCGTAGCATCTATTCTCGTCCTTGGATTGACAATGACAGCGGTGAGATACCTGTGACAGTTACATTGAAAGGCGAATGGAAGGTGGCTGAGACTCCTTATTGCAAGGTCGTTTCTAAGGATAAGAATCAGACTGTTCTGCGTTTTGTATGTAAAGACGCAGCCAGCTTTGATGTGGAGTTGAAGAAATAATGAACTTAGTCTTTACAATAGAACTGTGATGAAAGTAAAGAATTTAATGTTGTGTGCAACGGCTTTTGCTCCTTCCTTGGTTGGGGCGAAAGAGTTGCCCAATATCATCTACATTGTAACCGATCAGCAGACGGCCTCTGCGATGAGTTGCATGGGAAATGATGACTTGCATACTCCGAATATGGATAGGCTGGCACAGTCAGGTGTTCTGTTTCGTAATGCCTATTGTGCTACACCACTGAGTGGACCTGCCAGGGCAGCTATGTTCACAGGCTATACTTCGCATGAAGTAGGACTTGCCCGAAACGGTACACCGATACCGGACTCATTGCGTACCCGGACTTTGGGAACACTGATGCAGAATGTGGGTTATGACTGTATCTATGCCGGTAAATGGCATGTACATACAGCCTCCATGCCGGATAAAGAGTTTGGTTTTACTACTATTCATCCGCATAGTGATATTGGATTGGCAGAAGCTTGTGTCGGTTTTTTAGAACAAGAACATGCCAAGCCTTTCTTCTTAGTTGTTGGGTTTGATAATCCGCATAATATCTGTGAATATGCACGTAGCCAGAATTTGCCTTGGGGAAATATGGAAGAGCTACCGCAGGATAAATGGCCGGGACTACCTCTTAACTTCGCTAAGAATCCCTATGATGCTGATGTTATCAGTTATGAGCAAAGTTTGAATTATTCGGCTTATCCTACCCGTAATTATACTCCGGATGATTGGCGTCGTTATCGGAGTCTCTATTATCGTCTGGTTGAAAAGGTGGATACGGAAATCGGGAAGATACTGGATGTTGTGGACAAACAGCATTTATGGAAGAATACAGTCGTCATATTTACCAGTGATCATGGTGATGGAGTAGGGGCACACCATTGGAACCAGAAATCGGCTTTATATGAAGAAGTAGTGAACATTCCTCTGATTGTTACCTTGCCGGGAAAGAAAAATGCCGGTAAAGAGATGCCGCAACTGGTGAATAACGGTGTTGATTTCTTTGCAGCTGTCTGCGATTGGGCAGGTATCCAACTTCCGGAAGGGCTGTATGGTGTTTCCTTCAAAACGTTGGCAGAGAAGGCTGACCCGGCATTGAAGCATCAAGACTACATTGTGACTGAAACTACTTTCGATAAAGGTGGGAACACACGTGGTTGGGCTTTGCGTACCTCTCGTTATAAATATGTGTTGTACGATAAAGGCCGTTATCGTGAGCAACTTTTTGATATGGAAAAAGACCGTGGTGAAATGCGGAATCTTGCCATTGAGGAGAAATATAAAGAGATCTTGCAACAGCATCGTGAGTATCTGCACAGCTGGATGCAACTGCATCATGTTGTGCAGATACGTGAAGATGTACATACGATTCCTGATGTAAGTCCGGAATAAGGACAATAATTACCCCAACAAACTGCGGACTGCCATCTGGTAAGCCTCCAGTTTGTTGGCTTTATGGATGGCTTTTTTTGCTTTCCGGTCGCCGTCCGGTAACAGATATTCCCAGAAAGTCTTCATCTTCATAAGTAGTTGTTGGTCGCCGCCTTCAAGGAGGTTGCCGTATTGTGCGAACAGATCGGCATGGAATAACCGGAGTTTCTCTCGCATCTCTTCCCCGGAGAGCGGGTGTCCCTGTTGATACTCCAGAGCCAGTGCGGGATTGGCAAGCAGCCCTCGACCTATCATGACGCCTGCCAGACGCGGAAATCGTTCGCTGATGGTGCGTATCTCTGCTGCCGTAAGCAGGTCGCCGTTGTAAATCAGCGGATGACGGCATTCATTGTAGAAAGCCTCGAAGCCTTTCAGGTCGACCGTCCCTTTGTATTGTTGCTTTCCCAACCGTGGATGCATGACGATATGTGTCAGGGGAAGTCCGTTCAGCAAAGGGAGTAGCGCCAGGCACTCTTCGGGGTTCTCCCAGCCCAATCGCATTTTGACGGAAAACTGCACGTTGGGATGCCTTTCGATGACAGTAACCAGCAGGTCGCGCACTTCTTCAGGATAGGGCAACATGCCCGAACCGTTATGCCGCTTGGCTAGGACGGGAAAAGGACACCCCAGATTGATGTTCACCGTCCGGTATCCTCTCTCGATGAACAGGGCGGTTATCCGTTCCATCTTCTCCGCGTCCGGTGCGATGAGTTGGGGAATGAGGTTCACTCCCCGGTTGTTCTCCGGAGAGATCTCCCGCAGGTCTTTTCGGCGGATCTCTCCATGCTCTATGCGGACGAAGGGAGTATAGTAACTTTCCACACCGCCGAACAATCGTGCGTGTGCCTGTCGGTAGATGGCATCTGTGTGTCCCTGTAAAGGGGCAAAATGGATGGGAAGAATATTCTGCATGTCGGTGCTGTTCAATTTTTTGCAAAGGTAGTTATTTTGGTGGAATAACCTTTCGCCCTTTGATTTTCTTTCGGTGCTGTTGCGCATTGCTAAAGCTTTTGCCATAATCGTGTAATTTTTTGTCTGGTTGTCGGAATCGGTTCGGCGTTCCTCCCGTGCAGGCTTCGGAAAGCAGGTCCCCGCTACCTTTCTCCCTTGCTTGCTGGAGCAAAGATACGACATGTGGAATTGGGGAAATCAGGTTTTGTCAGGTTCTGTCAGTTTCCGTCAGGTTTTGTCGTGATATGTCAGGTTTTGTCCGTTTTCGTGTGTGTTTTTCATTTCAATTCACAAGAGTATCGGCAGATAACTCCCGAATAACTCCCGATAACTCCTTTGGGCAATTTATTGATTGCCCGGGCTTTGTGTCCGATTCCCCTGGGGTTTTCCGGATAAATGCGGGGCAACGTTCCGGCAAACCCCAGGGGATGCGGCGGCAAATGCGGCGGCTTTCCGGCTACTACCCGTGGCGATAGGGGTGACGGACGTGGGCATGACGTGTCGTTCGAACTCCGGTAGTCGGTTGTGCAGCTTCTTTGAGGTGGCGGGGCGTGTCGGTCGTTCACGGCATTTTTCCGTTTTTTCTTTTTCTTCTTCTTCTTCTTTTTCTGTAGAAGAAATATTTTTTTCTTTCTCTTTTTCTTTATTTATTATATAGGGGTGTTTTTGTGTCGCTTGTTTTAGATGTGTTATTTGCAAATGGTTGTTCTTCAGTGTGTTCAATCTGTTTCTGTGACGCTTTTCTCACTTGTTTTCCGCTGTTTTCTGCTTGTTTTCCGTCATTTTCCGTTCATTTTCCGTCAAAAAACGCTTGTTTTTCATTAAAAATCGCTTGTTTTTCGTCATTTTTCGTTCGTTTTCTGCCATTTTTCGCTTGTTTTCTGCTTGTTTTCCGCTGTTTTTTGATGGATTTTCACCGTTTTTCACCGGATTTTCACTGGATTTTTATCGGAAATGGACGGATTTTCGCTGTTTTTTGGTTCATCCGGCATCACTCGAAATGTCGGATGAACCTGTTTTTTGTCCGCCAACGGGCTACAGTTAATGTGTTGGTTTCAATGTGAATTCCACCGGTTGTCCGTGCTGGCAGATGACGGTCAGCAGTGTATTTTCTCCCTTGGCGGATAAAGTTATATTTTTATTCTGATTATCAGTCTCCCATTTCCCTTTTATAAGCAATCGTTTCTCGATGGGACGGCTGGGTTCTTTGGTCGTGAAACTCTTCTCTGCAATGTTGAGATTCGGGTCACATACGCTGAATATGATTCGCTCTTCATTCGTCTTTTTCTGCATGACCATTGTTTCTGCGGGAATCTGTAGGAGCAACGGGGCTGTCGGCGAAGTGTAATCTTCGAAGACGGCGTAGGCTGTAATGCCGGTTGCTTCATCAAAGACGATATGTGCCGTATGGTCTTTCTGCTCTATCCGGTAAGTTTGCTTGTGACGAGCATGTTCCAGTTCTTCCGGATTGGGTTGTATCAGTACCATATATTCATATTCGGCGTTCTGGGGCGCTTTCCCATGATTGATCCATGCAGATGAAAATGTACCGCATGTTTCCTTCCGTGTCTTTTCATGTCGGGAGTCTTGCCGGGCTATTTGTACTTCTACGTCTCCCTTGGCAAAATAGTGATTGTTGTATCCGTCTTGCAGCCAATGCGTTTTGCCGTCATTCAGTTGGCTGTGGAATATTTCATTCTGTTTCTTTCCATCTACAAATATGCTTGTACTGTCCTCTCGGAAGACGCTTTGGAAGAGGGTGGTTTCTGTGGGGTATGCAGAGTTGCTGTTACTGATTCCTGTTCCTAAACAGATCAGCCTGTTGTCGAAACAGAAGACGGACTTGCGGGCGACGAAGTCCGGAGTGAAGTTCTTGAGGCTGCGCTCCATCAGTTTCATGGCAAACATTCCGTTCTTCCCTTCCAGTGAGCTGCTTCCGGAGAAATTTTCTTTCGAATGAGCCATTGTAGTGCCCGGCAGAGGGCTGTCCAGCAATTCAAGCGGCAAGTGGATTGTTGTGGTTCCGGGTAATCGGTTCCAGTCCCAGCCGTTCTCGTCGTATCCGCTGGCAAGGCGCGAAGGTTGCCCCATGATTTGTACCGAGCCATAACTTTGGTAGCGTCCATAGCGGTTGTCTTTCGTATAGATTTCAGCTCCCCATACGTCGGTGGTATATCCTTTAAGGGTGACCATCCAGTCGGCACGGCGGAAGATTCCTGCCGAACCATAGTTGTAGACAAAGAATCCTTGCGGCGCATCGGCAGGGCGTATGCCTTGCTCCTTGAAGTAGCGTGCTTCCGGTGTCTCCTTCTGGCAGAGGCGCAGATAATCGGCAGCCAAGTGGTGGTCGAAGCCATCCCCCTCGCCGGACAAGTCTCCCGATAAGGCGAGATAGGCGAAGGCGGCAATGTCATCCTCTTTCATCGATCCTCTGAATGGGTGTCTTCCACTGATACCGACGCCCCATTCATATTTGTTACAGTAGTTGCGCATGGAGATAAAGGCCGACTTTAATATCTGTCGGGCTTCCTCGGTCAGTTCATATTCTGTTTGGCTGGTAAATGCGATAAACTGTCCTACCATGGCGAGGACTCCGGTAGTATAGGCGGGATAGAAGCCTCCGTGATGGAACGTGGTGCCATCTATCTTGATGCCTCCTATGGTGCCGGGAGTATACCGGAGGGAAGAAGATACCCAGCGGGAAAGTCCTTTCAGGGCACGTGCCCGTTCGCATTCGTTGGTGAAGAGCAGTGCGGATACAGTTTTCGCCATTAGTAGAGTATGCCAGCTGTCCAGTAGTTCGTCCCTCTCTTCCTGGCAAGGCTTGCGGGTTTCCGGCAGTGCCGACCAAAAGACAAGGGCTGACAAGATATCATCGCGGTTTGGAGCTTTCCAGATGGCATCGCGCATCAGCCAGGCTGTGGTGTAGATTTTACGTACCTGATAACCATAGTGGTGGTTGGTTCCCATTCCGCTGCCGTATGCAAAGCCTTGGTTGATGGCAAAATCCCATACGGTGAAGTAATTCTTCTGTGCTGTTGAGGACTGGTTGTAATAAGCATCGTAGGCAAATCCGGAAAGCATGGTCTCCACGTCGTTCCAGGAGATTTCTCCCGCTTTACGGTTTAGTTCGTCGGGGGCAAGTACGGGAGAACCGGTGAATCCTGTTCCCGACCTGCGTATGTTCGTTTCATTGAAGACTTTATAGGCTTTGGCAACCGCTTCTGCAGGGGCTTTTTTTATATCCACAGCAGCCGTCAGGCGTTGTTCTATCGTATGAAGTTCTTCTTTTTCTTTCTGATTTAGAGAGTTGGGTAAAGGCAAGTCGTATTCATATTGTTCCCATTGCCATACACGGCACCAATGCCACAGGTCTCGATAAGTGAGTGAATTGTTGTAGGGCATTTGTTGGTCGGGGGTAGTGCGGTCATTCATCTTTTTTACGGGGAAGGTCAGGCGATCCAAGAAGACACGTCCTTTCCGGTTGGGGGCTATTAACCGGTAGCTTGTAATCTCTTTATTCAGTTTATCACCCTTCATGTGCTGGAAACCTATCCAGCAGGCGCGCCATCCGGCCGATGCCAACCGGAAACTGAACCAATAAGATACAGTCCCTTGCGGAGAAAGGAACTCAAAACGAACGGAGTCTTGTTGAGGCTTTTCGTTATAAATCCAGAGGGTGATGCCTGCCGAGTTCTCTGTTTGCTTGGTTAATGTGATAGGCTTTTCCAAGGCGATATTGAGTATGGAGCCGGAGTTCGTGAAGTTCCATTCGAGGCTATGTGAGCCTTCCTTATAGTACTGGGTAGAGAGCGCTGCCTTCCCTTTCCCGCTTGTTTGGAATTGTTCGGGAATGCCGTTCTCGAAACCTATGAACTGGGCAGGGGAAATCTGGCTGCATAACAGCGCACAGGTGAATAAAAAGTTCTTTCTGATCATAAAAACATAAAAAATAAGATTATTATAATTCTATGAAGATGCTTCTTGAAAGTTTGTAGTGTAACTCATTTATCATGAGTATCGTTTTTTACTATTATTCGTACTCATTACATGAGACAGCCGCTTTCATATATTTTTTATTGGAGGGAAAATATATGGAAAGCGGCTGTAGATTTTGATTAAGGTCAGATATTGTGGGTTATAGTATTCCTCTATTTAACAGTAATTTTTATCTCTTTGGTTGCAATTTTTCGTCCTTCTACTGTGGCATTGCCTGCAAGGAATGTTACTGTGTACGTTCCGGGTTTTGTAAATATGTAGCTGTAACTATTTACACGGCGGTTGATATCTTTGATATTCTCTCCGGAATCGGGAGTACAGGCATTCAGTTTGATAGAGTTGGCAATCAACCAGTCGTCATTATTTGCCCATGTAGCATGAGTATTGTTTCCTCCTTGGAACTGGAACTGGTTCTTGCTTTGGTTAATCAAACTCCATGTTCCTTGGATGACACTTCCGGTGGTTACCATCTTGTAGCAATCGTTATCTTTGTTAGAGGGGTTGATATCGAAGCAAGAAAAGTCCATCGTGGAACCTGTCACTTCAGTCACGCTTCCATTGGTCAGAGTGTTTCTGATGATAATGTTCCTGAGATTTATAGTACGTTGCGGAGTTGTTTCCGTAGTTCCTGTAAAACGGAAAGCGATGGTCAATCCTGCTTGGTAATCACTTAAATCGAAGTTTTTTACGGTGACTTTCTTACCATCGGCACCGGCCAGTCCACAAACTTCCGTAACATCATTCCAAGCATGCTCCTGAATAGTCTTGCGGTCGGCATCCGCATCTTTCTTTGTCAGTCCGGGGAAATCCTTAGATAAATAAACATGGAAAGCATTCGTCTGTTTACCATATTGTGACTGTACTTCGAAAGACAAAGTGGAAGATTCTATGTCGGCTGCATCCAATTCTGTGCGGTCACGATAAATATATTGATGTCCATCTTCACCTGAAAAGAAAGTGATGAAGTTGGGATTCCCGTCAAAGTGGAAAGTTACTTCTTCGCCTGCTTTGATTTCCGTCTTGTCTGCTACTACGTTGAAGTTTACGTCTTCGGGATCCAGGTCATTGCAAGCCGTGAACATGGCAAGGGTCGCCAAAACGCAGAGATATTTATTTGTTTTCATAACTTAATACTGTTTTAAAGTTAGTTACATGCCTGAATTATTTCCAAGCATCGTTTTGTTGCAAAAGTTTGTTCAAGCCCAACTCACGGTTAGGAATGGGTAACCACATATAACGTTCGGTGGCATTGTTGGCATAACTTACTGCGAATTTTTTGGCGTTGTCCCAACGTGAATCTTGTGTGTTCTGAGCTACAGAACGCATGTTACCCAAATAGTCATTCCAACGAATCAGGTCATACTTGCGTAAACCTTCGAAGCAAAGTTCGCGGCCACGTTCGTCCTTCACCAATTGCTTGAAATTCTCGTAATTCATGTTGGTTGTGATTTTGGTCACGTTCGGGATGCTACGTTCACGTACGGCATTGATGGCATCACAAGCAGCTTGGGTAGGTCCGTTGTTTATTTCATTCTCACTCTCTGCAATCATCAACAATACGTCTGCATAGCGCAAAAGAGGATAGTTGGTGGGAGTCTGGTTCTTATCACGCGGAAGAACTTTCTCGTATTCACGGCGATACTTACCGGCATTGCGCTGAACATATTGCGTGGCTGCAATAGTCGGATTCTTTTCGTTTACTTTACCATTGACATCCACATTCGGCATGCCTTTGTAACCCCAAGCAAATTTCACATAATTACCGTTGCTCTGTTTAGCAAAACGATAAGGGGCAATGTTCCAGTCACGACGTACATCCGGATGTTCACGTTCGTTCATGCTACCTTCTTCGAATCCTTCATCAACTATTCCGTCACCGTCCAGGTCATTATACAAATCCCAAAGATTCAGTGTACAAGAAATGAATCCGTAAGAATAACCATCGGAACCTAAAGAACTATCTCCGTTTGAAATACCTATTGTATTTCCTATTCGTCCTGAGCCTTGATGTGCATCTTGACGATTACCTTTGAACTCGGCTTCCCAAATGGATTCACGATAAGTATCGTCTACTACGTCTGAAGCGTAATTGATAAATATCTGTTTGTAGTCCGGATTCAACTGATGTTTGCTATCCTTTTTTACCTGCTTTGCCCAATAATTGGCTTTCTCATACATTGGTTTTCCGCCATTGATGGGCCAACCGGCTAATTTCAGATAAACACGTGCCAAGATACCCCTTACGGCAGATTTGCTGACACGGCCGGCAGGAACTGCATCTATTTCACCCACCATGCCTTCTGCTTCTTCCATTTCAGCCACTACGTTTTCGAGGACTTCCTTTTGAGGCATGTTGGCTAAATCGACATCAGTCGGTGTATTTTGTGTATTGGTACGATAAGGAACATTTCCCCAGCATTGTGCCAGCAGGAAGTAACAATAAGCACGAAGGAACTTTGCTTCACCTTTGTATATAGTCTTGACACTTTCATCCATATCCGGAGTCTTATCTACATTCTCCAAGAAAAAGTTTGCATTACTGATACCCTCATACAGGAACTTCCAAAGTTTCAATACGTCCGGGTCGCTGGTTGAGTAGTTATTATTGTAAATGCCAACGGGAAGCGTGTTACGGTCATAATATCCTAAGTCGTCAGTACCTGTAACCATTAATGGATAAACGTTACCATATACTTCTTGGCGTGTGAGACGATTGTATACGGTGGTCAACGACATGAATGCTTCGTCTGCATTTTTAAAGAAATTTTCGGGAGCCACAAAGTCTTGAGGTACAGTATCCAAGAAATCGCATGAGCCTAAAGCAAGGCTAAATGCAAGGGCTGTTATAATTTTATTGAATTTCATTGTAGTGATCTGTTTTTATGTGATTAGAAACCAATGTTTAGTCCTATAGAGAAGTTATATGCACGCGGATAGGCTGAGTAGTCGAATCCTGGTGTCAATGCAGAGTTACGAACTGATACTTCCGGGTCGAATCCTGAGTAAGAACTGAAAGTAAGCAAATTCTCACCTGATACAAAGATACGGGCAGAGGAAAGCGCGTATTTCTTCAACAAATTGGCCGGAACATTATAACCGAATGAAAGTGTTTTCAGACGTAAGTAAGAACCATCTTCAATGACGCGTGAAGAGAATACTTTCGGTCCTTGACCACGTACGGCAGGAATATTGCTTTCCGGGTTTTCGGGAGTCCAGCGGTCGGCATACGATGCGAACATGTTAGTATCTTTACGAGGTTCTCCGTTCTCAAAGATTAAGCGGTTGGCGTTGATGATATCGTTACCATAGCTCCATTGGAAGAAGATAGACAAGTCGAAGTTCTTATAAGTGAAGTTATTGGTGAAACCACCTGTATGGATAGGATGCCCACGACCGATAATGGTACGGTCATCATCATTCACCACACCGTCACCGTTGATGTCCTTGTACTTGGCTGTACCCGGTTTGATGGCTGAACGGTCACCACCATTGTTAGGAACGCCAGGTTTCAGTGTGTAAGTACCGGCAGGTGTCACATCAAAATCATCATATTTATACGTACCGTCATATACGAATCCGTACATCAGTCCTACGGGCTTTCCTACTTGTGCGATGTAAGAAGGAGTTTGGTAACCATTATCGAATGATACTGTACTGAGCAGTGTTTCCTGTCCATCATTCAATTCTTTGATTTTACCACGGTTAAAGGAAATATTGAAGTTGCTATCCCAGGTAAAGTTTTTCTTCCGGATAGGTTGGGTTTCCAAGGTGATTTCCAAACCACGGTTTTGCATCTTACCGATGTTTTTGTAGGCAGTCGCAAATCCTGTAGTGTAAGGAAGGTCTGCGTTCAGCAGCAAGTCACGTGTCAATTTATGGTAGATATCGACTGTCAGGTTGACTCTGTCTTTGAAGAAACCTAAATCTATACCTAAGTTGATTTGGTCGGTCGTTTCCCATTTCAAGTTTTTGTTTGCCAATGCACTCAAGGCATAGCCTGAATAGTAACTGTTGTTGAATGGGTATTCAGTTTCAATGCTTGAATAAAGTTTGGCCAAAGAAGCGAAGTCGCCTACACGGTTGTTACCGGTCATACCCCAGCTTAAACGAACCTTACCATTGCTCAACCAACTTGATGCTTTTTCGAGGAATGCTTCGCGGTTGAAGTTCCATGCGACAGATGCAGAAGGGAAGTAACCCCAACGGTTAGCTGACGGGAACTTAGAGGAACCATCGGCACGGAATGAAGCAGTAAAGTAATATTTGCTATCGTAGTTATAGTTGATACGTGCCAAGTAAGACATCAACTTTGATTCGGACAAAGAAGACTCAACACGCATCGGAGTACCTTCGTCCAGACCGCTCATACCAAGTGATTCGTTGGTGATCTGCTGTACACGCATGTAGTAGTATTTGGAATAGTCTCCTTGGAACGTGAGACCTGCTACTGCATTGACGTTGTGCTTCTTGTTGAAAGTCTTGATGTATGTCAAGGTATTCTCGTTCAGCCATAGGCGGGTCTCCGTTGTACCCACAGATGCGTTTACACCTTCGGAACGGGTGGGATTACCGTAACGGGTCTTTGAGTTGTTGAATTGTTCGTTGGTCACATTCTTCAGTCGGTAACCTGCGGAAACTTTGGCATTGAAACCCGGCAGAATAGTATATTCGAGAAAAGCGTTGGCTACAAGATGATCTTCAATGCGCTTACGATATTCTTCGCGTTGATTAAGGATAGGATTGAAACGATAGTCGTTGGAGCTATCTACGACGGGGTCGAAAAGTGAATTTACCAAATCGGTGTTATCGTAAGTGACCGGACGATATCCCCAAACACTATACATCAAACTGCTTGTTGCACTGGATACTGTGCTTGACGGAGAAGTACCGTTGGTGATAGAGCGAGAGTAGTTGGCGTTCAAGTTGATTTTGAACTTGTCGTTAATGCGCTGGTCAAGGCTGACGCGACCTTGATAACGTTCAAAGTCTGAATTTTCAATAACACCTTCCTGATTCATGTAAGACAGTGAGGTGCTGTAGCGTGTCCCTTCCTTACCACCGGTAAGTGATGCGTAATGGTTGTGCGAGAAAGCCGTGCGGAAGATTTCATCCTGCCAGTCGTATTGACGAACATCGGCAGGCAGGTTGCGATAAAATTCCAAGTCACGCTTCACACCATTCTCATCCTTCCAAGGATAATTGCTGAACCATGTATTTTCCATTTCTGCCGCAGTACGTACTTCGCTTTGTAACTTTACAAATTCGTAAGCGTCCATCATGTCGATGGTATTAGTGATCTTCTGCACTGTAAAGCTACCATTATAAGTAACGGTAGCTTTGCCGGCAACACCTTTCTTGGTAGTGATGATAACTACACCGTTGGCACCACGTGCACCATAAATGGCTGTGGCGGAAGCGTCTTTCAGGATATCCAAAGATTCTATATCTGCGGGGTTGATGGAAGCGGCGCTGGCATCTTCAACCGGGAAACCGTCGATTACGTAGAGAGGTGAGTTGGATTGGGTCAATGAGTTGTTACCACGTACTACGATATTGAATGTAGAACCAGGCATACCTTCGTTTGATGAAACTTGCACACCGGCTATACGTCCGGCCAGTGCTTGGTCGAAACTTGCGATAGGAGTCTTCATCATTTGTACCATATCTGCTTTGCCAGCCGCACCGGTGAAGTCTTTGCGTTTGATGTCTCCGTAACCGGCAGTAATTACAACCTCTTCAAGGGCTTGCGCATCTTCCTGAAGAGTGACATTGAATATCTTTTGGTTTCCGACTTTCATCTCTAAAGTCTTATAACCGATAAAAGAGAATTGAAGGATGTCGCTTGTTTTTACATTATTAAGTGTAAAGCCTCCATCCAGTCCGGTTACTGTACCGTTGGTAGTTCCTTTCACAACGACGCTGACACCGGGAAGTTCACCCATTGAGTCGACAACTTTACCTGTGATTTGGCTTCCTGTCTGTGCCTGCATGTTGGATACGAAGCAGAGAAAAGCAGCCAATAGCATTAAAGTTACTTTCTGTTTCATAGAATATTAAATTAATTAGTTATTAAAAAAGGTTGGCTACTCTCGTTTCGAGGAGTGAGTCACCGTGCAAATGTATGATATTGTTAAAAGATGGCTTTCGCTAATAGTTCACAATTGGTATGAATTCGTACATTTCTGGCTGAGAATAACTCTTTTGTACGATTTTCTACTTGATTTCCCTCTCTTGACATTTGTCTTGCGAGACGGCTAAATTTGTCTCGTGAACTGAATAAAATCGTCTCGTGGGCTGAAAAAAATCGTCTCATGAGATGATTTTATCCGTCTCGTGAGACAAAATCATCTGTCTCACGAGTCAATCTGTATCCGTTTCGGAGCGTCTAAAGTTCACGTTCACGTATACACTGCTAAAGCTAAAGTTTGGAGAAGAATTTTTATCTGTTTAATTCCGCTAACGGGTTGCTATATTGGGCAAATACGTCAATAATGTGACAAACT
>Ga0137306_101447_pt1 | contig 24028 bp, 25 predicted proteins | sample Inofroosms_March_FD_97187 | JGI IMG/M metagenome (GOLD analysis project Ga0137306, IMG submission 97187) | Mouse cecal microbial communities from Vienna, Austria - N-Acetylneuraminic and N-Acetylglucosamine D2O microcosms_March | ecosystem: Host-associated > Mammals > Digestive system > Large...
TATGGACCGAAGCTCTGGCTGTTACCTCAATCTTACCCTTCCATTCATAATGCAGTTTTAACGACTCTTTTGCATAATCCATTGTCTCATTCCTCACCATTCTTTTCTGTCTGTTCTGCAGGTACCGGAAGTGTCGCACCTCCATAGGGCATGGCGATCACTTTCGCATCTTTTCCGTACTGCCGGAGCGCTTCGTCAAAAGCGTCCTGTGCAGACGGCTGCGGATTCAAAAAGATGCTTTTCACCAGACTGTCCGGTAATTCAGAGACGAGGTCGATGTCCGCCCTTTCCAGCACCATCCCGACTGCTGCCGCTTTATGGCCTCCCAGTTCAAATTTCCGTCCGATCCGATCCACCAGATCATGGGGTGAGGATGCTTCCACAAGCCACTGCTCAAATACAGCGCTTCCCATCCCTTCCTCACAGGCGCCGATCAGAATGATCCTGCCGCCCTTTTTTACCGCATACTTTGCATTCTCCAACGCTTTCTGCGTCTGATACAGATTCGCATCCTTTGGCGCGCCTCCCTGCGATACGAGTACGATATCCGCCTGTTCCGTGATGGGGCACCGGTACATTCGGTCAAGATAATCGCACCCGTTTCGATGAGCTTCTCTGTGATCTCCCGCCGCACAGTATACGATCTTCTTTCGCTCATCCAATACCACGTTGACAATAAAGTCAATTCCCAGGATATCCCCCGCTTCTTCGATATCCATGCGCAGCGGATTGCTGGCGACCCTCCCGGCGCAGGCCGCCCGATCCGTCATCATCCGATGGTTGGCCTGGATCGCTTCCGGTGTGGACACTCCTGGCATAACCGCCTTTGCTCCCCCGGAGTAGCCTGCGAAATAATGGAATTCGATATTCCCCAGGCAGATCCTGACGTCCGCCTCTGCCACGACCCTTGTAATATCTACCGGAGTTCCCCGCTTTGTCACTCCAAGATGAATGCAGTCTTCCGGGTCGGAATCCACGCAGTTCACTTCTTCATAACACCGCTCTCCCGCCAGATGCCGCTTCTCTTCTTCCGTATGCCTTCTGTGAGAACCAAGTGCAAATACCACCGTAATATCTCCCGGGGAAATTCCCACCGCATACAGTTCATTCAGGACAGGCGGCAGAACTTCATAGGACGGCAGTGGCCTGGAAATATCACTCGTAATAATCGCGATCCTTTGCCCGGCTCTCACCAGCCTGCCCAGCCGTTCTGAACCGATGGGGTGTTCCAGTGCATATTGAACCGCGCTCTCACCCGTCCGCTCGTGTTCCATGGATTCCGGTCTCAGTACCGCCAGCAAATTTTTATCGGGAACTTCCACTGCCTGGATTCCTTTCCCATATCCAAATTCCAGTCTCATACATCCTCCTGCCCGCTTTGTATGTAACAGTTACACAGGTAAATCGTTGTCTGATTCATCTGACATTCGCTCAAATATGATATTTCTCATATTCGCATTCACATGGATTTCCTTTACAGAAATAAATATCCCCTTCCGTCAGATTCACGATCATCGAAAAAACCGTCCCCATGCGGAGCCCCTGCTCTACCTTCGGATCGTCATGCCTGCAAATGCTGCAGGGATATTCCACATGATCTGACAGGACTTCCATGATATCCTCTTCCGAAATGCCCGTTTTCTTACGGCGCATCAATTTTTCCGCCCGTCCAAGGCGTACGAAGCTGTCCGTCAGCTTATACTTTGTCGTATCCTTTCTCGGTGCGATGGGAAGCCTCGGACTCAAAAAATGATTGGTATGGACGATCAGCCCATCCTTCGGATACAGAACATCAAAATCCTCATTCTCAATCTCCAGGTTGATGCATTCCCCGTTCTTATGCCCCAGCATAAAGTTCGCACAGCATCCAAGAGGCATCCTGGTAGACACTTTTACCGCCTCCGCCAGCGTCTCACAGTCCAGAATCCCCCGCATGGCCATATGCAGCGGAAGTCCTGCCGGCGCCTGATTCGTGGACAATGCATTCAAATACAGACAGATCCCTGCGCTGTTGAAACCGGTCTTGCCGATGATCCCGGCTTCTGTCACCATGAAGATCGTCGGTTTCCCATTTTTCTGCCGGATTTTCATCATGATCATGGACGATCTCTGACTGGTCTTCCAGTCCCAGTTGTGTGCCAGATATGCATTTCCCGCTTTCCCAATATCCGAACTGACGCCGATGGAAGTACATCCTCCGTCCATCTGATCAAATTCCTTTCCGGTGAACACCAGTTCACTTCTGCAGTTCAGTGCAAGGATATCTTCAAAATCGAACCCCGATCCGTCCGCAATGCCCCGCATTTCTTCCAGATAGTCTTTATTATATTCTGTGATCATCGGAATGAATGTTCTGGACAACTCTTTCGCTCTGCTCCAGGAAAGATCAGAATAGTCCATAAACATCTGTTGATAACAGTCAATACTTCCCCGGATCTGTGTTTTAAAATTTTTTCCCTGCTGAAAACCAATCTCGTACGGCGATCCCTCGATCTCTATATATGGAAAATTCATCTGTACGCCTCCTGTTTACTTCCCTTTTTCATACCATCCCCGGAATGCAATCGTCATCCATCCGAAGATCAATCCCAGAGTCAGATACACCATTTCGGTGAAAAAAATGGTTCCGAAAGATGCTCCTGGTACGTAATTCATACATCCAAAGAATGTTCCTGCTGCAATATACACGGCCGGCACAAAACTGAACAGCTCCGGCGCCAGTTCCAGATAAAACAGAAGCCATGCAATAATCAGGACCGCAATCGGCACTGCGAAAAATCCCAGTGCTCCAAAGGAACCGCCCATGGTAATGATGATCATGGACGCTACGATTCCAATGATAAAACCCATGAATGACCGCACGCCGTTCATCACGGTACAGCCGGCCATAAAATACGTCGCCCATGCCAGAAAGGAAACCCAGGAAAATCCGACATTCCCTGCCGGCGGCAGCATCCCGTGCAGGACATTGTCAATGATCTGAATCACACATGCCTGACAGCCTACAAATAACGCGATCGGTGTATGTTTTGCAAATTTCATATAGTACCCCCTAATTTTCATTCATTTTTTTGTTTATTTACTTCTCCAGAACCGACAGAAAACATCTCAGCGAATGTTCCACCCGCTCCGGCGAGATTCCCTGCACAATAAACACAATGCGGGAAGAATGATCTTCGCTGGGCCATTCCTCCAGGTGCATGGGCGGAGTGATATGGCTCTGTACCGTGTTAAGCACCACCGGACCCAGGGCATCCGGCACATTCAAAAGGCCCTTAATTCTAAGAAGCTGAGGCCCATAACGGTGAATCAGCGCAGAAAGCCAGATACAGAACGCCGTCCAGTTCAGCGGAGTCTCTGTACGGATGGAAAACGTCTTAATCTCATCTTCCTTATGCTGCTCCCCGTGATACTCGCGAATCCGATCCCCCCGGTCCGAGAATCTCCGGCTCCCCGCATCCTGAATCTTCGGGAGACATTTCAGCCATGTCTGCACCTCTGTGCTTTTTGTCTTTGGATTAAAAGGATCAATATCAAAAAGCTGTGTCCAGAGCGATTCTTCTTCATTGGCATCCAGCAGTACCGCCACCAGATTCACCTGATGGATCTTTTCCTTTGCCTGTCGGATCTGCTCCGGATCAGCAATATCTGTCTTCGTCAGTACCAGACGGTCCGCAATCGCCGCCTGTCTTAGGCTTTCCGGGTGGGTATCAATCTGTCCTGCGCCGAAGATCGCGTCTATAGTTGTGATAATATTTGCCAGCCGCACCTGCCGGCGCAGCATCAGATCTCCAACCAGCGTCTGCGCGATCGGCGTCGGGTCTGCCAGACCGGTCGTCTCGATCAAGATCCGGTCAAAGGAAGGCACTGCTCCGCTGGAGCGTCCGTCAATCAGTTCCCGCAGGCCTTTCTGCAGATCCGAGCGCATGGAACAACGTACGCATCCATTTTTCAGAACCAGTGTCGTCTCCGTCATTTTCTGAACATAAAGATCATCAAGCGCCACTTCTCCCAGTTCGTTCATCAGTACGGCAACCCCGGCTCCCTCCCTGCCGCCAAGCAGTTTCTGTAAAAGCGTCGTCTTCCCGCTCCCCAGGAAACCGGTGAGCACCGTAACCGGTATCCGCTCGTCATTTTTCATCATGGAGCCTCTCCCCCTTTATCCCTTTTATATCTTTGAAGGTAACTGTTCAGTACCTTCACAGTTACGATGCAAAATCCATCTAAGATCGCCTGCGGCGATGGGATTTTGCACTCCTGAATCATATTCTTATGGTCTTGGCAGCTAGTACTTCGACCTGTTCTGAATAGTTACCTTTTAAGATTCAATGAGCTCCAGAAAGGCTTCGTCGAGCGGGTCCACCGGACGCAGGCCGATGGTATCTGCCTCCACCCAGACATGCCCCAGGCTGTCAACGATCTTCGTCTTCCCGGTCGGACCTTTGATGATCAGTTTTTCTCCAAAATCACTGACCTTCGCTTTCCCCGGTCCAAGGAGAATGTTGACCATTTTGATCAGCTTCTGACGTTCCCCTCTGCGCGTCTCTCCTTTTTTTCCACCGATTCCCTCCGGATTTCCCGCCCGGTCCATCCAGTCCGGCGTACCGCTCAATACTCCGCAGGCTGCGCACATGCTCTTTCCCTCCTCCAGATTTGTTTTTTTAAAACGGGCTGCTGCAAAGTGTGATCCTGTCCGCCTGCCATACGACTCAAAGCAGGCGGACAAAAAGCACGTTTTGCAACAGCCCTCCTTTCCATATCAAACGGACATGTCTGCTAACGCAGACATCACCAATTATGAAAGTAGATTGCTCCGTGCTAACGCACTCCCGCAATCTAACCCGTGCATTCGCAATCCGTGCTGCCGCACTACCTGCTCATACCCGGGGTGCGCCAAATGTCCATAGATGCTCTTATGCAAGCATGTCGCATCTATGTCCACCTGGCTTACTTTCAAAGTAAAAGAACATTTTACAGACCGCTGGTTCCTCCGACTTCGATTCCGGAACCGAATGGGCTGCGTCTGCGGAAATCTTCTGCCATTTCTTCCATTGTCACGAAACGGACTCCCTCATGCTTTCTCATATGATCGATCATACGCTCCAGCGCCACCAGCACATGGGGATGTCCGGAAGCGTCCGGATGAATGCAGATTGGGAAGACCGCATAGTCAAAGTGACGGTATACCCAGTTGAACTGATCCATCCAGATCTCTTCCAGCTGGCTGCCGGTGATCCATCCATGACTGTTGGCAGAAGCTTTTACAAAGAGCATGGGCGGCGCGTCATCCAGATGCCAGCTGCAGGGAATCTCCACCATGTCCACTTCTTTTCCCGGAACCCAGGGCTTCATCCAGTCTGCTCCTTTTCCGGTATAATCAATTTTGGTCCAGCTGTCTCCCTCACGCAGATAATGCGGATGATAATCATCTTCCATTAAAGAGCTGTCATATACAATTCCGCGCTCTCTTAACAGTTCGATGGTGTTCGTACTCAGTTCCCACCAGGGCGCCATATATCCGCGGGGTTTCTTCCCGGAGATCCGCTCGATGACGTCGATCGTATGATCCAGTACATCTGCCTCCTGCTCACGGGTCATAGCCAGAGGATTCTCATGCAGGTAGCCGTGCATGGCGATCTCTCTGCCGGATTCCACGATCATATTTGCCGCCTTCGGGAAACTTTCCATCGCATGTCCAGTCACACCCCAGGTAATGGTCTTGCTGATGCCGTTTCGCTCAAACAGATCCAGAAGACGCGGCACTCCGCGTTTTGCACCATGAACACCCCTCGAAATATCACATGGAGAATCTTCTCCGCCCCAGGATCCGATCCAAAGCGCCACTGCGTCAAAATGCGGATTGATGCAAACCTGAATGTCCTTCTTTGTCGTGTTACTCATAAATTGTTCCTCCTTTTTTAAGTTTCCGCAATTCCCCTTCCAGTCCCCCTGATCTGGGAGAATTTCCTGCCGTATCCGCGTCAGGAAATCCTCCCGGAGCCTGTACGGTCCATTGCTGTTTTAAGTTCCGCAATTCCCCTCCCGAGGCTTATACGGTCCATTGCTGTTTCTTAAATTTGTGATACGAGTCGATCCCAGATCAGCTTTCGAACCGGAGATGTATCATAATTTCCATTAGATCCGCCATCGTTTTTATCAAGAGATATGACGGTGATGACCGCGTTCTTCTCCGGAAGCACGATACAGTACTGGCCGAAAATCCCCCACATATAAGCTGCATGATTGACTCCGTCAATCCAAGTCTGATATCCGTATCCGGCTTTCACAGGCGGATCTGCGGGAATATATTCTCCGGTTTCTGAATAAGAAGTCATCATATCTTTTACAAACGCTTCCGATACAATACGCTTTCCGTTATAAATTCCGCCGTTTGCAAGCAGCTGCCCGAACTGTCCAAGTTCGTCTGCGTTCACAGATAAACCATTGGCTGCAATCGTTCTTCCCATGGGACAGCTTCCCCACTCTACATTATGGATGCCAATGGGCTCAAAAAGCCGGTATCGGAGATACTCCCGCAGATTCTGTCCTGTCTTCTTCTGGATCAGCGCTCCCAGCATATAGGGACAGGCGTTGTTGTAAAGGAAGACGGTGCCAGGTTTGTTGTCAAATTTTCCTGCTGTGTAGAAAAAACGAACCCAGTCCCTTTCATGTTTCCTCTCATACCCGTCTCTCCACATCATTGTCTCACTTAAACCTGCGGTCATCGTGAGCAGATGGCGGACTGTGATGTCTAATGCATTCTCATTCGTCACATCATAGGATTCTTCCTTAAACGTATCACTGATACGTTCATCCAGCGTGATCAGTCCTTCTTCCAGAGCAATTCCCGCGCCCAGTCCTGCAACAGTCTTGCTGACAGAATAGGTCTCAAATCTGGGCTTTGCCTCAAAACGGGCCCAGTCATCTTTCACCTCTCCATCTTTCCGGACCTGTGCGTTCAGGATATAGAAGCCCTGCTTCTCCGCTTCCTGAATAAACGGTCTGACCAGATCCATATCTTATCCTCTCCTTTCTTTCCGACGATTGACAAAATATAAAATAATATTTGCCGCAACCGTAACCAGATTCAACACATAGAAGAAAATCACATAGGTAATATTCCCGGCCAGAATTTTGGATGCAATGCCACTGACATATCCAACTTCGATCAGACAGAAAAATGTCAGTGAAACACCTTTTGTAGAGCCTGATTGATATGCTTTCCTAAAATTGATCGGCCACGAAAAACCAAAACAGATCAGCATGATCATTTCCAGAATATTTACCACGAAGCGATTCTCCTTTCTGTGATTGCTCATGGTCTTATCATAAAGGTCTTAAGAATATTCGGGAAGAATGGGTTTGCCCTCAACCCTGTTAAGCAAAAATGACCACCCGTATTTGTATACAAAATCCATCCTCTTTTTTTGGTTATTTTCCATATATAAACTTTCTTTTTTCATTTCTCACATTTATTTTTCATTGTTAAATCCCTTATATTTTTGTATATTTTTCACATTTTTATTTGATTATTTTTGTATAATATAGATATTTTATATATTTCTGTTGAATTATAAAAATATCCAGTGTATGATATACCTAGTGAACAGGTGAACAGAATTTAAACATATAGTCTGGAGGCTTCTTTATGACTTTTAAAGATATTGACCGGCTCCTTTCCATAGAAAAACACGGCAGTATTTCCAAAGCAGCCGACGAACTTTACATTTCCAGGTCTGCACTTACACAGCAGATGAAACAATTGGAAAAGGAATTGGGATTTACGATTTTTACAAGAGATCATACAGGCATCTGTATGACAGAGGAAGGTTCTTATCTGATTGAAGAAATGCAGAAAATGAGGACAAACTATGAAGATACCATCCAGCACTGCCGCCAAAAGCAGCACGACGCCCAGGATTCCATTGTCATCGGATTGATGCCCAATCTGAAATCTGCCTTTTTACCCGATGTTTGCAGGGAATTCCGTCGGCAGCATCCGAAGGTTCAGATTCAGTTCAAGGAATATTTTCTAAAAGACTATGCTCACAAATTTCAGACCAGGGAATTTGATATCAGCACAGAATATTTCTATAATTATGTCCATGACATCAAAGGACTGCGCGCAAAGAGGCTGGCAACGATCTCCCATACGCTGCTGATCGTTCCGGATCATCCTCTGGCCGCGAAAACTTCCATTGGATTCGAAGATCTTCGTGGGCATAAACTGATCATGTACCGGCGCGGCATCACCAAAAGCGAAGATTTACTGCGGGACTATCTGCTGCAGCATGAACCTGAAATCACCATACTGGATATTGACTCCTATGATGGCTCTTTGTTTACCAGATGCGAACTGGAAGACGCGATTCTTCTCTCCTATTCTCTCTATGGTCAGAGCTTTCCTCAGTTTGTCTCTGTTCCGGCTGCATGGGATATTCCTGTTCATCTGGGATTTTATTACTATAAAGACTGCCGCCCTGTTGTCAAGGATTTTATCAAAACGGCGGAACATATGTTTCGCACTTAAAAATATAATTATGGAGGATCAGACCATTGACACGAACTGCCGCTATAAAGATCAAAAAAAATTCAGCGCCGGAGCTGGTATGTGAAAAGATGGAGGAATTTATCTCTGAAGGAATATGGAAAGTCAATGAAAAAGTTCCGCCGGAAGCAGAACTGGCCGAGATGTTTGGTGTCAACCGTTTCACCGTACGTATGGCCCTGCAGAAGCTGAATACTCTTGGTATCCTTGAAACCCATATGGGAGACGGGACCTATGTTCGTTCTTTTGATTTTGAAAAACACCTGCAGAACATCTATCATTTTTACATGACACCGGAACTTCTGGAAGACGTCTCTGAATTTCGGGCTGTGATCGAAGTGGAATGTGCACGGCTTGCCATAAAACGCCATACTCCGGAAGAACTGAACGAGCTGGAGCAGTGCTGCCGAACTTTTGAAGACCGCATCACTGCTTACGTAAATGAGAAAAACAATCCTGAAAAACAGAAGATTCTCTTTGAACAGTTCAATGATGATGACATCGCTCTTCACACCCAGTTGTGTAAAATGTCTCACAATGATCTTCTGATCTATGCGTATTCCACCGCCAAAGAAGCGATCCGCCAGCAAATGCTGACAATCGGTTACAAGCGGGTCATGGACTTAAATCCCGGCGATGAGATCATCAGCGTCAACAGCCACTGGCAGATCTGCCATGCCATCGCCCGGAAAGATTTCCGAACCTGCAAGAAAATCCTGACCGAAATGATCGACAATGATGCACGTGAAGTATAACGTGTTTTTACAGCCTGGTTATTCCAGCAGATAACAACTGGTATAGGTAATCGTACACGGACCGTAATAATATTCCAGCCCGTTGGCCTGACAAATCTGAGTAACGAGCATCCCATATGCTTCCATGGAAGAAAAAGCTTCTTCCGGAAAACGGCAGGGCGCATCCGGATAAGTACATGTTTTGCATTTCGTACAACATCCCGCACCAATGGCCAGCAGAGCCGGATACTGCTTTCTGAGCATCCGTTCAAAAGAAAGAAAATGCTCCTTATGCAGCGCCTCCGTCTCCATCATGGTCTCGCCGTCCAGTTCGTCTTCCAGCTGTCCGGTCGTCTGTACCAGAATTCCATACCGATATCTCCCGATCCTCTCCCTGCACGCCTCCAGAGAACCGCATCTTGGCGGACAGCTCCAGCATCTGCCATACATACGGCAGGTGTTGGCTTCGCACATCTGCCGCACCTCCGGTTTTAATTCAATCGTACCACAATCCAGAAATGCTACGCGAGAAAATCCCTGTTCCTTTGCCATTGCTGTTATCTCTTTCAAATCCATCATCCCGGTACCTCTTCACTGGGGAAATTACAGCTCATCTACAAAGCAGTCCTGAAATTCCGGCAGGGCCGCCAGCTCTACAAATTCCACGGACTCCGCCAGTCCGCCCGACAGCCTCCACTCGTCCGCATTGAGCAAAGCAATCTTTGCTCCTTCCCCTGCCGCATTTCCAATGGGCCGAATCCGCCCTGCCAGTGAGAGCGGAAACAGCCCGATGGTTCCCGCGCTGACCGGATCCATGTAATTTCCGAAAGCGCCGGCAATATACAGACATGCAATGTCTTCTTCGGTTATGGAGAGCTTTTTCATCAAAATCCGAATACCGGCAGCAATAGCCGCTTTTGCCAGCTGAATCTCCCGGATATCTTTCTGGGTCAAATAAACTCCCTTTTCATTTCCGGCAAGCTCCGGTGGAACCAGCAGAAAACGTTTGGGATCATCCTGACCGCTGTTCAGATTTCCGCTTTCGTCAAGAAAACCATGTTTCAAAAGCTGAGCTGTCAGGTCCAGAAGGCCGGAACCGCACAGCCCAACCGCAGGCTGATCCCCAATGGTCGTATAGTGCCACGAACCGTTTTGGAAGGAAACATGATCCACTGCTCCTTCTGTTCCCCGCATGCCGCATTCAATCTTCGCGCCTTCCAGAGCCGGACCTGCCGCCGTAGAACAGGTGAGCAGTCTGTCCCGGTTGCCAAGAATCATCTCTCCGTTGGTCCCAATATCCAGAAGAAGTGTGATCTCCTCCTTCTGATCCGGACGTACTGCCAGCAGGCAGGCACTCGTATCTGCTCCTACATATCCGGCAATGTTCGGCAGTACCAGGAGCCGGCCCCGGGGATGAATGGTCAGTCCGTAATCCACTGAGGAAAGTGTCAGCGACTGACTGAGCGCAGGCGTATAGGGGGCATGAACCAGCGATGCAGGGGAGATTCCCAGAAACAGATGATGCATACAGGTATTTCCCGCCGCACAGACCTGCAGAATATCTGTCCGTTCTCTTCTTGCATGTTCGGCGAGACACCCGATCATGTCATTCAGTTCTCTGCGAATACATTCCGTCAGGGCCCTGGTTCCACAGGCAAGCGCATAATCCGCGCGCATGATTACATCTGCGCCAAACTGTGCCTGAGGATTCATCCGGCTTTCTACCGCCAGCACCTGCCCGTTCGCTGCATCCAGAAGATATCCGGCCAGCGTCGTTGTACCAATATCAAAGGCGGCAAAACAGTAGTCCCTTTTTTGATCCCGAATATCCAGAATTTCATGGTCTGTATGAACGACATACCAGCTCCCGCCCTTTTTGATCCGTTCATAGAGGGAGGATGCCAGTTCCGGGTCCGGCAGAAAATGTCCGGCATCTTTTACTCCGGCTTTCTCCAGGGCTTCCAGCATCCGTTCCCAGTCTGACCGTTTGTCTCCGGGCACCGTCTTTTCAAGCTCTATGGAATGGACAGAGATGCCCGGTCGGAAAGCCACCGGTCTGGAAAATCCTTCTGTCAGAACAACCGCTTCTTCCAGGGATGAAGTCCCGGCTGTATCAACATGAAGATCTTCCTGAATCTTTGTCTGGCAGGCCCGTAAAATCTGTCCCTTCACCATTACCTGGCATTTTCCGCAGGTGCCTGCTCCGCCGCAGGGTGCATCCGGACGAAGGCCGGCCAACCGTTCCGCTTCCAGTATCGTCGTGCCCTCCGGTACCTCGATCTGTTTTTTCTCTCTGTCAAAATATATCCGATACATGCAGCTTTCTCCATCTTCTGTGTTGTTTTTGGATATCAGTGTACCATAAAAAATTTGCTTCACAATACATGTTCCCATTGGTTTGATACCTTTTTACGCTTTTTACAAATCGGTTAATCTGAACAGTTCAAGGGGGGATCAAACTGACCCCACGTCCACAGATCGAAAAGCTCATCCTTTCCACCGACACCAGCGCCTGATAGATGAGAAAAGACAGCAGCACGGAAAGTGGCACCCTGTACAGCAGCGTGCGAATCCCATAGAACATGCATTCAAAACGCATCATTCGGTTAAAACTGCCGTCGGACATTCCCACTGGCCGAAGCATGGCAAGCTCCCGCCGCCGAAGCCGGACGTTCGCGGAAAGGATATTGAACACGTTGACCACGGCGATCAGAGAGATCATAAACACAAATACGTACAAAAATACATTGATCACGAAATCTGCGTTTCGGAACAAATCGAAGGCGAAAGCCCGATTGTAAAAGACATAATCTGCCATAATCCCCTGTTCCATGACCGTATCCAATAAGCCAATGTCCGGGTCGGCGTATCCGTCCACAACAGCATTCTCCTCTTCTTTAGCTGAAACAGTTAGCTCGATCCCCACCCTGGTTGGAGCAAACCGCGAAAAAGCGGTAAATATGCGGCATTTCAAGATACTGCCGTGATAGCCGGTAATGTATAAGCGCAGGTTTGTCATCTTTAGTGCGGTATCTTTAACTTAGAGAAACTTCGTTTTCCCATTTGTTTACCGCCGGTATTCATATCCGAATCTTTCCTACGCCATCTCGTCCCGCAGCGCGTCAATGATATTTTCCTTTCGAATCCTGCCTGTAGCATAGACCATGGTGAGAAAAACAATACCGAACACTTCCATTACGCTGACGGCAAGGGCTCCCCATGGAAGCGAAAAGCGCATCCCTTCCATCCTTTCCACCGACACCAGCGCCTGATAGATGAGAAAGGACAGCAGTACGGAAAGCGGCACTCCGTACAGCAGCGTGCGCATCCCGTAGAACATGCATTCAAAACGCATCATCCGGTTAAAACTGCCGTCGGACATTCCCACTGACCGGAGCATGGCAAGCTCCCGCCGCCGAAGCCGGATGTTCGTGGAAATGGTATTGAACACGTTGGCCACGGCGATCAGAGAGATCATAAACACAAATACGTACAGAAACACATTGATCACAAAATCCGCGTTTCGGAACAGATCGAAGGCGGAAGCCAGATTGTAGAAGACGTAATCTGCCATGATCCCCTGTTCCATGACCGTGTCCTGTAAGCCGGCCAGTGTCTGGGACGGCGTGTCCGTCCAGAACAGCATTCCCTTCCTTACTTCCCCGCCCAGGGGCTCCACTTCTTCAAACTGTGCCCTTCTCTCCATGGGAACCGTCATGACGAAAACCCAGTCCGGAACCTGTTCAAAGGTCGTATCCAGCGGATAACTGTCCACAAAGACCGCGCTTACCGTCTTTTCCTGCTTTCCCGATTCGGAACAAAGAGTAATGTTTCTCGTGCTTCCGGTACCGTAAGTCACATGCTCTTTGGTATCCGCCGCGCAGATCAGCACCTTTCCGTCAGGACCCTCATACTCCTCCCGGGAAAATCCCAGCGTCTTAATAAATTCGTAAAAAATATCATCCTCAATAAACTGCGTATACAGGGGGAATTCCTGCGTGCTGCCGGTACTGCCGTCCTGCATGGCCTCCCGGTAAAGAGCCAGGAAATCCTCCGGCAGTTCCTCTGTGACCGCGGAATAAACCGGATTGAACTGCCAGGTGCTTTCTTTGATCCCTTCCGTACGGCAAAGCTTCTCGTAGAGACTTCCAAATTCTTCATCGGACATATTCGTTGTAATAAAAGAGATATCTCCGTCAGCCCCTTCCGCCGTACGTTCCTTCAGTATCGTTTTCAGCGTGTGATGGAAGGCGCTGCCGGATACGGTCAGAACCACGCTGAAGGTCAGAGAGAGAATGACTCCCCGGTAACGCCTTTGGTTTCTCTTGAAATTTTTCAAAGCCAGCGCTCCTTCCAGACCGTAGAGCCTCCACACCGTCTTCGGAATCCGGCCGGACTTCCCTTCTGACCGGATCTCATTTGTCTGGCGGATACATTCCAGCACCGGAACAGACGCCGCTTTTTTTGCCGGTATCCAGGCCGAGATCAGAATCGTAACCATACTGATCACCGCCGCTCCGATCAGCGCGGGAAAGGATACCGCCAGTTCCAGGGACGCACCGCTGGAAGAAATGATTCCGAAATTCCCCGACACCACCGGAAGGAGCAGACGGATGCTGCCGACCCCTGTCAGGATACCGAAAGGAATCCCAAGACTGCCGATACACAGTCCTTCAAAGAGCACGGACCCCCGAAGCTGCCTGGAAGTGGCACCCACGGACATAAGGATGCCGAACTGATGGACCCGCTCATTTAAGGATATATGGAAGGAGTTGTAGATCAGAAAGACTGAAGCCGTCATAATGATGGCCGCCAGAACTCCGCCGATCACATAGAAAAAGGCCAGAAGCAGCCGGTTGTCCGTAATCCCCAGAAAACGCAGCAGGTTCTCGTTGACTGCCATCGAGCCTCCGCCCTCCTGATTCGCAGCGTAGTTCTTCACATTCCGCGGATTCGTAAGGCGCACAAATACCGTATAACCATCCGGCTGTACGCTCCCGTCCGACCGGGTGATCATCGTATATCCCGGCGCCTCATGAAGCTCAAATCCGGGCCTTTCATAGGTGCCGGTGACCAGATACGTCTTTTCCTGATTAACTGTCAGTTGTTCTCCTTCCCGGTATGGATCGCATTGGGTCAGGACGCCGCCCTCATATTCCCGCTGCCCCAAGGGCAGAGTAAGAGGCTCCCCCACCGGAATCCGGACTCCTGCCTTGATCGCCACATGGGAGGGGATCAGGATCTCGCCGGAATTCTCCGGCATCCTGCCGGAAGTCAGGCGGATCGGCAGTTCTTCCAACGCCTCCTCTCCGAAACCCGCGACGAACAGATAGGGCTTTTCGGCGCTCTCTTCTTTTCTGTTTTCCAGAAGCGCATAGCCCAGATTCTCATAGGAGAATGCGCTTTCCGCCTCCGGGTCCTTTTTCCGTTCCTCTGCGAAGGATGCGTCCGCCCCGGAAAACACCACATGCCAGTTTCCGCCCTTGGCGATCTCCACATTGACCAGATACTGCATAAGAGACGTTCCAAAGGTAACGATCCCGGTGAACATGGCGGCGGACAGAACCACGCCCAGCACCGTTACAAAAGTACGCGTCCGGTTCCTCATCAGGCCCTGAAGGGCGACTTTATGAAAGATGTTCATGTTCATGGTCGCTCCGCCCTCCTCTCCCGTTTCTCTGACCTCCGGTCTTCGATGCGCGCCGGCGTCCGGTTCTGTTTGCTGTCCCGCACCACTTTGCCGTCTGCGATAGTGATGATCCGCTCTGCCTGCAGTGCAATATTTTCATCATGCGTCACCAAAAGCAGCGTCTGGCCGTATTTCTGATTGCTCTCCTTTAAAAGCCGGACGATCTCCTGACCGTTCCTGCTGTCCAGGGCCCCGGTCGGTTCGTCGGCCAGCATGACCGCCGGCGCGTTCATCAACGCCCGCCCGATGGCGACTCTCTGCTGCTGGCCGCCGGAGAGCTGGTTCGGCAGATGATCCTGCCGGTCCTTCAGTCCCAGAAGCTCCAGAAGTTCCTTCAGGCGCTTCTGATTGACCTTCCTTCGGTCCATCAGGACAGGCAGCGTGATGTTCTCCACCACATTCAGGGTGGGGATCAGATTGTGAAACTGATAGATCAGTCCCACCTGACGCCTGCGGAAAATGGCCAGCTGCTCGCTGTTCCCCGCATAGATATCCTGCCCGTCCAGAAAGATCTTTCCTTTCGTGGGCACATCTACCCCGGCGATGGCGTGAAGCAGCGTGGATTTTCCTGAACCGGAAGAACCAATGATCGCCACAAATTCCCCTTTCTCTACCGTCAAAGATACATGATTCAGCGCCGTGACCTGATTCTCACCTTTTCCGTATATTTTGCACAAGTTCTTTACTTCCAGAAATTCCATATTCCAAAACCTCCTGATTAAAATCCTGCAGCTGCTTTACTCTGTTATCATATAACTTTTCGCTGACATCTGCGTGACTTTTCGGTGAGAGTTTTGTCACTTTATAAAAACCGCTGTAAAATTGCAACTTCTGAAATTGTGTGCCATACTTTGAATCGTATCCGGAAAAGGAGGCGGCGGAATGGAAACATGAACCTTTGAATACGGATTCCGAAAGCTTACAGGCCTGCCCTCTCTGATATGATCTGCATCCACTTTTTTCTCTTCATCAGCGATATCTTTTCGGTTACGGTTTCTCCGCTTTCCCTGTTTTCACAGGTAAGCGCCATCCCCATTGGAAAAAAGCCCTGATTGCATTTTCTCAACTCTTTCACGCAGTTGTAAGGAATAGGAATATATTTGCCTGAAAATCCCTTCGAAAGAATGACCTGCCGGTCTGTGAAGATTGCCACACCTCCCTGTTGCCATCTCTCGATTCTTCCGACCAGCTTTTCCGTATAATTGATCGTGGCCGAACCAAATAATTTCTCATCCGGCGATAACACGTCCCTGCTCTCAAGGTTCTGTCTTTGCTTTTCCAGTTTTTATTCATTCATTTTCGGAAATTCTCCTGTTTTGATTTGTAACAAACTCTTAAGATTGTATATCAACGGCAGCGAGTGCGGTTTCTAAGATCAAAAATCAGTTCTGCTCTTGCCATTGCATTGCGGATCGTTTTTCCCAGTCCAATAACCGCCAGTATTTTGATAACATCGATCAAAACAAACGGAAACACGCAGGTTGTCAATGCATACCAGATGCTGCACTGCATCTGGATCATAAACCATACGACACAGCAGAAATACGCAGCCAGCATGGCTGCCATCATGCCGGCCATCGTGATGACCATATGCCCATAGAACCGTTCCATCACAAAACCGGCGATCAGCGCCGTCAGAATAAAGCCCAGCAGAAATCCGCCGGTAGGACCGGCCAGCTTTGCCAGACCTCCCTGAAAGCCGGAAAAAACCGGCAGCCCCATGGCGCCCAGCAGCAGATAGATCACGTAGCTGACTGTGCCTCCCTTCATACCAAGAAGGTATACCGCGAGCAAAACTGCAAAATTTGTCAGCGACACCGGAATCGGACCGATCGGAATGGACATCGGCCCAAGCACGCACATCAATGCAGTCATCACCGCGCAGCCGGTCAGTTGATATATGTTCTGTTCTTTCATATCTTCGTTCCTCCAATTCCTTCTTCCAAAACTGTAGTATACTTGATATTTTTAAATTGTCAACTATTTTTCATTTCCGGTTTACATGATTTTTTCTACTATATCACACTGCAGGATCTGGTCGACGGGAATTTTTATTTTCTGATCCACCGGCAGTACTGTTTAAATATAGTCCCTGTCCACCGAAAGATAAGAAACATCTTCCGACTCCTTCCGAATCCTCCGGCTGATCTCTTCTGCATCATCCCCGGCCGGCCGCCATCCCTGCACAAGTCCCGGGAGCGGCTTTTCCCCGGCAGTCTTTTCCTGCTGTTCATCCAGCAGCAGAAGTACCACAAGTCCGGCGTCATGCAGGTGTTTTACCGTCTCTTCAAAAGCCTCCCCCGGCTTTGACGCATACAGATAAGTCTGTCTCCCAAATGAGGCCAGACGTCGCTCCACGGATTCGGCCAGTCTCCATCGCTTTCCTCAACTGCTGGAGACATCGTAACACAACCGGTAATTCCTGTCTAATATGTAAAAAAAATATCGGGTTATAGATTTGATTTATAACCCGGGAAATTCCTGTACAACGAAAGAAAGCCGCCAAACCGGCAGCTTTCTCTCCGAACGGCATACTTTCATTGTCTCATTCCGTTCACTGGATTCTTATTTTTTCTTCTTTCTGTATCTGTACAATTCTGCCGTCCTGTATCGTCAGAGTGACAGAGCCGAACTGAACCTCTTCCACCATTTGCAGCAGAAGCCTGATATATTCATTCTTTTTTTCTTTATCCATTTCCAGTCACACATCCGCTGCGCCCGGTTTCTGCCTGTGCGGTTGCCAGGTGTAAACATTTTTATTCCGTAAACAGCGGTGTGGAATAATACCGGTCTCCCGTATCCGGCAGCAGCGCCACGATCACCTTTCCTTTATTTTCCGGACGTTTTGCAAGCTCGATCGCTCCATGGAGCGCCGCGCCGGACGAAATCCCCGTCAGAATGCCTTCCTTTCTGGCAAGCAGCTTCGCAGCCTCAAAAGCGGCCTCGTTCTCCGCCTGAAAGACTTCATCATACACGTCTGTATTCAGAACCTCCGGAACAAATCCTGCCCCGATGCCCTGAATCTTGTGCGCGCCCGCCTTTCCTTCCGACAGAACCGGTGATGCTGCGGGTTCCAGCGCCACTACCCTGATATTCGGATTCTGCTCTTTCAGATACTCGCCGGTCCCGGTGACGGTACCGCCTGTGCCGACGCCCGCAATAAAGATGTCGACTTTTCCGTCCGTGTCCTTCCAGATCTCCGGCCCTGTCGTCGCTTTGTGAACGGCAGGGTTCGCAGGATTCACAAACTGTCCCGGAATAAAGCTGTCCGGAATCTCCTTTGCCAGTTCATCCGCCTTTTCGATGGCGCCTTTCATTCCTTTTGCGCCTTCCGTCAGCACCACCTCTGCGCCGTAGGCTTTCAGTATATTTCTGCGCTCAATACTCATGGTTTCCGGCATGGTCAGGATGATGCGGTATCCTTTCGCCGCCGCAATCGCCGCCAGACCGATCCCTGTGTTTCCCGATGTCGGTTCAATGATTACCGAGTTTTTCTTCAGGATTCCCTTCTCTTCCGCGTCTTCGATCATGGCTTTTGCGATCCTGTCCTTTACGCTTCCCGCCGGGTTGAAATATTCCAGTTTCACCAGTATGGTTGCCTCAAGCCTCAGCTCTTTTTCAATATTTTCCACCTCTACCAGAGGGGTGTTTCCGATCAGGCCCAATGTCCCTTTATAATAATTTGACATTTTTCTTTCCTTCTTTCTTTTTCTTTCTTAGTGCTCAGCCTTTTTCCGCTTATCCTCTATAAGAAAAATCGGGGCCGAATGACCGGTTTTTCTTATCTCTTTTTCTCCTCTCTTTGTTTTTGAAAAAGATTAACACTATTTACATACTATGTCAATATGTTTATAGGAAAATATTGAAAAAAATTTTATTTGCGTTATAATGGATACAGAAAACAGGAGGAGGAGAGTTCCATGATTTCAACAAAAGCACGATACGCCCTCAGAGTCATGATTGATCTTGCGGAAAACCAGAAAAGCGAATACATTCCTTTGAAGGACATCGCAGCCCGGCAGGAGATTTCCGAAAAATATCTGGAAATCATACTGAAGCTGCTGGTAAAAGGAAAAATTGTGAAAGGCCTCCGCGGAAAAGGCGGCGGATATACGCTGGTCCGTTCACCGGAAGAGTATTCCGTGGGAGAAATCATTGAATTAACAGAAGGCCCCCTTGTGTCGGTTACCTGTCTGCTGCCTGACGCCGAAGCCTGTCACAGAAAAGAATGCTGCAGGACTCTGAAAATGTGGAAAAAATATGACGCGCTGACCCATGATTTTTTCTACCATATAACGCTGCAGGATCTGGTTGACGGGAATTTCTAAAGGGACGTTTTACCGCATCACCGCAAATGCCATGTCCGCCGCATACAGCAGGAGCATAACGATTCCTGCCATCCGACTGATCACCTTTCCTTTCATGGAAACCAAAAATACCAGGACGCTGATCCCGATCAAGATCAGCATGTCATATATGGACGCGGCATTGACCCCAATGGGGTGAATGGCGGAAGAAACGCCGAGTATAAATAAAATATTAAATATGTTGGAGCCGACTACGTTTCCAACCGCAAGCCCGGTCTCTCCCTTCCCGACGGCGACTGCCGATGTGACCAGCTCCGGCAGCGACGTGCCCACGGCAACGATTGTAAGCCCGATCAAAGTCTCCGACATTCCAAAGGCCTGTGCGATTTTCCTGGCACTGTATACGACCGCCTGCCCGCCTGCAATAATAAGCGCCAGCCCGGCGAAAATCAGCACCGCGCATTTCCAGAGCGAAACGGATTCGGCGGATTCTTCCCCGTCTGCCTTCTTCTTCGCATCCATGATAAGATAAAGCTGATAGCAGATAAACAGAACCAGCAAAACAACGCCCGTAAGCCTGCTCACGTCTCCGGCTGTTTCGTTCATTCCAAGCTGCAGAAATTTCCCGTTTTTCAGCGCTTCGGTGCCGGTCATCAGAAGCAGAAGCACCGCAGCCGCAGCGGAAACTGGAATGTCTCTTTTAAAAATCATCTGATCCACCGGCACCGGACGGATAGCCGCGCAGACTCCCAGTACGCAGAGCAGATTAAATATATTGGAACCGACCACATTGCTTAAGGCAATCTCATTTGCGCCCTGCAGCGCCGCCGAAATGCTGACTGCCAGTTCCGGTGCGCTCGTACCCAGCGCCACGATGGTCAGTCCGATAATGACCCGGGATATCTTAAAGTATCCCGCAAAGTCCGAACTCCCGTCCACAAACAGATCTGCCCCTTTGATCAGGGCGGCGAATCCCGCCGCAAGCAGCAGTATATACAATCCCGTCATCTTTCTTCCTCCGCTTTCCGCATGATTTTTGTACTGATGAACATGTCATGATTTCATGGCGTCTTTCATGGACTTTACATATCTGCCGATATGCTCCGGCGCTTCCCGACCGTATTTTTCAAGCAGCCTGACGATGGCCGAGCCCACAATCGCGCCGTCGGAAAGATCCGCCATGTTCTTCGCCTGCTCCGGGGTGGAGATACCGAACCCTACCGCACAGGGGATCTTCGTATTCTGTCTTACGATCCCGACCATGGAAGCGATATCCGTCCGGATCTCGCTGCGGGTCCCTGTGACGCCCAGGCTGGAGACGATATACAGAAACCCTTCCGCCTCCTTCGCGATCATGGCAATCCGGTTCTCGGAAGTGGGCGCTACCAGGGAGATCAGATCCACGCCGTATTGACTGCAGACCGGCTGAAATTCTTCTTTTTCCTCATAGGGCAGATCCGGCAGGATCAGCCCGTCGATCCCAATGTCCCGGCAGGCGGACAGAAATCTCCCTGCTCCGTAAGAAAACACCACGTTGGCATAGGTCATAAACACCATGGGAACCTTCACGTCGCGGCGGAGTTCTCTGACGAAAGCAAAAATCTTATCGGTTGTGACGCCGCCTTTCAAAGCCCGTACGTTGGCCCCCTGGATCACCGGCCCCTCCGCCGTAGGGTCGGAGAACGGAATGCCAAGCTCGATTAAGTCCGCGCCGTTCTCCACAGCCGCGCGGACCGCGGCGGCAGTAGTCGGAAGATCCGGGTCGCCGCAGGTAAGAAAGGCAATGAAAGCCTTCCCATGTTCAAATGCTTTTTGAATATTACTCATGGATATCCTCCCCTCTGTAGCGGGCAATGGCGGCGCAGTCCTTATCGCCTCTGCCTGAAACGGTAATGACCACGATCCGGTCTTTGTCCATGGCCGGCGCGATTTTCATCGCATGGGCGACGGCGTGGGCCGACTCGATGGCCGGTATGATCCCCTCCGTCTTCGCCAGATATTCAAAAGCACGGACCGCTTCTTCGTCGGTCACGGGAACATATTCCGCCCTGCCGATATCGTGAAGATGGGCATGTTCCGGACCGATGCCCGGATAATCAAGGCCCGCGGAGATCGAATACACCGGAGCGATCTGTCCGTCCTGATTCTGGCAGAAATAAGACTTCATGCCGTGGAAAATGCCGAGCCTTCCCGTGGCGATCGTGGCCGCCGTCTCAAACGTGTCAACGCCCCTTCCGGCCGCCTCGCAGCCGATCAGACGCACGCTTTCGTCCCCGATAAAGTGATAAAAGCTTCCGATGGCGTTGGAGCCGCCGCCCACGCAGGCGAGGACCGCATCCGGGAGCCTGCCTTCCTTCGCCAGAAGCTGTTCCCGGATCTCCTTTGAGATCACCGCCTGAAAATCACGGACGATGGTGGGAAAAGGATGGGGGCCCATCACCGAGCCGAGGCAGTAATGGGTGTCGTTGACCCGGGACGTCCATTCGCGCATGGCTTCGGATACGGCATCCTTCAGGGTCGCCGTACCGGTCCTGACCGGGACCACCCGGGCGCTGAGAAGCCGCATGCGGTACACATTGAGGGCCTGGCGGACCGTATCTTCCTCTCCCATAAACACGACGCACTCCATCCCCATAAGCGCGGCGGCCGTGGCCGTGGCCACTCCGTGCTGGCCGGCTCCGGTCTCGGCGATCAGGCGGGTCTTGCCCATTTTCTTCGCAAGCAGCGCCTGACCGAGCACATTGTTGATCTTATGGGCTCCCGTGTGGTTTAAATCTTCCCGTTTGAGATAGATTTTCGCGCCTCCCAGATCCTTCGTCATCTTTTCCGCATGATAAAGCCTCGACGGCCTGCCCGCGTATTCGTTAAAAAGCGTGGAAAGCTCCCTTTGAAATTCCGCATCGTTTTTATAATGGTTATACGCTTCTTCCAGTTCGATTACTGCGTTCATCAGCGTCTCCGGAATATACTGTCCGCCATGAACGCCGAAGCGTCCGCTGGGATTTGTCATAATGAATGCTCCTTTCTGACGGCGGCGGCAAAGTCCGCCATCTTTCCTTTCTCTTTTTTTCCGTCCCTCTCGATGCCGGAGCTTACGTCCACGGCATAGGGGTGCAGAAATGCAATCGCCTCTTCCACATTTTCAGCGGAAAGCCCGCCGGCGAGAAAATACGGCCTTTTGATCTTCTCGATCAGATTCCAGTCAAATACGGTCCCTGTGCCTGCGCCGGAATCCAGCAGAATATAGTCGGCGGCGCTCTCCTCTGCGGCCGCGGCATCCTGCCGGTTTCCGATACGAAACGCCTGTATCACCGGTTTATGGGAAAGCGCCCGCAGCCTGCGGATATAATCCCCGTCCTCATGGCCGTGAAGCTGAGCCAGATCGATCACGCCGCTGTTTAAAAGCGCCGCGATCGTTTCGGGCCTCTCGTCTACAAACACCCCCACCGCCTGGATCCCTCCGGCAAGCAGCTGTTTCAGTTCCTTTGCCTTCTCCGGCGCAACATAACGCCTGCTTTTGGGGGCAAAGACGAAACCGACGTATTCCGGTCTCAGCTCATTTGCCGCCTCAATATCACAGGCCCGCGTCAACCCGCAGAATTTGATCCTGGTCATACCGCACCCCGCAGTTCCGAAAGCCTGGCCGCCCTGTCCGGCGCCCTCATGAGCGCCTCGCCGATCAGAACCGCGTCCGCGCCGATCTCGCCAAGCCGTGCCACGTCCCCGGCGTCTCTTACGCCGCTCTCAGAGACGAATACCACATCGCAGGGAATCAGCTCCCGGAGCCTGCGGCTGTTGCCGGTGTCCACGGAGAAATCTTTCAGATTGCGGTTGTTGACTCCGATGATCCGCGCCCCCGCTTCCAGCGCCGTCTGCACTTCCGCTTCGTCGTGGGCTTCCACCAGGGCGGAAAGTCCCAGTTCGTCGCACAGGCGGATATACTCCCGGATCTCCTCCCCGGACAGCAGAGAAACGATCAGAAGCACCGCCGCCGCACCCAGCACTTTTGCTTCATAGATCATGTAAGCGTCCACGGTAAAATCTTTGCGCAGACAGGGAATGGCAACGGCATCCGCGATCTCCTTCAGATAACGGTTGCTGCCCAGAAACCATTTTGGCTCGGTCAGTACGGAGATGCAGTCGGCGCCCGCCTTCTCGTATTCTTCCGCAATCTTAAGGTACGGAAAATCCGGAGCGATCAGCCCCCTGGACGGAGACGCCTTTTTACACTCGCAGATAAAGGATAAGCCCGGCTTTTTCAGAGCGTTTTCAAAAGCAAACGTGCCTTTGGGGAGCGACAGGGCCTGCCGCCTGATCTCTTCCGGCGATATCTTCTCCTTCGCCTGCCGGGTGCGCTCCCGCGCGTGGTCGGCAAGCTGATCCAGTATGTTCTTCATTCTTCCTCCTCCGGCCGGCTGCTGATCTCGATCAGCCTGTTCAGGACCGCAAGCGCTTTGCCGGAATCTATAAGCCCGGCTGCCAGAGCGATCCCGTCTTTCATGCTGCCGGCTTTGCCGCCGATATACAGGGCGGCGCCGGCGTTCATCAGGACCGCGTTTCTTCTGGGGCCTTTTTCCCCTTTCAGGACGGCCAACGTGATTTCCGCGTTTTCCTTCGGCGTCCCGCCTCTTAAGTCTTCCTTTTCGCACCGCTCAAAACCGAAGTCCTCCGGCGTGATCACCGAAGATTTGAACCAGCCGTCGCGGATCTCGCAGACCGTCGTAGGAGCGCTCAGGGAGATCTCATCCAG
>Ga0137306_101449_pt1 | contig 23966 bp, 18 predicted proteins | sample Inofroosms_March_FD_97187 | JGI IMG/M metagenome (GOLD analysis project Ga0137306, IMG submission 97187) | Mouse cecal microbial communities from Vienna, Austria - N-Acetylneuraminic and N-Acetylglucosamine D2O microcosms_March | ecosystem: Host-associated > Mammals > Digestive system > Large...
GGGGAGAAATAAACAGATAAATTAGAATCCGGCTTTATCTGAAATCTCAAATATAAAATTGTGAAATATGAATTAATTGCTTGTAATATTGAGAATCTTTTAGTAAAATAGAAAGAGGGCGGCAAAGTCCATTTTGTATCCTCCGGGCTGCATCGGGGATATGAACACACTACATATTTTGGAGGTAATTTACATGAATGTTTATGAAACAGATAAAATCCGCAACGTTGTGCTTCTCGGACACGGTGGCGCCGGAAAGACGACCCTGACAGAAGCTCTGGCGTTTATTACAGGTATAACGAAACGGATGGGGAAGGTAACGGACGGAAATACCATCAGTGACTTTGACAAAGAAGAAACAAAACGTCAGTTCTCCATCAGTACCTCCCTTGTTCCCATCGAGTGGGAAGGCTATAAAGTGAATGTGCTTGATACGCCCGGATATTTTGACTTTGTGGGAGAGGCCGAGGAAGCGGTAGCCGCTGCCGACGCGGCTGTGATCGTAATCAACGGCAAGGCCGGCGTGGAAGTGGGAACGGAGAAAGCCTGGGAGCTCTGCGAGAAGAACAGACTTCCCGTTATGTTCTTCGTGACCGGAATGGATGACGACCATGCCAGCTTTAAGAATATCATGCTGGTGCTGAATGAGAAATTCGGCCGTAAGGTGGCGCCTTTCTACGTTCCGATGAGAGAGAACGAGAAATTTGTGGGCTATGTAAACCTGGTTAAGATGAAAGGCCGCCGTTTTGTGGGCGAAACCAGCGAGTTTGAGGAATGTGAGATCCCGGATTATCTGGAGCATCATGTATCTGTCAGCTATGATTCTCTGATTGAAGCTGTGGCCGAGACCAGCGAAGAATTTATGGAGCGTTATTTCGAGGGAGACACCTTTACCAATGAAGAAATTTCCCAGGCGCTGCGCACCCATGTGATGGACGGCGAGATTGTGCCCGTTCTGATGGGTTCCGGTATCAATGCTCAGGGCGCGAAGATGCTTCTGTACTGTATTTCCAAGTACTTCCCTTCACCGCTGCAGAGATCCGTATACGGCAAGGATTTAAGCAACGGCGAGATCGTGCCGGTGGAATATGACAGCAGCAAGTATATGAGCGCCAAGGTATTTAAGACGCTGGTAGATCCGTTTATCGGAAAGTATTCCATGCTGAAAGTATGCACCGGTTCTCTGACACCGGACACCATGCTTTATAATGTAAATAAAGAGACAGAAGAAAAGCTGTCCAAACTGTATGTTCTGAGAGGAAAAGAGGCCATCGAGGTTTCCGAGCTGAAAGCCGGCGACATCGGCGCAGTGGCCAAGATCAATCATATCGCCACCGGCGACACCATCGCTCTGAAGGGCGCGCAGGTGGTATATGACCGTCCTGAGGTTTCCGTGCCTTACACCAGCATGGCTTACAAGGCCGTGAACAAGGGCGACGAGGATAAGATTGCTTCCGCGCTGGCGAAGCTGATGGACGAAGATCTGACCTTAAAGAGCGTGATAGACAGCGAGAACCGTCAGACCCTTCTGTACGGCATCGGCGATCAGCAGCTTGAGGTGGCGGTCAGCAAGATGGCGGAGCGGTATAAAGTAAATGTGGAGCTTTCCAGACCGAAAGTGGCATTCCGCGAGACGATCCTGAAAAAATCCACCGTTACCGGCACGCATAAGAAACAGTCCGGCGGACACGGACAGTACGGCGTGGTTGTGATGGAATTTGAGCCTTCCGGCGATCTGGAGACACCGTTCGTATTTGAAGAACGGGTAGTGGGCGGCGCCGTGCCGAAGAATTATTTCCCGGCCGTGGAAAAGGGTCTGCAGGATTCCGTTCTGAAAGGGCCGGTGGCCGGATATCCGGTAGTGGGCCTGAAAGCGACGCTGATCGACGGCAAGTACCATCCGGTAGACTCTTCGGAGATGGCGTTCAAGACGGCGACTTCCATCGCTTTCAAGGCAGGCTTTATGGAAGCGGGCCCGGTGCTGCTGGAGCCGATCGCTACTTTAAGCGTAACGGTTCCTAATAACTTTGCCGGCGATGTAATGGGCGATATGAATAAGCGCCGCGGCCGTGTGTTGGGGATGGATCATATTCCGGGCGGCAAGCAGGTGATTACGGCAGATGTGCCCATGTCCGAGCTGTTCGGTTACAATACGGATCTGCGTTCCATGACAGGCGGCATCGGTACCTTCTCCTATGAGTTCGCCCGCTATGAGCAGGCGCCTGTGGATGTACAGCAGAGAGAGATTGCCGCGAGGGCTGCGGAATAATAACGGAAACAAAAGACCGGAGGCTTGGGAATTGTAAAAAACAGAATCTGGCAGATACGGGCGGGGCGGCTGATTTGATCAGTCGTCCCGTTTATGGAATTATGATATTGACTAATAAAATGAAATAAAAGGACAGGAGTCGAGGGTTTATGGGCAAAATCGAAGGGATTTTTATTCAAAATTATGGCTCATTGAGGGATATCACGTTAGGAAGAACATATACGCATCAGGAACAGCCGCCATTGAAAAATATGACTACAATTATAGGTCCAAGCGGGAACGGGAAGAGCACAATTGCGGATGTGTTTGGATTTATAGCGGATTGCCTGGATTCTGACGTAGAAGCGGCATGTGATGCCGGAAACAGGGGAGGATTTGAGCAGATTCGTTCACAGGGCGAAACAGACCCTATAAAATTTGAGCTGTATTATCGTGAAAGTAATAATGCTCGTCCGATTACCTATGAAGTGTCCATTGATCTGGATCGATCCGGAAGACCGTTTGTGAAAGAAGAACGTTTAAGACAGCGAGTGGAGGCGAAAGGAAGACCCAGATCATTCTTACGTCTGCAAAATGGAAGTGGTTTTGCGTATGAAGGAAATTTTGGCGGGAAGGATGACGATACCGGTGTAAGCGATGGCGTGCAGGTGCCGGTAACGTTGTCAGATAATCGAAAATTGGGCGTTGTGACGCTGGGAGCGATGAAACAGTATACCAGGATCGAGAAATTTTTGAAATTTCTGCGCAGCTGGTACTTGTGTTATTTTACGCCGGATGCCGCTCGAAAGATTCAGACTTCGGCGCCGCAGCCTTATTTGGACAGAGTAGGCAGTAATCTGAATAATGTAGCGCAATATATGTATCGGGAAAACAAGAATGAATTTGTCAAAATATTAAAAGATATTCAAGATAAATTACCGGGGATCACGAGGATTGAACCATTGAAAATGCCGAATGGACAGATTGTTCTGCAATTTTGGGAAAAAGGATTTGAATCGCCTTTTTTTACACAGAAAATGTCAGATGGAACGTTAAAATTGTTTGCGTATTATTTATTGCTGCATGAGAGCAATCCACGTCAGTTGGTGTTTATCGAAGAACCGGAAAATGGACTTTATCATCATTATCTGGCCGATTTGGCAGAGGAAATGAAGAAAAATGTGGGGAGAGGATTCAGTAAACAGTTATTTGTCACCACACACAGTCCTTTTTTTGTAAATGCCTTATCTCCGGAAGAAGTATGGGTTTTGAGAAAAGAAGCAGACGGATTTTCCGTAGCGCAGAGAGTGTCTGACTATCCGTTTGTCAATGAATTAACGGAACAGGGAGTCGTGGTAGGGGATTTATGGTATGATAAATATTTTGGATGAGAGGTGACGAGCATGCATTTTCAATGTCTGATTGAGGATTTGTCCGGACGGATATTAGTTGAGCATGTGATGGATAAACTGAAAAAAGAGGGATATGAATTTACTGTTGACAGCAAAGCATTTCAGGGGATAGGCGGATTTAAAAGTACCGGAAAGGCGAAAGAGATTAAAACGAATAAACTTCTGAATGATTTACTGATTTTCTTAAAAGGTTTTGATAAATATTTTTTGGGATACGATGCATGTATCGTCGTGGTTTTGGATAATGATGAGCGTGATATAGAAGAATTTCAGGAACAGTTGAACAGACAGGCGGTTTATGCCATGATATCTGTGGATCATGTTTTTTGTGTTGCGATTGAGGAAATGGAGGCCTGGCTTTTGGGCGACAGGGAGGCTTTGTTTCAAGCCTATCCGGAAGCGAGGGAAAGTAAATATAAAGAATACAGGCAGGACAGTATATGTGGCACATGGGAATGTCTGGCCGATGTTGTATATAAAGGCGGGCTAAAAAAATTTAAGAAAGATTGCCCCACATACAGAGAAATTGGAAAATGTAAAGCGGAATGGGCGAGAGCAATCGGACAGTATATGAATCTTGATGCGAATGCATCGCCCAGCTTTAACCGGTTTGTGAGTGAACTGCGCAGCAGATTGATGCCTGGGTGCGAATGATCGAAGAATATGAAAAAAGCACTTTTTTTGTAAAATATTCTTGAAATATGTTGTAACATAGAGTATTATCTATTTATGCTTTAAGAAAAAAGACTGGTATCTGAACAGACCATCCGGTCGGGTGACACAGAATACCGGAAACAGCTTGAGAAACTTTCGCATGAGATAATGTGGAAGGAAAGCTGGAAGAATGAAAAACAGGAGGAATGACATGAAAAAAGCACTGAGCCTTGTACTGGCACTGGCAATGGTTCTTTCCCTGACCGCCTGCGGCGGTAAGGAGGATGGAAAAACAACCACTGCCGCACAGAATGAAGGAACAACGGCTGCCGCGCAGGATGAAGGAACGACCGCAGCCCCTCAGGGAGAGACTGCGGCCGGAGGTGAGACGGAAGCAGCCGGCGGAGCGAAAGCAGGCGTGATGCCCGCGATCGCGAAAGAGGATCTGAAAATCGGCGTGATTCATATCACGGATCCGGCGGAGGGTTCCGGCTATACATATACCCATGACCAGGGCATTGTGGGCATGCAGGAAAATCTGGGTCTTTCCGACGACCAGATCGTGAGAAAGAATAATGTGGATGATTCAAACGCTACGGAGATCGAGACGGCGATTCAGGAATGTCTGGAAGAAGGCTGCAATGTGATTTTCGCCACCAGTTGGGGCTTTATGGATACCTGCGAAGCATTGGCGGACGAGTATCCCGAAGTGATTTTCTCCCATGGTACGGGCTATAAGTCAAACGGCGTAAACTTTAATAACTATTTCGGCAGAATTTACCAGGCCAGATATTTAAGCGGCATCGCTGCGGGCCTGAAAACAGAGAGCAATAAAATCGGCTACGTGGCGGCTATGGGCAAGGACAATTCCGAAGTGACCGGAGGCTGCGACGCATTTGCCATGGGCGTATATTCGGTAAATCCCGACGCTCAGATTTATGTGAGAGTAACCAATAGCTGGTTTGATCCCGAAGGAGAGACCCAGGCGGCCAATGCGCTGCTTGATCTGGGCTGCGACGTGATCGGACAGCACTGTGATACCCCGAATCCCCAGTTGGCGGCGGAAGCGGCAGGCGTATGGGGCGTAGGCTACAACTCCGATATGTCCAAGGATGCGCCCAAAGCCGCACTGACTTCCGTGGTTTGGGACTGGTCCGTATATTATACGTATGCGGTTGAGAGCATTATGAACGGCACATGGACCGGAGAGAATTATTTTGCGGGTCTGAAAGAGGGTCTGGTGGACATCGCGCCGCTGGCTGATTTCTGTGCGGAGGGCACGGAAGAAAAGATTAGCGAGGCGAAAGAAAAGATCCTGTCCGGCGAGTGGGACGTATTCAGCGGACTGATTGAGACCAACGAGGGCGAAGTGGTCTGCGAGGAAGGCCAGACGCTGGATGACGCCACGATCACAGGCGGAATCAACTGGTATTTCAAAAATATTGTGGCGGAATAATCTGATATGATTCGACAAAATATGTTATCAGCGTATTTTGCCGCGGACTTTGTAATTAAAAAGGCTGTCTCTATGACTTTCAGGGACAGCCTTTTCGTATCATAGGAAAGTCCTGCGAACTTCCCCATGATATAAAAGCCCTCCGGGCAGGATTGATCTTCCGGACTAATCTTCCGGCGAGCGAAAATAAATTGAGAAATGAGGTCTGACCATGCCCCATTCAACAGAAAGGAAATCTGCGGACAGGACTTCGGTTTTGGCGGCCGGGGCGCTGTCCGGCAAAGACGCGATTGCGTGCAGAGGAATTACAAAAAGATTCGGAACCGTGGTGGCCAATGACCATATTGATCTGACGGTTCGTTACGGAGAGGTGCTGGCCCTTTTGGGAGAGAACGGTTCCGGGAAAACCACGCTGATGAATATGCTGTCGGGAATCTATCACCCCGATGAGGGCGTGATCCTGGTGGACGGGCAGGAGGCGGTGATCAATTCTCCGGTGGATGCCATGAATATGGGAATCGGCATGATTTATCAGCATTTCCGGCTGGTAGACGTATTCAGCGCCATGGAAAATATTGTGCTGGGCACAAAGGAGAAGCGGCTTCGGGATAAAGAGCTGAAAGAAAAAATTTCTGAAATCTGCCAGTCCTTCGGTCTGGAAATTCAGCCGGAAAAACGGGTTTATGAGATGTCTGTCAGCGAGAAACAGACGGTGGAGATTTTAAAGGTGCTGTACAGGGGGACGAGGATTCTGATTCTGGACGAGCCCACTGCCGTGCTGACGCCCCAGGAGACGCAGAAGCTTTTTCAGATTTTAAGAAAGATGAAAGAGCAGGGCTGCGCTATCATTATTATCACCCATAAACTGCATGAGGTGCTGGAAATCAGCGACCGGGTGACGATACTCCGGAAAGGAAAAAGCATCGACACCGTGGAAACGGCCGGTACCGACGAGAAGATACTGACGGAGCTGATGGTGGGAAAAGCCGTCAGCCTGGAGATCGACCGCCCGCCGGTGAATCACAAATCTCCGATTTTAAAAGTGGTAAACCTGACGGTGAAAAAGCCGGACGGAACCAAAGCCATCGACGATATTTCCTTTGAGATCAGAAAAGGAGAGATTCTGGGCGTGGCCGGGGTGGCGGGCAGTGGGCAGAAGGAGCTGTGCGAAGCCATTGCGGGGCTGATGAAGATTGACAAAGGCGCCATCCTTTACGAACAGGAAAATATAATCGGCAAGACGCCGGCCGAGATTATCAGGATGGGCATCAGTATGAGCTTTGTCCCGGAGGACCGGCTGGGCATGGGTCTGGTGGCTTCCATGGATATGGTGGAAAATATGATGCTCAAGTCTTACGGAAACGGCAGAGGGCCGTTCGTGGACCGGAAGCCGGCCAGGGAGCTGGCGAATCGGCTGGTGGAGAAATTAGGGATCGTCACGCCCGGTATCGACACGCCGGTGCGGCTTCTGTCCGGGGGAAATGTGCAGAAGGTACTGCTGGGCAGGGAGATTGAATCCTGTCCCAACCTGCTGATTACGGCTTATCCGGTACGGGGACTTGATATCAATTCCTCTTATACCATCTATGACCTGCTGAACGAGCAGAAGAAAAAGGATGTGGCTGTGATCTTTATCGGCGAGGACTTGGATGTGCTGCTGGAGCTGTCCGACGTCATCATGGTGCTCTGTCACGGGAAGATCACCGGATTTCTGGATGCCAGAAAGGCAAGCAAGGAACAGGTGGGACTGTATATGACAGGCGCGTTCAGCCAGGAGGTGGCGCAATGAATCGGAATGCGAATATTGATTCCCGCAAAAGGACCGAACCTCTGCTGCGTGTCGTTAAACGGGCGGAACTGACCGGACGTCAGATTGTGCTGCTGCGTCTTCTGGCCGTGCTGCTGGCGCTGGCTGCCGGAGGACTGTTTATTTTGTGCCTGGGGTATAACCCCGTTGCCATCTATACCAGGATTCTGTCCGGCGCCACGCGCAGTCCCATGGCAATTCAGGCAACGGCAAAGATTGTGATTCCGCTGCTGATTACCTCCCTGGGGGTGACGCTGGCCTTTAAAATGCGGTTCTGGAATATCGGCGCCGAGGGACAGATTATTATGGGAGCCATTTTTGCTTCCTATTTTGCCCTGTTTCACGCGGACTGGAACCACTGGGTTCTGCTTGGGGCAATGGCGCTGGCAGGCATTCTGGGCGGCGCTTTGTGGGGGCTTGTTCCGGCTTTTTTCAAGGCCAGGTACGGTACCAACGAGACATTGTTTACGCTGATGCTGAATTATATTGCCCTGTATCTGATCTCCTGGCTTCAGGACGGACCCTGGAGAGATCCCGGTTCCCAGGGGTTTGGAAAGATTGCCCGTTTTGATAAAAACGCGTCTCTGAACAAAGTGTTTGGCGTACACTGCGGCTGGATTGTTGCTCTGGTTTTGGTCGCGGCGGTGTTCATTTACCTGCGGTATACCAAGCAGGGGTATGAGATCAGCGTGGTGGGCGAGAGCCAGGAGACGGCCAGATACGCAGGGATGAACGTGCGGAAAATTCTGCTGCGCACCATGGCTTTAAGCGGCGGCATCTGCGGTCTGGGCGGCATGATTCAGGCTGCGGGGGCGGACATTACCCTGACCATGGGCGTGGCAGGGGGCGTGGGCTTTACGGCTATTATCGTGGCGTGGCTCTCCCAGTTGAATCCGGTGATCATACTGGCGGTATCTTCTCTGTTTGGCATTCTGGAAAAAGGCAGCAGCGTGGTGCAGTCTGATTTCGGACTGTCTACGGACTGCGCGGATGTGCTGCAGGGGATTATCCTGTTTTTTATCCTGGGATGCGAATTTTTTATCCGCTACCGGTTTGTGGGCAGAGGACATGGGGAGAAAGCGAAATAAGACACGGAATTGTGAATGAAGGTGAGTGACGATGGATTTATTGATACGGTTTGTGGCGGCTGCGGTGGCGGCCGGGACGCCTTTGCTGTACGGGACGCTGGGTGAGATTATGACGGAAAAGGCGGGGCATCTGAATCTGGGCGTGGAAGGGATGATGTCCGTGGGAGCCTGCGCCGGATTTCTTGCAGGCTACTATACGGACAGCTTTGCGCTGGCGCTGCTGGCTGCTTTTGGGGCGGCCGCGGCCAGCGCCCTGATCTACGGGGTGCTGACGGTGACATTGATGGCCAATCAGAATGTGACCGGCCTGACATTGACCATATTCGGCATCGGCCTGTCCAATTTTATCGGGATTCTGGCGCTGGGACGGTCGGAATCCGGCACATTAAAGCTGCCGGAGGGAATCACGGCCCAGATGCGGGGCGCGGGAATTCCGGGTCTGCGGGATATTCCGGTGGCCGGGCCGCTTTTGTTTTCCTATAATGCTTTTGTGTATATCGGAATCGTGATCGCGGTTCTTCTGTTTCTCTATTTCGGCAGAACCAAATCCGGCCTGAACCTGCAGGCCGTGGGCCATAATCCGGGAGCGGCGGATGCCGCGGGGATTCAGGTGACTCGATATAAATATGCCAGCATTCTGATCGGCGGCGGTATCTGCGGGATCGGCGGCGCTTACTGCGCTATGATTATCAACGGCGGCGTCTGGGTCAGCAATAATGTGGGCGGCCTGGGCTGGATCGCGGTAGCGCTGGTGATTTTCGCCAACTGGAAGCCGCTGAATGCCATCGGCGGTTCGCTGGTGTTCGGCGCGCTGCGGATTCTGAAATTTTATGTGCCGAAAAGCGTATTGCCCCTGCCCAACGCTTTTTATGACATGATGCCTTTTCTGATCACGGCGCTGATTCTGGTGGTGACGTCCATGAGAAAGAAACAGAATCTTTCTCTGCCGGGGAATCTGGGGAATCATTATTTCAGGGAGGAACGGTAGAGGAATTACGGCCGGCGTATATGAAATGAAAATTGGAAATAAATAAAACGATATGACATGATATCGGAAAGCTGCGGATGAGCGGGAAGTTTGGTTGATTTCCCGCTCATCCGTATTTTTTTATCCATTTTGTGGAATACTGTTTTTAATCATGTATTTTCATGCCGCAGTCAAGGAGGGCATTCACATAAAATGAAAGGAACAGGAAAGCTACGGGCGGGAAGGCTAAAAATCTGGGAGCGGAAAGGGTTCCGCGGCGGAACGCATCTGACGGACGGAAGGGATAAGCTGCTGACAGGCGGCGGGGAGATTGTGGACTATGAGCCGGAGACCGTAACAATTTCCCTGGAGCAGTACGGCGGAAACAGATGCAGGCTTCTGGTACGGGAGGGAGATCGGGTACGGGCCGGGCAGAAAATCGGGGAGCCGGAAACAGATGCCGGCGTGCCTGTTCATGCCAGTATCGGCGGCATAATCGAAAAAATCGAAATCAGCCGGGATGACGAAGGGAAAGCTTCAAAGAGCTGTGTGATCCGCAGGGTCCGGGACGGTGTATGGAGGGAACCATGCGCGGAACAGCCGCTGGCCGGAAAAGAAGGGACCTTTGAAGAAAAAGAGAGAGCGACGGCTGAAAAGAAATCCGGGACAGAGAATGGGTCCGGTGCGGGGAAAGAAGCTGAAATTAAAAAAAGACCGCTGTTCAGAAAAGAGCATCAGGATTACCGAAAACGTCTGGTGGATCTGGGCGGGATATCCAGAGAAGAAATTCTGCAAGGTCTGAAAAAAGGCGGCGTTGTGGGGATGGGCGGCGCGGGTTTTGCGGCCGTCCGCAAATATGCCACTGACCGGCGGGTTCATACGGTGCTGATAAACGGCGCGGAATGCGAGCCTTTTCTGACCTGTGACCATCGGCTGATGCTGGAGCATGGGATGGAGATTTTAAACGGCGCAAGACTGCTGGCCCGGTGCGTATCCGCAGGAAAAGCGCTGGTCTGCATCGAGGAGAACAAACCGGATGCCGCAGCTCATCTGAAAAAACTGCTGCGGGAAGATTTCAGCCAGGTAGAAATCGTGACGGTTCCGGCCCGTTATCCCCAGGGCGGAGAACGGCAGTTGATTCAGACCGTGCTGGGGATGGAGGTGCCTGAGGGCGGACTGCCTGTGGATTTGGGCGTGATCGTCTCCAATGTGGCGACAGCGAAAGCGGCGGCGGACTGTGTTCTGGGCGGAAAGCCTCTGACGCACCGGTGCGTGACAATCTCCGGGCTGGTAAAGGAACCGGGGAATTTTATGGTACCCATCGGCACATCAATCAGGGAGCTTTTGAAACTGTGCCAGGGTGTGACAACAGAAGAAAACAGAGTGATTCTGGGAGGCCCGATGACAGGTGTCCGCGGGGCCAGGGACTGGGACGGCGGCAGAGAAATCGGTACAGTGAGCAAAACCCTGTCCGGCGTGACGGTGCTGGGACGGCAGGCGCAAAAGGCGTCTCCCTGTATCCGCTGCGGGGGCTGCGTGCAGGTCTGTCCGGCAGGACTGGCGCCTTTTCAGATCGAGTTTGCCTGGCTGAAAGGGAACCGGGAGCAGTGTGAGAAGCTTCACGCGAACCAGTGTATCCGGTGCGGCTGCTGTTCTTTTGTCTGCCCGGCCAAACGGGAGCTGGCCTACCATATTTCCATGGCAAGAAAATGGAAAGCACCTGAAACTGCCGGGAAAAAACAGGATTTTCGGAATGCGGAAGAAATGGGTGCCGGAGAGAAGGGCGGCGCCGAATGTTCTCCGGGTCCGTATTTGCGGAGCGGAAACAGTACCGGAAAGATTATGGGGCATGTACTGATTTCCCTTCTGCCGGCGCTGGCGGGCAGCGTTTACTTTTTCGGACTGCGCAGCCTTTTGCTGACCGGGACTGCGGCGGCGGTCTGTATGCTGTCGGAGCTGCTCTGGCAGGCTGTCAGGCGGGAACAGATTACGGTGACAGATCTGAGCGCGGCAGTAACGGGAGTGCTGCTGGCCTTTCATCTTCCGGCATGCACGCCGGTATGGGCTGTATGTGCCGCCAGCGTGTTTGCCATTCTGTTTGCCAAGCAGTTTTTTGGCGGCATCGGCAATAATTTTGCCAATCCGGCACTGATGGGAAGACTGCTTCTGATGACGGTGTGGCCCCAGACCGTGGCGGTCAGTCCTCTGCCCCGGACGCTGCCGGCAGACGGCGTTTCTTCGGCTACGGTTCTTGCGGCGATGAAATCCGGATCGGCATCGGCGTATTCCTACTGGCAGATGTTTGTGGGAGAGATTCCCGGCGCGTTGGGGGAAACCAGCAAACTGCTGCTGTTGATCGGCTTTCTGTACTTGTGCTGGAGAGGGGCCGTAAATATGCGGGCGGCGCTGGCTTATATCGGGACGGTGACGCTGATGACTTTTGTGCTGGGGCCGGAAGGTTTTTTGACCGGCGATCTTCCTGGAAATCTTCTGGGAGGCGGCCTGATTCTGGGCGGTTTTTTTATGCTGACAGATTATGGTTTTACCACCAGGAGAGGCCGTCTGTTATTTGGCGTGGCGGCGGGGATTCTAACCGGGCTTCTGCGGGTGTACGGCCGGTATCCCGAAGGGGTGTGCTACGGGATTCTTGCGGCGAACTGCCTGGGCGGACTGCTGTCTAAGCTGTACCGGCCCAGAGTATACGGGACGAAAAGAAAAGACGCAGGGATAAAAGGTATGATAAAAAACGGAGCGGGAGCCGGAGGCGTGTAAAGGAATGAGCGCGTCCCTAATGTTATAAAATCAAAAACAACAGGGTTTCGGGCGTACATCGAAACGGAAAGGAGAGACGGAAAACAGTGAGTATGAAAGACTGGAAAGGAATCATCGCGCTGGCAGTGGTTACGGTGCTGGCAGTGGGGCTGATCTGGGGAACCACGGTACTGACAGGCGGAGGGAGCAGAGAGGAAGCGAAGGAGACAGAACAGACGACGGCGGCCGGAAAGACTGAGGAGCTGGCGGTGGAAGGTTATGAGGGAATTCAAAAGGCCGTCAGAAAAGTGTCCGGGGACGGACAGGTGGAAGGTTATGAGATAACGGTGTCCACGGAAGGGTATCAGGGGCCGATTTTAATGACGGCTTATCTGGACGGCAGCGGCAGCAGGCTGAACCGGCTGGAAATGCTGGAGCAGCAGGAAACGGAAAATCTGGGCGGAAAGATTGCCGAGGCAGACTTCCTGAAACAGTTTCAGGATATTGCTCTGCCGGTCAGCCTGGCCAGACCCGGAGAGAAGAAAGAGAATGTGAATCAGAAAACACAGATGTCGGCGGTAAATACCACGAAAACGACGGACGAGGAATCCCGCCCTTCCGGCACGGTGCAAAAGGGAGAAATGGCTTTGGGATGGACGGGTCTGCGGGACGGCACATATGAGGCGCGGGCCGAAGGATACAGCGGCGGTTTTCTGGATTTTGTAGTGATGACGGTTTCCAGAGGCCGGGTGACGGAGCTGGTCTGGGACGCGGTGGATGAAGAAGGCAACAGTAAGCGTGTGCTTGCGGATAACGGAGAATATGTGATGACGGATTACGGGCTGACCTGGAGCCAGCAGGCGGACGCTCTGGCGAAAGAAGTTCTCAGCCGTCAGTCGCTGGAATTTCTTGCGCCGGATACGGCGGGAAAGATCGACGGCATTGCCGGAGTCAGCATTTCCGTTACGCCTTTTATGGAGCTGGTTCGTCAGTGTCTGATTCAGGCCGGAGCGCAGCCCGGCGAAAATCCGGAGAATCTGCCCTCTCAGGAGTCAGGCGCCTGGGAAAGCACAGGACCGGAGCGGGAAACCGGCACAGACCAGGGAGAAACACAGGATACGGAGCAGTCATCGGAAAGGGGCGACAGCATCAGTCCGATTTCTGATGATTTTGCCCAGCAGGAAACAGGCATGAAAAGCCAGGTGGACGGAATATCCGGCGCCACCATTTCTTCCGCTGCCGTTGTGCAGGGGGTCAATCAGGCCTATGAGTATGTACAGGATAAAGCGGAAATGACGGCGCGCTGAAAACCGCTGCGAAATGAAAACGGAAAGGAAGTCTTCTATGTCAGCAAAAATAAAATCCCGCCGCAGGCAGCGGCAATACCAGGCTGTCTGCCCGGAAAAAGCATTTGCCCTGCCATTGATTTTATGTACCGTGAGTCTTCGGCAGAGTATCCTGACCGGGATTCTGGTTGTCTGGCTGTTATTGTTCTGTCAGCTTTTGAACAATATGCTGTGCTCGTGGATTTCTGAGAGAAGCCGCCGGGCTGCGGTGTCGGTTGCCGCCGCAGCCGTCTCTTTCAGCCTTTTTTGCGTAACGGATTACGCGGCGGGCCTTCGGGATGTCGGGCAGGCGTTTTCCTTTGTCCTTTACTGGATTTTGACAGGTCTTCTGACCGCCGAAGCGGTAGGGCATTCCGAAGGGGAGACCGGGTGGAGCGAGAGCCGTCTGCTGACCAGGTCGGCTTGTTTGTGGGCGGCGATGATTGTCACGGGAATGATAAGAGAATTTTTGGCCTATGGCTCTATTCTGGAAGCAAAACTGACATCCGCTCCGTTTCAGTCGGCTGTGTTTGCCGGACCGGCCTTCGGACTGATTTTCGCGGCGCTGGTTTTTGCCTGTTCGGATTGCGGAAAACAGGCTGGCGGGGAGCCGTTTTGTGCCGTGCTGTATCCTGTCGCGGCCATACTGATTTTATGTCCGCCTGCCCTGGGACACGGAAATGCGCTGGCAGCCCGGATCGCAGGAGTTTTGGCGGTGTTTCTCTTTCACGCTTCCGTCCGGTATCGCCTGGCCAGTGGGGATATGCCTTTTTCACTGCTTGCGGAGAGTCTGATGGCCAGCGGTTTTTTTTATATGATATTGTAAATGTTTTCAGCCGTTTCCGTAGCTGTTTTTTAATTATTTATATGGCTTTTTATCGCTTTTTATCGCTTTTTATCCTGCCGCGCCCTCTTGACAGAATTTGTTTTCTGCTATACAATAGAAAGCCAATAAAAGAGTTTTATCACAAAAGCAATGAAGGAAACGAGTAGCCTGCTGCAGCCTGTGCAGAGAGAGCGGCATTTGCTGAAAGCCGCTTCCGAAGCGAGCCGGTGAAAACCATTCCCAAGCTGTGACGCCTAAGGGCCTGTTTAGATGAGCGGCCTGTTAAGTGCTGCCGTATGTCTGCGTTAAAGGCCGGGCCTGTCGGGGCTTTGAGTGAAACATAAGGTGGAACCGTGCGGATAACGCACCCTTATAAAGCTGTCTGGGAAAGCGGCTTTGTGGGGGTGTTTTTTTGTATCATTTAGGAAAATCTGCCCCGGCGAAACGGGGGGTATGCGGTGCGGATGCGCCATAAGCCTATCATACGGTTTCGATACAAAAAGGAGGAATCATACAATGAAAGTGAGCATGAAAGACGGCTCCGTGCAGGAGCTGACATTTGAAGAAGAACTGGGAAGGGACGCCTTTCGGCATACCACATCCCATATTCTGGCGCAGGCGGTAAAGCGGCTGTATCCCACGGCCAAATGCGCCATCGGACCGTCTATCGACGACGGGTTTTACTATGATTTTGAGTTCGATTTTGAATTTTCGGCGGAAAATTTTGACGAGATCGAAAAGGAAATGAAAAAGATCGTCAAGGAGAATCTTCCTTTGCGCCGCTCTACCATGAGCCGGGAGGAAGCGCTGAAGATGATGGAAGAAAAAAACGAGCCCTACAAGGTGGAGCTGATTCAGGATCTGCCGGAGGATGCGGAGCTGAGCTTTTATCAGCAGGGAGAATTTATTGATTTGTGCGCCGGCCCTCATATCAGCTATACCAGCGCGGTAAAGGCGTTTAAGCTGACCTCCGTCGCGGGCGCGTACTGGCGGGGAAATGAAAAGAACAAGATGCTGACCAGAATCTACGGCACCTGCTTCCCGAAAAAAGATATGCTGGAGGAATATCTGCAGCGGATTGAGGAAGCGAAAAAACGTGACCACAGAAAACTGGGCAAAGAACTGGAGCTGTTTGCTCTGCTGGAAGAAGGCCCCGGATTCCCCTTTTTCCTGCCCAAAGGCATGATCCTGAAAAACCTGCTGCTGGATTACTGGAGAAAAATCCATACCAGAGAGGGGTATGTGGAGATTTCCACGCCGATGATGCTGAACCGGCAGCTTTGGGAGACTTCCGGTCACTGGGATCATTACCGGGAAAATATGTATACGACCGTAATTGACGAGACGGACTTTGCCATCAAGCCGATGAACTGCCCCGGCGGCCTGCTGGTGTATAAGATGCAGCCTCATTCTTACCGGGAGCTGCCGATTCGGATGGGAGAGATCGGTCTGGTTCACCGCCATGAAAAATCCGGCGCCCTTCACGGTCTGATGCGGGTGCGCTGCTTTAATCAGGACGACGCTCATATTTTCATGACCGAGGAACAGATCCCCGGGGAGATCAAAGGCGTTGTGCGGCTGATTGATGAAGTGTACTCCAAGTTCGGGTTCAAATACCATGTGGAGCTGTCCACCAGGCCGGAAGATTCCATGGGAAGCGACGAGGACTGGGAAATGGCGACAGGCGGCCTGCGTTCCGCGCTGGATGACCTGGGTCTGGATTACGTGGTCAACGAGGGAGACGGCGCTTTTTACGGCCCCAAGATCGACTTCCATCTGGAGGATTCGCTCGGAAGAACCTGGCAGTGCGGCACGATCCAACTGGACTTCCAGCTGCCCCAGCGGTTTGAGCTGGAATATATCGGAGCGGACGGAGAGCGTCACCGCCCGATTATGATCCATCGGGTGGCGTTCGGTTCCATTGAGCGGTTTATCGGTATTCTGATCGAGCATTTCGCGGGAAAATTCCCGCTGTGGCTGGCGCCGGTTCAGGTGCGGGTACTGCCGATTTCCGATAAGTTTATTGATTACGCGAAGCAGGTGGAAAAACAGCTTACCGGCGCCGGATACCGCTGCGAGGTGGATGAGCGTGCCGAAAAGATCGGCTATAAGATCAGAGAGGCCCAGTTAAAGCAGATTCCCTATATGCTGATTGTGGGAGAGAAAGAGATGGAGAACCGGATGGTTTCCGTGAGAAAACGGGATGAAGGAGATCTGGGCGGAAAATCCATGGAAGCATTTTTGGAGCTGCTGGGGAAGGAAGAATAAGGATATAAGAAATAAAAACAAAAAGGCGTTCTGTCCGGCCGTATCTATGGCCGGATGAACGCCTTTTTCCTTGTATCACAGGAAAGTCCTGCGAACTTCCCTATGATGATTCGGGTGTCAAAAGGTCTGAATTTCCCTTGCAGGCCAATTTCTCCAATCTTGCACCGCAATATCTATCAACGATACGCCGCATCACCTCAAGATATTGTGGCACAATCTTGAAAAATTTTGCCAAGTATCGTCTGTGTGCGGCGCCGGCGTATGATTATTGAGAAAAAATGTTCATTAACCGCAATTGACAATCGATAATAGTTAGCTTATACTAACTGAGTAAAATGATCGTAGCAGGTCCGGCAATGGCTGTGTTATTTTTGACAGGACGGGTAAAGGTGCGGGCATATCTGTCCGCACCTTCGTCTGCCGGAGTGGGGAGAGCGCAAAGGAGTGGCGGAAACGGGACGGCGAGAGAAAAAGGAAAATAAAAATTACCGCAGAACGAGTATGCAGAAGGAGCAGATTTTTCAAAAGCTGAGGGAAAGGGGATGCAGGGTCACGAAACAGAGACGGAGGCTGCTGGATGTGATTTTGCAGGAAGAATGCGCCAGCTGTAAAGAAATATATTATAAAGCGAAGGAAGAGGATATCAAAATTGGCATGGCGACCGTTTACCGGATGGTCAGTCTTCTGGAGGAGATCGGCGCTATCAGCAGGAAGAACATGTACAGACTTTCTTTCTATATGGACGGGAGCCGGGATATCGTCTGTGTGGTGGAACTGGACGATCATACGGTCTGCCGGCTTTCGGAAAAGAAATGGAATCAGGTGATACGGGAAGGCCTGAAGGTATGCGGATATATAGATCGGCAGCAGATTGTGAGAATTGTGATGGAGGCCCCGCTGGCCGCGGACAGGGCTTATTGATGGAATTTATCAATAAGCCTGAAAGTGATGGAAAAACAGAGGATTCGATATTATAATTGGATGATATCAGGGGATCCGGCGGGCTTGGGAGGGGAGCTGCGGAACTAAATTGTGAAGACAGCAGCGGACCGGACAAGCCCCGGGAGGGGAGCTGCGGAACTAAATTAGAGAGGAGGGGAATGCCGTATGAAAAATCACAAATTTTGGGCATGGGCTGCGGTGATTTGTATGATTTTAACGATTTGCACGGGATATGAACACAAATGATTATAATGTGAAAAGGAGAGAGTTGTCATGTTCAATGTTTTAGAAAAGGCAGACGTAAAAAAAGCGGGTATTTTTGCGGCGGGTGTGTTATTCGGAACGGCAGGCATTCGGATTTTGTCCGGCAAGGATGCGAAAAAAATATATACGCATGGAACCGCAGCAATACTCCGGGCGAAGGAATGTGTGATGAGGACCGTCACAAGTGTTCAGGAGAATGCGGAGGATATCTATGCGGAGGCCTGCCAGATCAATGAGGAGCGGGCAAACCTGGAAACTGAATTTGAGGATGAGAGCGAAGCGTATAAAGAGGTGACGGAAGAAAACCGTGAAGTTTAAAATCGTACACGAGATCAAAGGCCGCATGAGGGTACATATGGCAGGCGGGCGGATGGCGTTAAAAGATGCGGATATTCTCCAGTATTATCTGTCGGTTCAGCCTTTCGTTACGATGGCAAAGGTATATGAAAGAAAACAGGATGCGGTGATCTGTTACAGGGGAAAAAGAGAGGATATGCTAAAGCTCCTGCAGCGGTTTTCCTATGATAAAGTGTCGGTGCCGGAGCATGTATGGCAGAATTCGGGAAGGGAAGAAAACAGGTCGTATTGGGATAAGCTTGTGTGGAAAACGCTGTTTCATGTGGGACAGAAGCTGTTTTTGCCTACGCCGGTCAGAGACCTCCGGATCGCGTGTATGTCGGCAAAATACATCCGGAAGGGAATCCGTGCGCTGCTGGACAGAAAGGTAGAGGTGGCGGTTCTGGACGGCACGGCCGTGGCCGTATCTCTGCTCCGGCGGGATTTTAAGACGGCAGGCTCCGTTATGTACCTGCTGGGGATCGGAGAAGTGCTGGAAGAATGGACCCATAAAAAGTCGGTGGGGAATCTGGCCAGAAGTATGGCGCTGCAGATCAGCAGGGTATGGCTGCTGACGGACGGAAAGGAAACGCTTGTCGATACGGAGCAGGTGAAAAGGGGAGACCGGATCGTGATCCGCATGGGAAACGTGATTCCCTTTGACGGTACCGTAACGGCGGGAAGCGGCGCGGTCAATCAGGCATCCATGACAGGAGAACCTTTGCCGGTGCCAAAGGAAGCAGGCGGTTATGTCTATGCGGGAACCGTGCTGGAGGAAGGGGAACTGACCGTGCAGGTTAAGGAAACCTCCGGTTCTAACAAATACGAAAGAATTGTGCGTATGATTGAGGAATCGGAGCGGCTGAAATCTTCTGTGGAGGGGGATGCCGAGCATCTGGCGGACAGGCTGGTGTCCTATACGTTTCTGGGAACGGCCCTTACGTATCTGCTGACCCGGAATGTGTCAAAAGCGCTGTCTGTGCTGATGGTGGATTTTTCCTGTGCGTTAAAGCTGGCGATACCGATTGCCGTGCTTTCGGCCATACGGGAGGCAAGCACCCGTCAGATTACCGTAAAAGGCGGAAAATTTCTGGAAAAGACCGCCCAGGCAGATACCATACTCTTTGATAAAACGGGGACGCTGACCAAAGCCCGGCCGGTTGTGACAGAAATCGTGCCTTTTATCCGGGAAAGCAGGGAAAACCTGCTTTGTATTGCCGCATGCCTGGAGGAACATTTTCCCCATTCTATGGCAAAGGCGGTGGTTCATGCCGCGCAGGAACGGGGGATCACCCATGAGGAAATGCATTCAAAAGTGGAGTATATCGTGGCTCACGGAATTTCCTCGACGGTAGACGGCCATAAGGTCATTATAGGCAGCTATCATTTTGTGTTTGAGGACGAGGACTGCCGTGTACCGGATGGCATGAAGGACAGGTTCCTAAGCCTTCCGGAGGAATATTCCCATCTGTATATGGCCATTGACAGGGAACTGGCGGCGGTGATCTGCATAGAGGATCCTCTGCGGGAAGAAGCGGAAGCGGCGGTGCGGAAGCTGAGATCCGCGGGCTTTCGCAGAATCATCATGCTGACAGGGGACAGCGAACGGACTGCCGGATCCATTGCGGGCAGGGTCGGCGTGGATGAATATCACGCGGAGGTTCTGCCGGAGGATAAGGCCCGGTTCGTGGAGACGGAGAAGGCGGCAGGACACAGTGTTATCATGGTAGGGGACGGGATCAATGATTCGCCGGCTCTCTCGGCGGCGGATGTGGGCATCGCCGTCAGCGACGGCGCTCAGATTGCCAGGGAAATTGCCGATATTACCATTGATGCCGACAGCCTGACCGGGCTTGTGACATTGAAGCTGCTCAGCGTAAGGCTGATGAACCGGGTACGGAGAAATTACCGTCAGATCATCGGCATCAATTCGGTGCTGATCCTGCTTGGAATCGGCGGCATTATTCAGCCCACATTTTCCGCGCTGGTACATAATATTTCCACGCTGGCCATCAGCCTGAACGGTATGAAAAATCTGCTGGATTCGGACGAGGCTTAGACGGCCTGACGGAACGGTGCATACCGGGTTTTGATTTTGATAAGTGTTAAAAAAGGTTATGAAAAAATATTTACGGGATTCGGAAAACGCGGCAGAGCTAATGATGTTCGGCAGTCTGCCGCGTTTTTTGTTCGTTTATTCCAGGGCTTCTTAACCATAGCCCCTTCTTCTTTGAGCGTGTCTTCAAGTTTCAATACTTTGTCTTTTTTGCAGTCACCATAAATTATGGTGTTGGCAAGGGGCGGTCAAATAAAATGCGGTGTCTCAGGATTCCGGATAGACGATACCCTGAAAGATGTGCTGGCTGTCATCGGGTTCTTTTGCGGCGGCTGCTTCTGCCGGCCCGTCGGTCTCTGCGTTCATTGGTTTGTCCGCCGTTTCTGCGGTGAAAATGGTTTCCGGTGTTTTCGGCGGCAAAGCAGCTGCCGCGGTTTCCGGCAGGGCCGCTGCCGTTGCGGTATTTGGCAGGGCGGCTGTCATTGCTGTTTCCGGCAGTCCGGCCCTTTCCATTGCTTCGGATGATGCCGGCATATCAGCCGCAGCCGCTTTCTGTTTTCCAATATATTTCAGAAAGGCTTCTTTTCGGCCTTTTCTTATCTTCTTTTTTGCCAGGCGCTTCTGCTGTTTTTCTTCTTTTGCCACCTGTCTCGCAAGCGTCTTTTTGGCTTTCTTTTCCTCTTTTTTCTGTGTTTTTAAAGCGATTTTTTCTTCCTTTACCCGCAGCCTCTGGTTTTTGCGCACCTGCTTTTCGGCGGTCCGTTCAATGCCGTCAATCTGCTTTTTCGCTCTGCTCAGCTTTTTCTTAACCTGACGGTAAGGGTTATACAGAAAATAGGAGACGGTGCCGATCACCGACGCGCAGATACCGCCGATGGATATATAGGGCAGGAAAAGAGCGTATTCCGCATACCCCATCTCAAAGCAGACAAATATCGCCGTCATCAGGGGAAACAGGAAGAGACAGAGGGCGCGGCAGAACAGATTTAGGAGCTTCGATCGGTTTTGATCCTGTGCCAGAAGGGCGCCCTCTATGGCGGTGCAGGCCAGCATCAGCAGGCACAGTTGAGAGGAAAAATCATAGACCAGGCCGCAGAACAGGGTCAGCGCTACCGAGAGCAGAAAAAAGGAAGCGGCGAAGCCTCTGTAATAGGCATTTTTATATTCCCGCATGCCCTCCAGCTTGTCCGGACTGACGTCATACATGGCATAGATCTGCGCATTGATCCGTTCTTTGAATTCTTCGTTATATTTCCTGGTCTCGGCGGTCTGTCCCATGCTGTCGGCCATGGATTCCCGCATGTTGTCAATGACCTTCTGTTCCTGAAAAAGCTGTTCCAGCGCCGCTTTCTCTTCCGCGTGCTGCTGTTCCAGCCGTTCTTTCACATAGGCAGCCTTTTGTACGCGGATATTCTCCGCCAGGGAAGTTTTCCGGTCCTGATTGTTTGTCTGCCGTGTCTGTTCAGTGTTCATATGTACCCGCTCCTTAAATGTATATGCCAGGTGTCAGTCGCCCCGCAAAAGGGATTCATACTTTTCCGGTTGTATCCACAGCACATCCAGGGCTCCGGAAGCGGGTTCTTTTTGAAGCTGATCCCGCAGTGCGCGGTAATTAAGCTTCAATCCGATTTCTGCCTCCAGCGCCTGTCTTTCCAGGCTGGCCGAGAAGGGCTGTCCGTGCTCATAAAATTTCTTTTGTGTATCAATACTGCTTCCGGCCGCCATAACCAGAGCGTCAGGGGACAATCTGTAATCTGTTATTTTCTCCATCTTACATTCTCCCAACGCAGATTTTCGCCTGAAAACCGGATCCGGAGGAAATCCTTCCAGGTTACGCCGTGAGTCATTCGGTTCCATTTCTACGGCTCATTGGAGGAAAGACCCGCCTGTGCCAGAATGTTCGGCAAGTCAACTCGTTCGTCTTCCTAGCAGCGGCTTTTCAGAAAGCGATATACCCGGTCCAATGACAGATCATTTCCGCCGAATGGCTGTATGATGGAATCAGCCACAAGTTTGTTGATGCTTACCAGTTTGTGATCGTCGGATACGGATACATCAGCCAAGGGAGTATTTCTGTGCATGACAGTGAAACAGTACATGGTGTGATTACCTCTGCTTTTTTATTATTTCTATCATTATAGTTCACGCAGGCAGGACACGCAACAGGTTTTGCGAAAGGATACGGTAAAACATGTATTAGGCTGGAAGCCGGCGGGTTTGAGGTGCTGGCTCTTGGGATTGACGTCGCGCCTGACGTGATTTTGCATGCGGCAAAAGAAAATGATGTCAACCGTTGAGGCGTTCGCCGCAGCAGGTCTGAGGGATCGGACAAAGTTTATTATCGGCGGGGCTCCCGTAAGCGTGGGCGGGGGCGGTCAAATCGGAAGATGAATCAGGACCTGCCTCGTTGTGAAAAATACGCGGTTGTCTTTTGGATAATTATTATATTTTCAGTAATTTTAATAGTGAAAAAATTGGAAAGTATTTTGATATCGCAAATGAAAAACATAAAATATCAATTGATTTCATAAATAATAGACAAAAAATAATAAATAAGTATAAAATTTATAGTACTATTATATAAAAAACGGAGAAAAATTTATAAAAAACAAGAGTATTTTTATTGGTTTCTTCTCATTGACAAGTAAATCAAATGAAACTAAGATACACTTTAGGCAAACTTTTTATGGGAAAATATATCCGATGAAGTAAAAATCTGCCCTATATTATTACAGAAAGGAAGCGAGTCAAAAGATGAAGGAGTTAGCGGAAAAACTTCTGGAAGGGCTGAACTGCGAAACCGTATTTACCATACCGGTTTTCGGCGGCATCAGGGTCCTGGAATCGGTGGTGGTTACCTGGATCATTATGGCGGTGCTGGTGCTGCTTTCGGTATGTCTGGTCCGGAATCTGAAAGTAGAATCCCCCGGAAGAACGCAACTGGCGCTGGAGGCGGGAGTCAGTTTTCTGTATGACTTTTTCGATGGCCTGGTGGGGAAGAAGGGGCGGAAGTATATTCCTTATCTCTGCACCGTGCTCATCTATATCGGTGTGGCCAATGTGATCGGTCTGTTTGGGTTTAAACCGCCTACCAAAGATCTGAATGTTACCGGGGCGCTGGCACTGATGAGTATCGTGTTGGTGGAATATGCCGGTATTCATGAAAAGAAAGTGGCGGGCTGGCTGAAAAGCTTTGCCAAACCGGTGGCCGTCGTGACGCCCATTAATATTCTGGAGCTGTTTATCCGGCCGCTGTCGCTGTGTATGCGGCTGTTTGGAAATGTGCTGGGCAGTTTTGTGATTATGGAGCTGATTAAACTGATTGTTCCCGTAATCGTGCCGCTGCCTTTCAGTTTTTATTTTGATATATTTGACGGATTGATTCAGGCGTATGTATTTGTGTTTTTAACGGCTTTGTTTATTAATGAGGCCGTCGAAAATGAGGAATAATACAAAAATTTAAGATAATGTCAGACGACATATGAAAAACAGCAACGGACCATACAAGCCCCGGGAGGATTTACAGACGCTAAAGCGGCTGGAAATACTCCCAGATCCAGGGGGTT